>Ga0233425_10006555_pt1 | contig 17169 bp, 14 predicted proteins | sample Watercolumn_Towu_2_FD_181712 | JGI IMG/M metagenome (GOLD analysis project Ga0233425, IMG submission 181712) | Freshwater microbial communities from Lake Towuti, South Sulawesi, Indonesia - Watercolumn_Towuti2014_140_MG | ecosystem: Environmental > Aquatic > Freshwater > Lake | place... | reverse complement strand
CCTTTCCCCACTTTCGGGAGGAGAGGATTTTGTCATTCCCGTGTAAACGGGAATCCAGATGCATCAGAAAAACTGCCTGGATTCCCACTTTCGTGGGAATGACATGCTAAGAACAAAATACTTTGAAATTGCCATACAGGAAAGTAGTTAAAAAGAGAGGCACTTTATACTGATTTGTTTTTACAACAGAAGGACTTTGGGGAAGAAAATCTCATTTTTCCCAAAGCCGAAACAGCGAAAGGTATTCCTCGTAACCCGTTGGATTCTTATTACCGGAAGGTGTCGTGTTTCTGCTCTTTTCCGCATTCACAGCCCAAAAAGGCGGTTTCAAAATACCGGATTTTTTTAACCGTCCGACTATCCTCCCGACAGTGGAAGCAGAAACGTTCGCGCCTTCCTCTTTTATCCGTGCGAAAATCTTATCTCTTCCCCACTCAGGGTGCGCTTCTTTTATTTCCTTTATTCTACCAACTATCCAGGCGGGAGTAGTCGGCATCCTTAATTTTTTCGGCCTGCGATTCTTTTTGTCGTCTTCAAGAGAACCAACGTCATTTGGACTATAGCGCCTCTTCCATCGATAAAAGGTCTCAGGCGAAATGCCAAAATGCCGGCACGTAAGCCTCGCATTGCGGTGCTTTTCGTAATGGACAAACCATTCAAGTCTTTGCGCCGCTTCTTTTGATAGAGGCGATCTTGCGGCACGTGTCTTTCCCGCACAGGCATTTTCCTGCCTCAACGCTTCATTGTGCTGTTTACACCCAATAAATTCCCGCCATTCCCGCAAGATATTTTCACAAATACGAGGCATATTGGAAAATATCTTTGTCGATTTCACGATATAATCGAATGCCCCTGCCTTCATTGCGTCAACCGCAACCGTTTCACTGCCGTAACCGGTCATAACCACAACCGGATAAGGCAGCGTTTCCTTATTGCCGCTTAAAAGCTCGGTGCCTCTTCCGTCCGACAAAAGAAGATCGACAACTGCCAGATCGGGAACCGATTCAGATAAACAAACCTTTGCCTCACGAATATTTTTCGCAATAATCAGCTTCATTGGTACGGAACTGCCCGTAAAACTTCGACTGATCAGGTCTCTGTGATCAGGGTCGTCTTCGACCAGCAGAATATGTAATTCCCTTCCATCCATTGCCAATTCCTTCCTTTTGTACCGATAATTTAGCCCATTCTATCTATTTGAGCTTCGCGCAGACCTTTTTACCTGATTTTTTCAGAAATTCCAGAAAAAAAATCACATACCTTCTTCCGATATCGGAAAAACTTGACAATGCTGTTTTAAAAACTTTATAATTTCATCCAGTATTGTCCGGATGTTTGTTGTGTTACACTTGCACTTAACCGTATTGCTGACAAACGGGTTTATCTGTGCTACCTGATAAGCCCGTTTCCATAAAAAGAATATCCCTATACAAACAAGATGCGCGCCTTGCCCAAACTCCCAGTAAACGATTTCAATCTTGAACACACCCTTTCCTGCGGACAACTGTTTCGCACGTGGCAAAAGGACGGCTGGCATTGTGTCATATCGAGAAACCGTTTTTTTCGGGTCAGGCAGCTTTCCGGCCTGCTGGAATATCAGGGTGTATCGAGAAAATTCCTGGAACATTATTTCGCCCTGGACGAACCTTATACCTCAATACTGTCGCAGATAAATAAAGATCCATACATAGGCAAGGCCATTGAGGAATTTTATGGTATGCGTATACTACGACAGGATCCCTGGGAATGCCTTATCTCTTTTCTCTGCTCTTCGGCTGCAAATATTCCCAAAATTAAATTAAACCTGGAGTCACTGTCCCTGTTTTTTGGAGAGAAAATCGAGCAGAAGGGGTTTATCTGGCATTCGTTCCCCAGACCTGGAGATATGTGCAACTACAAACAAATAGCACTGGCAAAGACGGGTTTCCGGGCAAAATATCTGAAAGCAGCCAATGATGCCGTTAATGAAGCTTTTCTACGCTCTCTGAAAAAACTCCCTTACCGGGAAGCAAAGCATGCGCTGAAACAACTTCCCGGTGTCGGAGACAAGATTGCAGACTGCGTTCTCTTGTTTTCCCTTGATTTTCCCGAAGCATTCCCCATCGACACATGGATGAAAAAAATTCTCCAGAAACTGTACTTCAAAAACAAGGCTGTGCCAAATCCGGAATTGTGCAATTTTGGAATGGACTACTTTGGAAGGTATGCGGGATACGCCCAGCAATTTCTCTATATGTTTGCAAGGAAAGATTCCACCGGCAACAAACAACGCACAGTATATTCACGCGCCGCCCGATAATACTCTGGAGAAATCATACCCGAAGATGGAACATTTCCTCAGGTCTTCCTCTGTAGGGGAGAAAATCACCTTTAAGGGCGGTTGAACCGGAATGAGCTTGAGGCCTTTCAGCCGCTCCTCCATCAGCCGCGTCGCCTCGCCGCTCCAGCCGTAGGTACCAAAGGTTGCGCAATTCTTTCCCTTGACATTTACGCTAAACAGAATATCGATAATATCCCAGATGGGTCTTACCGCATCACCATTCATCGTGGGAGAACCAAACATGACACCGTCCGCAGACTCTATTTCGCATCGCATGAAATCCGGGGACACGCCTGCTGCATCGAATAGCTTTACCTCCGTATTCACCGTAGACGCTCCGCGTGCAACCGCCTCGGCCATCTTTTTCGTGTTCCCGTACATAGACACATAAAAAATCGCCACCTGCTTTTTATTTACATCCCGCCGCGAAGTGCTCCAGTCCCGGTAAGCATTGATGTATTTCCCCGGTTCGGTGCGAAGAACCGGGCCGTGGCTCGGCGCAATCAGCCGTATGTCAATATTTTTGATCTTTTCCAGCGCTTCAAGGATCTTCTTTCTGTACGGTCCCATTATGTGTTCAAAATAGTACCGGAATTCTTCGGAAAAGTCGTCCACGCTGTCATTAAAAAGCCGTTCATCACAAAAATGCGTGGCAAACCCGTCGCACGAAAAAAGTATCCGGTCGTCTTCCAGATAGGTAAACATGGTATCAGGCCAGTGCCAGTACGGAGCGTGAATAAATTTCAACTGCTTATTGCCCAAACTGACGCATTCTCCGTCCTCAACTACTTTGACCTTGAAATCGGTGTGCAGAATATTCTTGAGAAAAAATGAGGCTGTTTTGGTAGACAGGATTACAGCATTTGGCGTTTCCTTCAACAATGCGCCTAACGACCCGCTATGGTCCATCTCCGTATGATTAACGACAATATATTGAATATCCCGGAGATTGATTAACGATTTGAGTTTGGCGATATGTTCCTGTGCAAACTTCTCATGAACGCCATCGATAAGCGTTGGCTGGTCTGCCTGGATAAGATAGGAATTATAGGTGCTGCCATACCTCGTTTTGAACACCACATCAAATGCCCTGAGCGTGGCATTTAATACGCCAACCCAATGAATACCGCCGTGTATTTCTAAAGTCTGCATATTTTTCAGATTTCTCCCCAAATACAAAATGACGAACGAAAGAACATCCCGCCGGCAAACTTTATGTGTTTAAAAACGACTCTTAATCAAGCGGATTTTGAAATGTTTTTTAAATTTGGCAACCGTGCCAGAAACCGGTCAAACAGCCATTTTTTGCTTTACAAAATTCATCAAGCCACCGGCCTTGATAATCTCCTGCATCTCCGGTGGAAACGGTTCAAATTTAAATCGCTTTTTTGAAGTGTGATTCAGAATTTCACCGCCTGCAATATTGATTTCTACTGCATCTCCCTCCCGAATCTGCTCCGCAGCTTCCGGGCATTCAAAAATAGGCAATCCGATATTGATGGCGTTTCGGAAAAAAATGCGGGCGAAAGACTTCGCAATCACGCAGGAAAGCCCCGCAGCTTTAATAGCAATTGGCGCATGTTCCCGGGAAGAACCGCACCCGAAATTGTCTCCGGCTACAATAATATCGCCGGCTGATATCTTTTTCACAAAGTGGGGATCCGCATCTTCCATACAGTGGGAAGCCAGTTCCTTCACATCGATGGTATTCAAATACCTGGCCGGAATGATTTCATCCGTATTGACATTATCTCCAAACTTCCAGCATTTACCTTGCACTCTAACCTCCCCAAATATTATTCGGAAAATACCTCTTTTTTGGCATGTTCATCCCGCCACCCCTTGCCGCCGGAATGCGCATGACCGGGCACAGAGGAAGAAACTCCGCCCCGATGCCTTGTCGTGCCGTACGCACGGGCGTTTAGCCTGCTTTCCATCCTTTGATATGCCTGGTGCATAAACGCTTCCAGGCGCGTCTCTTCATTCGTTTGCTCCTGCCCGTCAAAGGACAATTTCAGGCAGGGCACACCGCTATAATCCTTCTGAAATTTTTCAAGCACACCGTTTACGACCGTTCCCGGCATGCAGTGAAACGGAATGACATTAATAATGCCGTCAAACCCTTCTTCGGCATACTCAATGGCTTTGCCGATACTCAACACAGGATCACCCTTGTAGGAATCGTCAATATACGGTTTTCCTTTTTTAATGAGTTCCCTGATAGATGCATCTTTCAGGAAATGCCTGATCCTCCCCTTAAAAACGTTCGTAAGCCGAAATGCATCATACCGCTGGACGATATCAGAAATAAACTCTCCGAAAAAACCTTTATAATCTTTTTCAAAGAGGCAGGATTCTCTGCGGCAATAGGCAATATAATTAATCCATTCGGCAAAAGGCGGAATAAAAGCCTCGCCGCCTAACCGCTCAATATTTCTTGCAAGAAAATTATTCGCAAACTCATTGCATCGGACATACGTCTCCCCAATAATACCGATCAGCGGTCTCGGCTTGCTTCGGTCTATCCTTATGCCGGCAAATGCGTCCCTCGCCCCTTTTGCTATTTCGACCAGCGACTGATTTTTTTCCAGGCCGACTTCTGCCTTTTTCATATATTCTTCATACACAGTATCCGCTTCACCCTTGTTTATCTCGTAAGGCCTTGTTTCCCTTTGCAGTTTTTGCAGAAGATCGACGAACATAATTCCATTCCACGCCAGTTTGCGGAAGTGTGTGCCCAGACTTGTGGTATCTTCTCCATAATTCTCCCCCTGATCCATTGTGTAGATAGGCACATCAGGAAATCCAAGTTCATCCAGAACCATGCGGTGAAATTTATTGTATTGGCCGAATCTGCACGGACCCGATGCCGTAGCCATAAGAAAAGAACTGGCTTCCGGGTCAAAAGCGGGACTCATTGCTTTCTTTACAATATCACCCGTTGTCAGAATCGAAGGATAACATTCTTTTCCCGATGTAAACTTTCTGCCAATATCGATTGACTGATTATCAGCCATAGGCAAGGCTTCCGCCTGAACGCCGTTTGCTTTCATAGCCGAAGCAATCATTCTGCCGTGATCGCACATATACGGGATATAAATCGTCCGTTTCTTTTTTCCGGTTACATTTCTGAGCGGGAGTTCCTCTCTTGCCTTTCTTCCATCGTTGACCGGTTTAACATTTTTCAGGCTGTCAATAAACGCCTCACACCGGGTTATTGCACCGACATCAGAACTGTGTTCGTCTATTTCTATGGTCAGACACGGTTTACCTGCTAATTCTCTGGTGAAGAACTTTGTTATAAACGAGTCGGGACCACAGCCAAAATTAGTAATATATAACGGATAAAGCCTCTTGTCCCTTGCAATTCGTTTGGCGGCGGCTAAAAAACGCTGGCCCGTCTTCCAGTACATATTCGGATAGTCTTGAGCAACTTCTTCAAGATTAAGCGCCAAAAAATCAAGGGGAATGGTCAATATCCCAAGATCCCTCAATTTTTCAGGCAGACCGAGGTTCATACCCGTATCACATCCATTGTATGACCTGCTGACAAGAACAAATGCCTTTTCGTCTTCTCCCAATTTCTCCAACACCTCTTGTCCACGCTTTACCAGTGTTTCATTAAACGTCCGCAATGCATCGTGTGCCGCTGCAATGGCCGCCTCAACATCGCTGCCCCTTTTCCCTAAGCTTTTTGCCACCTGACGCAGCGTTCTGTTTACATGTTCCGTCCCGTATTCGAAATGGATGACAGGAGATAATACCGTAAATTTCTTTTCCTTAAAATCAATCGCGGAACGAACCAGATAGGGAATGCATTGCACATACGGACATGCATAAGAGTGCGTGAAATCGGAACTGGCATGGGTTAAATTAATCACGCTGGGCAAAAACAGATAATCAATATCCCTTTCCAGCATATCCATAACGTGCCCGTGCGCAACCTTAATGGGGAAGCACGTCTCCGCGGTAATCACTTCAACCCCGTTATAGATAATATCCTTATTGGTATCGCTTGAGATTACAACATCGAAACCGAGTTCTATAAAAAAAGCCTTCCACATGGGATAAAGGTCATGGAAGGTGGAAACCTGGGGTATTCCGATTTTTTTCCCAGTGGGCTTATCCGGCTTATTCTTCTTATAAGTATTCTGTAACGCATCCTTTCTCTCCCGGAAGAGTCTGGGCAAGTGCTTTCCTTTTTTCAACGACCGCTCATCATCAAACTTTCCGCAGCGGCTTCCATAATACAGAGGATTTTCGCCTTCGATATTTACCTGCCGGATTTCACAAATATTAGAACAATCCTTACACACAAAGGAAGACAACTCGTATTTCTTATGACGCAGGTCAAAGCCCTTGAATTTCGGTTTTTCCCACGTCCGCTCCTCCAGGGCAATAATAGCGGAACCGATAGCGCCCATGATATCATGATGGGGAGGCACAATGACCTTTTTGCCGGTCACCTTCTCAAATGCCGCCTTTACGCCTCGATTCGCCGCAACCCCTCCCTGGAAAAATATGGTGTTTCCGATCTTCCTGTCCTCAACGACCCTGTTGATAAAGTTCAGCACCACAGAATAGCTCAGACCCGCCAGCAAATCATCTTTGGAAGTTCCCCGCTGCTGGTGGTGGTTCAAATCGGATTCCATAAAAACGGTGCACCGTTCGCCCAGGTGCGAAGGGCAGCACGAAGAAAGGGCTTTTTTGCTGAATTCGCCCTTTATGCTTACGCTGAGTTTTTCCGCCTGCTCTTCGAGGAAAGAACCTGTGCCTGCGGCGCAGACTTTATTCATGGCAAAATCAACGATGGCGCCGTTCTCCAGTCGTATAAATTTGGAATCCTGCCCGCCGATTTCAAAAATAGTGTCCACGTTTTTATTTACATTCGCAGCAGCCGTTGCATGCGCGGTAATTTCATTTTTGGCAATGTCGGCACCGATAAAATCCGCCGTCAGGTAGCGGCCCGACCCCGTTGTTCCTGAGCCGCACACGATCACCTTGTCTCCGATTTCAAGACCTACCTCATAAAGCCCCTGTTTTACAGCCTCAAGAGGCCTTCCGGCAGTCATAAGATAACGCCTGGCAAGAATATTTTTCTGCTTATCGATGACCACAATATTTGTGCTGATCGAACCCACATCCACACCCACGTATGCTTCGATCTTTTGATCGCCGCTAATCGAATGGACTCCGTCCACAATCTTATAATTATCCGCCTGGAGCGGCTCAAGGTTTGACGGCTTTGCAGTCCGGCTCCTCAGGTATTCTTCAACCTCCTTTAAACCCCTGAAGGGCGATTGAATTTCCTTGTCCATAATGGCAAATACAGAGCCAATTGCCCCCATAACATTGAAATATTTCGGTATTATCAGTTCTCCGGGCTTCAGCTCCAGCACATCTTCAAATGCTTTGACCATACCGATATTGGCGGCTACTCCACCCTGGAAGACAATGGGTTTTGAAAATTCCTTCCCCTTCCCGATGTTGCTCTTAAAATTCCTCGCCATAGCGTAGCACAGACCCGCCACAATATCATGCACAGGAGTCCCTTCCTGCTGAAGATGAATCATATCCGTCTTGGCAAACACACTGCACCGACCGGCAATACGCGGCGGATTTTTTGATTTTAACGCCAGAGTGCCAAATTCTTTTTCTATGGCTATATCAAGCCGTGTAGCCTGCTGGTCCAAAAAGGAGCCTGTGCCTGCAGCGCACATAGTGTTCATCGAAAAATCAGAAACCTTCGCCTGTCTGGTAGCGGCATCATACTCGACAAGCATCAGCTTCGAATCCTCGCCGCCGATTTCGATTATGGTTCGCACCTCAGGATACAGCGTGGTAGTTGCCTTACTATGAGCAACAACCTCATTGACGAACGCAATATTCATCAGCTCGGATACAAACTTGCCGCCGGATCCCGTAATCGCAATTCCGTCAACATCATCGATATGCGTCCGATTGAATATGTCTTTCAGTACCAAAAGAAATATTTCGACAGGCTGACCATGTGACCGAACATAATGATGCTCCAATATCTCTTTGCGTTCGTTGATCAACACCGCCTTCACACTTACCGAACCGATATCCAAACCTATATACTTTTTCTGAGACATAGTCTTACTCCGTTATTTTCCCGATACCTCTTCCGGCGGTGTAATTTTCCCGGTAACTGCAGAAGCTGCCGCTACCGCAGGGCTGCACAGATATATCTCGCTCTTCGGGTGACCCATACGGCCGACAAAATTTCTATTCGTTGTAGACAGCGCCCGCTCCCCTTCCGCAAGAATCCCCATATGCCCGCCCAGACAAGGACCGCATGTCGGGGTAGAAACCACCGCTTCCGCGTCTATGAATATTCCAATCAGGCCCTCTTCTAACGCCTGTTTATAGATTTCCTGGGTTGCCGGTATAACAATAAGACGGATGGAAGGATGTACTTTTTTCCCCTTCAGTATCCGGGCTGCCACCCTGAGATCGGAAATTCTCCCGTTTGTACAGGAACCGATGATAACCTGATCGATCTTAATTCCGGAAACCTCTTCCACCGATTTCGTATTTTCAGGCAAACTGGGGAGAGCTATCTGGGGAGAAATTTCATCTGCATTAAATTCATAGGTCTTCGTATAGACGGCATCGGGGTCGCTTTGATACACCGCGCATTTTTTCTTTACTCGACCTTTTATATACTCTTCGGTCTTCCGATCGGAAGCGATAATACCGCTCTTTGCGCCCGCCTCAATCGCCATATTGCATATAGTAAAACGGTCATCCATCGGCAAACCGGTAATGCCGCTGCCTACAAATTCCATCGCCTTGTAAAGCGCTCCATCCACACCAATCTTCCCTATTGTATAGAGAATCAAATCCTTTCCGGACGTCCATTTTTTTACCTTGCCGTGAAAAACAAATTTTATCGACTCAGGCACCTTCAGCCACACTTTGCCGGCAGCAAAACAAGCGGCAAGATCAGTGCTTCCGACACCCGTTGAAAATGCCCCAAGCGCGCCATAGGTGCACGTATGCGAATCAGCACCGATTACTAAATCGCCCGGCGCTACAAGCCCTTTTTCAGGAAGCAGGGCGTGCTCAATGCCCATCCGGCCAATTTCGAAATAATGTTTCAGTTGATGTTTTTCGGCAAAGACACGAAGGGATTTGGATTGTTGCGCAGATTTAATATCCTTGTTGGGAGTAAAGTGGTCAGGAACTAAAACAATCTTTTCCGGATCAAAAACTTTTTGCAATCCTGCTTTTTCAAACTCTTCGATAGCGATAGGGGCTGTAATATCATTGCCCAGACAAACGTCCACGTCTGCATAAACAAATTGCCCCGGATATACTTCCTTGCGGCCGGCATGAGCAGCGATGATCTTCTCTGTTATTGTCATTCCCATAGTTTATTATCATAAGCAGTGTACTTCGTTCCCTTTCAAAACGCAAGCACCTGAGGATGAATAGTCAATTATTTTGAAATATTTTTTGAAAAGTAAATTAATTTTCTGAAAATCGCGCTTTATGCCACGATTTTACGAATAAAGGATCCTGGAGGTATTTCGTGTGACACTTGGAGCACAAATCGAATCGGAACGTTTTATATTCTGCATTTTCCATCATCTCCTCATGGTCTTCCATACACTCGTGGACATCGTTCTCTTCTTCCATTTCCATCAGTTCTTCATCAATATCATCGTCCATCGCATCACACGCCGTATAAACCTCTATTTTCACCACATACCGCATACTTTCGTCAGTTGACAATGGTTTTCCGCACATATCACAGGTGTAGTGGACCATTTATTTATGTTCCTCCGAGTTAAACGCCTTTCTGGTAAAACACATAGTTGTTTATTAAAGAGCTTCGTTTATGCCATTGCCCGCAATCTCTTGATCCGTTCTTCTATCGGCGGATGCGTGCTAAAAATCGAACCAAAAGAACGTCCGCTCAGCGGGTTCACGATAAACAAATGAGCCGTTGTCGTGCCTGCGTCCATTGGCCGTATTCTCGCTGCCTGGTGCAATTTTTCAAGAGCACCGGCAAGTCCAAGAGGATTTCCGGTTAATAGTGCGCCACCCTTATCGGCAGCGTATTCACGGGAACGGGACACAGCCATTTGTATCAAAAGCGCCGCTATAGGAGCAAGGATGGCCATAAACAGCATACCCAGCCCGCCGCCCCTGTTCTCTTCATCGTCTCTCCCGCCGTAACCACCAAACATAGCCGTCCATTGCGCCATATTTGCCAGCATCGTAATAGCACCGGCAATCGTCGCTACTACGGTAGAAATAAGAATGTCCCGATTTTTAACGTGTGCCAGTTCATGCCCTAAAACACCTTTCAGCTCTTCTTTTGACAGGGAGTTCATGATACCCTCCGTAACTGCCACAGCCGCATGACCTGGATTTCTCCCTGTCGCAAAGGCATTCATCGCACCGGTTGGAATAATGTATACCTTCGGCATAGGAATACCTGCGCGATCCGTTAGCTCTTTAACAATCCCATAAAGAGCCGGTGCATCACCTGAAGAAACCTCCCGTGCTCCATACATTTTCAAAACAATTTTATCGCTGAACCAATAACTGAAAAAATTCATCCCCATAGCGAAAATAAAGGCAATGGCTGCGCCCTGCCGTCCTCCGAACATTCCGCCAGCCCAGACAAGCAATAACGTTAAAGCTATCAACAAAATAGTTGTTTTAAAATAATTCATAACCCTACTTTCTCCGGAAAAACTTTCTTTATCATACTGCCATTACACACATGAATTACAGAAGCACAGCAAGGCAATACAGACACACAGAATTCATTATTTATAAATATTTTCAGAGGTAAAAATTATTATAAATACAGCTTACTTTTTGTCAAGGAATTTAATCATTGTGATGTTCCACGAATCAAAATACACCTCATTATTTATGAAGGAATGAGAAAATACACTCAGACCGGACAGCGAGGCCTACCCCTAAAACTCTTGCTTTTTGCTATCAACAACCCTATCATAATATTTCCCGGTACAATGCGAAGCTTTGATGCATTTCCGTTCCAAACGTAAAAACCAGGGAACAAAAAAGACTTGGAATTCTGAGAGATAAAATATTCGCTCTGCCGGTAGTCCTGACTTATTATCACAAAAGATATTTCATGGTTACAGATTATGCCGGAAAATGACACCTTGGAGGAAATGGTTTACCTGGTAAAAAATATCGGTAAGATATATGCCGACGCAGGTATGGACATTGAAATTGATTTCGATGTAAACGACGGAATGATTCTCATCAAATACCGGAATGCCGCTTCAGAACAAAAAACATGTTTCATAAACTTTAACAATAAAACAGTCAGTGGTATAGATACCACAAGATTCTGGCTGCCTGACTATTCAAATGAACAGACCGCAAACAAAAAGGTGCTTCAACTTCTGCAGACAAAGGGATATTCTCCTTCAAATATTACGTACAGGAAAAAATGAATCCCGGAAACAAACCTATGATTTGCCGATACACCCCAAAAAACCTTACAGAAGCTTATTTATTGTGCCGAAAGGTCGTCCAATTTTACAAGTTCCACTTTGATATTCGCCATGGCAAGCACTTCTTTGGCAAGAGCATCCGGATAATCTGTCATGGTCACAATTCTGACTATTCCAGCATTAACCAGCATTTTTGCGCATAGAGAACACGGATACGTCGTGCTGTACAAAGTCGCCCCTGAAATTTTTATACCGTATCGTGCAGCCTGTAACAAGGCATTCATTTCTGCATGAAGACCTCGGCATAATTCATGTCTTTCACCCGGAGGAACTTTTAGCTGCTCTCTCAGACATCCGATATCCAGGCAATGCTGAAGCCCGCTTGGAGCTCCGTTATACCCCGTGGCCAGAATATGCTTCTCTAACACCAAAAGTGCTCCGACTTGCCTGCGCAAACAGGTAGCGCGCTGGGCAACCTCCCTTGTGATTCGTAAAAAATATTCATCCCACGATGGTCTCTTTGACATTTTTATATGGTATTTCTTTGAAACCGGAGAAAGAGATCGGCATCCTCGCCGTACCGGTGCGGCATCGTGTTATTTCCCGATACAAAATTCAGAAAATATTCTGTCCAAAACATCTTCAGTCGCAACCTCTCCGGCTATTTCACCCAATGAATCAATTGCCGAACGCAGGTCTATTGCCGTAAATTCGAGACTTTCCTGATTCCTTACCGACTCCATTGCCTGCTGAACCGATCGGAAAGACCGCTGAAGGGCATCTCTCTGCCGCATGTTAAAACCCTGAAAACTGTCGGGCCGATTCATTTTGCCGCTCAGGACGCCGTCAACCAGCATTGTTTTCAGATGGCCTATACCTTCGCCCGTCAACGCAGACACATACACGACAGGATATGTTCTTAATTCCACCGGCAATTCAACAGAAATGCCGTCTTTTTGCAGGTCACACTTGTTGACGACCATAATCACATTATCGCTCAGATTATCCGGCTCTATCCCTTTCAACTGCTCATCCATATCACCATCAACGGCAAAAACCAACAGGATTATCCTTGCCGTTTTCAAGGCCATTCTTGTTTTTTCCATCGCCAGAGAAATAACACCTCCTCCTGCATCATCCATTCCCGCCGTATCCATAAGATTGAAGCAAATGCCTTTCACCTCCAAAACACCGGAAACAACGTCCCGCGTCGTTCCCGGCATTTCGCTGACTATAGACCTTCGCCTTCCCGTCAATGCATTAATCAGGCTTGATTTGCCCACATTCGGCCTTCCGCACAGAACAACATCAACTCCTTCACGGGAAACCCTGCCAGCCTCCGGCTGAACCAGAAGGCATGATATATTTTTCTCAATTACCTCCAGCCTGGTTGCAATCTCTCCGGTGCCAATCAATTCGATATCCTGATCCGAAAAATCAATCGCAGCCTCTATCTCCGCACAGAGGGAAACCATATCCTCCTGTATTTCTCTTGTCTTTGCCGAAACAGTTCCTGTCAGGTGCGCAACAGCCGTTTCCAATTCATAATCTGTTTGGGCGCGAATTATGCGCATCACAGCCTCCGCCTGAGCAAGGTCTATACGTCCGTGCAAAAAAGCCCGTCGTGTAAACTCCCCCGGCAAAGAAAGTCTGATATTTCTCTTCGTCTTGATTCCGTTGGATAAAATGGCGTCCAGTATCATTTCCACAAGAGGGCGTGATCCCAGGGTATGTATCTCCACAACATCTTCTTTTGTATAAGAATAGGGGGTTTTCATCATATACAATACCGCCGGAATATTTGCGCCTTCAAGCGGAAAGTGAACGTGCCCCTGCATGGAGGTATAGGTGGAAACATTCTCCCAGGCAACAGGCATATCGGGAATGAATATATCCTTTACACACGGAACGGCTTCCGCTCCGCTGATTTTTATAATTGCATGCAACGACCTGCCTGCTGGAGATGAAACCGCAACGATTGTATCGGAAATTATTCGTGAGACGGGTAGTTCGGACATGATTCTTTACTGAATTTACTGCTACGGCACAAATCAATACGGTTTGTTCGTCAACAACTATCCATCGGCAAAAGGCATTAATGGATTCTTACCTTTTTCAGTCCTCTGCGGATTACAATACCCTCGATAATACTGAGTATAGTGCTTACCGTCCAGTAGACCGTAAGCCCGGAAGGCATACGGTACAAAATGAAGGCAAACATTATGGGCATAAACGACATCATCTTCTGCTGCGCCTGTGCCTGCGGGTCTGCCGCCGGCGCTTTGGGAGTCAGCTTCATCTGAGCAACGGATGCGCCTGTCATAATGAGCGGCAATATATTAAGCGCATTTCCCAAAAAAGGGATGCTGAACGAAAGGGTAAGTAACGTATCGGGACGGGAAAGGTCGACAATCCAGGATACGAAGTGCGCCTGCCTCATCTCAAAAGAAAGCTGCAGTGTGCGGAAAAGGGCAAAAAATACCGGAATCTGCAACACCATAGGCAAACAGCCGCTCATAGGATTGACGCCGTATTTTTTAAACAGATGTACCTGCTCCTTCCCCATTCTTTGTTTATCGTTCTTATATTTTTCCTTCATCTGATTAATCATGGGTTGTAACTGCTGCATCCGGAACATAGAAACCTGGCTCTTTTTCGTCAACGGAAACAGAATGATCTTAATGATAATTGTCATCAAAATAATAGAAACGCCATAATTAGGTATTACGCGATGGACGGCATTCAAAAAAGTCAGCAGCACCTTGCTAATTGCATTCAGCCAGCCGTAACTTAAAAGACCGCTCATTGTGTCGTATTGCGTCAGAACCTCTTCTTTTTTCGGGCCTGTAAAAAGTATATAACTGTGCTTCACTGCATCGTGGGGTGGAATGCGTAATTTATTCGACTGCATACCAACCATAAAATCACCCTGTTCCGCTTTTTCATTTGAAGGAATTCCATGTATATCGAATGCATGGGAACTGGTGGAAGATACCCAATCGCTGGACACAGGTTTTAAAATCACAGCAAAATACTTATTCATCGATCCAGACCAGACAATACCCACCGATTCATTCCTGCCGGGAAACTCCTTGAGCGCCGTCCTTGCCAATTTCATCCGCTTATTTCCCATATCTATGCCTGTTACTGCCGCCATATCAGATGAAATCTCACCTTCGTGCGTAATAAGAGACGAAGCAACAATATTGTAAGTTAACGATATTTCGCTATCCGTGGTATTCTCAAGAAGGATATCCATATCCGCATGGTATTTATCGGGAGACAAACTAATCGTTTTGATCAGATTGACTCCCTCCTTCAGTCGTGCGGTAAAAACGACTTTTTGTGCGTTTTGTTCGGCAACGGTATATCGCTGTTTCTGAAAATTCGCTTCCTGAAAAAGCTCGCTGATGGCAAGGGGATAATATTCCGTCGTAATGCCTTTTTTGATCAAATCCAGCGTTTCTTTAGCGTCTGCATCCTTGAATTCCTTAAGGATGATGGATTTAAGTGCGGCGCCTTCGTTTGTCCACGTCAACTGTAAAAGGTTATTTTCAATCACACCTTCCTTTGGCGGAATATCCGCTTGAGGATGAACAGACGGAGACGGCTGCATCGATGCCGGCTTTGATTGTAGAGCTCCCGTTGATTCCCTGGCTTTTCCCGTCACATCTTCGCTCTTCACGTCTTCTTTTGGCTTTTTGGGAGAAAACAAAGGAAGTATAAAAGGGTAATAGAGCAACATAACTACCCCGCAAAGAACCAATACAATAAGCGCCTTTCTATCCATGCGTCTCCCTCTTTTTATCCTCCGGTAGTTCTGCTTCGTCTATTAACATAACCGGAATATCATCCCGTATCGGATATCGACGCCCGCATTGGGTGCATATAATCCTATCGCCTTCCAGCCGAACATCCGTTTTACAGAGCGGACAAGCAAGAATCTCAAGCAACTCACTGGAAATCATAGCGCCCACCTCCCGACACAACATAAAATACACAATTCAGACGACTGCACACTTAATGAAAACGCACCCGATTTTCCGCCTCCCCGCAATTCACGGTGAGCATGGCTCTTCTTCACAACCCCACAGATATACTCAAATCGGGTGTTTTTAAAAATTATTCAAGGTTAGAATGGTAACAAACCCATCATGCAATTTCAAATTAAAATTATGTTCCGCCGGCAATTCAGGTCACTGACCCGGCATTAACTGAAGGCACATCATTCAAAGATATAAGAATATCGGCATAATTTGCCGGCTGCTCGATCTTTATCCTGCGCAAACGCACGAGTTCCAACAATGCCAGAAAAAATCCGATAATCCGATTCCTTTCCCGTATACCGACAAAAAGACTCGTAAACGACAAGGAAGCCTGCATCTTCACCCGCTCTATAACAGTATTCATATATTCCTGTATCGGCGTATCATCGTACGTTACCTTGCCGGATACATCCTGCAGCGTCTGCTTCATAAGCCGGGAAAATCTTTGCAAGATATCCCAGATGCTTATGCCTTCAAGCGGCAGTTCGTTCTCATTGTCAGCAGATTCAACGGGAAATTCCAACGGCAATCGGGTCCATCTTTTTTCCCACTCGGCAGCCCTCGAATGAAGGGTGAGGGAGCCCTCTTTAAAACGCTTGTATTCCAGCAACTGTTTCACCAGCGACAATCGTGGGTCCTCTATTTCTTCCTCATCTTCCCGGTCTGCCTGGCGGGGAAGCAACATATAAGATTTAATATACATGAGCGTGGCAGCCATTACCAGAAAATCTCCCACAATATTCATATCCAGGGCATGGAGCGTCTCTATATACTGCAAGTACTGATCGGTGATCCGCGCAATGGGAATATCCGTGATATTTACCTCTTCTTTTTTGATTAAATAAAGGAGTAAATCCAACGGGCCATTATAAATGTCAATATCGACTTTATAGTCTTCTGCCATTTTCTGCTTCACCTCTCACAACGCTACAATAAATACCATTTGTGTTATGCTTCATTTTGTCTTTCACTGAAAACCGGCAAATAGCCGGAGAAAAAATTGAATGGGAGGTCCGAGCAGCATACCTAAAATGGATATACCGGCATAATTGCCCAAAATGATCAAGCCGATCAGAATAAACGGACTGTAGCGCTCGATTTCCTTATATTTCTGCGCCATACGATAGGGCAACAAGCCTTCCAGTATATGGGAGCCGTCTAACGGGAACAAAGGTATCATATTAAAAAATGCAAGAGACAAGTTAATCATGATCCCTGTTATCAACAAATTGTATAAAAAGACGGATAAATCCATCGGCAGAAACGATATTTTGCGCAACAACTGAAAGGCCAGGCCGAAGAAGAACGCTGAAATGAAATTAGACGCCGGGCC
>Ga0233425_10006554_pt1 | contig 17169 bp, 27 predicted proteins | sample Watercolumn_Towu_2_FD_181712 | JGI IMG/M metagenome (GOLD analysis project Ga0233425, IMG submission 181712) | Freshwater microbial communities from Lake Towuti, South Sulawesi, Indonesia - Watercolumn_Towuti2014_140_MG | ecosystem: Environmental > Aquatic > Freshwater > Lake | place... | reverse complement strand
ATATGTTCCATGAAGCAAAAATGAAATTTTGGATTTACAATAGGATTAAAGGACTAGCTAATTAGAAAGAACTGTGTTGATTTTTAGGATTCATGCAACACAGTTTATTATAAAAATTAGGAGAACTTGCTCATTCTTTCCATTGAAGAAAATGGAAATGGTCTCTTGTTTGTTACGAAAGTTAGATATTTCATAAATTTGTATGATTCAGTGTTCCAATATTCACAGAACTCTGCAATCCCTTTGCTTCTTTTTCCTGAGAAAACTACGATGAGCCAATTAATAAATGCAAGCAAACAGACTAAATGCCCCCATGCGCTTAGAATTATACCTGTGACTATTGCTACAATAATCCTAAACCATGCCTCTTTCCTTTCTCCCTTTACCATTGTATGAAATTAATTTTTGTGATATTTAGCAACGTGAGCTTTTCTTCTGTTTCTTATCCATCTAACTCCAAATACTCCTATGATAACTAGCCATGTTATTACAAATGGATAGAAATATGCTCCTCTGCTTGAGCCATTTGCCTTTGTGCTTTCAAATGCTCTCGGAAGGAAATTTACTGTATGGAAGAATGTTCTTCTTACCCCTAATTTATCATTATATGAAAGCTCTACTTTTATTTCTCCTGCTTTGGGAGCTGCATCAAAGGTAACAGAGGTATCATCATTTGCTGCCAGACTGCCGATTATTTTTTCGTTGTTGCCTACAATTTCAGTGGTATTTTGTTCAGGGATTCTCACGACTAATGCTTCTGCATCGTTCTTCCCTATGTTTATGACGCCTAGAACAAGCTTGTTTGTTGCATAGGAATAATCCTGAAGGATAACGTCAAAGTCTGCTCTTGCATCTTTAACTGAGATATTGTAATTAGTAAGTTGGTATTGTTGACCTGAAGAGATTGTACTGAGTGCTGTTTTAAGTGTGTTTTCTCCATCAAGAGCATTCTTATCTACCCTTAATTTAACTGGAATTAGAATTGTTGATTTGTAATTGTTAATATAGGCTACATCTTTAATATTATAAGCTGCAGTTTCGGTAGAATCAAGTGAGAAAGGATAATCTGGGACTATCTGAAAAATACTATCTGTGCATTCAGGATTATTTACTCCGTCCAGTTGGAAGACTATTTTAACATAATCCCCAGGGGTTGCTGGATAAGGATCTTGATTAATAATCGTAGATTTTATATTGCAGGTATTTGCTGCGCTTACTATACTAATTAAAAGTAAAACTGCTAGTGAAAACAAAATTAACTCTTTTTTCATAGAGTATTATGGCGAAAGAGGTTTAAAAACCTTATTGATTTATTTTCTTTTCTTCTTTTTTGCGAACAAATTATTAAGAGACTTTGCAATGTTAAGAAAAAGAAGTCTAAATTCATTTCCTACTTTTTCCCATTTTATTAGCTCTACTTTTGCTTCCTTTTGACTTCTTTTCTTTTTCTCTGGTTTTTCCTCATTATCTTCCTTTCTGATTAACTTTCTTCCGAGTCTTGAGAAGATAATTATGTATCCTATAATTATAACTATTGCAAACACAAAAGGATAGAGAGTATTGAAAGATATTGGAAATACGAAATCTCTAGCTTGCTGAACTAATTCTAATATTGTATAAACAAAGCTCAGAATATAGTAGCTAAGAAATGCACTCAATATTGGAGCAATAATATTAAATGGGAAAATAAAAGCCCAAAATAAATCGGAAAATAAGCCTAGAATAGATATAGTGATAATAAGAGCTAGGTTTGAATTGAGAAAGTTTACCACTTCAACAAAAGTTGGATGTGAAAAATAATTTAGGGCATAATTCGCTAGAGCAATCAGAATAAGAAAAAATATCAATCCAGAGATATTTGACAGAATTATCCTGGGGATTGAACGCTCTTTCATTTATAGAATAAATTATAGGAGTATAAAAAGGTTGTTAAGATGTTAGATTTATAACTGTAATAGATTGAAGCTCTATCAGAATAATCGCTAGCTCCTGCTTATTAATCATTGAACGATAGATATTTACTGTTTTTTCTCTTCAGATTTATTTTAAATGTAAAACTTTTTATAGATTATATAACCTAAATTAGATGATTAATTCCTTAGTTTTAACCTTACATCCGAACGTGTTGTTTCCTTATAGCCGACACTATATCTTACTTTTAGATATGAATCTAGTACCTCGCATCCTCTTTCATAATTAGATGTCCATTCTTCTCTTTTTAATTGGATATATGCGTCGGGATTTATTTTTCTTCTTCTCGCTTCTAAATTAAGCCTTAGTGAATTTGGACCATAGAGTTTCAACGGACCGATATGTATTCTGAGAGAGAAATTTTCTATTATGCTATCTATTCTACTTAAATAATTTCCCAAAGTGTTGGGATTTGGATTATACATCTGGGGATAGATGTCAAAACCTGATTCTACAAACTTTCTCAAGGAACGCTCTTGTTCCGAAAGAGTTGTCATTGACTGCACATTTGACTGTAAGTTTGGTTCATCCACTCCTTTAAGTGCAGTTAGAACTTTTATTGGATATTCTGCGAGTTTTTTTAGAGTGTTTTTTTCATAAACTCCTTCTTTTTCAAAATTATCAACTACGCTTGCAGTTGAGAGATTGCTGTCTAATTGTCCAACAACATCTAACCCTCTTCTTTTCATTTCTCTCCAGAGATTAAGAATCCAATCAAGTGCAAGAGTTGGTTCCCCTCCGGAAGTTCTAAGGACTTTCATATCATTTTCAAATCCTATTTCTGCGTATCTGGATTTTATCTTTTCTCTTGCTTCTTGCATGCTATCTAGAGTTTCTTCTATCCCCAAGTAGACTTTCTTAGGACTTAATCTCCCATCATTGCTTTCATCATCAACAAAACAGTACCAGCAACCGCCAGAGGAGGTGCCGTCATGGAAATTGCATCCTGCAACCTGAAGAATGAAAGGGGCATTATAACTCATTGCATCTTTCATCTTAAATCCCTGATTGTGTTTGAACCAAAGAGGAAAATCAAATTCACTTTCTCTTATTGTTTTTTCTATTGCATTGTCATCATTTTTTCTTACATCAAAGAAAGGAAGCCCATATTCTTTTGCCGCATAAGGGTCAATATATTTTACATTTACCTTTGCTCTAAAAGGATATTTGTCTGTTCCTTTAATCGGCATAAGGTCTATTACTCTTGACGTATCTTTGCCCTGAAGAGTATCTGAAAAATCAGCTACGAGAACTTTTCCGTCTTGGACAAGAGTTTTTCTTAATTCAAATGCGCGCTCTATTGGATCTGTTGCCATCTTTTTGAAAAATTAACAAATGAAATGCATATAAAAAGATTTATGCGAGAGAATATAATCATTTACAAGGCAAAGGTATAAAAAAGAGTTTTGTTTCTTGTATATAAGGAGGTTTATAATAAAATATGGCAAAAAAAGCGGAGGTTTGTGAAATGTGCCCAGGATGCCATGGTAAAGCCGGAAAAGGATGGGGAATGCTTATCCTAGGTATTCTTGCTTTGCTTAATGCATATGGTACGTATCTTAGTTGGGGCAATTTTATAGGTATTGTACTTGTTGTTCTTGGAATAATAAAGTTAGCAATGCCTTGTGAATGCTGTAGATAAACGGCATTAGTTTTATTTTTTTATTTTTTATTAGTTTTTCTGGTTTTGAATGCAAAGAATTAAAAGGGGTTCTTAGATGGGATTTTTATGTTACGCGAAGGATTTCCACTTGAAGAATTAGATGATGGAGTAAGAAGATTGGTATATGCATTAAATAGAATTCCACAAGTTGGTACTATGACTACCTGTGAAGGGCATGTTTGGAGAGACACTCCATTTTGGCCTACAAAAGATGGATGGGTTTATTTTGCTAAACCTGAAGGAGTGCATGAGGGGCTTGTGACAGAGATACAAGATTATTGTACGAAGAATGAATTTTTTAAAATGGGTAAGCCTTACAAAATATCTCCGAGAAGTCCAAATTATATAAGAGTAATAAATGGCAGGTTTGAAGACCACGACAGCGGTGCTCTTTTTGATAGAATAAATGAAGAAGAACAGGAGAAGTATTTTAAGAGAGCGGAAATAAGAAAAGAACAATTGCTAAAAGGATGGTATGAACTTGGAGGAATTGTTGAAAGATATATTATAAGAAATATTACGAAAGATATTGAATCCTTGCCATACATCTAATTAATTCCAATTCATTCTCGTCAGAAATTTTTAATTTCTGAACGCCTCGAGAACTGAAAGTTCTCTCAGTGCTGCGCAGTTCCTCACTGCGCTGCGGACTTGCTCCCTACGATGAACGGAATGGACCCATCGGGAATTGAACCCGAATCTAACCGACGCGAACGGTTTATTCTGCCGTTGAAATATGGGCCCTTATTTTTATTGTGAGTTTAGGGTTATAAACTTGATTATTTGATAGAACATGAAAGTATATTTCAAAATGAATAAATGCTTATATATCAAAATGATTGATTATGTAGATGGGATGTAAATTGGGATTTGACAATGATAATGAGGACGAACGAACTCTCCCAAGAGAAAGATTATATGAAAAAATTAGACAATTGAGAGAGATATTGTATGAAGATAGAAAAAAGGACTTGGGACATTTTGATGGTGTGGATGTTGTGCTGAACATTCCTCTTAACAAACCTCTTGAAATAAAAGATATTGAGTGCAAGGGATGGTATCAATCTTCTGGAAGCGGCTCTGTGCTTATGAAGGCATGCAGTAATTGTGTGTATAGGATAAAATAAGTTTAAAGATTTAATCATAAGACTTAATAATGGCTTTTGGTTAATAATGAGATGAAAAAGATAAAAAGTGGACAGAAAAAAGACAATGGAAAGGGTTTTCTTACCGCTTCGATTGTACTCCTTATTTTGAGTATTTTAATGATTATTCTTGTTGCAAATGAAAATTCTTTTGTTCTTTCAATTGATGAGAAGGTTAATTCATACGTTGAGAATATACAAAATCCTACAATGAATGTTGTAATGATAGCTATAACCTCAGTAGGAAATTTGTGGGTTCTTATGCCATTATCTAGTTTGTTGATATTGGCTTTGCTATTTAAGAAAAAATATCATAAAGCCATCTTCGCATTTACTGTGTTGGCAGCAGGAGTTATTACCGGAGAGGTTTTGAAATATGGAATAAATAGATTGAGGCCGTTTAATTCTCTTATTATTGAAAATGATCCGAGTTTTCCATCCGGACATACTTTAATGTCTACAGTTTTCTTTCTCATATTTATTTATGAATACAGAAGTGAGATAAAGAAATCATGGAAAAAGGTATTCGTTATCTTCTTTACGCTTGTGTTTATTATGATAGGATTATCAAGATTATGTCTTAATGTTCATTGGATGAGCGATGTTTTATCTTCGTTTTTGATTGGTGGATTTTGGGTTTGCTTCTTTGTGTTTTTAGATAAACAGGTTAAACATCACGAATAAATTTAATCTTTGTCTTTAACTTGTAATATTTAAGTTAATAAAGCCGTTACTCTGTAAATTGTAGGATTTATTTATCTTCGAAGATACAATCTGGAGCATAGGTATACTTGTATTCTTCGAAGGCAAGAAGGGAGTCATAATGACTTATTTGCTCGGGGAATTCTTTTCTTAGAGAATTAATTGTATCTTGGAGTTCTCTTTCGTTTTCTGTGCAGATATAGGCCAAGACATTGTATCTTCCGACTGTTTTAACTGCCCATAGTATGTTTTGGTTTGTTTTCATGAAATCTGCAATCTTTCTTTCTTTGTCTTTATCTAATCCTGAGATGTTTAGAAGAAGTGCATGAACGCTGTATCCTAAAGATTGATAGTTTATAACAGGAAGGAAGGCGATTATTATGGAGTCTTCCATTTTTTTCAACCTGTAAGAAACTGCATCGGGGGATAATTTGACTTTATCTCCTATCTCGAGAAGAGAAAGCTGGGCATCCTCCCTCATTACTTTTATTATTTCCATGTCTTTCTTGTCTGGTTTGTAATCAGTATCTTTTCTTGCGGCCTTTGAATAAAGAGATTTTGTATCTATTGACTTAAGGAATTTATTTGGAAATTGCCCAGCCCTATAACTTTTTGTTATAATGAGTATTTCATAATCCTGAAGATAGTTTTTTGTTTTTCCTATTATTTCTTCTAAATACTGATCGAATTCTGCGATTGTTTTTGCTATTAGGGCGATTTCAAAATCATAACTTCCGTGAAATTTAAGTATTGCCCTAACATATGGGAGATTGTTTAGTGATTCTATTATTTTTTTCTCGCTTTCTTGGGAAGGATTATTTAATCTTAGAAAAATATGATAAGAATCATATCCTAGTTTTGAAACATCGACTAAAGTTCTTGATTTTTTTAAAACTCCTTTCTTTTCATATCCTTGTATTCTATATTTTATTGAATCCCTGGATAGATTCGCAACTTTTGCTATTTTACTTAAAGGAGTTCTTGCATTTTGGCTTAGCATTAAAAGAATTTTCTTATCTCTTAAGTCAAGATTAACTTTTTCGTCCTTTTCTCCACTTACTCCTATTGATGGTAAAACCTTCATGTTATTATTATAAGCCGCAATAAGTATATAAATATTGCGTTTTTTAATAAAAAATAGCCCGGACATTTCTTATATTAGTATGCCTTATAGATATTGTGAGGAAAGAAAAATGACAACAAACGAGACAACACAAGAAAGAAGCAATGAAACTGCTGAGATGCAACTTAGAATATTGAGAAGATATGCGGAGCAGAATATGCCTAAGTTGCCTTATCATAATTCTCAACATGCTGAGGAGGTAGTTGGGGCTTGTGAGAGACTCGCATATTTTGCAGGATTGAATGAAAATGAAACTTTCCTTTTGAAGAGTGCAGCATATCTCCACGATATAATATATGAAGTTGGAAAGAAGGATAATGAAGAAAGAAGTGCGGAAGTTGCACAAGAAGTACTTGAAATGATGCAATATTCTCCTAATGAAATTGAAACTGTTAAGGGGTTGATTCTGGCAACAAAGTTACCTACTAAACCTGAAACAATGTTACAGAAGATAATTTGTGATGCTGATGTTGACAATCTTGGAACTGAAAATGGTTTGGAAAATGGAGAGAAGCTAAGACAAGAATTTGGAGTTAGAGATAGAAGTAAATGGCTTCAGGGGAATCTCCAATTCTTCAGGAATCATAGGTATTACACCCCATGGGCTAGAGGAATGAGAAATTATGGATTGAGATTGAATATAAGAAAGCTAGAGCAGATGACTCGGGAGGTAACGGCATGAATGCGATGATGAAGATGATTCCGGTGTATGAGCAAAGAACTGTGGAGACTTCTTTTGCAAGAAGTTTACAGGATTTTGAATCTCTAAAACCTACATTGGAAGAACAAGGATTCAAAGTAAGAGCTTATGCTACCGGAATGTGTATGTATCTTGGAACTTTCAAAGACTATGATTGTCAAATTTATTTGGATAATTTGGAACTTCATCTAGATGGAGGATTAAATTTTCAAGGTAAAAGATATAGTACTGTTGAAGCTCAGAGTCAGGCAGTTCTTGGAGGGCTTGTGAGTGTTCCTGAATCTGCTTCAGATTTGGCTGAAGAAAGAAGAAAGAGTCTTATTGGATTGTTGAATAAGGTCGCTGAAAAGCTGGAGGCATAAAATGATTGTAGCTGGATGGTCATTTACTAATATTTGCAACCTCAAATGTAAACATTGCTATAATGCTTCTGGCAGATTGAGAGAGAATGAATTAAATATTGTGGAGGCAATTGAAGTTGCTGATAAACTTAAAAATTCGGGAGTTGTTGCAGTTAATTTTGGAGGCGGGGAATGTGCTCTTCATCCAGATTTTATTCCATTGTGCAAATATCTTAATAATCTTGGGATAAAAATATCATATACCACAAATGGAACAACATATGACAAGATAAAAGATAATTTGAGTTTATTCCATGATATTGGAGTTAGTTTAGATTTTCCAGATAGAGAAAGACATGATTATCAAAGAGGAATTCCGGGAACTTTTGATAAAGCAGTTTCAACAATAGAAAATTTAGTAAAAAATAGTGTTGATACTGAGATAGTAACCTGTCTTACTGCATTAAATTGTTCAAATAAGGATTTGCAGAAATTTTATGATTTATCAAAAGAATTGGGAGTTAATTATTGGAGATTGAATAGATTTAGAGCAAATGGAAGAGGAAAAGATAATAAAAACTCATTTGCACTTTCTCATGAACAATTAAAGAATGCGTATACTTTTTTGAAAAGATATATTCCAGATGAATTATCTGTTCCAGAGCCAATATTTAGAGCGGCTTTTGGAGGTTCGTACTATGTCTCTGGAGACCCTTCTGGATTTACTTCGTTTAGAATTCAAGCAAACGGAGAAGTAAGCCCATCTGTTTTTCTTTCCAGCTCTGGGGGAAATGTAAAAACGAAATCAATTGAGGAGATAATGAACTCGGAAATATTTCAATTGATAAGAAACAGAGTTCCAAATAGTAAATGTGCCAATTGCCCCGCATATGAACATTGTAAAGGAGGGGACACGGCCGCTTCATTCCTTGAGAATGGACATTTCAATGGTCCAGATCCAATGTGTTGGATTAACCCAAATGACAAGGGAGAAATCTCAACAAACGTAACTAAAGCTAGTGGAGGTAATTGGAACGTACATGAATTGTATCTTTGTACATTGTATATCCCTATTAAAAAACAAGGAGAAATAAGCTAAAATGGAAGGAAAATTACCAAAATTGGATTTAAATGTAACAAATAGATGTAATTTTAGATGTACACATTGTGCATTTGATTCTGGATTGATTGTAATGCCTGAGCTTTCATTGAGTGAGCTTGAAAAGATATTAAGGGAGACAAAAGAGCTTGGAGGAAATAAGATAGATATAACTGGCGGGGAGCCGACCTTGAGAAAAGATATTTTTGATATAGTCAAACTAGCAAAATCTATGAATTATAAAATTGAACTTGTAACTAATGGTTCTAACCTCGATAAAGAATCTTTGATAAAGTTGAGAGAATTGGGATTGGACTCTACAGCCATAAGCCTCGATGGTTCGAATTACGAAACATACGCAAGAATAAGAAGAACTACTCCTGAAATTTATCAGAAAGTGTTGAGAACAATTGATTTGTCTCTTGGATTTTTTCCAACGAAAATAAACACAGTTGTATTTGAATCGAATCTTGAAGATATTCCAAATATCACAAAATGGTGTATAGGAAAAAGAGTTTATGAGCACGGATTATATTACTTTACTCCAATAGGGCGGGGCGAGAGAAATAAGGAAAAAGCAGTCGAACCATTAAAATGGTTAGATTTTATAAGAAGTAAATTGGTTCCGTTGATTAATGAGGGGACTAAGATAAGTCTCGAACTTCCATTGATTGAAAAAGAACACTTTAAGGAGGAATATGGGTGTATTGCCAATACGGATAAATCTCATTTGCAGATACTCCCAAACGGAAACACTTTTCCATGTGCAATTCTTGCCTCATATTCTCTTCTGGTTGCTAACTTAAGAGAGGGTTCAATTAAAGGTATCTGGCAGAATCCTGAACTTTGGAATGAATATTGGAAAAGAATTAATCAAAAATTCCAAGGTAATGGGGGATATTGCGTTGATTTCAAAGGAGCATTTCAAATGACTGATTATGACTTGTCAAGATATGCTTTTGTGTGCCCACTAAGAAAATTTAATCTTCGGGAGGTTCCTAAATGACTGGAAGATTAATTGTTTTTGAAGGGTTGGATGGTGGTGGAAAAACGACTTTGATAAAAAAACTTATTGAGAGAAATCCAGAATGGTTTTATGGAAAGGCTGTCGCATCCAACAATTTATTCGGAAGATTTGCGAGAAGGCATCCTTCTACATTTACTTTTCTTCTCGATATTGCAATTCTTAATCTTACTGAAACAAGAAGATTAGTAAATGGGGGAAAGACAATTCTCCAGGATAGATATGATTTTTCAGTATTATCTTTTCCTGGAGTGGAGAACTATGTAAATCAGGCAGCAGTTAAAATGCTCTCTCCATTAATTAGAAAACCAGATGGTTTGATTTATGTGACTGTATCTAATAACGAAAGAATAAGAAGATTAAAATTAGATGCTGATAATCCATATCACTCATATTTAATTAATAATCCTCAAGCGATAATAGAAAGGGAAAGAAGATATATGGAGCTTTACGATAAATTTAGTAGTCCAAAAACTATTGTTGATACAACTTTGGGTTCTCCTGAGGAGCTAGCAATTAACCTAGAAGATAAAATCAAACAATTTTAAATTACTCTCATACCTAGGAAGATAACAATTAGAATAAATATAATATCTTTTCTTGCTCTTTGATAGAAACTTTCATGGTCATATTTTATTCTAAGAGTTGAATATACAAAGGGTGCAATTATATTCAAAATGAAGTATATATGAGCCACCCATCCTGCTGTTAGAAGTGCAACTAGAATTCCTATCGCATTTGTTACAAATGCGTATCCTATTGTTTGAAATGCATTTGAATAGTGAATGAATATCCCCTTATTTGTTGAAGTTGTGGCGGCATTCATTAACAGAACAGAACTAAACAACAAAGGAATTGCAGAAACTAATTGAAGAACAAGATAGAGATTTTCTTTTAACAATGTTGCGTTAAAACTTGAGATGAAGAATAGAGAAGTAATGCAAACACCCATGAACATAACATTTAGACTTATTCTTGTTTTTATTCTATCAGCGATATCTGTTTTGTGCCTTTCATTCATAATTAAATAAATTTGTTAGAGTTTTTAAAGATTACGAGATTTACCATAAATAATTTTTCGGGAAAAAGGCTTAAATATCTGGAATTTTTAATATGGAGATGAAAGATAAAAGAGAAATAGTGATAGTTTCTGTTGGTGGTTCACTTATATTTCCGGAGGAGATTGATGTTTCTTGGATAAAAGAATTTAAGAAAGTCGTGGAGAAGAACCTTGGGGAATATAGATTTGCATTTATTTGCGGCGGGGGGAAGATATGCAGGAAGTATCAGAATGCGCTTAGGGAGATCAATCCTGATGTTGAAGATAGTGATTTGGACTGGCTGGGAATAGGAGTTACCAAATTAAATGCAAATTTCATTAAAATGGTGTTTGGAACTAAGGCACATGAGAAAATTGTGGATAATCCGAACAGAAAGATTGATTTCAAAGAAGATATATTAATTGCAGGAGGATGGAAACCTGGATGTAGTACAGATAAGGATGCTATACTTCTTGCTAAAAATCTTAAAGTTAGAAAAGTGATTAATTTCACTAACATAGACTATGTTTATGATAAAGACCCTAGGAAATATCCTGAAGCTAAGCCAATAAGAAGTATTTCCTGGAAAGATTTTAGAAAAATTCTTCCAAGGGAATGGTCTCCGGGATTGAATTCTCCTTTTGACCCGATGGCTGCTAAGGAGGCTGAGAAGCTAGGAATAGAGGTTGCAGTGCTTAATGGAAAGAATCTTGGAAATTTTGAAAATTACCTAAATAAAAAACACACGATTGGAACTATTATTTCATAATCTGGAGTCAAAAAGTAAAAAGTGAAAAATCTAGAGATGAAAAATAGTTTTACTTTAGATATTCTCTTGCGACATCAATCTTTGAAACTGGAAGTTGTTCTTGTGCCCATATAGACGACTACATGAACTAATTATTTTACTACAACGCAATTCTTTCATTGAAAAGCAAACGGATTTCTTGCTAATCTTTAATATTATGCCCCATACTCTATCATTTTATGCATTAATATTTAATTATTGGAAATTTGATAATCAAAGAGAGAAAATTTACTTGTGTTATTAATTCTTTAGATATGTTTTCAAAGCTTTAATCTTGGCTTCAGGTTTTATTTCCTGAGAGAGGTATATATCCAAAAGTTCTTGAGCGTCTACTACTGCGTTGGCTTTTATATCTGCAAGTATGGCATTTCTTTCCTTAACCCCTGCAGGCATTCTTCTTCTTGCTTTGTCAAAATAATTAAGACAAGCTTCGTAATTAGGCTTTAGTAATACCCCCCGGTATGCGCTTCCTATCCCTTCATATCTTTTCATATCTTCTTTGGAAGGAATATAATCGCTGGCTTTCGTTTGCAATTTATCTGCTCCAGTTCTTGCTAATTCTAAAAGAGTTTTTGCAGCCTTTACACCATATACTCTTGTGGTTTCTGCAGTATTGGTGAGAAGAACTTTTGCTTTTTCAGGATCATATTTTCCGTCTGTAAATGCTGAAGATTCTATGCAATTGTATAATCTGTCTATACCGTCTGCTGCAACGGTGAATACTTCCCCGACTTTGTTAGCAAGTCCCTCGGCAAATCTATCAAGAGTTCCGTCTGTAGCTTTTTCCTCAACTTTTCGGGCAATACCTGCAAGGCCCTTTCCGATTGTTTTTAGATGATCTGTGAATACCATACATATTCTTGGTATAATTGGTATTTATAAATTTAACCGAAATCTTGGGGTATTGAATAGTGTACCTGAAGGTAACAAAATTTGAAGAAAGAGAGATTATCTCTTCACTTTTATCTTTATTTTTCTTAGAGAAATAAAAATAAGTGCTATAGCAATTAAAATGTAAATGATAAGAACGTAGAGATTGTGAAAAATAATTATTCCTAACAATGAATCCTTTACCAAGGCAATAACCCCGTTTGCCGAATATGCAGTTAGAGTTATTGGAATGAAATACGAGGCTGCGAGGACTACTAAAATTGCAATTCCTGCTAAGAAAAGCGAAAAATAAACACCTTTTTTCATTTATCTTTATGTTTATGAGATTATTTAAATTATTACTTTAATATTTTAATTATATCAATTTCAAATAAGAATATTTAAATAGTCAGAATAGCAAATTAAGCTAGGTAAAAAAAGATGGCAAAGAAATGTATTTATTGTAAGAGTGAGATTGATGATAGTTCGGTTATAGATTTCTGTCAGAGATGCGGAATTGGTGTTTGGGGAGAGAAAATGTTCAAGACAATTGTTGAAAGTATGGAGAAATCAAGATCCGACGGGGATTTGTTCCAAGGTAGTGTTGGAGAGAGTTTGTCAAGAAATAACCGAAATTTCTAAGACTTAGGGCTTGGTTTCTTATCAAAGGGTTTAAATATGGATTATTTTGTTAATTTTTATGGGAAAAGAACAAATCATATTAACAGAACCTATAAAAGAAAAGTTGAGAAATCTTAGAGATTACATGCCCGGACAAGATGAAACTACTTATCAGTTTGGAGCATATTTGGCTGAAAGACTTAACCCTGAAATTGTTCCCCAGGGATTTTATCTCGCTGCTCAATTAGCATTGTATGATTTAGAAAATGGAGTAGATGGATTTACTAGACAACCAATAAGAAATGAACTTGCAGGGCTCCCCCTACTTATGTATATCATTCTTCAAGGAAAGATAGTAAGTATTGCTGAGGCAGTTACTCCTGCTGATTTTGCAAGTGATGTAAGAAAGATGAGTAAAGAAGTAGAGAAAAAAGTTTCAAAGCCTGCCCGAGAATAAAAAGAAAGATAGGTATTTTATTAAAAACAGAGAAGGAAAGCTTTAAAAACTAATATTTGATGATAATTAAATGCTAAAGAGAAAAAGATTAGACCAAAAGGGAAAGGTAAGTTTTACCAAATATTTCCAGACATTCAAAGCTGGAGATAGTGTAGCCATTGCTAGGGACCTTGGATTCAAGTTTGGATTTTCCCATAGAATGCAAGGAAGAACTGGAAAGGTAATATCAAAGAGGGGAAAGGCGTATTATATCGAAGTGAATGACATGAATAAACCTAAGAGATACTCAATTAAACCCATACATCTTGTTAAAATAAAATGATAAAAAATATAAATTTTTTAAATGCTCGCAATAGGAGGTATTGCTTCGCATGAATATACTAAACAGGAGAGCATTATCATTGGGAGAAGTTAAAGGATTACTTGGAGAAGCAGAGGGAGAAGAGAATAAGGTAATGCACGATTATTTGAAAGCATTTTCAAGCTTGGATAAAGCAAAGGCAGAAAAGCTTTGCCAGGAAGTAAGAGATTTGAATAATCCTAAAATAAAAGAAGAGAACATAGTTAAAATTGCAGACTTCCAACCAAAAGACATGGAAGACATAAATAAAATATTTGTAGAAGTTAGTTTGACTGAAGAAGAAGGAAATGCGATTCTTGAAATTGTAAAGAGGTATTAAAATGACGGACAAAGAAGAATATGCACTGATACTAGATTACTTACCCTATGGATATCCGATGGGCGGGAAGATGAATCCTGTTGCTCAGGCAATAGGAATAAAGACTCTTGTTCTACTGGAATTGGTTCCAAGAAGAGGAGTTACTCTGGAGACAAAAGAAAAGGTTTATATAGGCCCAGAGAAGAGAGATAAGATATACTTCATCCAAGGTAGATTACCAAAGGAGAAGTTGACCGAGACTGCGAAGATCCAACTACAGGAGTTCATCGGGAACGTTGTTGCGGAGCAGGAAAAGAAATACGTAGATTTCTTTAACACTGCTCAGGCGATTAACACAAGACTTCATCGACTTGAACTTCTGCCAGGATTTGGAAAAAAGCACATGAAGGAAATCCTCGACGAAAGGGATAAAAAACCCTTTGAAAGTTTTGAGGATATAAAAACCAGATTGGCAAGTATTCCAGACCCAAGAAAAGCGATTGAGAAAAGGATTTTGGAAGAGCTCTTGGAAAGACAACGATTCAATTTATTCGTAAACTAAAATGGCAGAAACAAAACCAACAACACCTGTAAAGAAGGAAGAGAAGAAGCAGAAGCCGAAGGTAGAAAAGGAAAAGAAGATTCCGGAGAAAGAAGAGTATCATGAGAGTCTTACAAGAATTTTAGGTTATGACATTCCTGGAAATAAATCTGTTTTCATTGGTTTGACAAGAATAAAAGGAGTTTCATGGGCAATTTCTAATGCATTATGCTTAAAGACTGGAATAGACAGAAAGAAAAAGATTTCTGAGTTATCAAAAGATGAAATTGTAATGATTGAAAAATTCATAATGAATCCTGATGTTCCGGATTATATGAAAAATAGAAGATTGGATAGAGAAACTGGAAAGACAACACATCTTTATGGAACAGATTTGGATATTGCAAGAGACTTTGATATAAAGAGATTGAAGAAGATAAAAGCATACAAGGGAATAAGACATGCTGCAGGACAGCCAGTAAGAGGACAGAGAACAAAGTCACACTTCAGAAGAAATAAGATAGTTGCGATTGGAGGTAAGAAGAAGTAAGATGATTAGGAAGGGAAATAGATTCGTAAGACCAAAGAAGCCATATGAGCTTGCAAGAATAAAAGAAGAGAACGTGGTTCTTGGTAAGTATGGATTAAAGACTAAAAGGGAAATTTGGAAGATGCAGGCTAAGGTAGATTATTACAGAAAGAGAGCTAAAGCTTTGGCTAAATCAAGTTTGGAAGAGCAGGAAGTTCTATTCGGAAAGTTGAGAGCACTTGGATTAGACGTTAAAAGCACTGCAGACGTTCTGGCTTTGAAAATTGATGACATATTGAATAGAAGATTGCAGACAGTTGTATTCAATAAAAAAATGGCAACAACTCCTAAACATGCGAGACAAATGATAATTCACAAGAAAGTAATGATTGATGGAAAAGTAAACAATACCCCTAGTTATATTGTTCCATTGAATGAAGAGAACAAATTGACTTTGAGAGTAAATGTCCCTAAGAAGAAAAAGGAAGAACCTAAAGCGGAGGTTGCAGCATAAAGATGGCAGAAGAAGAAACAAAGAAAGCTGAGGAAATAAAAGTAGAAGAGAAAGTTGAAGCTAAAATGGAAGAGAAAAAAGAGGAAAGCAGAGAAGAGAGAGCAGGAATAGCTTATATTTATTGCACGCCAAACAACACAATGGTTCACATAACTGACCTTTCAGGAAATACACTTTCTAGAATAACTGGCGGGATGGTTACTAAACACTCAAGACTTAAGGCAGACCCTACAATTGCCATGTTCGTAGCTAAAAAAGCTGCTGAAAGACCAAAGGACTTGGGAATAAACGCATTATATGTAAGAATAAGAGCAAAGACTGGAAGTGAAAGCATAGGCCCGGGTTCACACGCTGCTGTAAAGTCATTGGAAAAGACAGGATTCAAAATCATATCTGTCCTTGAAACAACAAGAGTTGCTCGTGGTGGACCAAAGAAGAAAGGAGGTAAGAGAGGAAGAAGAGTTTAAACTCTTCTTAATTTAAATCTTGTAAAGATTTAAAACCCATCTTTTCATTATAATAACATGGAAGTAATAACAAACACTGATGAGAAATTCGTTATTAGAATAGATGCTTCTGATAGCATTGCAAACGCAATAAGACGTTCTGTAAGTGAAGTCCCTACTCTTGCAATAGATGAAGTTGAGATTTATAAGAATGACTCTGCACTTTATGATGAAGTTCTAGCTCATAGATTAGGATTAGTTCCTCTTGTTACTGAGAAGAATATGGGCGGAAAGACAAAAGTAGAATTGAAGCTTGTAAAAGAAGGACCATGCACTGTTTATTCTGGAGATTTGAAGGGAAATGCTGAAGTTGTATTTGATAAAATACCTATAACGTTACTTGGAGAAGGACATAAAATTGAATTGGTTGCCACAGCAAAATTGGGCAAGGGAATTGAACATGCAAAATATAATCCGGGATTGTGTTATTACAGACATATACTTGAAGTTAAATCTGGAAGTGAAATTGACAAGATAGTTCAAAAGGCTAAAGGACTTATCAAACCTGAGAAGTCTGGAAGCAAGTGGATATGTGATTTGCCTGATGCATCAATGGAAGAAATAAGCAAGATTGATGAATCTGCAATCTCGGATAGCAATGAATTGATATTTGTTGTTGAAAGTTATGGAAATATGCCTGCAAAGGAAGTTTTCATGAAAGCAGTTGAAGCTCTTGAAGACAACTTGGATGAGTTTGTTAAGGCTTTGAAATAATTATGTTATCTGCGATGCAATAATATTTATAAACTTCTTTTAATCATTAATATTATGAATCAAGGAGAATATACTGTTGAGGAAAATCTAGCAGCATTTAGAGAAGCGTTACCTGAATTGCTCAAGGATGCAAATAATCGCG
>Ga0233425_10006553_pt1 | contig 17170 bp, 13 predicted proteins | sample Watercolumn_Towu_2_FD_181712 | JGI IMG/M metagenome (GOLD analysis project Ga0233425, IMG submission 181712) | Freshwater microbial communities from Lake Towuti, South Sulawesi, Indonesia - Watercolumn_Towuti2014_140_MG | ecosystem: Environmental > Aquatic > Freshwater > Lake | place... | reverse complement strand
ACGGTAAACGGTAAACGGTAAACGGTAAACGGTAAACGGTAAACGGTACCCCGTACCCCGTACCCCGTAACCCGTAACCTGTAACCTGTAACCTGTAACCCGTAACCCGTAACCCGTAACCCGTAAACTGTAACCCGTAACCTGTTCCCCGTTCCCTGTTCCCCGCTCCCCGCATCTTCACAGGCGGTTTCCGGAGCTGGAGGTAACCGGTTCGAACTGGTTGGACGCAGCGGATCGCAGTGCGGCTTCCACGGTTGCCGCGATCTCATACGCGGCATGCTCGTTAAGGATGGTTGGCAGGTCATCGGCGATTGACCTGGCGAAGTTGTCGGCCAGCAGGAAGTCATTTTCGACGGCAATGCGGCGGCGGCGAAATTCTTTGGTTGGTTGTCCCCGGTAGTAGACGGCGATTTCGGGTCGTGCTTCGGCGATGACCAGTGCGCCTTGAGTGCCGATCAGGCTGATTTTGATCTCTCCCAGGTCGGGATGGCTCGCGGCGCCGATCCGTCCGATCGAGACGGTCGCCAGCCTGCCGCCGCTCATCTCCAGGCTGATGGTGCCAACATCCTCGACATGATTATCGGCGTTGACCTGGTGGAAGGCGACCGCTGATCGAGCATACGCGCGTTCAAATCGGGCTGCGGTGAGTTGCCGAATGTAGGCCAGCGGGTAGATCGCTTCGTTGCGCATTTCGCCAATCGGGATGGAACCGACGGCGCCGTCCGAGCCGTCGGCATGGGCGGCGCGTTGGAATTCCAGCCAGTCGATCGGCGGATCGCCGGGCCGCCGGCTTCCCAGGGAAGGACCGGCGTCCTTGGAAAAGTAGAAGTCGACGTGTGCCGATCGGATCTCGCCAATCTCGCCATCCTGCACCCACTTCTCCGCCTGCATCAACGCCGGCAATCGGTTGCGATTCCAGAGCAGGAACTTGACTCGATTGCGTTCGATCGATTCCACGAGCCGCTCGCATTCACTCAGCCGAGTGGACATCGGCTTATCCTGGACGACGTGCACTCCCAGTTCGCTGGCGCGAATGCTGAGCTCACAATGCCGCTCTGCCTCGGAACTGACGACAGCGACGTCGATCTGAAAATCACGCAGTGCCCGTTCGATGTCGCGCAGGTACGGAATCTGCATTCGGTCGGCGAATTCCTGGTTGCGTTCATGAATCCAGTCGGGGACACCCGGATCATCCGCGACGACGGTCAACTGGAAGGCGGGGTGGGATTGGATTCCGCGCGCGACATAGTCGTGCTTGACGACGCTCAGCGCGGCCACGCGCAGCGGCGAGCGGAACCGTCGTGCCGTCGAATCAGGTCCGCGATCCATGCCCCGTCCTCTCGAATCGCACAGGTTGTCCGATCGACCAGGCCCGCATCGCCGTGTCGGTAAGCTCGATCGCCAATCCGCAGCCTTCGCATTTTGTCTCGGGTCTTTCGCCGCAATGGACAGCGCGCTGAAACTCCCTTAATTGCGTAGTCATCGTTGCCAGTTCCTCGCCGGCGCGGCGGGCAGTCGCCGCGCCGCCCTGGAGCAGCAACTGCATTTGATCGTGGTCGTCGGCATAGGCTGCCCCGGACGATCCGATCAATGTCACGCAGCGGTAGCCGGCCCCTGCGGGCAGCCCGTTGGCGACCGAGAGCAATGCCATGCCCTGCGGCGGAAATCCGAGATGGATCTGCAGAAAATCGGGCGGTTCCCCTGCGCCTGTTGACTGCGGTTGTCCCAGCACGGCGATATCGGTCGGAACCGCGTCAAACAGCCAGCAGGCGGTATCGAGCAGATCAGTGGCCCGATCCCAGATTGATCCCTGTGATCGGTCCGGCGGACGCCAGTCATGCATCCGCAGCAGCACGGGCATTCCAAGTTGGCCGGATCGTGCCGCTTGTTGCATTGCCTGGACCGACGGGCGGTAGCGGTCGACTCCTCCAACCATCAGTTGCCGCCGCTGTTGGTCGGCCAGAGCCATCAGGGAAGCGGCATCACGCAGCGCCGTGGCCCAAGGCGATTGGACCAGCACATGCTTGCCCGCTTCCAAGGCCTGGCGAACGAGTTGCTGGCGATCGGCACGAGGACCATGGATCAACACCGCATCGACCGCTTCCATTGCGGAATCAAGTAACTGAGGCAACGAATAAAATCGCTCTGGCAGCTCGAATCGTGCGCCAATCTGATCACAAATTGCATGGTCACGATGCACGATTGCGTCGACCGACAGCCCGCTCAGTCGACCTAGTGCGCGATGACAGAGCTCCGCCTCCCCATCGGAAAAATCGACCAGCGCTAATCGCAGTTTCATTTGCAACATCGCCCCGTAACCCGTTCCCCGTAACCCGTTCCCCTCATTGATCGAGGTAGCGCTGCGTGAGTTGCGCGTAGGCATCGACGCGACGGTCGCGGAGAAATGGCCAGTGGGTTCTTGCAACTTCGATTCGGTTCAGGTCGCAATCGACCACGACGACCTCGGGGCCTGTTTGGACCGCACGATGCACGATCTGGCCATACGGATCGGCGACGAACGATGCGCCCCAGAACTCCAACGCCGACTCCGTTCCGACTCGATTGGCGGCCGCGACATAGATCCCGTTCGCGATGGCGTGGCTGCGCATCATGGTTTCCCACGCGTCATGCTGCTGCCGCCCCCATTGCTGTTTCTCACCGGGCAGCCAGCCGATGGCCGTGGGATAAAACAGAATCTGCGATCCGGTCAGTGCGGTCAAACGGGCCGCTTCGGGAAACCACTGGTCCCAGCAGACACAGACTCCGATCCGCGCAAACCGCGTTGCGAAACTTCGGAAGCCGAGGTCGCCCGGAGTGAAGTAGAACTTCTCGTAGTACAGTGGATCGTCGGGAATGTGCATTTTGCGGTAGATACCGCGGACGGTTCCGTCCACGTCAAGCACGACCGCCGTGTTGTGGTAAATGCCGGGGGCCCGCCGCTCGAATATCGATCCGATCACGACGACTCCAAGCCGCTTTGCCGTTTCGGCTAGTCGTTCCGTCGTTGGTCCGGGAATCGACTCGGCCTCCGCGAATCGCGCGTGGTCCTCCGACTGGCACGGATAGAGCCCATGGAACAGTTCCTGCAGGCAGACGATTTTTGCGCCTGCTTGCGCTGCTTGACCGATTCCGTCCAGGGCTCGATCGACGTTCACCTGCTTGTTGGGTTCGCAGGCCATCTGAACTAATCCGACCGGGACTACACCGGAATCAGCCGTCGTGGTACTGTTTTTCATGCCGCATCGAATCCTGTTTTGCTGCGCGTCGGCGACGAGCCACGGGCTGGTTCCGCAGGCCCGCTGGCGGACCGCGCCGCGTTTTAGCCCCTTCAACCTAGCGAATGCGCCATGTCTGTGAAACGACCCCTCGGTCTGTTTGTCGCCGGAACCGATACCGGCGTCGGCAAGACGATGTCGGCGGTGCGAATTGTGGAGTGGCTGCGCCGAGTCGGCCATCGTGTGGCGGCCTACAAGCCGGTCGCCACGGGCTGCCGGCGAGTTGCCGGTGAATGGGTGTCGGATGACGCAATGGCGCTGTGGGAAGCGACCGGTCGAATTGGAACACCGGACAACGTTTGTCCGCAATGTTACGCCGCACCGCTTGCGCCGTACCTGGCGGCCGAAAAGGAGCGACGCACGATCGATGCGGCAATGCTGCGCGACGGCATCAAGTGCTACAAAGACCAATGTGACTTTCTGATCGTTGAAGGAACGGGCGGGCTGATGTCGCCGCTGGACCGCCAGACGTTGAATATCGATCTGGCCGCAGAATTCGGTTTCCCGCTGGTGATCGTCGCACAGGATCGGATCGGGGTGATCCACCAGACGTTGCAGGCATGCACGGTGGCGCGCGTCTATTCACTGCCGGTCGTGGCGATCGTGCTCAGCGAAACCAGTCCGCCCGACTTGAGCTCGGGTCAAGCTGTCGATCCCAGCCTGGAATCAAACGCGGGCGCCGTCGCCGAATTCACGCAGAAATCGGTGACCCGTTTGCCGTGGCGCGGCGACAGTTTTGTTCCGCCGCTGGACTGGTCCGCGCTTTGAGCGCCGCGCGCACGGTCGAGAGGCGTTTCAGAGAATGTATCCGCTGATCCACTGCGCACAGGCCAGTTCGCCCTGCAGCGCGTCGCAGGCTGCGCGTGCATCTTCCAGGCACGACGGCGCGGACGGCGACGTCGCCGCCCCAAGGGCGGTCTGTCGAACGACCACCGGTCGAACCGGAGGTTGGCTCCAGGCGGGAACAGGGCTGCCGGCGCGATGTTCGTAGACGGTGAAATCGACTCCGTCCAGCGTCACCGCGGGCAAGCTCGCGACACGTTGACCGATCAGCAGTCGCGGTGCTCGGCGGCGGAGTGCCGGTAGAACAGTGAGCTGCGATTCGTCGAGCACGACCAGAGCCAGGCTCGGCCAGTTCCATATCTCGTCGTCCAGACGCAGCAGATCGTCGACGCGCTCCGGAATCACCGCCAGCAATACGCCCGCCCGTGACGCCGAAGCGCACAATTCGGCATCGACGCTGGAAACCGCCAGGCTGGCTCCGCAATTGCGGCAATCAGCGAATCGATCGGCGGCGTCCGGTGCGGAAACGGCACGCAGCACCCAGCGGCGGGAGTTCCAGACGAAATCAGCGCCGCTGCAGCCTAACCTGCGGATACCAATCCAGATGTCGGACCATCGATGCACCTCGTCTCCACTCCGCGCTTCGATCTGCGCGCGGTACAGGGACGGTGTGCGAGAATCCCAGAAACAAGGATCGACGACCCGGCAACAGCCAAGCGGCTCCACGCCGGGTGCCGCTGATTGAAAAGTGAAACGAGCCGGAATCGTGCGTGTACCGTCCACATAAGGGCCGGTCAAGGTTCCCGACAGGCTGGGCACGGCATTGGATTGGAATTCGGGCCGCGAAAAGCGAACGTATATCGTCGCAAGATTCTCGCTTGCTTCGCCCCAGAAAAGTTGAATGGATGGTTGGTTCATGCCGCTGGCTTCAGGAGGCTCGACGCGTGACTCATCACAGCTATTGGGCTTCCAGTACTCCGCGCAATACACGGCCGGTATGCGATTTTGCGCAGCGCGCTACCTTCTCGGGCGTGCCATGCACGACGACATTGCCGCCTTCTTCCGCCGCGCCCGGCCCCAGGTCGATCAAGTAGTCCGCGGCCTGCATCAACTGCAGATTGTGCTCCACGACGATCAGTGAATGCCCGACCGCGAGCAACGCATCGAAGCAATCGAGCAATTGAACAATGTCGGCGAAATGCAGTCCTGTGGTCGGTTCGTCCAGGATGAACAACGTTCGAGTCCGACTGGCTGACGAGAGATAAGATGCCAGCTTCAGCCGCTGAGCTTCGCCCGCGGAAAGCGTATTCGCGGGTTGTCCCAGGCGCAGATAGTCCAGCCCCACATCCAGCAACTGCTTCAATTTCTGCTGGACTTTGGTCTGTCCTCGAAAGAACCCGAACGCCTCGCGGGCCGTCATGTTCAGTACATCCGCGATGTTGCGTCCGCGGTAGTTGACGCCGAGTATCTCGCGGCGATAACGCGTGCCGCCACATTCACCGCACTTCATGAACACGTCGGGCAGAAACTGCATATCGATCTCGTGATACCCGTCGCCCTGGCAGCTCGCGCATCGCCCTCCGTCGACATTAAAGCTGAAATATCCGGCGTCGTAGTTGTGAGTACGCGCTTCCAGCGTCTCGGCAAACACCGCGCGAATCTGATCGAACGCTTTGATGTACGTCACGGGGTTCGAGCGGGGCGATCTGCCGATCGGACTCTGATCGATCAGCACGATATCGTCGATCTGTCCATCGCCGAAAACGTCGCTGAACGGATAGGTGTGGTCGACATCCTTGTGTTTGCGTTGACAGACGGCTCCGTACAGCGTCTCCTGCACCAGAGTGCTTTTTCCCGCTCCGCTGACGCCCGTTACCAGGCAGAGTACGCCCAAGGGGAATTCGACGGTGATATCCTTCAAATTGTTGCCGCGGCAGCCTGTCAGCCGCAGCCAGCCATGGCTGGGTTGACGCCGCTTTTCAGGGATCGTCAACGGGCGGCGTCCGGTAAGGTAGTCGGCGGTCAGCGTCGTTGCCCCAAGCAGCTGTTGGTGAGTGCCTTGAAACACGATCGTGCCGCCGCTCTCCCCCGCGCCCGGACCGACTTCGACGATCTGGTCGGCCGCCTGTAATACGTCGCGATCGTGCTCGACGACGACCACCGTGTTTCCTCGGTCGCGAAGGCCAGCCATCACGGCGATCAACTTCTGAGTATCCCGTGGGTGCAATCCCACCGACGGTTCATCCAGTACGTACATCATGTTGACCAGACTCGACCCCAATGCCGAGGTGAGTGCGACCCGCTGGCCTTCGCCGGCGCTCAAAGTTTTCAAGGTTCGGTTGAGTGTCAGGTAGCCTAGGCCGACCGAATCGAGAAAGGCAAGCCGCGAGCGAATCTGGTCGAGCATCACGCGAGCCACTCGGATTTCCCATTCATTGAACTGGATCCTTTCGAGTTCCGCGCGCAGCTCGCCGATCGACATCACCGAGTAGTCCGCCAGATTGCGACCGCCGACTCGAACCGCCAGCGCCTGCGGCCGCAGGCGGGCGCCCTGACACTCGGGACAAACGCGCTCGCTCCGCCAGCGACTGAGGAACACGCGCGTGGGCATCCTGTATTTATGTTTCTCCAGCCACTCAAAAAAACCGCGAATTCCGCGGACCCCGTGCTCGGGAATGCCGTCGATCAATCGCTGGCGCTGCTCGTCGGAAAATTGCGACAGCGGCATGTCGAGTGGAATACCGTGCTTTTCCGCATCCTGCAGGAACTGGCTGAGTTCCTGGCCGTAGACTGGTGTTTTCCAGGGCGCGACGGCGCCGTCGCGAATCGATAGGCTCGGGTCCGGAATGATCCGCTGCATATCAAGATCCATCAGCGTTCCGAACCCTTCACACCGGGGGCAAGCACCTAGCGGACTATTGAAGCTGAAAAGCCTCGGCTCCGGAGTCTCGTAACCGCAACCACATCGACCGCAGTTCAATGAACTGGAGAATACCCAGCGGTTCCAAATCTGCCCGTCGATCGTCAATTCGACGTGCGGCGCGCCAGGCGCAGCGCCTTGCGCGAAGACCGCGCAACTTCCCTGGCCCTGGCTTAACGCTGTTTCCAGCGAGTCGCGCACGCGGGTCTCGGCCGTCGTGCCCGGAATGATCCGGTCCACGATCACATACAGCAGATCGGCATCGTAATCGGCGAGAGTCTGCTCGGATAGATTCCAAAGCCGGCTGCCGTAGACGCAGCGCACAAAACCCTGCTCGCGCAGCTCATCGCACTGCCGCCGCAGTTCGTCGCCGGAATTCACTGAGCGCGGAAATGCGATCATGGCGCGGCAGCCGGATTCAAGCGTCCGCAATCTGGCCAGGATTGAGTCCGCCGTATCACACTCGACCAATTGCCCGCAGGCCGAACAATAGATCTTTCCCAGTTTTGCGAACAGCAGACGGAAGTAATCGAAGATTTCTGTGGCCGTGCCGACCGTCGATCGCGTGGAACGGGCCAAATCCCGGCGCGTTACCGCGATCGCCGGGGGAATGCCGTCGATGCGATCCGCCTCGGGCTTGTCGAGCTGTTCGAGGAACTGGCGGGTATAGGCGGAAAAACTCTCGATGTAACGCCGCTGGCCCTCGGCATATAAGGTGTCCAGCGCCAGGCTGGTCTTCCCGCTTCCACTGACGCCGCAAAATACGATCATCTGGCCCTGCGGCAAGTCCAGATCGACGCCACGCAGATTATGGACCTCGACCCCTCGCATTTCGATCATCGCACGCGACACACAAGACTCCACCCGGCCCGAATACCCCGCTGCCGTGCATTCGTAATCCGCTATCGTAATCCAACCGCATCGCTTTCGGCAGGGCGGACATTCGGACGGTAACGATTCCAACGATTAGCAGGGCTTGCGACCCGGCGCGGTCGATCGAACGCCGCGGTTCCGGCACAGCAGCCGAACGCAACCCATAATTAACAGGTGGTACCCATCGGATCAGCCGGCCAAGACCGGTCGTCAAGTCCTTAGCCATATCCAGCAGCCACGGAGAATACAGATGATTCGTTCGATGATTGTCGCGACATTGCTGTTTGTGCCCCTCGCCGCATGTAATGCCGCCGATTTGTCCGGCAGCTGGTGCGGGACCTGGGAGAGCTCCTGTACAGGACATCACGGCCCGTTGCGAGCATGTTTCAGCAAATGTGGCGACTCTCATTACTTCGTGACTTTCTCAGGTCGGTTCCTCAAAATCATGCCATTCCGCTACTCGGTGACGCTGGACGCCGTCGATGAAGGCGATACCGTGAAACTCAGCGGCAGTTCGTTCCTTGGCCGACTCTTCGGCACGTTCAGTTATCAGGCCGAGGCAACCGAGTGCGAATTCAATGCGTCCTATTCGTCTTGCAAGGACCAAGGCTGTTTCCGACTGCGCAAATGCTGCGAATAGCGCAGGCATCATATTGGCGACTCGCCGGATGATGACCGCGCTGTCGCGGCCCGAACCCGGCCGGCGATCGATTCCGATTCCGTGTGCGGCCACTCGAACCATGAAATGACAGACCAATGCGTCCCTTGAAAATCCACCAGTACTTTCCCATCACGTCAACGATCTGCCGTATCACCGACGGACTCTCGATCGCGATGGGGCTGTTTCTCGCGTTGCATTGGCGGCCGGAACTGGATCGACAGGCGGCGATGTTGGTGTCCGTCACCGCGATTGTCGCGATGTTCATTATCGGCGAATGCCTGGGCATGTACCGCAGCTGGCGGGGAGCGTCGAGCGAAAAAGAGGTCGTCTGCGCGTTGCTCACCTGGGGCTGTACGCTGCTGGTGCTGCTGGTGTTGGGGATGTTCAGCCGATTTTACGATCATCTTTCGCGCGGAATGCTTCTGGCGTGGTTCGTCTCGGCGCCGTCGTTGATGCTGGCGTTTCGAACGGTGATCCGCACGTTGCAGCGCAGCCTGCGCGCCCATGGAATGAACACCCGCAATTACGCCATCGTCGGCATCAACCCGCTTTCGATCCAACTCGCCCAGAATATCGATCGAAATCCCGAGATCGGGCTGAAGTTGATCGGCTTTTTCGACGACCGGCCAAACGAGCGTACCGCAGTGCTGCCGCAGGAATACGGCGGCAAAACCGGCGGCCTTAAGCGGCTGGTGAATCTCGCAGGTCATGGGAAGATCGACACGATCTATATCACGTTTCCGATGCGAGCCGAACAACGGATCCGCGATCTGCTGACCGAACTTTCCGATACCACCGCCTCGGTCTATATCGTCCCTGATTTCTTTGTGTTTGAACTGTTGCATTCCCGCTGGTCCGATATCGGCGGATTGCCGGCCGTGAGCGTGTTCGAGGATCCGTTTTACGGAATTCATGGCATCGTAAAACGACTGACCGACCTGACACTGGCGTCGGCCGGATTGATCGTCCTGGCAATCCCGATGCTGTTCATCGCCATCGGTATTCGCCTTTCATCGCCCGGACCGATCTTCTTTCGACAAAAGCGATATGGCCTGGGCGGCGAGGAGATCCTGGTCTGGAAATTTCGCAGCATGCGCGTGATGGACAACGGCCCGGTCGTGGTTCAAGCGCAGCAGAACGATCCGCGCGTTACGCCGTTCGGAGCGTTCCTGCGCCGAACGTCACTCGATGAACTCCCCCAACTGTTCAATGTGCTCGATGGATCGATGTCGCTTGTCGGTCCGCGTCCTCACGCCTCGGCGCATAACGAACTCTATCGCAAGCAGATCGACGGCTACATGCTGCGTCACAAGGTCAAACCGGGTATTACCGGGTTGGCGCAGGTCAACGGATTTCGTGGCGAAACCGACACGCTGGAAAAGATGCAGGGCCGCATCGAATGTGACCACCAGTACATACGCGAATGGTCGCTGCTGCTGGACTTCAAGATTATCGCCAAGACATTCGGCGTCGTGTTTCTAGGCAAGAACGCCTACTGAAACCCGGGTCGGTGCGAACGGGAAAATCAGCACAGTCTCCAACCTCAGGGAATCGCTACGGGCCATTCATCGGCGGCGGGACGTCGTCGTCCGAGGCATCATCCGCCGCTGCCTTAGCCGCCTCGGCTGCGGCTTTGGCGTTTTTCTCCACGGACGCCGCCAGCTGTTTGGCCTTCGATTCGACATCCTCGATCAACGCTTCCAGGGACGCGATTTTCGGGTCATCCATCATGTCATGCACTTCGGCGATTTTGCCCGCGATCGTTCGGATGTAGTCCCGGTCCTCGTCGGTCTTGGCGAGGCTGAGCAGGCCTTTGGAGCCCGCAACGTTGGTGGTCGGCGCGGCGGCCGCCGCATCCGTGGGATCGGCAGCTCCCGCGTCCTCGCTGTCGTCATCGCTGCGGGGTCGCGACGTCACTTTCGATTTCTCCCCTTCCAGGCTGATCAGCACACTGTGCATGAATGTACGAAAGCGGCGCTTGGCCAATTCGACCTGATATTCCTCCGAGGATTGCGAACGCGCGTTGCCTCCCGCTCCTCCCATGCCTCCCATGCCTCCCATGCCACCCATACCTCCCATGCCGCCCATACCTCCCATGCCACCCATACCTCCCATGCCACCCATACCTCCCATGCCACTCATACCTCCCATGCCGGGACCGGATGCGCCGCCCTTGCCACCCTTCGCGGGACCACCCTTGCCGCCGCCGGCCTTACCGCCGCCTTTAGCGCCTTCGGCACCGCCGCCTGCGGGTCCAATCCCGCCTGCGCCTGGCCCGCCACCGACGCCCCCTACGCCGCCCATGCCGCCCCCTCCGGCTCCACCCATCGGCATCCCGCCGGAAAGCCAGCGCTGTTTCATTTCGTAGTATTTCAGGTCATTGCGAATGCGGTTCACTTCGGCGTTCAACGCCGTGACTGCCAACTGACCGACTTTTTGAGCCGTTCCTTGCGGCGTCAGGTTGGTCTGAATCGGGTTGTTCAATTGCGCGAACGCCTCGGCGGCGCCCAACCGCAGAGAGATCGGCAGCGTTGCATCGTCGACCATGGATTCAATGGTCGAGGAAACGGAAAGGTCCGATTCCAACGTTCCCAGCAACGAGAGGATCTCAAGGCAACGGCGCTGCAGCCAGCCGTGTCCGTCGATTGTTCGATTGGCGGGACGCTCCTTCTGATTTACCGTCGCCAAGGCGAGCGCGTTGATCGCGTTGCGCGTTTCATTCGGAATCACCCGGCGCGATTGCGGTTCACTCGCATCGCGGGAAACGTGGCGATGAATTCCGATTGCGCAGGCCACGCGAACCGCATCGATCTGCTTCGGATCGGAATACTCGGCCACCATGACCGGCAACGCTTTGGCCAAACCCACCACAGGGCTCTGGGTGCCGATGACTTTCTCCTGCGAATTCAAGTCGGCAATCACCAGCATGGCGTTGAACCGCGCGGCGGGATGGTAATCGCCGCGAACGATTTCGGTCATCACCGTCAACGTCAAATCCACCAGGTGAGGATGGACGGCGTTCGGTTCGTCGCGCAACGACGCGCAGCGGTGGATGAAGTTGTTAAAGAGTGCTTTACGTTCTTTGACGAGAAAATTGAAGTTCTTCGGATCTTCGATCAAATCGGTTCGCGTCCAGCGAGCGAACAAATACTGCCGGAAATACTCATCGAACTCGGCCGACATCTGCGACAGCAGTCGCGCGCCTTGTACGACTTGCTTGACGGCCGATTCACGCTCGCGGATCGCCGTTTGAATCGCATTCTGGTCGCGCTTTTCCTTACCGCGCAGCTCCCATTCCGGTTTGGTCGGCAGTTCAGGGTATTGCCGCTCTTGAGCGGACCCGTGAATCGCCGGAAAAGAGATTGCTGTCAAGAAGATCCAGAAACGCGCGGCGGAAACGAAACGAGCCATTGGAAAAACCCCGGACGCGACGATCGAGCAAAAATCAGACGCCTGCGACAAGCTGTCCGGAGCTGCCCTGTGGCGCCTCCCGGACACGTTCTCCAGTCTAAATGGCCGCTGCGGCCGTTGTCAACTTAACCGCTGGCGAATAGGAACTTTGCGGCCATCGGGGCGTCGGCCGGCAGGCAGGCTAATACCGCAGGATGCACCATAGGGCCCGAAACCCGTCTTTGATGCCGATTTTCTTCCCCTCGGCATAGGTGCGATGGGCGTAACGGATCGGACGTTCGGCGAACCGAATTCCGGGAATTCGGGCGAACTTGGCGGTCATTTCCAGCTCGATCCCGAAGCCACGTTCCAGCAACGGCGGGATCTTTTCCAGCAGGGACCGGCGGAACATCTTGTAGCAGGTCTCCACGTCGGAAAGTCTCAGCCCCGTTGCAAGATTCGAGAGCCAAGTAATGAGCTGGTTACCGGCCTGATGCCACGCCGGTGAAACCCGCTGCTCGGTGACCGAAAAGCGGCTGCCGTATACGATGTCCGCCTCGCCGTCGGTCAGGACCACCAGCAGTTTTTCGAAGTCACGGGGGTCGTACTCCAGGTCGGCGTCCTGAATGACAACGAACTGGCCCGACGCCTGCTCGAATCCAGTCTTCAGGGCGGCTCCCTTTCCGCGATTTCCCTGGTGCATGACGATCTTCAACCGCGGATCGGCCGCCATCGACTGCAACAATTCCCGGGTCCCGTCCCGACTGCCGTCGTCGACCACGATGATCTCGCAATCGATACCGCAGTTGCGAACCCGCTCGATCACCTGCCGAATCGTCTGCGCTTCGTTGTAGGCCGGAATTACTACAGAAAGTGTCGTCGTCTCGGGCTGCATCCAGTACCGCGCAGTCGCATGGAGGAAAAAGAGCGTTCAAGCCACATCGGGACGATCCATCGAAACGTAGCTCGCCATCGTAGGCTGGAAAGGTGAAAATCGGCAAGTCGGTCGGCAAACATCCATTTTCGAGCTATACTTCCCTGTCCTCACCGTCGTACGGACCCATTTCGATGCACAACGCACTGCCAGCGGCATGATCGTTCCGACAAAAACCCAGGCGATCGGTATTCTGGAAACGACCGGATTTACGCCGGCGATCGTGGCGTTGGACGCGATGGACAAGACGTCGTCGATTCAATTGATCCAATTGGAGCTCAACGACTATTACGGCGTGGTGATCAAGTTTGTTGGTGGAACGGCTGCGGTGCGCGCGGCAATGGATGCCGGCATGCAGGTCGCCCAGTCAATGGGCGGCAAGCCCGTCTCCACCATCCTCAATCGGCCCGATCCAGCATCCTGGCCGGCCCTGGACAGCAAGCGTGAATTCAATCCGCTGATCCAGCAATATGTCGTCATCGAACCCGATTTCGAACCGGCTCGAAGCTCCTCCAAGGAACGCCCCATGGCTGAACAACCCTCGTTTGCTCTCGGTTTTCTGGAAACGCAAGGTTTTACCGCGGTATTTGAAGCGATCGACAGCGCCTGCAAAGCCGCCAACGTGGAAGTCGTCTGCAAGGAGAAGCTCGGCGGCGGCTACGTCACCGTGGTGATCAAGGGCGACGTTGCGGCGGTGAAGGCTGCCGTGGAATCGGGCAAGACCAAGGTCGAAGGACTCGGCAAACTCATCGCGGCCCACGTGATCGCCCGCCCGAGTGCGGCCGCGCTGAGTCTGCTGCCGAAGTAATCGACGCGCCGGTAATCGCCGGCGGGACTTGCACTGGACCGGCGGGCAATCGCTCGATCGATGGAACCGACAGACGGTCCAACTGGCGCTGGCTGGCGACGAAAACCGCCGTGGCATCACGCAGCTCCGCCGGAACATCCGGTGCGGAGCGGCGTCCTGCGGTTCCTCGAGCATACACCACACTCTCCAACATGCTGGCCCGTGGATCCCTCGTCGAGGCCGACGATCCGGTTGAGAATCCGGAATTCGATGGTCTGGATGACGAATTCATCGACGACGAGTGCACCGCTGAATGTGACGTCACGGCCAGCAGCGCGGCGCTGATCTGCGACAACGGGTTGCCATTCGAACTTCGTTTCTTCGCCCAGCGGCCGATCGCATCGCGATAATCGGATTCGGCCTCCAGGTATTGACGCGCGACGCGATGCGCGGCCATGTCACCATCCCGGTACAGCGCGACGACGAAACTCCGCGCGCCCCATCGTACGGTTTGGTTGCCAAGCCCGGGAAAACCCGGCCCCGAACCGATCGCCTCGCCATGCACGTACAGACGATCGCCTCGCCAGCCCTCGGCCACGCGAAATACCACTTCCACCGCCAGCTCCCCTTCCAGTGCCGCTCGCGGACTCGACCGGAACTTGAAATAGACACCCTGCCCGCGCCGCAGCGTGCCGCTGGCCAGACCCAATTCCAGCGGTGGCAGGACCTCGAATTCGTACTGCAGGCGACCCTGCTCCCGATCCAATGCCGTCAACGAGCCTTCCGCCAGCCCTGGCGACTGGCCGCGCAACTGCAGCGCAACTTCCTTCTGGTGATCGCCCGATCCCTCCATCCGCATCGTCCCCTGCACGGATGTCGACAGGGTGGTGCGCGGCGCGTAATCTTCGACACGCAGCGATTCGTCCGGCGACTCGACACGAATCCAGACCTCGTCCAGTTGCTCGCCGTCGCGCAGTTGCGAAATGACCGAAACCGGCAGTCGAACCGCGATCAATCGTTCCTGGGGTTTCGAGGTCGCAAAATCGACGGGTGTCACGTCGCGTGCAGCCGACTGCGCAGGCAGGTCAAACTGCACACGCTGGCGCGGCAATTCCGACCCATCCGCTTGTCGACTCGCAACGAACGGCACGCTCACCAGTCCGGCCAGTAAGCTGACCACGAGACCAAGCAGCGGGCCCATCAGCGGGCCAATGAGTGGGGCGCCTCCAGCACGAACGGTGAAAAGCGAACGAACAGTACGGACCATGGCGGCAAGACTCCTGAAGTGGCGATCAGCGATCCCAAGCCTGCGACGAGCCTCCTTCCATGGAGCCGTAGGAATCGTAGAGCCGACCGACGCGAAGTCAAGCCTTCGCGCAATGGATCAAAGCAGAGCGGAACCGAGTGAAGTGCCTGGAGCCGGCAGGCTGCTCTTCCCCATCAAGTACTCGTCCACGGCCCGCGCAACGCCCCGTCCTTCGTTGATTGCCCAAACCACCAGCGATTGTCCACGCCGGCAGTCTCCGGCGGCAAACACTCCGGGAACGTTGGTGGCAAACCTGCCATGCGTCGCCTGGTAGTTGGAACGCGGATCAAATTGCACACCGAGCAATTCAGCGACATAGTTTTCCGGGCCGAGGAATCCCATTGCCAGCAGCACCAGATCGGCCTTCCAGTTGCGCTCGCTGCCCGGGATTTCGAACAGCTTGAACTGCCCCGCTTCCTTGCGCCACTCCACCTGCACGGTTTTTAGACCGCAGACGGTACCCGAATCGTTCCCCATGAACTCTTTGGTCAGAATCGTATACTCGCGAGGATCCTTGCCAAACTTTGCCTCGACCTCGGCATGCCCATAGTCGACACGGTAGACTCGCGGCCATTGTGGCCAGGGGTTATCCGCAGCCCGTTCCTCCGGCGGTTTGGGCAGCAGTTCGAAATTGACCAGACTCGCGCAGCCATGCCGTATCGAAGTGCCGATGCAGTCGGTTCCTGTGTCACCGCCGCCGATCACAATTACGTCCTTGCCGCGCGCCGAGATATAGTTGCCGTCGCGGTGGCTGGAATCGAGCAGGCTGCGGGTGTTGGCGGTAAGGAACTCCATGGCGAAGTGGATTCCGCGCAGTCCCCGACCGGGCACGACCAGGTCGCGCGGCTTGGTCGCGCCGGTCGCCAGCACGATCGCGTGATTTTCCGATCGCAATGCCGACGGATCGACGTTGCGACCGACGTCGGCGTTGGTAATGAACCGCACGCCTTCGGCCTGGAGCAGATCGAGTCGCCGCTGGACGACCTGTTTGTCGAGTTTCATATTCGGGATCCCGTACATCAGCAGTCCGCCGATCCGATCGGCCCGCTCATAGACCGTAACCGAGTGCCCGACCTTGTTGAGTTGTGCCGCGGCGGCCAGCCCCGCCGGTCCCGACCCGATAATCGCGACCCGCTTTCCCGTGCGAATTTCCGGCGGTTGAGGTACAATCCAGCCCTCGGCAAATCCACGATCGATGATCGCGTTTTCGATATTCTTGATCGTCACCGGCGGATCGGTAATTCCCAGCACGCACGCGCCCTCGCACGGCGCGGGGCACGCCCGCCCGGTGAACTCCGGAAAATTGTTGGTCTTGTGCAGGCGATCGAGCGCGTCGCGCCATCGCCCCTGGAATACCAGGTCGTTCCATTCCGGGATCAGATTGTCGATCGGACAGCCCGTCGCCGACTGGCAGAAAGGTACTCCACAATCCATGCATCGCGCCCCCTGCGTGCGCAGGTGCTCGTCGGCCGGACTGGTGTAGATTTCCAGAAAGTCACCGATTCGCTCCGAGGCGGGGCGGTAGGGAACGGTCTTGCGTTGATGGTCCTTGAATCCGGATGGATGACCCATTGCTGCTGACTCTCTAAACATTATGCGGCGGCGAATTTTCCTGCTGGCGACCGATGCGATCCGGAAACGAATCAGGAACCTGAGGTGTGGGCGCTTCCCTCGGTATGAACGTTGGCTTCGCTTTCCTCGTCGTGCCGCATGCGTTCGGCGAGGACCCGTTTATAGTCGGTCGGCATCACTTTAACGAAGCTGGCTACGGCCGACGGCCATTGCGCGAGGATGCGCTGCGCCACGGTCGAGCCGGTGTACTTGTGGTGCAATTGCACGAGCTGATGGAGTTCGGCTTTATCGCCGGCCACGTCGACTTTTTCCAACTCGACGGTGCCCAGATTACAGCGGGTGAGAAATTCACGATCGGGGTCCCAGACATAGGCGACGCCACCCGACATGCCGGCGGCAAAATTCCTGCCGGTCGGTCCCAGAATCACGGCGCGGCCCCCCGTCATATATTCGCAGCCATGATCGCCGCAGCCCTCGATCACGGCGTGAGCGCCGCTGTTGCGGACACAGAATCGCTCCGCCGCCCGACCACGGAAAAACGCTTCGCCACCCGTGGCCCCGTACAGTACGACGTTGCCGACGATGATATTCTCTTCCGGAGCGAACAAGGCCGACTTGGGCGGATAGACGATCAGCCGACCGTTGCTGAGCCCTTTTCCGACATAGTCG
>Ga0233425_10006552_pt1 | contig 17171 bp, 17 predicted proteins | sample Watercolumn_Towu_2_FD_181712 | JGI IMG/M metagenome (GOLD analysis project Ga0233425, IMG submission 181712) | Freshwater microbial communities from Lake Towuti, South Sulawesi, Indonesia - Watercolumn_Towuti2014_140_MG | ecosystem: Environmental > Aquatic > Freshwater > Lake | place... | reverse complement strand
CGCAGCAATCGGGTTCGCAGCAATCGGGTTCGCAGCAATCAGGTTCGCAGCAATCAGGTTCGCAGCAACGAGCAGCCCAGCAGCAGGCAGCCCAGCAGCAGGCAGCCCAGCAGCAGGCAGCCCAGCGGCCACCGACAAATCAGGGCGGTACGAACGCCAGCGGCTCTGCAGGCAGTGTTGGAGCCACATCTTCTGGTGCTTCGTCGACCTCGAGGCAATCCAATTCAGCGAGTTCCACGTCAACGGCGAGCCGACCCGCACAGGCATCCGCAGATTACTCGGGCAGTTCGTTACGTTCGATGGCGGACGCAGCCGGAACAATGGTTCGTGTACTGTTCTATGTTTGCCTTTTGGCGGGAGGGCTGTATTTGGGCTATCGTTTTCGAAAGCAGCTCGCCGGGTTTTGGTTACAATTGGCAAAAGAGTGGCGCGAGTTTCTGGACTGGCTATTTGGTCGACGGCCTCATCCGGAGTCGCAGCAACAAGCGCAATCGACGGTGACCGAGGTTAAGCCGGTTTGGCGATTCGCTGATTATCCCGATCCATTTATGGCGGGAGCGGCCCCGGCGCGCTCGGCGGCTGACTTGCTGCGGTACACATTCCAGGCTTTCGAAGCCTGGGCGAGAGACCACGGTATTGGTCGCGCCGAGGATCAGACGCCGCAGGAATTCGCGCGTCGCGTGTCGCGGCACGCGGCCGAAGTCGGCGCGGCGGCCGGCCCCGTCGTCGAACTGTATTGCCAACTGGCCTATGCGAATACGCCGCCTGGCGAAGATGCCCGGGATCTGCTGATAGGGCTCTGGCGTCGAATGTGCGCCGTGCCTCCCGCCCCCGCGCGCCGCAGCGTGGACCAACCGGCCGTCTGAAATTTGCTGGTGTCGGGAACGACGCTGCGGTGTATTTTTCCCTGCGGATGCGGTAACATCGAGCCAGTTTACCGCGCCAGATGTATCGGGCCGAGCGAAACAAGGGACAACGTTCATGACAGATTGTGCAGCGAAATCAGGACCGGGCCGTCGCATCGCCTTCAGCTTAATGTTGCTTGCGGCGAGTCTGCCAATGCTGACGATTCGATCCGCCGATCCCGACCGAGGGATCGCGGATTTTCCCGGATTGTCGGTCGAGAGCGACTGGCCGTGGTGGCGCGGTCCCTATCGAAACGGTTGGGCGGCCGCGAATCTGCAGTTTCCGCTGCGCTGGAGCGAAAGCGAAAACGTCGCATGGAAAGCGGCCCTGCCCGGCCGCGGCCATTCGTCACCGATTGTCGTTGGAAACCAGGTTGTGGTGGCAACGGCCGACATGAGTAAACAACGGCAGTTCATTCTGTCGTTGGATCGTCGGACCGGAATGCCTCGCTGGGAGACACAAATCAGCCAAGGCGGATTTCCCGCTCAGAACCATCCGAAAAACACCGAGGCAACCCCGACGGTCGCAAGTGACGGACAGCGTCTGTTTGCCACATTCTTCCACCACGAGAAAATTCAGTTAACGGCGCTGTCGCCCGACGGAAAAATCTTGTGGCAGCAGGATCTTGGCCCATTCAATCCGCAACGATACAAATACGGCTACGCTCCATCGCCGCTCATCTACCGCAATCTGGTCATCGTAGCCGCCGAACACGATGGCGAGAGTTTCATCACGGCACGTGATCGCCAGACCGGTGCGCAAATTTGGCGCACGCCGCGGCCGAGCAACATCACGTTCTCCTCGCCGGTGGTGGCCCATGTCGCATCGAGAGATCAACTGCTGTTGAGTGGATCGGAAATGGTGGCTTCCTATGACCCCGTCGATGGGCGGCAATTATGGACGGCTCCGGGCACAACCGCAGCCACTTGCGGGACAATGGTCTGGGAAGGTGATCTGGTCGTCGCCAGCGGCGGATATCCTAAAGCGGAGACACTGGCCGTGCGAGCGGACGGAAGCGGGACGGTACTTTGGACCAATCCACAGAAATGCTACGAGCAGTCGATGCTGGCCTACCAGGGCCACGTCTATGCCCTTACCGATAACGGCGTCATGTACTGCTGGCGCATCAACGACGGCAAAGAAATGTGGAAACACCGTCTCAAGGGGCCAGTGAGTTCTTCGCCGGTTCTCGCCGGCGGGCATATCTACTGGGCGAACGAAGAAGGCACCTGGTACGTGTTCAAGCCCAATCCCAGCCGCTTTGAACTGGTCGCGGAAAACAAGCTGCTGGACGAAGCGTTTGCCAGCCCTGCGGCGGTAGCCAATATCGAGGACGGCGCCAGTGGTGCATCCACGTCCGCGACCGACGGTCGCTTGTTTATTCGCACTGCCACCGGCACCGGGGCGGCTCGCAAGGAATTCCTGTTCTGCATCGGCAAGTAGGATTCCTCGGGATCGGCGACAAGCAGGCCGAATCGGGCATCGCTGTACTCAACACCGATAATGTCAGTCATTTCGGGGGCGATTCTCAGGCGTTTTTCCCCGTTCCCCGTTCCCCGTTCGCACTTGACGCCCCCGGGGATGCGTGTAGGATTGGCCGTTTGATCCCCGGAAAAAGGGGAAGGCCTCCCTGGGTTCAAGACGATTCGAAGTGGCGCATGCAACGACGATTGTGGTCGGCTTGGAAACTCGGAAATCTCGTCCTCCTGGCTGCGCTTATGCCGTTGGCCACATTGCCGGCATTGCAGCCGTTGTGCCTGATGGCATTCTTGTCCATCGAACTCGAATGCGACGGTGAATCCGCGCCGGACTCGAAGGAAGATGCCGAACATGCCCGAATGACCGATCCCGCGGGAAATTCTCAGCGACGATCGCTGCGGCGATCGGACGCAAGTCGCTGTTCACCCGCCGGCCCGCAGGCGGTCGCTGGCCGGCGCAGCCCTGAGCGGATATCGATCGAATTTGACCGCCGCAACGGATGCGGCGCCGCGCTGCGCTGTTAAGTGTAGCGAACTGATTGCGATTGTCAGTTTGGTCAATCGGTGACAACCACGATTTTGTCGCCCGAGGTATTCGACACCTCGATTTTCATTGGAGCATTCGGCAGGCACACTTTTAGAGGGAATGGACCAGTTATGCAGAAACTCGTTGAAGGCATCCACCGATTCCGCAGTGCGATCACCGGCACGCAAGCGGCTCAATTCGAACGGCTGGCGAAAGGCCAAAATCCGATCGCCATGATGATTACTTGCGCCGACTCGCGCATCAATCCCAATCTGATTACCCAGACCGAACCGGGCGATTTGTTCATATTGCGAAATGTGGGCAACATTGTGCCGCCCCACGGTACTTCCAACAATGGTGAAGCCGCTGCCATTGAGTTTGCTGTGGCCGGTTTGGGTGTTCGCGATATCATCATCTGCGGTCACACTCATTGCGGCGCGATGAAGGGATTGATCGTGCCGAAGACGGTTGCCAACTTGCCGGCGACCAGCGATTGGCTTCGGCACGCGCAGGCGACGAAGCAGATCATTGGCGAGAATTATGCCCATTTAAAGGGCGATAAGCTGCTGACCGCCACAGCCGAAGAGAACGTGCTGGTGCAGTTACAGCAATTGGAGACGATTCCCGTTGTTGCCTCGCGCTGCATGCGCGGCGAACTCAATTTGCATGCCTGGATGTACAAGATCCAGACAGGCGAAGTCTTCGCATACGACCTGGAAACCAACCAATTCCTGCCGCTGGAAGTCAGCTCCGATCGCGACAAACGCGGTTCCGCCCAGGATAATCGATCGAAGGCCGGTCGCACCGCCGTCAAGCGCGCAAGACGCAAGGCTCATGCCTAGCCGGCGAGTCCGTCGCTGCGGTCGGGACTGGAGTGCCGACCTGCACAGAACAGCGCTGGGCCGTAAGGAGACAGAGGTCGAGCTATTTCACCAACGCGGGACTTGTGTAAGCGCCTTCAATCGTCCCGCTAGTGCTACTGAGTGAACCTTGCCCCCGTAACTGTCGATCGTAAGCATACGACTTCTTGACGGTGACTGACTTGTTGCTGCCGGTCCAGTGGGAGTCCACAACGACAACAACTCCCCAGCCGACGATTCGGTATTCGGCATTATTGCCGTTGCCAGACACCGAATCGTAAATCGGAACCAATCGCGTTTGGCCATGGATCGCCTGGACGGCCGATTTGATTCCCGCCGACAGGCCGGGATCAGCGTTCGCCATCCAGGTCGCTGCGGCGTCGATGTACTCGCGCTGGGGGATGCGGTTCTGGTTGTAGAGTGCGTCGAGATCGGCCTGGGTCAGACCGTCTAGAATCTGGGCACTCAGAGCACTGGTGCTGTTGTTGCTCGGACCTATGTCGACGGTGCCCCAGTTGCCCGGAATCGTGGATCCGCTGGCGTCGGTCACATGGCCGTCGCCGTAGATACTCCACTGACTTCCCACGGCCCGGGAATCCCAAGTGGTCTTGGGAACGGCGAATGGCAGCACATCGGCACCGGGCTCGAGGCGATTCGCCTTCTGCAAGACCGCTGTGGAAGTGGCAGTGATTCCCGAATTGCTGATACCCAGGATCCTCGCAAAGTACAACGAGACCGGCGAATTGGCCAGGGAATCGCGGCGGAGTGTCACCTGTACCGTGTCAAAGGTCCCCGTGTTCAACAATGTAAAGTTGCTGTACGCAGTGGCGGGGTCATATCGTCCGATCGTGATGTCGGCGTCGCGAACCGTAAATCCCGAGATGTTTGGCAAGTTGCTGGCAGCGAAGGATTGCACGGTGGCTCGAACCGTCGACAGATTCTGGTTTCCGGTGCTGTCCGGCGACAGATCTCGGACGGCTGCAAGAGCCGCGGCGTCCGCCGCGCGCTGCAAGTCCGTACGCACGTTCAGCAGGTAGGCGTAGTCGATCGCCAAGGCCGCAAGGCCCAGGAGCGGAATCAACAGAAGGGCCGCAAGCGGCGCAATCGCGCCGTTACGATTGGATTCGCGCCGTCGATCGGGCGAACCTGACGAGTGGGTACGCTTCATCTGTAAAGACCTTTCGGTTTCGATACGCCGTTTTCTTACGACGGATGACGTCGGCGCTCCCCTGACGGCCCATGACGAGATTGGCCCGGATTTGGCGCCGTTGTTTGACTACAAGCTGCCCCTCGCAATTGAAGCATAGCTCAAGAATGGGCGGGAGACGCTGCCTTTCGCGGAAGAAGGCCTCCTGGTTCCGCCAACTTCCCGCTGAAAGTGCATTACGGAGGTAGCGAACGTTTCCACACAACGCTGCTGCGCAGCGCTCGGCATTGCGATCACTGAACCAGTGCCGGGCTGGTATAGGCACCCTCCACGGTTCCCGAAGTGTTGCTCAGCGACCCTTGAGCGCGGAGTCGTCGGTCGTAGGCGTACGACTTCTTGACCGTCACGTACTTGGTGCTGCCGGTCAAATCGGAGTCGACCACGACCACGACGCCCCATCCCACCAATCGATATTCGGCGTTTTCACCGCTTCCGGCGACGAAGTCGTAGATCGGCACCAGGCGCGTCAAGCCTTCCACCGCGGCCAGCGCCGACTTGAGTCCCGCCGACAGCCCCGTATCCGCGCTCGCCAACCATTGAGCCGAGGCTTCTATATATTCCCGCTGCGGGATGCGGTGCTCGTGGTAGAGCGCATCCAGGTCGGCTTGTGACAGGCCATTGAGAATCTGGGAACTCAATGCAGTTGTGCTGTTGTTATCTGAACCGATGTCGACGGTGCCCCAGTTGCCCGGCAGCGTTGCGCCGTTGCTGTCGATGACTCGGCCATCGCCATAGATGCTCCAACTGTTACCGACGCTCTGCGAATCCCAGGACGCCTTCGGAATTGCAAACGGAAGAATATCGGCGCCGGGTTCGAGCCGCGTGGCTTTTTGCAGCACCGCGGTAGCGGACGCGGTCACGCCCGAACCGTTGATTCCCAGAATCCTGGCGAAGAACAGCGAGACAGGTGCGTTCGCCAGCGCGTCACGCCTCACGGTAACCTGCACCGTGTCATAAATTCCGTTGTTCAAGATCGTAAAGCCGGTGTAGGCAGTCAAGGGATCAAAACGCCCGAACGTAATATCCGCGTCCCTGACAGTGAAGTTGCTCACATTGGGCAGATTGGTGGCGGCATAGGTCCTGATAACGTTGCGGACGGCCGACAGATCCTGGTTTCCGTTCGAATCAGGAGTCAATTCGCGGACTCCCGCCAGTGCGGCGGCGTCGGCCGCGCGCTGCAACTCCGTTCGGACGTTCAAGAGATAAGCGAAATCGATCGCCAATGCCGCCAGGCCAAGGATCGGAACAAGCAGGATTGCCGAGAGCGCGGCAATTGCTCCGGACCGATTTTCGCGCAATGCTGATCGTCTGCCGCTCAAGCCAAATCTGGTTGCCATCGTATTCGCCCCTCCACAATGATCCATCGCGACTATTCTCGTCGCATCAACGTTGTCGTCGAAATCGTCTTTCCATTCAGGCCCGGAAAACCGCTGATCCAGCGTACGGAGTTGTAGGTCAGGCTGACCTCCACGGAAATCGTCGCGCCCGACGCGACGTTGCCGAGCCCACTGCCTGTGATCGTTCCCCCGGAGCTGTCGCGCACCGTGATGGTGGCTGCCGAGTTGATCTGGCTGCTGTTCAGATTGGGAAAACTGGCTGCCAGGTAATTGCGCACGGTCGTCGTGACCGTCGCAACGTCGCTCACCGAATAATCACTTGCCCGACGTGCTCCCTCACGGGACGCATTGGAGACGGTCTGCCCCACATTCAGAAACTGGGAAACATCGGGAGCTCCGACCACCACCGCCACCAGCACCGGCACAACCAAAGCAAACTCGACGGCCGCAGCGCCGCGCCGCATCCACCGCTGACGACGAATTGAATTCGATTTGTAGCCGCGCCCGCGCATGAAAAACTCCTTGACCAAAATTGAGTGCAGACTCCGACGTCCGGGACACGCTACTCGCGATACATCACCGCGGAACCGCGCAGCACCGCCGAACCGAGAAACATACTGGGAATCCAGGAAACGTCCGAATAATTCACATCGACGGTCGTGCTGATAGCGGTTCCCGAGGCCATACCGCTCAGCGTCGATGGACTGATCGTCACCCGGCACTTCGAGGTGTCGGAGCTGACCGTAATCACATTCTGCAGGTTGCTGCGCACGGCCGAATCGGCCGTGGGAGAACTGGTGGTGGTGACGAGCGCGGCGGCGCGACAACCTTCCCGCGCCGCGTTCGTCAACGCCTGACGTACCATCAGCATCCGACCAAATTCGATCATCCCCAGGATCATCAGAAAGAACACCGGCGCAACAACCGTCATCTCCACTACCGACGCGCCGCGCCGCGCCGCGCATTCGATTCGGCTTCTAATTCGACTTCGCATGGCAGAACTGCCCTCCGCGACCTGAATGATCGCTAATGGAAACCATAGGTCGTAAATTGGAGTTCGTCAAATGACGACTGCCGACGACCAGGGTTTGTACTTTTTCGGCCGAACGGGGCGCAGCTTGAGCTATGTTTGACCTGAGGTAGCAATCCAACTCAGCCCTGGCCATTTTCGAGGACGATTCGATGACGAATCTCGGAAACCGTCGTTCCAAGAACATGAGTGAACGATCTGTTCAAGGCACTTTGCTATTACACATCGCCGGTCACTGGGTGTTCTTCCTGCTGGCCACCGGGCTGTACCTGGCCATGATCGAGATGCTCAGCGGCGATCCCCAGAACTTCTGGAAGAACCTGCAATACCGACACGGACCGACGCTGCTCGCGGTACTGGTGCTCAGCCCGATCATGCTGCGCGACATGTGCAAATTGAGCAATCGGTTCGCGGGCCCCATCGTCCGGTTGCGCCGCGGATTGAACGATCTGGCCGCCGGCAAGCGTGTTGCTACGATGAAATTCCGCGATCGAGATTTCTGGCAGGATCTGGCCAACGAGTTTAACCAGGTTGCCGAGCGTCTTCGGGACGCCGAGAGCCGTGCGGCGCTGCAACAGAATGCGCCGGGTGCCGTCCCACCGGTTGCCAGCCCGAACACGCCATCGAACACGGGCGATTCTCGATCGCCGGCCGAGGAACTGGCCGCGCGCTGAAGCGGTTCGCCCGCATGGCGGACAGCTTGCGCAATCGCTGCCCCCGGTCAGCCCGCCTGGCCGGAGCGAAAATCTGGGGGCTAGTAGGACTTCCTGTCCGACAATCGACAATCCAGAGAGGCAGACGTCCCGACTTCCCGCGAACGCGCGGCGTCTTACGCCCGAATTATTGCGTTGCCGCGTTCCGTCTTCACGATTAAACTCAATACGCAATCCCGACTGACGGCAGGCGTCCCAATAGGGTTCAGCGCGCCCGGGCGGGGAGTTTCACCCATCGAGGATGCCGGAAATGCTCTCGGTACATGGAAGGACGCGACGAGTCTGCAACGGGTTGTCGCGCCGCGAACTGCTTCAAGCCGGCGGCTTGGGACTGCTGGGTACCAGCCTGTCCAAGGTTCTGGCCGCCGAAACGGCGGGAGTTGTCGACGGTGCGGCGCGCGCCAAGTCGGTCATATTCCTGTTTCTATTCGGAGGTCCCAGTCAATTGGAGACCTTCGATATGAAACCCGACGCGCCGTCGACAATCCGCGGACCGTACAAGCCGGTCGATTCGCGGAGCCCTGGACTGCTGGTTTGTGAACATCTGCCACGGCTGGCCGCGATGTCCGACAAGTATGCGATCGTGCGCACATTGACCCACGAACAGAACGACCATAATGCCTGCCACTACATTCAGACAGGCCATCCGATGCCGCCTGCCGAGCGTGGGCCGGCACGGGTGAATGCCACCGAGAAAGACTGGCCCGCCTTCGGCTCGGTCGTCGAATATCTGGATCGGCAGGCGGATACAACCCGACCCAGGGAACAACGCAGGACGTTTCCCAGCTATGTCTACCTGCCGAATCCGCTGGGGCATATCCAGGGCTACGATCGATCCGGCGGCTATGCCGGCTGGCTGGGGCGGACGTACAACGCGCTGGCCACCAGCGTTCCCAAGAAGAACGCCTCGGATAATCCCTATTTCCGTAATTGCGACGATGACGAGTTGAACTTTCGATTGCAGGGGGTCGAGGCTCGTGAGGGAATCACACTGGATCGAGTCCAACAACGGGTCAGTCTGCTCGACCAGTTCGATCTCGCGCGGCGCGAATTCGATCAGGTGCGCAATGTCCGTGACTTCGATCAGACGCGCGAACGGGCCCTGGACCTGGTAACGTCGGAGAAGATGCGGGCCGCCTTCGATATCCGCCGCGAGTCGGCCGCTCTACGCGATCGTTATGGCCGCCATCTGTTCGGACAGTCGGTGCTGATGGGGCGCCGGATGCTGGAAGCCGGAGCTCGATTCGTCACCGTGCTTTGGGATTGCCCCGACGGTTACAGTTGGGACAGCCATCGAACTTCCGACGACGTGCAGAAATACCTGCTGCCAGGTGCCGATCAATCGGTTTCGGCGCTGCTCGAAGACCTGCAGCAGCGGGGAATGCTCGACGAAACCCTGGTGGTTTGCCTCGGTGAAATGGGCAGGACTCCCAAACCGGACACACCGCAATGGGGACGGGGGCATTGGAGCTACTGTTTCCCCGCATTGCTCGCCGGCGCCGGAATTCGCGGAGGCGCGGTCTACGGTCGATCCGATAAGGATGCCGCCTATCCGCTGGAACATCCCGTTCGCCCCGCCGACCTGGGAGCCACGATCTTCCATGCGCTCGGCATCGCGCCCCACGCTCGCATCCACGACGCCGCCGGCCGCCCCGTACCTGTGATGGCCGAGGGAACGCCGATCGTCGAACTGTTCGGTTGAAAAATTGCCACAGAGGACACAGAGATCACTGAGAAGTGGATTCGTCTCTGTGATCTCTGTGAACTCTGTGGCTAATTCCCCTTCCGGACGCGCGGCTGCGGTTAAGTGAACAAGCGATGATCAAGCCTTCCGGCCAGCACGAATTCGCCAGTACCCAATGGAGCGTTGTACTCCGCGCGGCCGATTCGGCCGACTCGGGCGCGCGATCGGCGCTGGAGGCGCTGTGCCGGCAGTATTGGTTGCCGCTGTACGCCTTTGCGCGGCGACAAGTCGCCGATCAACATGACTGCGCCGGCACCTGGAAGCGATCATCAGCAACCAAACTACCGTGATCGCCAAACAGGATGGTTCCGCTGCAACGCACTTCCGCCTCCGAGCTCGAGCCTGGCAGGCCCTCGGCGACCAACAACAAGCGGAAGCCGATTTCCGGCAGGCGATCGAGGAAGGGCAGTCTGCCACAGAGGACACAGAGATCACAGAGAAATGAACCCCAGCAAGCCCGGACCGGCACACGATGGAAATGGATTTCAGCAAGCCAGGACCAAGCACGTGGCGCTCTTCAATCGCAGCGCCAATAATCGATTCTGTCAACGCATCCGAATTCATGACGCTCGTCTCTGTGATCTCTGTGATCTCTGTGGCTAATTGCCACAGAGGACACAGAGATCACAGAGAAATAGATTCCGGCAGGCCGGGACCAAGCACACGACGCACTTAAATCGCAGCGCAAATAACAGATCCTGTCAAGGCATCCGCATTCATGGTGCATTTCTCTGTGATCTCCGTGAACTCTGTGGCTAATGATCACAGAGAAATGCGTTTGATACCATCGACCAGCCGAGACTGGCCGAAGTGGAGCGGAAGGGAGTCGAACCCTCGACCTCTGCATTGCGAACGCAGCGCTCTCCCAACTGAGCTACCGCCCCGAACTCGATTCCTGCCGCTTTATCTTACTGGCGGGTCGTTTGGCTGTCCAGGCTGTATTGGAGCGGAGCGCGGTGTCGCGAGCACTCACGGCGGATCGTGGCCGCCGGGGTGGAATGGATTGCAGCGGCAGATCCGCCAGGCGCCTTTCGCTGCCCCTTTCCAGGGGCCGAATTTGCGGACGGCATGAATGAAGTAGTTACTGCAGGTTGGAGTAAAGCGGCACTGGCGACCGAAGATCGGACTGAGAAAAATCTGGTAACCGCGCACCAGAAAGATCATGACCGTGGCGGGGAAGTCGAGAATGATCCAGCGTACGAATTTCATGGTGCGGTTTTCCGGCTTCGTCGCGCGACGCGCTGCGCCAGGTGCGGCAGCGAGGCTCGAATCGCGGCGAATCCGCCGCTGGCGCCGCGCTTGGGACGCACCACAAAATCGAAGCCGGCGGGCAGTTCCGCGTACGTCAGGCGAAATACCTCGCGAATCCATCGCTTCCAGCGGTTGCGCACCGCGGCGTTGCCGACGGCGCGGCTTACCGAGAGCCCCAGTCGCGTCAGGCCGGCCGGCAGGTGGTTTTCACATCCGTTGATCACCAGCGTTTCGTCCGCCGCGTATTGCTTCGCCGCATAGACGCGCTGAAAATCGCGCTGCAGCCGCAATCGCATTTGCTTTGAAAACCGATAACGGGAGGGTGGGACCGGCGACGGGCTCATGATGATCCCTCGCGTCGATCCTCACGCGGCACCAACGGCTTCCGCGCCCAATCGTCCACGTCACGGCCGGTGGCTCCCGATCGCTTGCGATCCGCCATGCGAATCGAGCGCCGCACCGATCTGGCTCCTAGCCAGGCGACCAGAATCATGACGAGTCCCAACAACAGGATGGTGGCCAGTCCGAAAATGACGCGCAGTTGCTGTCGCGGTGTCATACGCTGGAATACGGTGCGGCGTTTTGCAACCGGCTCGGCCGGCGAGCCCGGATCATGCGCGGCATCAGCCGACCCCGCGGTATTCATGGCCTCCGTGTCGTCATGCTGCGGCGACGGTTCGTCGAGTGCCAGCATCACGCCTGGGTTGCAGCAGCCGAGGATCATACATATGGCCAACGAGATCTTCGTCACCGGGGTGCGGCCGAACTGCCGTAATATCACCATTGCAATGCTGCACGCGGATTACCGGGAGACTTGGCAGCCAATTCACGAATCATCTTTAACGTTTCATCATCCAGCGTATCGGGAAGTTGAATGGAGATTTCCGCATACAGGTCGCCCTGGACCTTGGGAGTCCGCACGCCATGCCCCTTGACGCGCAACTTCTTGCCGCTGGACGAGCCGGCCGGAACCTTGATCGCGATGTTACCCCAGGGAGTTGGAACGTCGACTTTGGCACCCAGAGCCGCTTCGGCGATCGTCACGGGAACGCGAACCGTCAAGTCGTAATCTCGTCGCGTAAAGTAGGCGTGCGGGAGCACCTTGATCGTGATCAGCAGGTCGCCGGGAATACCGCCTCCGGGTTCACCTTGCCCGCGGCAGCGGACGGTCTGTCCCGACTGGATTCCGGGCGGGATGCGAACCTCGATTTTCTCGAACGCGCCAGTCGGCCGCTTGACGTTGAGTGCGATTTTGCCGCCCTCGATCGACGTAGCGAACGGGATTTCCAGTTCGTGGGTCAGATCGGCGCCGCGGTGATTTTTCCGCCCGGCATTTTTCCGGCCGCCTCCGGCGCGAGCGCCTCCCGCGCCTTGGGTAAAGTGACGAAAGATATCGCCGAAGCCGCCGGCCGAGCCGCCGTCGAACTGGCCACCGAACAGCTGACTGAGATCGATTTCCTCAAACCCGCCGTCTCCGCCAGGCCTGGCTCCACGAGCCGTCCAGGGTCCGCCGGCCCCCATCGACTCGAAGGCACTGCCATAACGGTCGTACAACTCCCGCTTCTCGGCGTCGCCCAGGACGTCGTAGGCTTTTTGAATCTTCTTGAATTTCTCCTTGGCCGACTTGTCGTCCGGGTGCAGGTCGGGATGGCATTCTCTGGCCAATTTCCGGTAGGCCTTCTGAATGTCAACGGCTGACGCCGTGTGCGTCAGTCCCAACAATTTGTAATAGTCCTCGTCCATGTCCCCATTGTACGATCGTCGTGGAACAAACGGCAAGGTGCTCGCAGGGCGGGAACCACGCCGCCCTCACGCGCAGTGGTGACGATTCTGTCGAAAATTCGCCTGCATGCGCCACAGCGCGGACTCGGTCGGCGCGTTGCTGTCGTTCGCGGGAAGAAAGTCGGACGCGACTTGACTATGATGGACGGCGAGGAGTTCCAAAATGACTCGCAACGTCGCCTGCCTGTTTCTTCTCGGAACGGTCACTCTCTTTCCAGCGACACTGTTTGCCGCCGGCAACAAGGGCCGACTGGAGATCGTCGTGGTCGACAAGGAGACATCCCAACCGATCGCGGCGCGGATGCATCTGAAGGACGCCAAGGACAAGCCGGTGCGTCCACCCAAAGTGCCCTACTGGCACGATCATTTTGTCTTCGATGGTCGGATCGAACTGGAACTGCCGCTCGGCCAATACACGTTTCAGATTGAGCGGGGGCCGGAGTGCCGCGAACAATCGGGACATTTTGTGCTGGAGCGAAACGCTCACGATTCGAAAACCGTCGTGATGTCTCGATTCGTGAACATGCGCAAGGAAGGCTGGTGGTCGGGCGACCTGCATATCCATCGACCGTTGGAGGAGATGCCGCTGTTGATGGAGGCCGAAGATCTGCATGTCGGTCCGGTGATCAGCTGGTGGAATGACAGGAACTTATGGCAAAAGTCAAAACCGCCGGAACGGTTGCTGAGCGAAGTCGGCGATCAGAGATTCTTCCACGCGATGGCCGGCGAAGACGAACGGGAAGGCGGCGCGCTACTTTACTTCGGGCTGGAGTCCCCGTTGCCGATCGAGGGATCGAAGCGTGAATATCCTTCTCCCGTTCGATTCTTGCGCGCGGCCAAGCAGCTGCCAGGCTGCCATGTCGACGTCGAGAAGCCGTTCTGGTGGGACGTGCCGACCTGGGTCGCTACCGGACTGGTGGATTCGATCGGGTTAGCGAATAACCATATGCAGCGCGACGGGATGTTGGCGAACGAGGCCTGGGGCAAACCGCGCGACACGACCTTTTTCCCCAATCCGCACGGCAACGGCCGCTGGTCCCAGGCGATCTACTATCACCTGCTCAATTGCGGACTCCGCATCGCCCCGTCGGCCGGCAGCGCGTCGGGCGTGCTGCCCAATCCGGTCGGTTACAACCGAGTCTACGTGCATCTGGACGGCCCCTTCTCCTGGGAGCGGTGGTGGGAGGGGTTGCGTGCGGGCCGGGTGGTCGTGACCAATGGACCGATGTTGCGGCCCCGAGTCAACGGCGAATTGCCGGGCCACGAATTTCGGGCCGACGAGGGCCAGACGGTCGAGCTGCAAATCGGGCTCGATCTGGCAATGCGCGAAAAGGTCGACTACCTGGAGGTGGTCAAAGACGGCGAGGTGCTGCATAACGTGCGGCTCGACGACTGGGCGAAGCAGAACGGACAATTGCCGATCGTGAAATTCGATCGCAGCGGATGGATGATGGTCCGAGCCGTCACCAACAACACCAAAACCTACCGCTTTGCCTGCAGCGGACCGTACTATGTTTCGATCGCCGGCCAGCCGCGAATCAGCCGCCGGTCGGCCCAGTTCTTCTGCGATTGGCTGGTGGAGCGGGCCCGCCGAATCAAGCTCGATCCGGGCCCCGAACGGGAAGAGGTGATCGGTCCGCATCGGGAGGCTCGGGACTTCTGGAACGGCGTGCTGGAAGCCGCCAATTCGGACTGAGAAAGGGGGCCATTCCGAGCAGCGCGGGGAATGCGTATCATAGGGCCTCGGGCGCTGGTCCGCCCGGCAGACAAATCGCCCCTCGTTATTGGTTGGTTCCCATGACGCGCAAAGGTTCGGCATTTCGCGGATTGTCCGTGGCCATCACGACTCCCTTCAAGGACGGTGAAGTGGATTACGCGCGATTGCGCGAGCAGGTGGAGTTTCAGATCGCGGCAGGCACAACCTGCCTCTGCCCGGTCGGCACGACCGGCGAGTCGCCGACATTGAGCCACGACGAGCACGAACGGGTGATCTCGGAAGTCGTGCAGACTGCCCGGGGTCGCATCAAGGTGATGCCGGGCACGGGTTCGAACAGCACGCGCGAAGCGCTGCGACTCACGAAGTGGGCGGAGAAGGAAGGCGCCGACGCGGCGCTGATGGTGGCCCCGTATTACAACAAACCGACGCAGGAGGGCTTCTACCAGCATTTCCGCGCGGTCGCCGAAGCGACGTCGATTCCGATCTGTGTTTACAACATTCCCGGACGTACCGGAAAAAACGTCGAACCGGAAACGATCGCCCGGCTGGCGGAGTTGCCAACGATCGCGATGGTCAAGGAGGCGACCGGGTCGCTTGATCAGGCATCCCAGACGCTGGCGACAACTTCCCTGACGTTGCTCAGCGGCGATGACAGCCTGACGCTGCCGCTGCTGGCGGTGGGGGGCGAAGGAGTGATCTCGGTGGTGGGCAATATCGTGCCGAAAGACATGATTGCCCTGGTGAACGCGTTTTTCGCCGGAAACATCGCCGGCGCGATGGAATGGCATTACCGGCTCTTCCCACTTTGCCGCGACATGCTGGGGCTGGCCACCAATCCGATTCCGATCAAGGCGGCGATGAAAATGCTGGGCCGTGACACGGGCGAGTTGCGATTGCCGATGACGCCGCTCGATGCGGGGGCGGAAGCTCGGTTGCGTAATACCTTGCAGGTCTACGGACTGATCTAGAGCGCCGCGATACGAACGCGCGGGCGAAAATTTGCTGCAAGATGGACCGTGTAGCGGCAACTTTCGCATAGGGGAAGTTCGTTTCCTGATGAAAATCCGGGTCAGGCCGGTTTGGAATTCTTGTTGGTACCAACGTGGAGCTGCAACAACTATGGTCTCCAAGAGTAAGCTGGGACTCGTAACCGCTTTGATCTTCGGCAGCATTTTTGGATCGGCGACATCCACTCTGGTTTGGGAGTCGATGCATCGACCGACCCAGGCCGACGATGTCGCGCGAATCGCTCGACAGCAGCTGCAGCACGCCAACGACCTTTCCGAGGCATTTCAGCTTTCCGCCAAGGCAATTCACCCTTCGGTAGTCAGCATCGCTTCTGTCCGGAAAATCCGTGCGACGCGTCGGGCACGGTCCGATCTGCCGGAGGAATTTCGCCGCTTCTTCGGCGGGGAGGACCCGTTTGAACGCTTCGGCCCGGCACCCGACCGCGATCTGGAGCAGCAGGGAATGGGCAGCGGCGTCATCGTAAGCGAGGACGGGTACATCGTCACGAACAACCATGTGATTGAGGGTGCGGACGAGCTGACGGTGATCATGCACGACCGTCGCCAGTTGAAGGCCGAAGTCATCGGGCGGGACAAAGATACCGACGTGGCCGTCCTCAAGATCAAGTCCCAGGGGCTGGTAGCGGCTCCATTTGGCAACTCGGACAGCGTCGAGGTCGGGCAATGGGTGCTGGCGATCGGAACGCCGATGAACCTGCGTCAAAGTGTCACGGCCGGCATCATCAGTGCGACGGGGCGCGCGGTCGGGATCACGGGTGGCGGGTTCGAGGATTTTCTGCAGACGGATGCCGCGATCAACCCGGGCAATAGCGGCGGTCCGCTCGTGAACCTGCAAGGGGAAGTGATCGGAATCAACACCGCCATCGCCTCGCGCACCGGCGGCTTTATGGGCATTGGCTTTGCCATTCCCGCCAACATGGTCCGCGGGGTGATGGACCAGATTGTCAAACAGGGCAAGGTTGTTCGCGGCCGCATCGGCGCTGTGGTTTCCGATGTTTCCGACGACGTCGGCGAAAAGCTTGGATACAACTCCACCAACGGTGCGTTGATCCAGGATGTGGTGGCCGACGGGCCGGCGGCCCGCGCTGGCCTGGAACCCGGTGATATCGTCACCAGCTACCAGGGTCAGGAAGTCAAATCGTCGAACCAATTCCGCAATTCGGTGGCGGCGACGCCTCCCGGCACGCGCGCCGAAGTTTCGATCTTTCGCAATGGTGCCACCAAGTCGTTGAAGGTGGAGATCGGCGAACTCGACGGCAAACAGCTCGCGGTGAACGGTCGGGACGACATCGAAAGCGAATCCGGCAACAATCTGGGAATCACGGCCCAAGCCTTGACACCGGAGATCGCGCGCCAGTTGGGCTTGTCGGACACTCGCGGTGTTGTGGTTGCACAGGTGGAACCGGGCAGCCTTGGACAACGGGCGGATGTCCAGGCCGGCGACGTGATCCTGAGCGTGAATCGGAAACCGGTCACGAACTTGAACGAGTATCGCGAAGCATTGAAAGCAAGCAGTTTGGACAAGGGAATTCTGCTGCAGGTCCGACACGAGGGCATTAGTCGGTTCATCGTGTTGCGCAGCCGGTAGACTC
>Ga0233425_10006551_pt1 | contig 17173 bp, 10 predicted proteins | sample Watercolumn_Towu_2_FD_181712 | JGI IMG/M metagenome (GOLD analysis project Ga0233425, IMG submission 181712) | Freshwater microbial communities from Lake Towuti, South Sulawesi, Indonesia - Watercolumn_Towuti2014_140_MG | ecosystem: Environmental > Aquatic > Freshwater > Lake | place... | reverse complement strand
AGGCGTGTGGTCGCCGACGCCGCCAAGGGTGATCTGGTCCAGGAGTCCCTCGGCAAGCCAGTCCTCGACCGCGAGGCCGCTCGCCATGCACACCCCCGGGGAGTACTCGAACCGCGCGCTGAGCGTCCGGCCCGCCGCGAGGTCCCGGATCCGGCGCAGCAGGTCGGTCATCCGGGGCGCGTGAGCTTGCTCCTCGCCGGCGCGGAACCACGGCCGGGAGCGCGTGAAGTCGAGGTCGATCCCGTCCACCGGGTAGGTCTGGAGCACCTCCCGGATCTGCGTGATCCGGTACGCGTGCACGTCCGGGTGAGCGTAGTCGAGCTGCCCGCTCGGGAGCAGGGCCTCGGAGTGAGCATCGAGCCACGGCGAGAGCAGCTCGGGGAAGTAGGGTGCGCCGTCGGCCCTCCGGTACGTGTGGTGCGCATCGTTCATCCGGAGGGAGAACTGGCAGCCGATCCCGTGACGGTGGCAGGCATCGGCGACGATCCGCAGCGGGTCGGTACCTAGCTCGGCCAGATGCCGCAGCGTCTCGCGCATCCGCCAGACGTGGAGCGTGTCGATCCGCTCCATCCCGTCCCCTATGCGCGGCAGGAAGCCCGACCGGTAGTTGACCGCGTGGCCGCCGAGCGCGCAGAACTGGTAGGCGATGACCCCCGTGCCCGCGAGGGGCTCTACCGTGACGCGCGCAATCTCCTCCGGCGTCATCGGCGCCGGGTGGCGCATGTAGCTCGACCAGCCATCGTCGTTGACGATCAGGCCCTTCCTCACCGGGCCGCCCCTGACCGTCGAGCCGACCAGAGCTCCACATCCGCCACGAGCTCGCGGGCCTCGCGCTCCGAGGCACAGCCGACGTGGAGGTAAAGCCCCTCGGGCGGCAGGTCGGTCAGCAGGTCCTCGACCTCGGCCGGGCTCACGCTCAGATGAACGGCCTTCCCGGCCTCGATGATCCGCCTCAGCAGGGGGCGCCACTTCGGATGGGCCTGGGGTTCCTCGCCCGAGCCCGGTACCCACTGGATCGCGCGGAGGTTCGGGAGCGTCAAGAGCGTCTCCACGTGCTGGAGCGCGCCGGGGCCGTCGAGGTGGTAGATGACGCCGTCCAGGTGGCTCGTCTCCCACGCCAGGGCCGGGAAGAGGAACTCATCGAACATGGCCTTCGAGATCATGCAGGAGAAGTCACACTGGGAGGTCGTGGTGCGGCCGGGGTGATACACCCCGAGCCAGGTGGACGTTCCCGGCATGTGGGCGTTCACCATGCCCGTGACGCGCTCGTAGACCTCCAGCATCAGCGCCGCAATCCGGTCGCGGAGGTACAGCAGCCGCTCGCGCGGATCCTCGATCAGGTCGAGACATAGCTGCTGCGGCCCACGCAGGGCGGACAGGATGTCGCCCACCTCCGCGAGTTCCCCCACAGCGACGAACCACTTGCCGTCCGCCACTTCGAGGCAGGCCTCGATGAGGCGCTTCTTCGCCAGCCACCACGTGTTGTCCGGGTCGAGGCGCGGCTCATACGTCTCCCAGTCCTCCACGAACGGCTCGTGCCAGACGGTTGTGGGGTGACACACCGGCCGGGTGCCCAACAGCCCCGCCTGCGCGATGGCCCCCATGTTGACCCACTGGACCGGGCAGGCCTCCGCGAAGTACGCGGTCGTCCGCGCAGCGCGCTCCATGCGGGGCACGACGTAGTCCGGGTTCGTCCAGTGGTTCCACAGGTCGGGAGCTTCGGGGAGGGTCTCCCACTCGGCGCCGTCCTTCGGCGCAGTGACGCTCATTGCCGGGCGGCCGAGGCTCTCGCCGCGCCACCAGCGATCGAGCCGCTCGACGGCCCCGTCCCAGTCCGGTCGGTAGCTCAAGCGCATCTTCGTGGCAACTCCTGCGTAGAAGGCGGTTGTGCCGGCAAGTCGTTCTCTCGCAGAACGAGGTGGACCTGCCGTCTACCCCGAAAGCTGCACTGAAGGAGTGAACCCTCAGATGACTGCCTTCCGACCCTACAATGCCGAGACCGATCGCGAGGCGGTCCGCCGCGTGTTCCACGAGGTCGGCTGGTCAGGCGCGGCGCGCCACGTCGATGACGAGCGCTTCGGGCAGGTCGTGAGGGTCCGCGTGGCTGAGCTGGGCGGCGCCGCGGAGTGTGTCATTACGACCTGCGGGGGCACGGTCCGCTACCTCGACGAGGACCTCGCCTTCGCGTGCGTCCTGGAGGTGGCGACAAGCCGCGTCGCCCGGCGGCAAGGGCTGGCCCTCAACTTGCTCTCGCGGGCCCTGGCTGAGCACGCCGCCGAGGGGGCGCTGGTGGCAGGGCTGGGGGTGTTCGATCAGGGCTTCTACGACCGCGTAGGCTTCGGGACCGCACCCTATGTACGCTGGGTCGAGTTCAACCCGGCCCATCTCACGGTGGAGGCGGCTCCGCGTCCTCCGCAGCGGCTGTCGCCGGAGGAGTGGCAGGCGCTCCACGCCGCACGGCTGAGTCGCCGGCGCGTCCACGGCGCCTGTAGCCTCACGCCACCGGAGGTCACCCAGGCCAGCCTCGGCGAGCTAGGGGAGAGCTTCGGCCTCGGGTACCTCGACGGCCCCGGCGGCTCGCTCAGCCACGGCCTCTGGCTCAGCGGCAAGGACGAGCACGGCCCCTACAACGTGGCGTGGCTCGTGTTCCACACGCGGGACGAGTTCCTGGAGCTGATGGGGCTCCTGAAGAGCCTCTCCGATCAGGTGCACCTGGTTGGTATGCAGGAACCCGGCGGCATCCAGATGCAGGACCTGCTGGCCAAGCCCCTCGCCGCGGGGCGGGTTACGGAGGGCTCGCGCTACGCGAACCGCATCCGCACGGGAGCGTACTACCAGTTCCGGATGCTCGACCTGCCCGGCTGCCTCGCGCAGACGCGCCTGCCGAGCACGACGACGTTGCGGCTGAACCTGACCCTCACCGACCCGATCGAAGCCTACCTGCCGGACGACGCGCCCTGGCGCGGTTGCGGAGGGAAGTACGTGCTCTCTCTCGGCGAGGCCTCGTCGGCCGAGTCCGGGGAGGACCGGTCGCTTCCCATGCTGAACGCAACGGTGAACGCCTTCACTCGCTTGTGGCTGGGCGTGCAGCCGGCGACCGGGCTGGCCTACACGGACCGGCTCGAAGCGCCGGACGGGTTGCTGCGGGCCCTGGACCGCACGCTCCGCCTGCCGCAACCGGACGCGGACTGGGGGTTCTGAGGCGGCGCAGGGAACGGCGTCGAAGCCGACGCTTCGACCTACATCCCTCGCGAGGCTGAGGCTGTAGGACGGAGCGCCGGCTCCGTCGCGATTCCGCAGACGACGTGAGGGAACGGGATGACACCTCTGCTATCGTTGTTGGTAATCACCGGCGGGCACGACTTCGAGCGCCCCCAGTTCACCGCGCTCTTCGACGGTTTCGAGGGGATGGAGTGGCGGGAGGCGCAGCACCCGAACGCCAACGACTCGTACACACGCGAGGCGTCGGAGGCGTACGATGTGCTCGTGCTCTACGACCTGAACCAAGAGATCACGCCCCAGCAGCAGGCGGACCTGCTGGCCATGCTGCAGGAAGGGAAGGGGCTGGTGGTCCTGCACCACGCGCTGGCGGACTACCAGGCGTGGGATGAGTGGCGGCAGGTGGTCTGCGGGCGCTTCTACCTGGCTCCGCTCGACCGCGAGGGGCAGACGATTGCGGCGTCCACGTGGCGGCACGACGTCGAGATCCCGGTGCGTGTCGCGGACCCGGAGCACCCCGTGACGCAAGGGCTCGCCGACTTCGCCATCCACGATGAGGTCTACGGCGGCTACGAGGTGCTGCCCCGAGCGTACCCGTTGCTCACGACCGACCACCCCGAGAGCAGCGCGGTTCTCGCCTGGGCCAGCGTGTGGGGGCGGTCGCGCGTGGTGTCCATCCAGCTCGGCCACGACCACGGCGCCTACGAGAACCCGAACTACCGCAGGCTGGTATCGCAGGCGATCCGCTGGGTGGCCGAGCAGCCATGACCGGGCTTCTGCTCCTGCTGACCTTCACCGGACCCCCAACGCAGGCCGAGTCCGTGCCGCTGATCTACTGCGCCGACCTCTTCCATCCTCACGACGATCCCGACGATCACTTCGACCTCGCGACCGTGTTCGCGCTCGAGGAGTTCGACCTGCGGGCGATCATCCTCGACCAGGGCGCCCAGCAGCTCGCCCGCCCGGGCAGCACGCCCATCCGGCAGCTCTGTGCGCTCACCGGGCGGCAGGCGCCGTGGGCGATCGGCCTGGATGAGAAGCTCACCTCCCCGGAAGACACCGGCGCCTCGCGGCCGGCGGAGTTCCAGGCCGGGGTGGAGTTGCTGCTGCAGGTGCTCCGCGAGGCGGACGAGCCGGTAACCATCGTCCAGGTCGGGAGCCTCCGTGACCTCGCCGCGGCGTACAATCGGGACCCGGCGCTGCTGCGGAGCAAGGTGGGACGCCTGTACGTCAACTCGGGGAACGCGGCGGGCGCTCAGTTCGAGTACAACGCTCAGCTCGACCTGCTCGCGTACCGGCGGATCATCGAGTCCGACTTGCCGATCATCTGGTGCCCGTGCTTCGGGGGAGACCAGGTGTGGAGCGGAGGGCAGCATTCCGCATGGTGGCGGTTTCGGCAGGGCGACCTTTTTGGGCGGCTCAGCCCGCGGTTGCTCAGCTACTTCGCCTACGCCCTGATGCGGTTGCCCCTGAGCATCGACCCGATCAAGGCCGTCGATGAGCCCGGCCTGCCGCCCCTCGCGGCCGACGATTGGCGCACGCAAGTCTGGGCCCAGGAGCGCAGCATGTGGTCCACCGCCTCCCTCCTGGACGCCGCCGGCCGACCGCACTCCAGTATCGAGTTCACCCCGGCCGACTGGACCTTCGACGAAACCGGCGCGGTGACACTGACCCCGCCGGAGGGTTCGTCGCGCCGGGTCCTCACGGTCGTGGACGAGGGGGCGTACGCGCGGGAGATGCAGGCTGCCGTTGAGACGCTGCTCTCGCGGCTGGGACGGTGACGCACCCAAGGAGGCGAGCCATGAACCTCGTGCTGGTCGTCAGCGACACTCTGCGGTGGGACTACCTGGGGGCGTACGCGAACACGCGGGTGCAGACGCCGAACCTCGACCGGCTGGCCGCCGAGAGCGTCGTCTTCGAGGACGCGTACGCCGAGGGGCTGCCAACGCTGCCGGTCCGTCGAGTGTTGCTGACGGGGCGTCCGATCTTCCCGTTCAGGTACGTGCCCCAGCCAAGCGACATGGTGCAGCTGCCCGGCTGGCACCCCCTCTTCGAGGAAGACGTGACCCTCGCCGAGCACCTGCGGGCGCACCACTACGTCACGGCCTTCGTGACGGACGTTTACCACATGATGAAGCCCAACAAGAACTTCCATCGGGGCTTCGAGCACTGGTACTGGGTGCGGGGGCAGGAGGACGACGCCTTCGCCCTGCGGGATGAGGCCCAGGTGGGCGACCTCCTTGCCCAGGCCACCCCGCACGCCGACCGCTTGCGGCAGCGGCACTGGGTGGTCCAGCACCTCATGAACCGCAAGGACTGGCGCTCCGACGCGGATACCTCGGTCGCCCGGGTCATGGCCCACGCGGCCGCCTGGGTCGAGCAGTACACACTCGATGACCCCTTCTTCCTATACGTGGACTGCTTCGATCCGCACGAGCCCTGGGACCCGCCCGTGGAGGACGCGCGACGGTATGATCCGGACTATGAGGGCTTAGACGGCGTCGCGCCGCCGGCGAGCACGGCCGGGCTCTCCGAGCGGCAGCTGCGCCGCATCGAGGCGGCGTACGCCGGCGAGGTGACTCTGGTCGATCGCTGGGTGGGTCACCTCCTGGATGCGCTGCGGGATAAGGGCGTGATGGACGACACCGTGGTGGTGTTCACCACCGACCACGGCTGCATGATGGGGGAGCAGGGCGAGCTGCACAAGGGCGAGGACCGCCTCCGCAACCAGTGCACCCGGCTGCCGCTGTTCATCCGGCACCCGGCGGGCGTCGGCGCCGGTCGCCGCCTGCGGGGCTTCGTGCAGCACCAGGATGTCATGCCGACGGCCCTGGGCCTCATGGGCATTGCGCCGCCCGAGCGCGTGCTCGGCGCCGACTTGTGGCCGATGGTGGCCGGCGACGCTCCGAAGCCGCGCCAGACCATCGTCACGGCCTTCGGCCACTACGCGAGCGTGCGGACCGGGAAGTGGAACTACGTGCGCCCCTGGACCGCGCTCCCCCAGGACCGCCGCGGTCGGCAGGACCTGTACGACCTGGAAGCCGACCCGCAGGAACTCACGAACGTAGTCGCCGACCTGCCGGAAGTCGTCGCTGAGCTCGACGCCCACCTCGCCGAGCACCTCCGCCTCCACGCCCCTCTGACGCGGGGCTCGGTCGGCCCGGGGATGGTGGAAGGCGTGGAGACGCGCCCCGGCATGAGCTTCGATGCCTTGCCCGCGCTGGAGCGAGGCTAGGAGCCGGAGGGAGTCCTCGATGCCATCCACGATGCTTGCCGTTGTGAAGTACGGTCAGGAGGACGGACAGGTCGAGCTTCGGGAAGTGCCGGTCCCGGAGATCGGCCCGGACGACGTGCTGCTGGAGGTGCGCGCCGCGGGGGTCTGCGGCAGCGACATCGAGTTCTGGCGGCATTCGATCACCTTCCCGGTGCGGACGCCCGTGATCCAGGGCCACGAGTTCGGCGGCGTCATCGTGGAGGCCGGAGCGCAGGTCAGCGGCTGGGGGGTGGGCGACGAGGTCGTCAGCGAGACCGCCGCCTACATCTGCGGAACGTGCCGCCTCTGCCGCACGGGGCAGTACAACCTCTGCCGCGAACGGCTGGGCTTCGGGTATGGGCTGGACGGCGCCTTCGCGCGGTACGTGCGGGTACGGCAGGGGCTGCTGCATCGCCGGCCGCCCGGGGTCTCGTGGAACGCCCTCGCACTCACCGAGCCGACGTGTGTCGCCTACAACGCGCTCGTCGTGCAGAGCGACCTGCGCCCCGGCGAGCCCCTCGCGATCCTCGGCCCCGGCGCGATCGGGCTGTTGTGTCTGCAGGTCGCCAGGGCGCTGGGAGCGTCGCCGATCCTCATCACTGGCACAACGGTCGATGCGCGACGGCTCGAACTGGCACGGACGCTCGGCGCCGACTACGTGGTGAACGCCCAGGAGACCGACCCGGTGGCGTTCGCCCTGGAGCTGACCGGCGGCGACGGCATCCCGTTGGTCATCGACGCCGCCGGGAACTCCCACACCATCCGTCAGAGCCTGGACATGGTGGCGCGCAATGGGCAGATCACCAAGATCGGCTGGGGCAAGGACCCGGTCGGTTTCTCGCTCGACCCGATCGTCGCGAAGGCGGTGCGCTACCAGGGCAGCTTCAGCCACACGTGGCCGACGTGGGAGGCGGTCCTGGAGATGGTCCGCGCGGGGCGGCTCGATCCCGAGGCGCTCGTGACCCACGCCTTCGCTCTCCCCGAGTGGCGGACGGCGTATGAGCTGGTGGAATCGCGCCAGGCGGTGAAGGTCGTCCTGCGCCCCGAGTAGAAGCCGCGAGGGCTCGCCGTACCCGACTGCCGACGACGTCAGGAGAGGACCGCGATGAATGACCGCACGATCCGGACGCTCCAGTACCTCATGTTCGAGGTGGAGCCGCACGACTACCCCGAGGAGCTGGAGGCCGTCCGGCGGGAGCAGAAAGCGCTATACGCCGCCGGGGATGACGCCCTGAAGGCCGAGGCGGCCGACGTGCTGGCCGAGAACGCCGTGGACATGCAGTCCTACCTCGCCGACTGGCACCTCACCTCGAAGCCGCGCCACCCGGACACCGCGCTCTCGGCCGACGACCTGCGGGGCGAGACGGAGAAGAACCTCGAGCTACTTGAGGAGCTGGGGGAGGCCGACCGCGCCGCCGCGGCCCGCGCCAAGGCGGAGGGCGTGAGGGCCAGCAACCTCCTGAAGCTCGCTCGCGGCGCCGACGCGGGCTGCCACAACACGCGCTGGGGCAACGACTACGCCTCAGGCCTGCGCGACGCGATGCAGAAGGGCGCGATCCTGGTCACCACGAACCCGGTGCTCGTGGGCGTGGCGGCCAAGGAGAACCCGGCGCTCTGGGCTCCGGTGCGCGACAAGATCCGCGCCGACAACCCAGGCGCGGGCCCCGTCGAGATCGCCGCGCTGATGACGATCAAGGTCGTCGTGCAGAATGCCCGGCTGCTGCGGCCCATCTGGGAGATGACCGATTGCAAACTCGGCCTCGTGAGCCTCCAGCTCTCCCCCAAAGAGGCCTTCGACGAGGCCGTGATGATCGAGGGCGCGCTGTCGATCTACGACCGGCTGCGCCAGGAGATCGGCGGGACGCCGAACACGGTCTTCAAGGTCCCCGGCACCAAGGCGGGCATCACCGTCGCCCAGGAGCTGACGAAGCGCGGGATCGGCGTCAACGTCACCGTGAACTACTCCCTGCCGCAGCAGATCGCCTTCGCGGGGGTCATCGAGGCCAACAGCACGGCGCCCCTCTCTTTCCGGACCCAGATGGACGGGCGGCTGGACGATCCGGTCGGCGAGGAGCTGAAGGAAGCCGGCGTCGCGGACTGGGAGGAGATCAAGAGCTGGGCCACGACCGCCATCCGCCAGCGGGAGTACGGAATGCTCTGCATGAAGCCGCAGGACGGCGGTCTGGGCTTCACGAAGAGCTTCTGCCTTGGCGCGGCCGGGCGTGGGCCGTGGAACATCGCGCGCTCGGTCACCGACGGCCCGGCGACGCTCTTTCTCACGATCTTCCCGCAGCGGCAAGTCGAGTTTGACGCCGAGCCACGCGACATCAACCCGAAAGCGATCTGGGAGCCCGTCGCCGCCGAGAAGCTCGCGACGTTGCTCCACAAGAGTCCGCTCTTCCGTCAGGCCTACGAGCCCGACGGCATGACCCCGGAGGAGTTCGACACCTTCCTCCCGACCCAGCAGACGCTCAAGCAGTTCAGCAAGGCCTACGACGACTTCGTCGCGTGGTGCGGCGGCGACGACGGCGCCTTGGCGTAGGCCGCGCGCCGGTGTCCGTCGCCGTTGCCGCGGGCTGTGGACTGCGGACTGCCGTTCGCCGTGACTGTAGACTGCCGTCTCCGGTCACTCCGCCTCGCCGCGGATCCAGTCGATCTCGACCGTGGTCTCGACTCCGGGCTGCAATGGGTCGAGGCGGACGCCGGTGATCGTCTGTCCGCGCCAGCTGTCTAGCTCGCCCACCGGCAGGCGGTACTCGTGCCACTGGCGGTCGCCCTGCACTGGGAAGCTGATGACTCGCGCCTCGGCGTAGCCCGGCGCGGCCTGCGTGCTCCAGTAGAACTGCGCCCCCTGACCGGCCGCGGTCCTCATGCGGATGACGACGGTGCGGACCGGGTCCCCGTCGACCGAGAGGAAGTTGCGGATCAGGTAGGGATCGCCGCCGGTGACGGGCGCGTGGAGCACGCCGTCGGCGACCTGCAACACCCCCAGGTCGTGGGTCGCCACCCAGCCCTCGGGGTCGCGATCGAAGTCGAAGGCGAGGCGGTCCGCGGGCTCGGGCATCAGGCCCGGGTCCTGGTACGCGACCCCGCAGACTTCCAGCCGGTGCTCGCCGTCGGCCGCTATGCGCACCGTGCACATCCCCATCCCCGAGTTGTAGCGCCAGCCCGAGCTTCCGCCGGTCTCCAGCGCCCCTGACTCCGCCAGCGCCGCGCCGTCGAGCAGCACCGCCGTGGGCCGCGTGACGCCTACCAGCAGCGTGTAGCCCGACTCGCCGGGCGGGTAGCTCAGCGTCGCGGAGACCGTCCCCTCCTCCCACGACGCCTCGCCGATGTCGGCGCTCGAGTTCAGATGGATACGCGCCGGACCCTTGCCGAGGAGGACCGTATCGGGCTCCTCCTGCCGACCGTGGAGCATGTAGAGGGGCTCGTGGATGTACATCGGCGCGAAGATCCACGGCGACTTCACGCTGTCGATGGCCCCGATGCTGTCCGGCCACAGGGCGATGTCGTCGGGGTTCGCGGACTGCTGGTACATGGCGCTGACGATGAGGTTCTCCGCCAGCCGCCGCCACGGCAGGCTGTCATCGTAGCGCGCCAGCCGCAGCATCGCCCGTGCATGGCGGAGGCCGTTCCACTGCACGGGCCGCCCGAACCAGCTGTGTACGGCCAGAGACGCGCCATAGACGGGTATCGAGGCCCCTTGCAGGAACGGGCGCTCGGGGTCGTTCCACAGGTACACGAAGGGCAGTCCGCCTCGCCCCCAGCGCACTGCCTGCCTCCGCCATTCGGGGTTGCCGTCGCACCGGTAGGCCTCCAGGTAGGCCTCCACGGCATCGGCGGCGGCGAGGATGTCGGGCGCATGGACCATCACCTCCCACACCTGCGCCGCTCGCGGGACACGGTACTGGCCCATGAACTTCAGCGCCTTCACCCCCGCGGCGTACGCCTGCGGCGCGCCGCTCATCCGGGCACACTTGAGCAGCACGTACGCGTTCGCGGCGCATGTCCCCAGTTCCGCCGCCTCATCCGGCCCCAGCCCGTGGTAGTCCCAGCCCTTGAACACCCCCTCGTCCATCCGGTCAGCGTCGAAGCGCCACGAGCCGTCCGCTTCCTGGCTCGAGATCAGCGCCATGGCTTGAACCGCCAGGTTGGCGAGGTGCTCATCGGGGCGGCCGTAGTCGAAGCCCACATCGGCCCCCAGCGGCTGTCCGCCGGTGAGCCTCAGCATCTCCTCTGCGCGCTCGCGACAGCGCTCCCTCACGAGAGGGTCGTCGACCACGATGGCGCCCTTCAGTAGCTGATGCACGAAGCTCAGTGGGCGGCCCTTCACCGAGAGCAGCTTCCCCGCGCCCCGCGACGTCCACCACTGCTGCTCCTCCGGCACCCAGAGCGACTCCAGGTAGGCGCGCATGTCCCACGCCACCTGGTCCTCCAGGCGCCCTTGCGGGTAGGGGAGAGGCTCGGGCGCGCCGTAGATGCGTAGCCACTCATCCAGGGCCGCGAGCGCATCGGGCGCGTCGGTGCGGGCGTAGACGACGGCTTCGAGGCTGATCTCACGGTTCGCGGGGAGGTCGTACGGCGTCCAGGCCTCGCGCTCGTTGGGCTTGACCCACGACTCGCCCTCCTCCGCGACCGAGGGCACGAACAGGCCCATCAGATGCGCGTTTCGCCCCTCGAAGCGATCCGGCGAGCCGAAGCACGCCGCTGGCCGATCGTGGGAATCGTCCCACTTCCGCCGGCAGTCCCACAGGAGCCCGACGCACGTCCCCTGCCGGTACACGCTCATGAGGGGGATCGTGATCATCTGGGGGTGCGGCACGTACCGCACCTGGTGCGCATGGCCCTTCGCGATCAGTCGGCTCTCGTATTCCGAGGACACATCATCCTTGTCCAGCCAGTCGAGGCCCGGGAAGAGCGCCTCGTCCTTCGCCGCGCCGAACGAGCCTTCTCCCACGTACAGCATCGGCGCGTCGAAGGCCGCCAGCTTCGCGGAACGGCTGCAACGGAGGCGGCTGGTCACGCCGACGTTGCGCCCGTCCTCCCGCAACGCGAAGGTGATCGTAGCGGTCCACTGCGCGCCGGTGTCCTCCACGTGGGAGCACTCGACGACCAGCCGCTCGCCGTCGGCCCGAACCGCGCCGTAGAGCGGCACGACCCTCGTGGCGGGCACGTCACCGGGCAGTGTGACGGCGATCCGCCCCATCGACGGCATTCGCGCGACCGTCTCCCACCCGCGCCTCCTCACTTGCAGGTCGCCGATCCCAAAGCCGAGGGCCGTCTGGTGCAGCACCAGCCGCAGGCTCTCGCCCTGCAGCCACGCCGTGCGGCCCTCGATGTGCGCGCCGGGCCGGTCGGGAGCCGCCTGGAGCTTCGGTCCAATGACGAGTTCGCTCACGCCATCCTGCAGGGGCAGGCGGCCCATCTGCACCTGCGCCATGGCGCGCGCGGAAGCCGTCTCCTCCTGGGCCCGTACCTTCCAGGCCAGCTCCGCTTCCCGCCCCGGAGCCACCTCCACCGGGCCGGCCGGCCCCTCCACCACGCTCAGCGCGTTGTCTCCCAGTTCGAGGGTCCCACGGATGTCCGTGGCGATGGCGTTCCCCGTGCCCCGGACGATCGCCCGCAGCGTGGTCGTCTCGCCGCGGGCCAGGATGAACCGGTCCGCGCGCAGCTGCACAGTCTCGGCCTTCGGCTCCAGGCGAAGCTCCGCGGCGCACTCGGGCGCGCCCTCGGGCTGCTCCGCCACGATGCCGATCGCGGCAGGCCCCACCCGGCGGCCGTCGAGGACGAAGCGAACCTCGGAGTACATGGTCGGGGCCAGCGTCGGCACCGGGGCCTCGGCGGCGCCGACGGTGCGGACTCCCTCGGGGCACCTGATGCGCACCGAGGAGGCGCCGGTGGGCTGATCCCCGATGTTGCACAGCCGCACCGCCAGCGTCGCGCGCTCGCCCGGGCGCTTGGCGTCCTCCTCGAGTCGCGTGCCCGCGATGGCCAGAACCGGGCCCGCCCGCTCGATCCACTCGACATCATCCAGCAGCACCTCCGCCTGCAGCCCCATCATGCGCGGAGAGAGGTGCACCCACTTCACCTGGTCGTTCGCCGTGAAGTCGTACGCCACGAGCCCCAGGTGCCACTTCCCGTCGCCCACGTGCGCGCCCGGGATCAGGAAGTCGGCGCGCGCCTCGCCGGTGTCCTCCATGGGCCGCGCGCCCATCGGGATCACGAAGAAGTGCAGGGCCGCGTCTTCGGATGCCGAGAGCGCCTTGTACCAGAAGCGGATGCCGCCCCGTACCTGGGACAGCATCGTACCTTGCTCACCGGAATCCGGCCGCCAGTCGCGGTTCAGGCCCGCCTCCAGCTCGCCGCCCTCGCGGCGGATCAGCACCGCGCGCTCTCCGGAGTGCGCGTCGTCGGAGACGGTCACGTCGCCGAGGTAGCTCCAGTCAACGGGCAGCCCGTTCGGGCCCAGCGCCTCGAAGCCCCCGTTCGTGACCGGGTTGTCCTGAGCCGCCAGCGGAGCCACCGACAGAGTAAGCGCCAGACACAAGCGCAACATGAGGGCGAACCTCCTGGACCGGTCGCGGAAGGCCGTCGGCCCGTGCGGAACGAAATGCGGGTGACCGTCCCTTCGTCAGCGAGGCCGCTGAACCTCCGCGAAGCGACGGGCCCTCAGCTCACGAAGCGCCAAGGAGACGCGGACCATGTACGAGTACGAGATCATCAAGGACGACCAGGCCAGCCTCGAGCCCCTCCGCGGGAAGACGATGGCGGTCATCGGTTACGGCAACCAGGGCCGCGCGCAGGCCCTCAACATGCGCGATTCGGGCCTACAGATCATCGTCGGCAACCCGCGCGACAGCTACCTCGAGAAGGCCGTCGAGGACGGTTTCGAGGTGGTGACCGTGGCGGAGGCCGCCCAGCGCGGCGACGTCATCTTCCTCCTCGTGCCCGATGAGGCCCAGAAGGCCCTCTTCGCCGAGCAGATCGCCCCCGGGCTGAAGGCGGGGGACGCGGTCGTCTTCGCGCATGGCTACAACCTGCACTACGAACTCATCGTCGCGCCGCCGGACGTGGATGTCATCATGGTCGCCCCGCGCATGATCGGGATGAAGGTCCGCGAGCTCTTCGAGAAGGGCTCGGGGGCTTCGTCCTACTGCGCCATTCACCAGGACGCCTCGGGCCGTGCGCGGGAGGTCATGCTCGCCATCGCGAAGTCGATCGGTTCCCTGCGGGTCGGCTCCATCGTGGGTTCGGTGGCGCTGGAGACCGAGATCGACCTCTTCATGGAGCAGGCGACATGGGCCGGCATCGTGCAGGTCCTGAAACTCACCTTCGAGGTGCTCGTCGAGGCGGGCTTCCCGCCGGAGATCGTCTGCCACGAGACCTGGGGCTCGCGTGAGGCCGCCGAAATCTTCGACGCCGTCGCGAAGATCGGCCTCTTCGGCCAGATGGGCCTGCACTCGCAGACCAGCCAGTACGGGCAGATGTCGCGCGGCGAGGTTGTCATCCCCGAGGGCGTCCGCGACCTCTTCCGCGGCCGGCTGAAGGAGATCCAGCAGGGGCAGTTCGCGCGCGAGTGGGAGATGGAGCGCCTGCTGGGCTACCCGGTGTTCAGGAAGCTCCGCGCCGGGGCCCTCGCGCATCCGATCAACGCCGCCGAGCGAAAGATGTGGGAGATGGAGGAGTGATCCGCATGGGCCGGCGGGGAGCAGCCGCCCTTTGCGGCGGCCTGGGAGTGTGGGCCATGGGCGCCGGCGCCGCGGACCTGCGCTGGGACTTCGACGCGCCCTCGGAGGTCATCTCGCCCACGAACCTCGTCGGCGCGAAGCTCTCCGACGGGCGCCTCCGCGGCCTCAGCCGCTGGGACCCCTTCTTCTACCTGCGCCTGCCCGAGGCGGGGATCGACGCGGCCGAGTACCGCACGCTGCAGGTGCGGCTCTACTCCTCGTCGCCCGCCGACCTCCTGGACCTCTACTACAAGACCGCCGCCGGGTTCTGGTGCCTCGGCGGCTCGCTGCCGATCAAGGCCGGCTGGGGCCTGTACACGGTCGACCTCGTTGCCAACCCGTGGCGCGAGACCGACTTCCCCGAGGCGCGCAAGTGGGGCGGCCCCGATGGGAGGGTCATCAGCCTCCGCCTCGATCCCGGCAACGAGGCTGGCCGCTGGATCGTGGTGGACTGGGTCCGACTGACCTCCGAAGCCCTCCCGACCACCTTCGAGCCCGAACCGACCCTCACTGGTGCCGAGGCCTCCGTGCAGGCCCCGGCGACCGTGCCCGCCGGGCAGACGGTCGAGGTCGTGCTCAGCCTCGACCTCCCGGCGGACGCCGCAGGCCGTGAGCTGACCGCCTACGCCCGCCTGCAGACCGAGAGCGAGCTGATCGCCTTTGAGGAGCGCCGCCTGACGGCCTCCGAGCGCCTCGCCTTTCGCCTCCCGACGCTGCCCTTCGTGACGGCCGAGGCGAAGCTCTTCGCCGGGGTGCTGGAGACCCTCGGGCCGGAGGACGCGGAGCAGCCCGCTGCCACAGTGCAGCTCCATGCGGAGCCCGGTCCGCCCAAGGACTTCCCCCAGTGCGCGGTGCGCCCCCTCGGCGGCTCGCCCGCGGTGCACGTGAACGGCAAGCCGGTGCCCCTCTTCTGCTTCGGCGGCGACAACCCGTTCCTCGAGCTCGACGGCTCCCAACCGCCGCGCCACGCCGAGATGGCGCGTGTCGGGATCCCCATCATGTCCGACTGGTTCGGCACCAGCGGCGACGGCGACCTGGGCCATGTCGCGGAGGACCGCTACGACTACTCCGCCTTCGACCTGTACTTCGCGCGCATGGCCCAGGCCGCGCCCGATGCGCTATTCCTCCCGCATGTCTACGTCACGCCGCCCGCCTGGTGGACGCTGGCTCACCCCGAGGAGAGCGTCGGCTTCGAGGACGGCTCCCGCGGCTACCAGTCCTTCGCCTCGGAGCGCTGGCGGCGGGACATCGGCGACGACCTCGTCCGCCTCATCCGCCACCTGCGCGCTCAACCCTACGCCGACCGGATCATCGGCCTGATCCTCTGCTCGGGCGCCACGGCGGAATGGCAGACCTGGGGCCTCTGGCAGGACCACTTCACGGACTTCAGCGAGCCCGGCCGGGAGGCCTTCCGCGCGTGGCTGGCCGCCCGCTACAACACCGACGCTGCCCTGCAGGCCGCCTGGGGCCGGCCCGATGTGACCCTCGCCGCCGCGATGCCCGCCTCGGCCGAGGCGCGACGCAGCGCGACCCACCTGATGCTCCGCGATCCGCAGGCCGAGGCGCAGACCATCGACACGCTGGCCTTCGTGAATGAACTCGACGCCGAGGCGATCCTCCACTTCGCCCGCCTCGGCAAGTCGGCCAGTGACGGCCGGCTGCTTATCGGCACCTACTACGGCTACCTCACCCAGCACCACTACCACCAGGCCGAGTCCGGGCACTGCGCGCTGGAGACGGTGCTCGCCTCGGAGGACATCGACTTCCTGATGAGCCCGCCGACGTACACCGAGCGCGGGGCGAAGGAGGTCTCCGCCTTCATGTCCGTGGTCGACTCGGTGCAGCGGCACGGCAAGATCTGGCTGAGCGAGGCCGACTACCGCACCCACCTCACCGACCCGGGCGCCGGGTATGGCCGCACCGAGACCGAGGCCGAGTCGCTGGACGTGCTCTGGCGCGAGTTCGCCCACGTCTTGTGCAAGCGCGCCGGGGTCAGCTGGTACGACATGGACACCGGCTGGTTGGCCGGGCCGACGATCCCCGCCGAGTTGGGCCGCATGGCGCAGCTGATGGCGGCCTATCTGCCCCAACGTGAGCCTGCCCAAGCCGAGGTCGCCGCCTTCATTGACCCCCGGAGCTTCTACTACCTCAAGCCCGACCCACAGCTGCTACTGGACATCACGCTCCGCCCGATGCTGAACCTGTACCGCTCCGGAGCGCCGTTCGATCTGTACCTGCTGAGCGACCTGAAGGCCGCGGACTTCCCCGACTACCGGATGTACTTGTTCCTGAATGCGTACGCCCTCGACGCCGAGACGCGGGCCGCCATCCGGCAGCGAACTGCGCGGCCCGGCGTGTCCTCTCTCTGGCACTGGGCCCCCGGCTACTGCTTTCCGGAGGAGCGGCGTCTCGCAGCGTTGAGCGAGATGGGCGAGTTGCTGGGCCTGCAACTGCGGCGCGTGGACGAGGTCCTGACCCCGGGCTTCTCCCCCGACGGCGCCGCGCCGCACTACGCCGAGCGGATCGCGACGCCCGACGCGGCCGCCAAGCCTCCTCGACCGCTCGGGCCGCTGTTCATCCCCGAGAACGGTGAGGTGCTGGCCTACCTTGAGCCTGGCGGACACGCGGGCCTCGTGCGCGGCAAGGTGGGGGAGGGGACGACATACCTCTCGGTGCTGCCGGACCCGGCGCCGACGATCATCCGACAGATTTACCTCGACGCCGGCGTCACGCTGCACGCCGACACCGACGACTGCGTCTACGGCGACGGCCGCTGGCGCGCGGTTCACTCGCAGTCCACCGGCGTCACGACGCTCTCCGACGGCGCGCGGCAGGCCCGGTAGGAGCCGGCGCCGGCCACTGACCGACCATAGCCGGGGAATCACACCATGCTTCGAGATCTGGACGGGATCGTGTCGCCCTGGGCGGCCGCGTCGCCCTTCGGGCTCAGTGCTCCCGACCCCCCTGGCCCGAA
>Ga0233425_10006550_pt1 | contig 17175 bp, 14 predicted proteins | sample Watercolumn_Towu_2_FD_181712 | JGI IMG/M metagenome (GOLD analysis project Ga0233425, IMG submission 181712) | Freshwater microbial communities from Lake Towuti, South Sulawesi, Indonesia - Watercolumn_Towuti2014_140_MG | ecosystem: Environmental > Aquatic > Freshwater > Lake | place... | reverse complement strand
GATCGAGACGTTTAACACGGCAGTCGAGATCATCGGCAAGGACCCCGAGAAGTGGCGCCCGCGCACCCGCGAGACCGCCGACCACAGCCTTCCTTACTGCACGGTCGTCGCGCTGGTCGATGGCGAAGTTGGGCTCGACCAGTTCGCGCCCGAGCGCATCTCGGACGAGAAGCTGCTCGACATCGTGGCGCGGACCGAGGTGAAGGCCGACGCGGGGTTGAACGCCCGCTATCCGCGGGGCATACCGAACCGCATCACCGTGACGACGAAGGATGGGAGGCGGCACGTGCGGGAGGTCGAGTTCCCGCGGGGACACGCAGGCAACCCGATGACCGACGCTGAGGTCGAGGCAAAGTTCCGCGCCCTGGCGGCCGGGAAGCTGAGCGAGCGGAAGCAGGACCAGGTGCTCGCCGCTCTGTGGAAACTCGAAGAACTGACTGATGTCGGCGCACTGATCGGTCTGTTCGCTGACGGCGGGAGAGGTCGTGGCTGACCGGCAGGGGAGTCCCGGCACGCGTCTGCGCCTTGCCTACGAGGCGCGCTGCATCGCAGTGCCCGGTGTCTTCAACGCGCTTGTGGCGAAGATGGCGGAGGAGGCGGGGTTCGAGGCAGCCTATCTGTCGGGCGCGGCGCTATCTGCGGGGCTGGCAGCGGTGCCGGACGTGGGCCTGCTCTCGGTTACCGAGTTTGTGGACCAGGCCCGCTACCTCGCCGCAGCCTCGGACCTGCCCCTGATCGTCGACATCGACACCGGCTTCGGGGCTCCTCTGAGCGTCGAGCGGGCGGTGCGCCAGATGGAAGCCGTCGGTGCGGCGGCCGTACAGATCGAAGACCAGCAGATGCCGAAGCGTTGCGGGCACCTGTCTGGCAAGGCGCTAGTCGAAGCGGAGGAGATGGAGCAGAAGGTGCGAGCCGCGGTCGCAGCCAGGACCGATCCGGCGTTCGTGGTCATAGCTCGCACTGATGCCCGCGGCGTCACGGGGATGGACGACGCGGTAGCGAGGGCCAGGCGCTACGTCGACGCCGGGGCGGACGTCATCTTTCCGGAGGCCCTCGAATCGAGGGAGGAGTTCGCCGAGTTTGCTCGTCTCGTCGATGCGCCGCTGATCGCCAACATGACCGAGTTTGGCCGCGGGCCGCTGCTGTCCGTGTCCGAGCTCGACGCCATCGGCTATCGCATGGTGCTGTTTCCTGTCACGGCGTTCAGGCTCGCCATGCGCACGGTCAGGGAAGCCCTGGGGGAGATCCGCGAGACCGGGACCCAGCGCCGCCTCGTCGACCGCATGCTCACACGCGCCGAGCTATACGACCTGCTGGAGTACGATGGCTACGAAGAGCGTGACCGTTCGTACTTTGGGGGACGCAGATGACGACGGCGAAGGAGCAGTACTTTCCCGGCCTGGAGGGTGTGATTGCCGGGGAGACCGCGATATCGACGATAAGCGGCGGGCTCCAGTACCGGGGATATCGCATCGAGGAGCTCGCAACCCGGTCGAACTTCGACGAGGTCGCCTACCTGCTCCTCCACGGCACGATGCCGACACCGACCGAGCTCAAGGCGTTCCGGGAGCGGGTCGCCGGGCAGCGTTCCGTCCCGAAGCCCATCGTCGACTTCATGCGTACGGTGCCGAAGCAGGCGCCGGCTATGGACGTGCTTCGCACCGGCGTGAGCGCCCTCGGGCACTTCGACGCCGACACAGACAGCAATGAACACGCCGCGGACGTGCGGAAGGCGGAGCGACTGCTCGCCCAGATCCCGACGTTGCTCGCCGCGCGCAGCCGCCTCAAGCGCGGGCTGGAGCCGCTCGAACCCCGGAAGGACCTCGACCACTCAGCGAACCTGCTCCATATGGTCACCGGCAAGGTGCCGCCTGAGACGCACCGCCGGGCCTTCGAGGTATCGCTGATCCTGTATGCCGAACACGAGTACAACGCATCGACGTTTACCGCGCGTGTGACGGCGTCGACGCTTGCCGACCTTCATGGCGCGATAGCCGCCGCCATCGCCGCGCTCAAGGGTCCGCTGCACGGCGGAGCGAACGAGAAAGCGGTGGCTGTGCTGGAGTCGGTCGGGTCGCCGGCGAACGCCGAGAAGTGGATCCGGGACTCGCTGGCGCGCAAGGACCGGATCATGGGCTTCGGTCACCGGGTCTACAAGGTCGAAGACCCCCGCGCCACATTGCTGAAGAAGTTCTGCGGCGAACTGGCCGCGGGCATCGGTGGCAAGGCGACCGAGTGGGAGAAGATGGCCGACACCATCGAGCGCGTGATCTGGGAGGAGAAGAAGCTCCCCCAGAACGTCGACTGGCCCGCCGGGCGCCTCTACAACATGATGGGACTCGAGGTCGAGCTGTACACCCCGATCTTCGTCTCCAGCCGCATCACGGGATGGGCGGCGCACGTCATCGAGCAGCACGACCACAACCGGCTGATCCGCCCGCTGGCCCGTTACACCGGGCCGGCCGACCTACCGTACGTGGCGATCAGCCAGCGCAAGTAGCTCCGCCGCACCTTGGCGCGCGTCGTCTACCTGGCCGGCGATCCTGACTGGCTCGGGCCCTCGCTCAGGTCCGCCGCACGGGGCCGCCCGTATGCCTTCCTCGGGAAGGACGCGTCGGCCAGCGCCCTGTCGTCGGCCCTCTCGGAGGCCGAGGTCCTGATCGCCAGCCCCGGCGACGTGCTGGCGGTGCGGCCCGCCTGCCCCGAGCTCCGCTTCGTGCAGTTCACGTCTTGCGACTACGCACAGAATGTGCTCGCCGAGCTGCAGGCCGCCGGGGTCGCCGCTGCCAGCCTTGGCGCCGCCCTTGCCGCCGACCTCGCCACTGTGGCCGTCGGCCTCATGCTCGCGCTCGACTCCGCGGGCAAGGTCCCGCCAAAACCCGGCGATGAGGCATGGGCCCGTCTCCTCGCCGGCCTGCGCGGGCGGACGGTCGGGATCATCGGTTTGGGCCGTGTCGGCACCGCTGTCGCCCGCGTGCTGAGGCCGCACGTCGGGACGCTCGTGTATTCGGATGTCCGAACCGCGCCGGCACTGATCACACGCGAGCTGGGCATCCGGCGATGCACGCAGGACCGACTACTGGTCGACTCCGACCTCGTCAGCCTGCACGTGCCGCTGACCGACCAGTCGAAGAGCGCCCTCGGCCGGCGCGAGTTCGCGCTTCTTCGCCCCGAGTCCATCCTGATCAACACCTCGGCGGACGAGACCGTGGACCGTAGTGCGCTCGTCGCGGCCCTGAAGGAGGGCCGGCTCGGCGCGTACGGAAGCATCCACCTGGACCCCGGCCTGGCCTCCTACCCGAACGTGGCGATGGTCGACCCCGCCCGACTGCGGACACCGGAGGTGGCCGCCAGGGTGGCGGCCTGGGTAGTCGCCAACGTCGCTTACGCGATCGATGGCCGGACACCGAGAGGGACGGTCGAGACGATCGGCTTCCCGAAGGCCGGCGATCCTGCGTTCTGGTCGTCAAGGATGGCCCCCCGGGCGGGCGAGTAGGCACACCGCCTGACGCCGAACCGCCAGGAGCCCTACAACGCCGGATTGTGGCCCGCACCGGCGCGCGCACTCCTTCAGGCGATGGTGGACGAGGTCAGTCCGGGAGGCCGCATCGAACGTGTCTGGCGGCTCAGGGGCGGCATCTCGATGGGGATGCACGCGGTTCGCATCGTGTGGTCCGAGGGTAAGCGGCACACGATCGTGCTGCGCCGATACAACCCGAAGTCGACCGACATGGACGCAACCGCCTGCCGGAGGGAATTCCGGGTCCTGGAGCTGCTCGAACGGCTTGCCTTCCCGGCCCCGAGGCCCATCTGGCTGGACGAGCACGGCCGGCTGTTTGGGACGCCTGCCATGGCCACTTCCTTCGTGGCGGGCAGGGCGACCCTCGACTCGGAGGACCGCGACGCGTGGCTGACTGAGCTGGCGGAGACTCTGGCGAGGTTGCACGCCCTGCAGCTAGCAGGGGCGAAGGCGTCATTCCTGCCGTCCCAGTCGCAGGTCGTCGAACGAATGATCCGCAGGGGACCGCGTCCGGTTGACCTTCGACTGTTTCCGGAAAGCGTCGCGATCTGGGACCGGCTACGGGCGCTATGGAAGGGGCGGGTCGCGGTCCCTCCGGTGATCGTTCACGACGACTACTGGGCGGGGAACACCCTCTGGCATCGCGGCAGGATCAGCGCGGTCGTCGACTGGGAACAACCGGCGCTCGGCGATCCCGGGTGCGACGTCGGTTACTGCCGCATGGACCTGGCGCTATTCCACGGCGCCGGCGTCGCCGACGAGTTCCTGGCGAAGTACGAGGCCGCGGCCGGCAGGCGCGTCGAGAACCTCGCAATCTGGGACCTGTACGGCGCACTGCGGCCGCTTCCCGACCCGGCGGAGTGGCTACCCGGGTACGACGATCTGCGTCGCGGCAGGGCGGGGCTCACCCCGCGGCTCGTTCGATCGCGGCTGCGCCGTTGGATGCGCGAGGCTACCTCGAGGGCCTTCATCAAAGAGCGCCGGTCAAGTTGACACGTATATTCACGCCAGCTATGATGCCGCCCGCTCGGATGGCAGGCGGGCTTCCCATTTCAACACGCGAGGGGCTGGGCGCCGCCGTAGGAGGGACCGATGGCTCAACGACGCTCGTTTGGCCGCGGCTATTACCTGTCTGGTCTGATCGTTCTCGGCACGCTCTTGATCGGAGTCCTCGCCTGCGGTGGCGCGGAAGCGACCGCAACCGCGACGAGGGCGCCCGCGGCGGCAACCGCCACGACGGCGCCCGCCGCGCCCACGGCGACTACTGCGCCTGCTGCGCCCACGGCGACTACGGCACCGGCGGCGCCGACCGCAACCGCTGCGCCGGCAGCCACAGCCACGCGAGTTGCGACCGCGACTGCACTCCCGACGCCAGCGCCGATCCCGACCAGGGCAGCGCCCTCCGGCACCGTCACCGGTGTGATCGGAGGCCTGGGCGTGGGAACTCCGAGCGGCTATCCGACGGACTGCCTCTGGTGCGCATCGATCGTGATGGTCGGTGCGCATGAGGCTCTGTGGGCCGTAGAGCGAGATTCCGGCGGAAACCCGGCGGCTGCGGGCTGGCTTGCCGAGTCCTGGACCACCTCCCCCGACCTCAAATACACCGACATCAAGTTGAGGAAGGGCGTCAAGTTCCACCAGAACTTCGGTGAGATGACGGCCAAGGACGTCGTCTACACCTATCAGGCCGGCATGCCGACCTACACCAAGGGTGCCGTGCACGACACGCTCCCGATCCCGGCGCTGACCGGTGTCGACCTGGTGGACGACTACACGGTCCGCTTTACCTGGAGCGCGTACAACGCCCTCACGATCTTCGAGGGATTCACCGACTACGGCGAGGGAATCGGTATCTTCTCGAAGAAGGCCGCCGACGAGAAGGGTGTCGAGTGGCTACGCCAGAACGTGATCGGCACGGGCCCGTACGCGATGACGGAATGGACCGCCCAGAAGATCATCGACCTCAAGGCGGTGCCCGAACACTGGAAGAACGTGGCGAACGTAGACCGCATCAAGCTGCTCGAGATCCCGGAGAACTCGATCAGAAAGGCCATGCTTGAGAGCGGCCAGGCCGACATGGGCGAAGTTCCGATCCAGGACTGGGCGGGGCTCTTGAGCAAGGGATTCAAGAAGAGCAACGAACAGATCATCAACGGGATCGAGATCATCATGGGCGGCCAGTACTGGTCGAAGAACAAGTTCGACACGGGCGAGGCCCTGGACAGGACCGGCAACACCAGGAAGGTGGACACGACCAAGCCCTGGATCGGCGACCCATTCGCGACAGGCTGCGACCAGGACGACCTGTTGTTGAACGCAAAGCCAAAGGGAACCGTATGTCCGTCCATGGAGGTCCCCCGGAAGTTCCGGTGGGCTCTTGCCCAGGACATCGACCGCGACGGCATCACCAAGTCGATCGTCGGGCAGGGCGGACCGCTCTACATTCGGACCCACCCGGACGACCCGATCTGGAAGGGGAACGCTGGCGCCAGCAGGTGGCCAGTGAAGTACGACCCTGCCGAGGCCAAGAAGCTGATGAAGGAGGCGTATCCGAACGGGTTGACCGCCCCGATCACCTGGTGGGTGGGCCCGTCCGGCCTGGAAGTGGAAGTGTCCGAGGCGATCGCGGCGCAGTGGCTGAGCGACCTGAACGTCAAGGTCGAGTTCGACCGCCGCGTGTACTCCGCGCAGCGGCCGAACATGGTCGACCGCACGTCGACCTGGCTCCAGACGCGGAACTGTTGCAACCCTGGCACCAGGCTGCTGTCGGAGGAGTGGATCTTCAGCTCCGCGGTACCGGCCGGTTACAACCACGCCCAGGAACTGCCGTTCGCGTCCAAGATCTACTACCAGAAGATCAAGGAGAACGACCTCAAGAAGGTCGAGAGCATGACGGCCGAGATGATCGACCATCACTGGTACTGGATGATCGACATCGGTATCACGGCGCCCCCGAACACGACGCTCTACAACGGCAACCGGATCGCCGAATGGAAGCAGCGGCCGTACAACCAGTTCAGGCTGGGCGGGATGAGGAACGCTCTCGACACGCTAAAGCTGAAGTAGTTTGGTAGCCAGGAGGGGTGCCCGCCCGTGCGGGCGGGCACCCCTCGGACGCCGGGCCGGTAGTCGTTTCAGGTCAGGATGACTCGTTGCGACGCTTCATCGTTCGGCGATTGTTCACATCGGTCCTCGCGCTCCTGGGCGCCACGATCATCATCTTCTCCGCGTCCCGCCTGCTCGCGGACCCTGTAAGCCTGTTCACCCCGAACGAGGGTTACGGGATGACAAAGGAGGAGTACAAGCGGGTCGTGGCCCAGCTGCACCTCGACCGGTCCGTTCCCATCCAGTACGGGTACTGGCTTGCCGATCTGGTGCGGGGCGATCTCGGCAGGGACCTGTCCGACCGCAACCTGATCGGACCCAAGCTCGCGAAGCGGATCATGCCGACTCTCAAGCTCGCCCTGGCGGGCTGGATCCTCGCTACAGTCGTGGGAGTCCCGCTGGGCGTGCTGTCGGCCATGAGGCGGGGCAGTGTTCTCGACTACGTCGGCAGGACATTCGCGGTCCTGGGTCAGACGCTTCCCGTGTTCTGGGTCGCGATAATTGCCGTGCTGATCTTCTCCGTGCAACTCAAATGGTTGCCGTCGGCGACCATGGGTGAAGGGTTCGCGGTCCGGAACTACGTGCTGCCGACCATCGCGCTGGCGTGGTTCCCGGTGGCCGGTTACGTCCGCATCGTCCGGTCTTCGATGCTGGACGTACTGGACTCCGAATACATCAAGCTTGCCCGTGCCAAGGGCGTCAGCAATGCCACGGTGATCTGGAAGCACGCCTTCAAGAACGCCGCGCTCGCGCCCCTTACCTTCGCAGGCCTGCTGCTCGGGGGATTCATCGCCGGCTCGGTCGCCGTCGAGACCGTCTTCGCATGGCCAGGCCTTGCGCGTTACGCGGTGGAGGCAGTCCAGACCAACAACTTCACCGTGATCGCGGTGGTGACGCTGATCTTTACCGGCGTCTATATCGTGGCGAACTTCGTAATTGACATCCTCTACGCCTTTCTCGACCCGCGAATCCACTACTCGTAGACGCCTGACCGTCTGAGGCTGTTGAGAGTGGAAGGGACCGTTGCGACCTCGACCGCGGCGCAGAAGGCTGCCCGTCCCGGCGGCTTCCGAAACCTGGTTCAGGCCGCCAGCCGCTGGCCGCTCATCCCCGGCGGGGTCCTGACCGTCCTCTTCGTTGTTGCGATATTCACGCCCTGGCTCGCGCCGCACCCGCCCCTCAAGGCTACGATCGGGGACCGGTTCGCCCCGCCGATGTGGTATGCAGAAGGTGATTCAAACCACATCCTGGGCGGGGACACAGTAGGCCGGGATGTTCTGTCACGGCTGATGTACGGCGCCCGCGTGTCCTTGCTGGTGGCAGCGATCGCGCTGGTGACGGGCACGATCGTCGGGACCTCGCTCGGTCTCGTGGCCGGTTACTTCGGCGGCCTGATCGACGAGGTGATCATGCGCGTGGTCGACGTCTGGTTCGGACTACCGTTTGTCCTGGTCGCGCTGGTCATCGCGGTGATCCTCAGGCCGAGCATGACGACGATGATGGCGCTGCTGGCCCTGTTCACGTGGGCAGGGTTCGTCAGGAACGTTCGAGCCGAAGTCCTGTCCCTCAGAACTCGCGACTACGTGACGATAGCGAAGGTCGAGGGCGCCTCGGCGACGAGGATCATGCTGGTCCACATCCTGCCAGGTGTGATCAACATCGTTCTGGTGCTGGCCAGCCTTCGGGCCGGGCAGCTGATTCTGACGGAGGCTTTTCTGAGCTTCCTCGGCGCGGGCATCCCGCCGCCGACCGCCACGTGGGGTTCGATGATAGCCGACGGTCGCAGCTACCTGACCAATGCGTGGTGGGTGTCCGTCTTCCCGGGCGTCGCGATCGGGATGACCGTGATGTCCCTGAACTTCCTCGGGGACTGGCTGCGAGACAAGTTCGACCCGAGGCTGCGCCAGCTCTAGCTCAGAACTGGGTGTACAGCGTATTCGAACGCGGCCTGGGCGCGATCTCGCCAGGCCCCAGCCTGCGGGCGTCCTTCCGATACACCTGCACCCGGTGCGACCCGTAGTCGGCGACATACATGCGGCCCGCGTGGTCGGTCCTGACGGAAGTCGGCCAGCGGAACCGCTTCTGCGGTTCCAGCGACGTCATTTCGCGGAGTCTCATCGCCATCAGGTTGGTGATCATGTACTCGCTGGCCTGACGGGAGAGCGTCGCGTCGCCGATGAACTTCTCGACGAAGCGGCCATCCCCATCGAACAGCTGGACGCGGTGGTTTCCCCAGTCCGCGACGTAAACGTCGCCATCGTCGTCGACCGTGATCCCGGCCGGCCGATTCAGCCGACCGTCCGAGGTGCCCGACCCTCCGAATTGCGAGATGAACTCCCCATCCGGCGTGAACTTCTGGACTCGATCGTTGCGCCAGTCCGAAACGTAGACTGCGCGGTCGCCGTCGACCGCGATGCCCCATGGCATGTTGAAATCTCCGGGACCACCGCCGAAATGGCCCCACCTGAGGATGAACCGCCCGTCCCGGGTGAGCTTCTGAACGCGGTGGTTCATGGTGTCGGCGACGTACAGACTGTCGCCGTCGGACAGGCAGATGCTTGCGGGCCGGTTGAGTTCGCCGTCGCCAGACCCGGCCGCTCCCCACTGGGCGAGGAGGCGGCCGTCGAGCGATAGCCGCGAAATCCTGTTGGCGCCCTCATCGGACACCCAGAGGTCGTCCGCAGCGTCGATCGCGACCGACGAGGGCCACACGAATCCGCCCTCCACCCGGAACGAGCCGCCGACCGGCCCGCCGCCTCCGACCAGGTTGAAGGCCCCCAGGTCCTGGTCGTCGAGCGTGAGTCGTCTGAGGAAGACCAGGCCCTCGCCCCGGCACAGCACGTGCAGATGGCCATCCCGGCTGATCGCAATGTCCGCCGCGGTGTTGGTGAGCCGTCGCATCCCAACGGTGCGTTCGTACGAGAATCCGACTCTGAGCAGGCCAAACGGGCGCGTCATGGGCCTACTCCGCGACTACGGGCAGCTGTTCGAATGTCCCTCCGACGATCGGAGGGGCTTCGACCCGCAGCCACTGCTCGAGAAGCGAGGTGTACAGGCCTCTGAAATCGTAGGTGTGGCGAAGGTCTCCGTTGTCGAGGCTGCCCGGTTCGAGCGACGGGTATTCTGAATAGAGCCCGCCCCGGACCCGGTTGCCGATCAGGAACGCCCCACCCCCCGCGCCGTGGTCCGTGCCGCTTCCGTTGTCGTGCACGCGGCGGCCAAACTCGGTGAATACCAGGACCAGGACATTGTCAGCGGCGTCGTGTTCCTCGAGGTCGCGGTAGAAATCGGCGATCGCCCTCGAGAGGTCGGTCAACAGCTTCGGGTGCGTTGGCGCCTCATTCGCGTGGGTGTCGTATCCGCCGTGCTGGGCATAGAGGATGCGGGTGCCCAGGCCGGCCAGATGGATCCGGGCGACGTCCCGCAGTGCCTTTGCGAGCGGGTTGTCGGCATACTCGACCGACGACGAGTACATGCGCGGCGCCTGCTTCAGCATCTCGGCGCCCCGGACTATGTTGATGCCGGTGCGGGCCAGGTAGTCGACGACAGCCCCCCTGCCGATCGCCGGCGTGTAGATCCGCTGGAACAGGTCCAGTGCGTCGGCGCGCTGCTCCTCGGCCGTGAAGCCGGACATGAGGCCGTAGCTGTCCAGGTCGGCGACCGATGTGACGGGGACCTCCCGCGCGGACAGAGCCCGGGGCAACCCGCGCCCGATGCTGACCGCAGTGAGCGGATTCGACTTATCCGGGTCGATCGCGCGGACGACCTTCCCGAGCCAGCCCTCGGTGGCAACCGTGTCGGGCTCGCACGTGTGCCAGATGTCCATGCTTCGAAAGTGGGAGCGGCTCGAGTCGGGGTACCCGATGCCCTGGATGATCGCGACCAGACCCCGGTCGTACAGCTCCTTGAGCGGTGCAGCATGCGGGTTTATGCCGACTCGCGAGTCGATCCGCAGGACGCGGTCCTCCGGCACTCCGATCGTCTTGCGAGAGTCGTAGTAGTGCCCGTCCCCGTACGGGACGACGGTGTTCATGAAGTCGTTGCCGCCGTTGAGCTGCACGACGACGAGGGTCGGCAACTTCCCGTTTGCTGACATCGTTCGGCTCCTCCGGCCTGGCGCTATGCGAGCTGGTATTCGATGGATGACACGATTGCCTGGACGAGACGGGCGCCTCGCGCCTCGACCTGCCCGCGCTGATCTTCGGCGTCGGCCCGTACGTCTCCGTCCTGCCGGACGCGTTCGACCAGACCCCGTCGTGTGTCCGCGCTGATGGGGAACGGTCCGAGCCACTCAAGGCAGCGGTCGACGAATCGATCGGGCGACACGGCGCCTCCGGACTTCTTCAGCGATCGCACGAAGGCCTGGACCCCGGGCTGATCTGGGTTGGAGAACTGGTTCACGGCGAAGTTGACGCGCTCGTTGAGCGTTCCAGCGTCGATCCACTCCTTGCCGGTGTGCCAGCCTTCGACCGTCGGCGGCGTCATGAGGGCCTGGCCCATGACCGACACCGCCGTTGCGAGTTCGGACAGCCCGGGCTCGGGGAATCGGTGGCTGCCGGCGAGTTTGACCGTGCCGACGACCAGTTCGACGGGGCTCTTCACCTTTCGCCCGATGGCGGCCTTGAAGAAGTCGGAGTTGAACAGGAGCCGGAGCGTCGCCCTGACGTCGCCGCCGCTCTTCCGAAGCTCGGCAGCAAGGGCATCGATGGCGCCTGGGTCCTGGGGCGGGACTATCCCCCAGGCTGGCACCTGGGGCTCGTCGGCCACAAAGAAGTTGTACATGTGGCGGGCGATGAACCGATGGGTGGCGGGCTGCCCCACGATGATGTCGATGATGTCTTCGCCATCGAAGCTCCCGCTGCGTCCTAGAAAGGTCTTCTCGCCGCGGTCGTGATCGGTATCCAGGTACTGGAACTCTGATGAAAACCGGCCGTAGGGGTCGAGTGGCAGCGGCTGCGTGAACGTCCAGCCGGTGAAGGCGCGGGACGCCATCTTGATGTCCTGTTCGGTGTAGTTGCCGACGCCCATCGAGAACAGCTCGAGCAGCTCCCGGCCCCAGTTCTCGTTCGGCTCGCCCCGGTGGTTCTCACAGTTATCCAGCCAGAAGAGCATGGCCGGGTCTCTGGCCAACTCGAGGTAGATAGTGCGCAGATTGCTCAGGCCAGTGCGTCGGAAAGTGTCGATCTGCTGCCGGGAGGACGGAGTGTGTTCGCTCTTGCCGATCGACGTGGCGAAGATGTGGTGCCAGAAGAGGGCAATCTTCTCCTCCATCGGACGGGGCGTGTTCACCATCCGGTAGATCCAGTACGACTGCCAAGGGACGTGGGAGTCGGCGTTGTTGAGCTCGAGGTAGTAGCGACGGAGGACGTCCTCCTCGAAAGCGGGAGCGCGTTCCGGGTGAAGCAGGCCCTCTACGAGGTCCTCGTACTTCTTGTCAGAGAGCGTGTCGATCTCGGAGGCAGTCGCCCCGAATGCGGCGCGCCGCATCAGATGGGCGATCAGGGCCCGGTCGGTCCTCGCCATGCCTGTTCTCCTGTGGTGCAGGATTGTAGTACGCCGGTCGGACGGAACACGTGCGTGAGGGCCATTACCCTGTGACCCAGGCGACCCCGTTGAGCACGAGCTTCTGGAACGAGCGGTTCTGATGGCTGAGCCCATTGTGGCCGAGCGCGATGTTGCAGACCTTGCCCTTGCCGTAGGTAAGCGTCCAACCCAGCGGCCGCTCCTTGCCGGCGTGCGGGGCGCCAAGAAAGACATCGATCCCGGGCTGGATGTCCAGGTCGCAGTAGAGCTCGTCGTCAGTCTCGAAGTCGCGTATCCCCTTCGCGACCGGGTGAGCAGGCTTACGCACATAGACCTTCATGCGTCCGTACGGCGGGTGGTTGCTGATGCCTGAGACCCAGCCTCCGCCGGTGATCTTCTTCATCTCTCGCCAGTCGGGGCACGAGTCGGGCGATATGTGGACCGAGACCAGCCCGCCGCCGTTTCTCACGTAGGCACGGAAACCCTCTCGCTGAGCCGTGTTCAGGTCGTTCTCGGTGTCCGGCTTTCGACGCGTGTTCAGGACGATTGCGTCGTAGCCGCTCAGGCTTCCCGACGTCAGTTCCTTCGCCGACTTGCTTACCTTGACGGTATGGCCGGCCTTCCGAAGGGCACGCGTCAGTATCGGCGTGCTCTCGTGGTACGGGTGGCGTCCGCCGGTAATCAGGAGTAAACGCATCGTGGGCCTCCGGTGTCGTGGGTCGTGCGACGGCAAGGTGGCGCTCATCACCGGCGCGGGGACCGGCATCGGCGCGGCGACCGCCCGGCGCATGGCGGACGAGGGAGCGGCGGTGGCGGTGGTCGGGCTGCCGGCGGACCGCACGGAGGCGGTCGCCCACGAGATCCGGAAACGAGGCGGCAGGGCGATTGGCGTGGTCGCCGACGTGTCCGATCCGTCGGCCGTGTCGGCCGCGGTCGCTGCGACGATCGAGGAGTTCGGCCGACTCGATATCGCCGTCCCCAACGCGGGTATCCAGCTCCACGACCGTGACGTCAACCTGCACGAGCTGGCCGACGAGGTCTGGGACCGAACGCACGCGGTCAACTACCGCGGCGTGTACCTGACCTGCAAGTACGCGCTCAGGCAGTTCGTTTCGCAGGGGACTGGCGGGGTCATCGTGATCGTCGCCTCCGTGACCGGCCTGAACGGTCGATCGGCCAATCCGTCGTACATGAGCGGCAAGTCCGGACTCATCGGCCTCGGTCGATACATCGCAGTTCACTACGCAAAGCACGGTGTGCGCTGCAACACGATCTGCCCGGGCGCGCTCGAGCGGACGCCAAACCATGACCTGCATCCCGATCCGGAGGGCAGGAGGGCGGCGACGACCCGCCGGATCCCGCTCGGGCGGCTCGCCACGCCAGAGGACATCGCCCCGTGGATCACTTTCCTGGCGACCGACGAGGCGTCGTACGCCACGGGCGCGAACTTCGTGGTCGACGGCGGGCTAACGGTCGCCTAGCGGCCGAAGCGCCACCATTCGGAGAGGCCAAGCGGGGCTCCCGGCGCCGACGGCTGCGCTACGAACTCGGCGGCGAGCGTCCCGGTGTGGTACTCGGCAGAGAGAAACGACCTGTGGCCGAAGATCCGCATCAGGAGCGGGATGTTCGTGACGACCCCCTCGATCTCGTACTCCCGGAGCGCCTCGCGCATTCGCTGGACGGCAGCCTCTCGCGTGGCGCCCCAGGTCACGAGCTTTGCCAGCAGCGGGTCGTAGTGGCTGGTGACCTCGTAGCCGCTGCAGACTCCGCTGTCGACCCGGATGTGCTCACCGAAGGGCTCCCTGTACTCGGTTATCAGTCCGCCGGTGGGCAGCAGCGTCTCCGGGCTCTCTGCGTAGATGCGCGCCTCGATGGCGTGGCCATTCGCGCGCAGTTGCTCGGGCGAGACTGCGAGCCGGTGGCCGGACGCCACCCTGAGTTGAAGCTCCACGATGTCGAGGCCGGTGATCATCTCGGTGACCGGGTGCTCGACCTGGATGCGTGAGTTGACCTCGAGGAAGTAGAACGCCCCGGCAGCGTCGACCAGGCACTCGACGGTGCCGACGTTGAAGTAGCCGCCCGCCTTCATGACCTTGACGGCGGCCTCGGCCAGCTTCCCTCGCAGTAACGGCGAGACGGCGTGGGACGGCGATTCCTCGATCACCTTCTGGTACCGCCGCTGGATCGAGCACTCCCGTTCCGGGAAGACGATGACGCCGCCCGCACGGTCGACCATCACCTGGGTCTCGACGTGCCGGGCTCGTTCGACGAACTTCTCCATGTGGAGCATGGGCTGGTTGAAGAAGCGCTTGCCCAGCGACTCGGCCAGCTCGACCGCATGCGGCAGCTCCTCGGGTGAGCGGACGATGCTCGTGCCGATGCCGCCGCCTCCCGCCGAGGGCTTCACGACGACCGGGTAGCCGAAGCTCCTGGCGGTTTCCTCCGCCTTCGCAGGGTCGTCGGCCTGCAGGTGAGTCCACGGAATCGTGGGCACACCGTCCTTCTCGACCAGCTTTCGCGCCCCGGTCTTGGTCCCAAGCGCCCGCGTGGCGTCAGGCGGCGGCCCGATGAAGACCAGCCCGGCGGCGATGACCGCCTCAGCGAACTTCGGGTTCTCGGAGAGGAACCCGTAGCCGGGATGGACCGCCTCGGCTCCCGACGACTGCGCGACCGCCACGATGCGGTCGATGTTCAGGTAGCTCTCGAGCGCGGGCGCCGGACCGATGCTGTGGGCCTCGTCCGCCATCCGCACGTGGGGCGCGTTTGCGTCCGCCTCGGAGTAGACCGCGACCGATCGGATCCCTAGCCGGCGGCACGTCCGGATCACCCGGCAGGCGATCTCGCCGCGGTTGGCGACGAGGACCTTGTAGAACATCGGCATGCCCGGCGGCTACCTCTTGCGCTCCCAGACGACCTCGTCAGGGGTCGGCGGGACCTCGTAGAGTCCGGCGCCCTCACGACGCCCGGCAGGCAGGCCACGCCGCGGGGGCGGGCTGTCGACGGCGATCTTGGCGAGCTTCTTCTCGTCGATCTCGATGCCCAGCCCCGGCTTGTTGCCCATCACGATCCAGCCGTCCTCGATGTGGCTGTCCCACGTGAAGCACGGCTCTCGTCCGGGATCGACGACCTCCAGGCCCAGGTGGTTGGGCAGGGCGGCCGACAGGTGCGACATGAAGTTGGCCGGGCAGTTCATCATCGCGACCGGCAGCTCGAAGGCGTGCGCCATGTGGGCCACCTGCATCGCCCCGGTGATACCAGTCGTGTTCAGACCGCCGATCTCGACGATGTCGACCGCCTCGTTGGCGATCAATGCGTAGAAGTCGCTGACGTCATTGATGTTCTCGCCGGTGGCCACCGCCGCTTTGATCGACTCGGAGACGAGGCGCAGGCCGCGGTAGTCCCACCTGCGTGCAGGCTCCTCGGCCCAGGTGATGTCGAAGTGCTTCTCGATCTCCTGGATGTGGCGGATCGCCTGCTTCGGAGACCAGTACTCGTTCGAGTCGATGGTGAGCATCGGACGCTCGGACGCGATCGACAGCGCCTCCTTCATGATCCCGAGTCGCCGCAGGTCGGCGTCCATGTCGAGACCTACCTTGAGTTTGCCGCCGTCGACCCCCACCTCCGCCATGCGCCTGTAGAAGGCGAAGATCTCGTCGTCGGTCAGGCACAGGTCGATGCCGCTCGCGTACGCCTTGCACCTGCCCTCGCGGGCACCGAGGGTGCGCCACAGTGGCTCGTTGTTGATCTTGGCCTTGAGGTCCCACAGGGCGACGTCGATCGTCCCGATGGCGAGCTTGTCCTGGCCCTCGTTTCCGCCCTTGAACACCTGGTCGATCATCTTCTTCCAGAGCCCGATGACCCCGCGCGGGTCCTCGCCGACGATCAGGGGCTCGAGCTTACGGATCGACGGGCTGCCGCCCAGTGCGATACCCGTGATGCCCTCGTCGGTGTCGATGTAGAGCAGCGACCCCATGGCGTCCTGGAAGCCGCCCGGGAAGTTGGCGTCGCCGATCTTGCGGTCCATCTTGTAGACGTATGTCTTCATGCGGAAGCCGGTTACCTTCATCGCCTTGCTCCCGCCGCGGCTCCAGCCCGTTTCGACACGGCGTTCGCGCGTCCGTTTCCGGCCGCCCCCGCCGGCCCCTTCGACCGGGCCATCGCCACCTCCTGCGGCGTCGGTGGCACCTCGTACAGGCCTGCGCCGCGCCTGCGCCCGAACGGGCTCGGTCCCGACACCGGCGATAGCTTCTCGACCGTGTATCTGCGCAGCTCGGCCTGGTCGAACGACAGGCCGTTCCCCGGCTCGTCGCCGCACACCAGCCAGCCGTCGTCGATCCGCACGGTCGTCTTCAGCACCGGCCCTTCCTCGTAGTGCTGGACCTCCATCATCATTTGGTGGGGCAGGGCGGCTGCGATATGCGCCTGGAAGTTGCCGGGCGACCCGCCGACCGTGACCGGGTATTCGAAGCCGTAGGCGGCGTCGGCGATCTGCAGTGCGCCCGTGATACCGGTCATTCCGGCGCCGACCTGGATGATGTCGGCGGACTCATGGGCGAAGTAGGGCAGGAAATCGCCGAGCGTGTCGAGGTTCTCGCCCGCGCACACGGCCGACCGCACGCCGCGCTTGACGCGCCGCAGGCCCAGGTAGTCCCACCTGCGTGCGGGCTCTTCGACCCAGGTGATGTCGAAGCTTCGCTCCATCTCGCGCACCTTGCGGATCGCCTGTTTCGGGGACCAGTACTCGTTGGCGTCGATCAGGAGATATGGCCGGGTCGTGTTCCTGCTCAGTGCGTCTTTCATGATCCCGATACGGCGGATGTCGGCGTCCTGGTCGAGGCCGACCTTCAGCTTGCCGCCCCGGAACCCGACCTTTGCGGCGTCCGAATAGAAGTCCCGAAGCTGGCGATCGGAGAGGGGCATGTCGATCCCGCTGGCGTAGGCGAGGACCCGGTTCTTGCTCGCCCCGAGGGTTTTCCAGAGCGGCTCCCCGTTCGCCTTCGCCTTCAGGTCCCACACGGCGATGTCCA
>Ga0233425_10006549_pt1 | contig 17178 bp, 15 predicted proteins | sample Watercolumn_Towu_2_FD_181712 | JGI IMG/M metagenome (GOLD analysis project Ga0233425, IMG submission 181712) | Freshwater microbial communities from Lake Towuti, South Sulawesi, Indonesia - Watercolumn_Towuti2014_140_MG | ecosystem: Environmental > Aquatic > Freshwater > Lake | place... | reverse complement strand
TGAAGAGCTGCGTCGCGAGCGCACGGTCGCTCGCGGTGGGCTGGGCGAGCCCGGTGCCCGTCAAGCAGAGCAGTCCGAGAGCGAGGAGGGTTCCTCTCGATCGCATCACTTCTGATCGGATAGCGGATCCGGCCTTGGTGTGGCAACGGGCCTCGAGCGAACCGGGCCCGGAGCGGCGCTCGGAGCGGTGCTCCGCGCCGGCGGAGCCACGGCCGTGCTCTCCGGCGCACGCGTCAGGGGCGCGGTGCGGGTCTCCTGGCCACCGGCTCCCGGCGCCGGCGGCGGCTCGGGCGAAGCCGGCGGCGTCGCACGCGGTCGGGTGGCGAGCCACCCGAGGGCGCCCAGCACCACCAGCGCGAGGGCCACGTAGAGACCGCGCAATCGGCGTAACCGGGCCCGAGCCCGAGGCAGCTCGTCGATGGCAGCGATCAGTGCGTCCGCGTCGGCGAAGCGCGCGTCCGGGTCCTTGGCCAAGAGCCGCGCGACCAGCCCCGCCAGGGAGGGATCGGCGTTCGCGAGCGCCGGGTAGTCGTCGCGATCGATGGCGATCAACAGCTCCACCGTGGTCGTGCCGCGGAACGGTCGCATGCCGGAGCAGAGCTCGTACAGGATCACGCCGAGCGAAAACAGGTCGCTCCGGGCGTCGACCGTGCGCCCCTTCGCCTGCTCCGGCGACATGTAGCTCGGCGTTCCCAGGATGCGCCCGTCGCGCGTCGCCAGATCGCTCTCCAGATCGTGCCCACTCCCTGGCTCCGGATCGCGCAGCTTGGCGAGTCCGAAATCGAGGATCTTGATCCGACCCTCTTCGGTCAGCATCACGTTCTCGGGCTTGAGGTCCCGGTGCACGACCCCGACCTCGTGGGCTCGGGAGAGCGCCGCAGCGAGCTCGCGCACGATGCGTAGGGCGTCGGCCTGCTCCAGGACGCCGCCCGACTGTTTGACGTGATCGCGCAGTGTCACGCCGAGCACGCGCTCCATCGCGATGAAGATCGTCCCCCCGTCCTCGCCCACTGCGAACACGGTGGCGATCCCAGGGTGGTCGATCACCGAGGCCGAACGCGCTTCGCGCACGAAGCGTTTTCGGCGCTCGCTGCCGATGTCGCCGGGGAGAACCTTGAGGGCGACGTTGCGCCCGAGCTTGACGTCACGCGCGGCGTACACCACGCCCATGCCGCCCTGGCCGAGCTTGCCTAGGATCTCGAATCCGCCCAGCTTGGTGCCCGGCTCGAGCTCCGGGCTCGGCGGCGGGGCGCTCGGCGCGCGCGCGAGCGCTCGCAAGAAGTCGCCGCTCGTGCTCCCGAGCGACGTGCTCGGCCCGAGCGACTCGCCGCTGCCCCCGAGGGCGCGATCTTCGCTGGCCTCGTCCGGCGGGTCGGAGCTGCTCTTCGAGTCCGAAGCGCCGCTCACGATTCCTCCACCAAGCCTTCCTTCTTGCCGAGCTCGAGGAGCCTCTTTTTCAAGAGCTGGAAGCGCTTGCGGAGCCGCGCCGACTCGCGCGCGAGCGCCGCGGGCTCGAGCTCGGCGCTCGGGTCCGGAGACATCACGCGCGCCAGCTCTCCCCACTCCAGCCCGCGGTCGACGCGCAGCACCAAGAGCTCGCGATCTTCGGCCGGAAGCGCGTCTCGGATCTTGGCAAAGCGATCCTTGAACTCGGTTGCGAGAAAGGTCCGCGTGCGCTCGCGCACGTCTGCGACCACGAGCGAAAGCGCGGAGCCCTCCGGCAGCGGCGCCTGCCGGCGCGCACGCCGGCGTTCGTCCCTGAGCGCGTTGTAGGCCGCGTGCCGCGCCACGCCGTAGACCCAAGTCCGAAGCGAGCACTGCCAGCCGAACGACGGGAGCCCGCGCCACACTTGCTCGGCGAATCGCGCGAACACGTCGTCTGCGAGCTCGCCGCGGCCGACCAGGCTGACCAGGAATCCAAACACCTCGGGCCCGAGGCCCCGCAGCAGGACGGTCGTCGCCGTGGCGGCGTCCCCGCCGTCGAGGAGCGCGCGCACCTTCTCCTCGAGTGCCCCCCGGGCGTCGGCGTCCATTCGAACGAGAAGAATCGCCCGTGCGCGAGGCGGCCGCCAGATACCGCCAGCCGATGGCAGAAAACCCCACAATATCAGACGTTTGCAGAAAATCGACCGGAGCGACGTTCACATCCCCGAGCGCTGGGTCCTGTCTCTTCAGGAGCTCTACGATGACCCGCCTCACCCTCGCGTTGCTTGGAACTCTGATGGCCCTGACCGCGGGCTGCGCCACCACGACGCCACGCGTGGCCGAGCCGCGGCTCGTCGCGAGCGATTCCCGCCTGGTGCTCGAGGTCGAGGGCGAGGGCACGGTCGAGCTGGGAGGCTCGGCCTGCAGCGAAGCGCGCTGCCAGCTCGAGTGGGAGAAGGTCGCCGACCCCGTGCTGACGGCGGAGGCCGCACCGGGCTGGCGGTTCGAGCGCTGGGAAGCTCCTGCCGGAGCGCCCAGCTCGCTGGACGATCCGAGCCAGCCGCGCGTCTACCGCGCCGTGTTCCGCCGCGCGGAGCGCGAAGTCGCCAGGCGTTGAGCTCGAGCCGTTCGACGCGTCGTGCGGTTTCCTGAAGTCGTACGTTCGAATCGTATCGGGGGCGCCAACCTACGACGTGTGTACGAATGTAGCCCTGGGCCGCAGGGAGCTCAGCGCACCTTGGGTTCGACCTTGTCGAACAGCGTCTGCCAGAGCTCGAGGTCCTTCGGTGAGGCCTTCTTTCCGAGCAGCTCCCAAGGCACGGGACGGTCCGTGTCGCCGAGGCCCACCGCGTCGACCATGAAGAAATGGCCAGCGTATTCGCCTCGCTCTTGCCCGGCCGCTTCACGAACGTCGTAGAACGACGCAATCGCGTGTGCGATGACATCGCTTGCCAGCTTCCTGTCGCTGCCAGCCGCGAGCAAGGCCTCGACGAACCACTTGCCGATTGCGTCGAGAGCGGTCTCGCGCGCCTTGCTCGTCCCTAACTTCTTCTTGTCGAGCTTCAGCTTTTCCGGTGCACGCTTCTTTTGTGCCGGACGCGTACTCGACGGCTTCTTCGCATCGCGCGGCGCAGGGGCGCCGCCGAGCAGCGCGATCAGGCGCTTGTCGCCTTCCTCTTTTGCACGCTCCAGCGCGACGCGAATGCGCTTCTCGTCCAGCGGGCTGTGTTCGAGGACGAGCTTTGCGGCTTCGTACGAACCGCGCCCGCATTGCGTGTGCGCCATGTAGTAGAGCGGGTTCTCCGTCTGCGACAGCTTCGCCCCGCGCGCGAGGAGCTGTTTCGCGGCATCGACGTTCCCTCCCATCACGGCTGAGCCGAGGACGGTGCCTCCCTTCTTGTTCGAAACGGCGAGATCGAGCCCGTCCATCCTGAGCAAGAAATTCACGACCTCTTGCGCTCCCGAGGAACTGCCGCGCAGCGCATAGTGAAGGACCGTGTCACCCATCGTATCTTGTGCGCTGGGATCGAGGCCGTCGTCGAGCTTGGCCTTCAGTGCAGGCAACGATTTCGACAGGGAGAGCGTGTCGGCAGGTGTCAGTTTGTGCTTCGGCATCGCGTGACCGTGCTGAAGACTACCAGCGGCGTTCGATTCCCCACAACGGGCAGTTGCTCCCAAGGTCGCCCGCAATCCCCTCTCCGTTGCAAACCTCGCCGGCGTTCGGCTGCAGCTCGCGAAGACGCACCGGCCCGTGACTGGACCGCCCCGGCAACCAGCATCCGGCGCCACTGCGACTTGCCTGCGCTGAGCAGACCTGGGACGAATGGGCGGTGAGCCACGAGCAGCGCACCTACCGCTACTACGATCTGATCATGGCCGCGTTCGTGTGCGTGCTCTTGTGCGCGAACTTGATCGGCGTGAGCAAGGTCACGGAGGTGACGCTGTTCGGGAAGACCTTCGCCTTCGGCGCGGGCAACTTGTTCTTCCCGCTCTCCTACCTGTTCGGCGACATCCTCACCGAGGTGTACGGTTATGCGCGCTCGCGCAAGGTGGTGTGGGCCGGGTTCGGAGCGCTGGCCTTCGCGTCGCTGATGAGCTGGGTGGTGGTGCGCCTGCCGCCGGCCGCCGGCTGGACGGGGCAACCGGTGATCGAGGCGGCCTTCGGGTCCACTTGGCGCATCGCCTTGGCGTCGCTCATCGGCTACTTCTGCGGGGAGTTCGCCAACTCCATCACCCTAGCGAAGATGAAGGTCGCCACGCGCGGCCGCTTGCTCTGGACGCGCACCATCGGTTCGACGGTGGTCGGCGAGGCCTGCGACACCTTGGTGTTCTACCCGCTCGCCTTCTACGGCACCTGGTCGAACGACCTGCTCGTGAAGGTGATGATCGCGAACTACTGCCTCAAGGTCGGCTGGGAGGTCGTGGCCACGCCGATCACGTACCGCGTGGTGCGCGCGCTGAAGGTCGCGGAGCGCGAGGACTACTACGACAAGGACACGCGCTTCACGCCGTTCTCCCTCGAGACCTGAGCCTTCACCACGCGTCGCCAAAGACCCGGGCGAAGAAGCCGTCCAGGGCGCGGTTCAGCTCTGCGGGGTACTCGAGCGGCGTGTAGTGGGTGCCGTCGCCGATCTCGACGTACTCCGCGTGGGGGATGCGTCGGGAGAGCTCGCGCATCACACGCGGGGGCGTGGCGACGTCCTTTTCCCCGGCGGTGATCAGCGTCGGTACGCTGACCTTGTCGAGCACGGGTCGAGCGGAGTGCCGGTCCAGCTCCAGCAGGATCGCGAAGTAGGTGCCGAAGTCCACGCGCGCGAGCTCGCGGGTCACCGCCGTGACGAAGGCTGCGTTGGAGGTCGAGACCGCCAACTTGTCCATGAGGAAGCCCGCCGCGCCGCTGGCGAGCAGGCGTCGCGCCGCCGGGTTCACGACGCGGGCGCCGCGGATCATCCCGGCCAGGGTCGCGCGCAGGAGAGGCGTCGTCAGCGCGGGCCCATAGGCAGTGCTGAGCACGTGCTCGAAGGCGCCGTTGATCAGCGCGAGCGCTTGCACGCGCTCGGGCACGCGCTCGTACAACCCGAGCCCGGTCTGCACGCCCATGCTCCAGCTCCCCGTCACGAAGCGATCCCAGCCCAGGTGCTCGGCCACGGCCTCGGCGTCGTCCACGTGGCGGTCGAAGGTGAGCTGGCGTCGATCGCGCAGGGCCTCGGAGTCGAACAGCCCTCGCTGGTCCCAGGTGACGATGGTCATGCGCTCGTGGAAGGCCTCGAAGATGTTCTTCCAGCACAGGAGCGGGGTCCCGAGCCCGGGGGTCAGAAGCCAGCGGTGCGGGCCGCGCCCCGCCCGGTGCACCCGCAACAGGGCCCCGTCCCTGGACCGTACGCTGAACGACTCGACGGGGACCTCGATGCGCATGCTTTCTCTCACTCGACGGGCGCGCGGTGTGCGAAGTCGATGGTCACCACCGTGGGCGAGTCCGCGTCCTGAAGCAAGGTCGGCGCCGTGGCCGAGCGGAGCCGCTCCAAGCTGTGCTCGGCGTAGAACGCTGCCGCGTCGTGCTCCGTCCAAGTCGGGAGCCCCGCGCCGAGCAGGGCCTCACGCAGCGCCTTGGCGGACGCCGGTCGCCTTTCGGGCTGCTTGGCGAGGCACGCCAGGATCAGCTCCTCGAGCTTCTCCGGCAGCTCGCGACCCAGCTTCAGCGACGGCGGGATCGGGACCTGGTGCAGGTGCTGGCTGCACACCTCCACCACCGTCGTACCCTCGAACGGCGGCACTCCGGTCAGGAGGTAGTAACCCACGGCGCCGAGCGCGTAGATGTCCGCGCTGCCGCCCACCTCTTCCGGCGCGACGATGGCCTCCGGTGCCATGTAGAGAGGCGTGCCCACGATGGTGTTCACGGTGCTCAGCGCGGCGTCGGTGTTGGTGACGTCCTTCACCAGTCCGAAGTCGACGACTTTGACCGTGTCCTTCACGCCGCCGCGCTCGCAGAGCACGATGTTCGCCGGCTTCACGTCTCGGTGGACGAGGCCCTGCTCGTGCGCTTCGGCGAGGGCACCGGCCGCCTGGCTCAGGACGTGCACCACGCGGCGAGGGTCCTGGGGGCCGGTACGCTCGACCAACTCTTGCAGATCGACCCCGTCCAGGTACTCCATCGCATAATAGAAGACGCCGTCCGGCGTGCGCCCGTAGTCGTAGATGGACACGGTGTTCGGGTGCGTCAGGCTGCTGGTGTGCTGCACTTCGCGCTCGAAGCGGGCGATGGCGTGGACCCCGGCCTTGTCGAGCGGCAGGAGCTTGATGGCCGTCGGCCGTCGCAAGAGCGCGTGCCGAGCGCGGTACACCGTGCCCATGCCCCCTTCGCCGACCTTCTCGTCCAGGATGTACTGGCCCAGGCGCTTGGCCTCGGCCGCCTTGGAGCGCAGCCCGTAGATGACCTGCGAGGTCATGGTCGACACGACCACGATCACCACGGACCAGATGAAGGCGTAGATGCCAGCCGTCACGTAACCGTAGCCCGCAGGGATCAGTTGGCCGACGCGCAGGCCGACGACCATGGCCGGCACGCAGCCGAGCATCGTGACCACCATCGTCTGGTGCGGCGTGCTCGGCACGAGCACCGCGCGCAGCGTGAGCACGATCATCGTGATCAGGAGCTGCACCAGGTCCATGCGCTCCGCGCTAATGTTCAGCTGGACGAACGTCATGCCGCCGTAGAGCGTCAGAATCGACAAGCAGAGCAGCGCGTCGACGAGGACCAAGCGTCGCGCGTTTGGGTTGCCCCAGCGGAGCAGCGCCCAGAACAGGAACCCCAGCGCGATGGCGCCCAGGTGAAGGTGGTTCCCGAAGTTCGTCAGGGCCTTCTCCAGGGTGTACTCCGGGATGAGCGCGAGCCCGAGCGCATTGGCGACCACGAAGAAGCCCGAGGCCACCAGCGCGCCCACCAGCGCGAACATCCCGATGCGCGCCTTCAGGAAAGCGTGCTCGTCCGCGTGCGCGTCGGACACCGACCCGAAGCGCAGAGCGCCGAGGAACGAAGGTCGAGGGGCGCTGGCCACTCGGCCGAGAGTATAGGCAGGCGACCGGGCCTGGGCTCAACCGCCGCGGCTCTTCAGCAACTCGTTCCGCAAGGTCTCGGCGCCGCGCCTGGGCCGATCGCGCGGGACCAGGCGGCCTCACGCTCGAGTTGCGCGTGTGTTAGGGTCTTGTGATGGGGCGCTGGGCGGTACTGTCTCTGCTCGTTTCGCTGACGGCCTGCGGGGGTGACGACCAGAGTGGGGGCTCCGCTCTTGCGGGCGGCGCATCCGGGTCGGGAGGCGTGGGCGCCAGCGCGGGTTCCGGCGGAACGGGCGGCTCGGCGGGCGCGAGCAGCGGCGGGAGCGCGGGCGCCGGTGCGAGCGGCGGCACGCCGTCCGTTCAGAAAGGGATCTGGAGCTCCGCGGCCGAGCTCGCGCAAAAGCCCATGTCGGGCTCGGGCTGGACGACACTCACGTCGTTCGCCGACGGCGATACCTCGACGCCGAACGTCTCGAATCAAGACGATGCCACCAACATCCGGGTGCTGGCGGCGGCCATCGTCTACGCGCGGAGCGGGACTGCGAGCTACAAAGACAAGGTCGTGGCCGCCTGCGAGAAGGTCATCGGCACGGAAAAAGGCGGTCGCAGTCTGGCCTGGGGCCGGGAGACGGGCGCCTACGCCATGGCGGCCGACTTGGTCGGCTTCCGCACGCCCGCGTTCGAGGCATGGCTGCACCAGGTGGCCGACGTCGAGAAGTGCTCGGAGCTCGGCATCACGCTGCGCGAGATGTTCGAGAAGCGCCCGAACAACTGGGGCAGCATGGCCTTCGGGAGCCTGACGGCCATCGACCGCTACCTCGGCGACGACGCAGCGCTGGCGGCGCTGCGCGACTACTGGGTGCTCGGGGTCACCGGTCCCAACCCGGGGCTGAAGTACGACGCCGACGTGTCGTGGCACGTCGATCCGAACAGTCTCCGCCTGATCAACCCGAAGGGCGCGATGAAGCAGGGCGTGGACATCGACGGGATCATTCCGGACGACATGCGGCGGGGAGCGTCGTTCACCACCGGCGCACCGGTGTTCACCGGCTACCCCTGGGAGCACCTGCAAGGCGTGCTGATGGCTGCGCGGGTCCTCGAACGGGCGGGGATGCCGATCTGGAGCGTGGACGACCAGGCCATCCGGCGCGCCGGTCACGCGCTGCAAGTCCGCCTGGGCGGCCAGTGGGTCGCGAGCGGCGACGATCGCTGGCAGCTCGCGTTCTTCGACCAGGCGTACTCGAGCACCTGGTCGGGCACGACGGACGTGTGGGGTGCAGGGAAGAACGCCGGTTTCGCCTACGTGTTGCCGTGAGCGAGCAGGAGCACGTCCGTGCGCTGACGGCGACACCGCCGTAGCGCCACCTCCCGTCTCCTAGTGCGCGCCCTTCTTGGGGCGGAGGCCCTTGCCCTGCGTGACGTGCTCGTTCCAGGTCGAGGGCGCGTAGCCGTTGTCCACCTGCACCATGCTGATGCAGTCGGGCACGGGGCACACGATCTTGCACAGGTTGCAGCCCACGCACTCGCTCTCGTCCACGACGGGGACGCGCGTGGCCGGGTCGCCATTGCCGGCCTTCGCGGGGTGGATGCACTGGTGCGCGCCGTCGTGGCACGCGACCACGCAGAGCTGGCAACCGATGCACTTCTTGGCGTCGATCTTCGCGACCGTCTCGTAGTTGAGGTCCAGGTCGCCCCACTCGGAGTAGGCCGGGACCGCCTTGCCGACGATCTGATCGACGCTGGTGAAGCCGTGGGTCGTCATGTACTCGCCGAGGCCCTCGATCATGTCCTCCACGATGCGGTAGCCCTTCAGCATCACCTCGGTGCAGACCTGCACGCTGCTCGCGCCGAGCAGCATGAACTCGACGGCGTCGCGCCAGTTCGTGATGCCGCCGATGCCGCTCACCGGGATCCTGAACTCCGGGGAGCGCGTGAGGCGCGCCAGCATGTGCAGGGCGATGGGCTTCACCGCCGCGCCGCAGTAGCCGCCGTTGGTGCTCAGGGAGCCGACGCGCGGCTCCGGCACGAAGCGGTCGATGTCCACGGAGATGATGCTCTTGATGGTGTTGATCAGCGAGACGCCGTGGGCGCCGCCTTTCTGGGCGGCGAGGCCGTGGGGCAGGATGTCCGAGACATTGGGCGTGAGCTTCACCAGCACGGGCACCGTGGAGTACTCGACGGCCCAGGAGGTGATGCGCTCGTTGACGCGCGGCTCTTGCCCGACCGCGGAGCCCATGCCGCGCTCGCACATGCCGTGCGGGCAGCCGAAGTTCAGCTCGAGGCCGTCGGCGCCCGCGTCGATGGAGCGCTTGATGATGTCCTTCCACTCTTCTTGCGTCTCGACCATGAGCGAGACCACGACGGCGTGCTTCGGGTACTTCTTCTTGGTCTCGTAGATCTCCCGGAAGTTCACCTCGAGCGGGCGGTCCGTGATGAGCTCGATGTTGTTGAAGCCGATGGCGCGCGTGCCGGAGTAGTTGATGGCGCCAAAGCGGCTCGAGACGTTCTGAATGGGAACCCCGAGCGTCTTCCATACCGCGCCGCCCCAGCCGGCGTCGAAGGCGCGCTGCACCTGCGCGCCGGAGTTGGCCGGCGGCGCCGACGCGAGCCAGAACGGATTCGGCGAGCGGATGCCCGCGCAGTGGGTGCTGAGATCCGGCATCACTGGCCTCCCAGGTAGCGGTGAATGGCGAGCGCCGCGGCCTTGCCTTCCGCCGCGGCGTTCACGACCTCTTTGCCCCCGTTGCGACAGTCGCCGCCGGCGTACCAGCCCTTGCGACCCGTGGCACCGTGCTCGTCGGTGACCACTCGACCCTTCTCGATCACGACGCCGGAGAGCCCGGCGAGCATCTGCCCGAGCGTGGACTGCCCGATGGCGAGCAGCACGAGGTCCGCCTCGACCACGAATTCGCTGCCCGCGATGGGACGCTTGCTCGCGTCCGTGCGCACGAGCTTGGCGCGCTGCACCTTGCCGCTGCCCTCGAAGGCGACGGGCACCGCGTGGAACAGCGCCGAAACGCCCGCCTCGCGCGCAGCCAGCCACTCGTGGCGGTAGCCGGGCATCTTGGCCTCGCCGCCGCGGTACACGAGGGAGACATTCGGCACGCCGAGCCCAGAGAGCTCGCGCACGCCGTCGATGGCGGTGTTGCCGCCGCCGATCACGAGGGCGCTCTTCACGCCGTCGAGGGGGACCTTGCCCAGCTTCAGCCGCTCGATGAGCTCGACCGCGCCGTGGACGCCGGCGAGCTCCTCTCCCGGAACGCCGAGCCGCGTGTCCGGCCCGAGCCCGACGCCGAAAAAGACCGCATCGTGCCTTTTCTCCAACTCCTCGAACGAGACGTCCTTGCCGATCTCGACGCCCGTCTTCACGTCGATGCCGCCGATGCCGAGCACCCACTGGGCCTCGTCGAGCGAGCGGTCGGCGCGCATCTTGTAGGGCGCGACGCCGGTGGTGTTGAGGCCGCCGACGACCCCGCGCTTCTCGTACACGGTGCAGGCGTGGCCGTGACGCCGGAGCTCGTGGGCGGCGGCCAGGGACGCCGGCCCCGCGCCGACGAGCCCCACGCTCTTGCCGCTGGGCGCGCCGGCCTCGAAGTAGCGCCAGCCTTTCTCGAAGGCCAGGTCGGTGGCGTAGCGCTGGAGCTTGCCGATCTGGATCGGCGGGACGCCCATGGCGTTGTACACGCAGTCGCCCACGCACAGCACCTCGACCGGGCAGACGCGCGCGCAGCTCATGCCCAGGATGTTCGCCTCGAAGATGGTGCGCGCGGAGCCCTTGACGTTGCCGGTCGCGATCTTGCGGATGAACTCCGGCACGTCGATGTGGGTGGGGCACTTCTGGGTGCAGGGCGCGTCCGAGCAGTAGAGGCAGCGGTGCGCCTCCACGGCCGCCTGGTGCGCCGTGTACTCGTGCTTGTAGTCCGTGAAGACGCTCTCGCTGCGGTCGGCCGGTAGCGGTTTGGACATCGTAACGACTCTACCCACTAATCTTTCCCCAGGGCAGACCCTTGCCGGCCACACCCTTGAACATGAACAGGCCCACGGTGATCGATTCCAGCCGCTCCCGCAGGCAGACCTTGCAGGCGAACCCGCCCTGCGACACCGAGGCGACCGCGTCCGTCTCCGCGCCGCACAGGTCGCAGCGGGCCACGGTGCTCGGGTCCTCGCTGGGCTGATCGCCGCGCAGCGTGCCGCGCGCGTGGACGCGGACGTCGATGGGGGTCTTGCTCATCCTGCTTCCTCCCTGGCCCGGCTTTAACACGACGCGGCGCTTGTCCGTAGCGCCATTCGGTGGCATTCACGCGGGCCTCGGTCCACCGAGGCCAAAGGAGACGACCCGTGCCCTGCGTTTGTGGAATTGGCGAGTCCACCGAAACCCACTGCCTGCCCGTGATCCAGGGCGAGAAGCCCGCGGAGACAGCCGAGGCGCTGATGCGCGCCCGCTACGCCGCGTACGCCCTCGGTGAGGTGGACTTCATCCTGAAGTCCCACACCGCGGAGGCGGGCAAGGACGTCGACCGCGCGCAGACGGAGGCCTGGAGCAAGAACAGCAAGTGGCTCGGGCTCGAGGTGCTGAGCACGGACGCGGGCGGCCCCGGCGACGACAAGGGCACGGTCGAGTTCGTGGCGCGCTACAAGATCAAGAACGTCACGCTCGAGCACCGCGAGCGCGCGAAGTTCGAGAAGCACGAAGGCAAGTGGCTGTTCGCGGATGCCGAGCAGATCGCCGGACCGCCGATCAAGAACGAGGGGCCGCGCGTCGGGCGCAACGACCCTTGCCACTGCGGCAGCGGCAAGAAGTTCAAGAAGTGCCACGGCAAGGCGGCTTGACGCCGCACCAGCTCGCGGAGGTGGCGCTCCGGGTCGCCCGCGAGGCCGGCGCAGTGGCTCTCGGCGGCTTCCGCCGCAGGATGGACGTCACCGAGAAGGGCGCGCGCGATCTGGTCACCGAGCTCGACTTGGCTTCGGAGCGACTGATCCGCGCGCGCCTCGCCGAGCTCACGCCGGACATCGGCGTCGTCGGGGAAGAGGAAGGCGGCAGCCGTTCGACCGAGCGCATCTGGTACTGCGACCCCATCGACGGCACCACGAACTTCGCGCACGGTCATCCCGTCTGGGCCGTGAGCATCGGGTTGATGGACGGCGAAGTGCCGATCGCAGGCGCGGTGGTGGCACCCGCGCTCGCCCTCGAGTGGAGCGGGGCCGAGGGCAGCCCCGCGCTCCGCAATGGGGAGCCGTGCCAAGTCAGCAGCACGAGCTCGCTGGAGCACGCGCTCCTCGCCACGGGTTTCCCGCGGCAGCGCGAGCGCGAGCCCGACAACAACTTCGCCGCCTTCGTGCGCGTGAAGAAGCGCTGTCGGGGCGTGCGGCGTTGCGGCGCAGCTGCCCTCGACCTGTGCTGGGTCGCAGACGGGACCTATGACGGGTACTGGGAGCGCAACCTGAACGCCTGGGATCTGGCCGCCGGCTCCGCCATCGTGCTCGCTGCGGGTGGGCGCCTCTCCCACCTCGATGGCAGCGCTCCCAAGCTCGCGGAAGGCCACCTCGTCGCGACGAACGGGCTGATCCACGACGCGCTGCTCGCGCTCGTCCGCGAGCCCTGAGCGCAACTGCGCTCCCGTCATCTGGCCCCGGCAGCGAACCTCTGCGATCCTTCCGACTTGCCCATGTCGGGAGGTAGCTCGAGGGACGGGTCCGGCGACGATCCCATGGAGTCGTCCAAGCCGACCAAGCACCCGTTGCCGCTCTCCGATCACTATCGCCCGACGGTACCGGCACCCAAGGTCCCGCTGCCGCCCGCGGCGCACCAGCCCCGGCCGGTGCCGAGGCCGGAAGCGTCCGACGACGACCCGACCGCCATCTTCCCCAAGGCGCCGCGCATGCCCTCCGGGTCGGAGATCGAGACCGAGCGTCGCCCCGCCGTGCGCGCCAAGCGGGACGCCCCGCCGCCGTTCGACCCCGGTCCGCCCCCGATCCGTCGCGACGACTCCCGCGCCTTCCGCACGAGCCAGCTCCCCGGGCGCGAGGACTCTCGCGCGTTCCGGCTGAGCCAGGTCCCTGGGCGCGACGACTCGCGCGCGTTCCGGCTGCGCGAGCTAGCGCGGCGGCGCCCGATGCGACCCGGCGAGCCCAGCGTGCTCCTGATCGGCGCGCCGGAGACGTTGCGTGCGGCCTTGGAGCCCGCGCTCGCGCGCCACCGAGTGCAGGTGGTGATCGCGGGCGTCCAGGAAGCCGCAGATGCGGTCATCGCAATGGCTCCGGATCTCGTGGTCCTGGCCGGGGACGCGGCCCGCGACTCCGGCCACCACATCCTGCGCGCCCTCGCGCTGTCGCCCCAGAGCAGCGTGGTGCCGGTCGCCATCCTCGAGGACAACACCGAGCTCGAGGCTCGCCTCCAGGCATTCAGGCACGGCGCCGCCGCGGTCATCCCTCGCTCAGCCAGCATGGACGAGATGGCCGACCGCATCGCCACGCTGGCGCGTGAGATCCCGGAACGCGAAGCAGAGACCCTGGGCGACGTCGGCGAGGCGACGCTTCAGGAGCTGGTCCATGCCCTGGAGCAAGAGCTCCGCACCGGTATCCTGAGCGTGCGCGCGGCGGGCGGCGAAGAGTCGCAGGCCGTCCGCATCGTGCTCGGCGGCGGCCGCGCCCTCACGGACACCATCGACGACTTCGTGGCGCGCGTGCGCGAGCACGTGGTGACCGCGGAGCCGCTGCGCTACGAGTTCGACGAGCGCGCCGCCGGGACTGTGCAGCTGCTCGGCGGCCTGGACGAAGAAGCTCCCGACGCGCGCGTGGACGTCAAAGGGCTGCGGGTCGTCCTGGCCGACAGCGACGCGGCGCGGGCGGACGCCGTGGCGCAGGAGCTCCGCGAGCGTGGCGTGGAGGTCGTGGTCACGGACCTCGATCCGAGCGAGGTGCGCTTCCACCGCATCCGCACCATGGACCCGGCGGTGCTGCTCATCGGCGAGCAGCAAGCGCAGGGCGACGGCTACGAGCTGATGCGGCGCATGCGCCGCGACACGCGCCTGCGCTGGGCTTCTCTCCTGGTGGTGCGCTGGGACGAGGTCTGGTCCGAAGAGCGCGCGGTGCCCGCCATCGAACGCATCTTGGGCACGCTGTCTGCGCTGGCCGAGCCCGAGCGCGCGCTCGCCGAGCGCGCGGACTCTCGCGCCGCATTCGACACGCGGCTGGAGATCACCGGCCCTGCACGCCTCTTGCGCGGCCTCGCCTCGGCGACCAAGGCGGTGCGCGTCACGGTGCAGAACCCGCGCCTGCGCGTGCGCATCGACATCTCCGAGGGACTCGTCGTGGGTGCGAGCGGCGAGGTGCTCGCGCCGGAGACGAACGATATCTCGGGCCCCGTAGCGCTCGCGGCGCTCTTGGTGGTGTCGAGCGGCCGCGTTCACGTCGAGCCGACGGAACAGCCGCAGACCACCAACCTGATGACCACGCCGGACGTCGCGCTCAACATGGCCGACGCCGAGCCGCCGCCCATCCCGCCGAGCATTCCCACGCCGGCGGTGGCCGAGCGCATGGCCCGCCGCTCGGAGCGCCCGCGGGCCCCCGGGACGCGCCGCAAGCGCAAGGCGTCGAGCCAGCTCTCCGCCGTGGCGTACGCCTTCGCGGGCCTGCTCGGCGTGCTCGTGATCGGGGCCGGTGTAGTGCTCGCCGTGCGCTCCAGGAGCCCGCAGAAGCCGGCGCCGATACCCACCGCCACACCGACGGCTGCGCAGGCAGCGCCGAGCGCCGAGCCCACGGCGAAGGCCGCGCCGCCCCCCAAGCCGGCTCCGCCGCCGCCCGCGGAGCCCGCGGCCATTTCGCCCGAGGAGGGTGACGCGCTCTTCACGGCGCCCACGTGCGAGAAGCTCCTCGGAGCCTTGCCGCCGAGCCCGGGGGTGTATCCGGGGGCGGCCTACGATCAGGTGCGCGCCGCGAGGAAGGAGCTCGCGCGCGGCGACATGGATGGCGCGCAGAGCGCTTACTGCAAGGCGATGCGCTTCGATCCGAAGAACCCGGATGCCCACGCGGGGCTGGCGCGCGTGCTGATCAGCCGGCGAGACGGCAAGGCCGCGGTGCAGTGGGCGCGCGAGGCCGTGAAGCTCAACCCGGAGGAGTCGAGCGCACAGGTCCTGCTCGGCGACGCGCTCGCGCTCTCCGGCGACATGGTGAAGGCCGCCGACCCGCTGCTGCTCGGCTACGGCATCGCGCCGTCGGACGCCGCTGCGCGCGAGAAGCTGGTGGCGACGCAGCTCAAGCTCGGCGCCGAAGCCGCGCGCAAGCAGGACCACCCGGCGGCCGAGCGCGCCTTCCGGCGCGCGCTCACCCTGGACGCGACGCGCGGCGCTGCAGCTGCAGGGATGGCGCGGGCGCTGCTCGAGCAGGGGCAAGCCAAGGCCGCAGCCTTCTGGGCACGCAAGGCGACCGGGCTCGATCCGAAGTCCGCCGCGGCGTTCGTGACCCTGGGCGATGCGCTGTCGAAGAACGGAGAGGCCAGCGCAGCCTCCGCGGCTTGGAAGAAAGCGGCCGAGGTCGATCCGAACGACCCGGCGGCGCGCGCGCGGGCGATGACCACGGAGTAGGGTTGCCACCGGCCCTCACCGACCCTAGAGACCTGACTCCGTGCCGGCCGCCAGCCTCCTCGCTCTGATCGACAACATCGCGGGCGTCCTCGACGACGTAGCGACCATGACCAAGGTCGCCACGAAGAAGACTGCGGGCGCGCTCGGCGACGACCTCGCGCTGAACGCCGAGCAGGTGAGCGGCGTCGACCCGGATCGCGAGCTGCCCCTGGTCTGGGCCGTCGCCAAGGGGTCGGTGAAGAACAAGGCCATCCTGGTACCGGCGGCGCTGGCGCTCAGCGCGCTCGCGCCCTGGTCGGTGACCCCGGTGCTGATGCTCGGCGGGACCTTCCTCTGCTACGAAGGCTTCGAGAAGGTCGCGCACAAGGTCCTGCACAAGAAGGCTGCCGTAGCCCCCGAGCCGGCGCCCGCTCTGACCGCGGAAGAGCTCGAGCAGGCGAAGATCCGGGGCGCCATCCGAACGGACTTCGTGCTGTCCGCGGAGATCATCGTGATTGCCCTGGGCACGGTGGCCACGGCTCCGCTGGGACACCGTTTGCTGGTGCTGTGTGCCATCGCCGCCATCATGACGGTGGGCGTCTACGGGCTCGTGGCCGGGATCGTGAAGCTCGACGACCTGGGGCTCGCGCTTCGACGGCGGTCGAGCGCCGCGGCGCGCGCCGTCGGCGGCGCCATCCTGCGCGCTGCGCCCACCATGATGAAGACCCTGTCCGTCGCGGGGACGCTGGCGATGTTCATGGTGGGTGGGAGCATCGTCGGCCACGGCGTCCCGGGCGTTCACGGGTACGTGACGAGCCTGGAGAAGTCCGCCGGCCCGGCCGCATTCGCCGTCTCCCCCCTCGCAGACGTCCTGGTCGGCCTGCTCGTCGGCGCCCTCGCGCTCCTGGTCGTCAGCGCGGTCGCGCGGTTGGTGAAGCGCCCCGGCGCCACGGCCGGCGAGCGCTGAGGTGTTTCAGCGATCCGGATCGCCGAGGTACTCGAAGTGCATCGTGTCCTCGAGCGAGTCGTGCCCGAGCCAGTAGAAGCCGTGTTGCTCGAAGGCGTCGATCCAACAGCGCGTGAGCTCCGTCTTCTCGAACACGCTCTTGGCGCCGTTCTGACAGTAGCGGTGGCTCGGCCAGGGGTCGACGCAGCCGCAGCACGGGTTGCGGTCCGGGTCGATGTCGATGGCGATGCCGAACATGTGGTTCGAGACCTCGCCCTTCCGGTAGGTGTTCGACTCGCGGAAGCCGCCGATGGCCCTGGGGACGTAGCGCTTGCCCTTGCCGTTGCAGCTCGTGCGGAGCGTGCGCTCCACGCAGCGCAGCTTCGGCACGATCTTCTTGTGCACGCGGATGGGCAGGCCCATGAAGGTCGTGTCCGCCGCCTGTGACAGCGCGCTGTGCTCCGCGAAGCCCTCGAGCCCGGCACCCTCGACCCAACCGTAGCGCTCGGCGCGGTAACGCAGCGCTTTGGGGAGCTGACCGGTCTTCAGGTAGTGCTTGCGGATCAAGAACGACTTGGGCTTCTCGCGCGCGCAGGCCTTCTTCGCCTTCTTGCCCTTGGCCCGCCGCGCGCCTTGGGCGGCGTGCGGAGCGCGAGCGGCGGGCCCCGAGCGCACCTCGGCGCGGCCGGCGCC
>Ga0233425_10006548_pt1 | contig 17178 bp, 16 predicted proteins | sample Watercolumn_Towu_2_FD_181712 | JGI IMG/M metagenome (GOLD analysis project Ga0233425, IMG submission 181712) | Freshwater microbial communities from Lake Towuti, South Sulawesi, Indonesia - Watercolumn_Towuti2014_140_MG | ecosystem: Environmental > Aquatic > Freshwater > Lake | place... | reverse complement strand
AATCTCTAATCATTAAATCAGTAAAGATTATTCTTTTAGCCTTGCTTTCCCTTAACTCTTTTACAAGTCCAAGATTTAAATCATCATAATTCACAAATTTTAATATATCTGCATTTACAACCTCATTCACAACTCTCGCAGAAGCAATCCCATCCAAATCAGTATGACTTACAAGAGCCACTTTCTCCTTGTCATTCAATTTTGATATAAAATCATAAAATCTCTTCTCATCCCCATATACAAAGTCCACTTTATCCATAAATTTTATTAATAGGCGCACTATATAAACCTTTAATCACAAACAATAAATATCTTAATCCGATGAATTCTAGGACATCAGATATCTAAACCTTTTCCAGGATTTCAGCCCTTATTCCTTCTTGTTTACAAATTTCCACAAATGTCTTTGCATCCTCAATTGTCCCTGCAACTCCTGAGCCATAATGCATTGGAATTGCCAAATCTACACCAATAATAGAAGCGACTTCAGCAGCCTGCTCCGCATCCATGACATACTTTCCTGAAACTGGAAGAAGAGCAATAAAATTATTCCCGTGTTTTCCATACCCTGAAAGCCTTTCCATCTCTGGAATCTTATCACTATCCCCTGCATGATAAATTATTGTTTCCTTTAACTTAATCAGATATCCTACCCACTGATCCTTCTTAGTATGAAACTCCTTATCAGTATTATAAGCTGGGAGAGCTTCAATTTTCATACTCCCAATTGTAATTTCCTCTCCTGCCTCAATCAATTCCATTTTTATGTCTTTTATTTTTGTTATTTTGCTTTGCACATCCGCAGGACAAATTATAACTGTGCCAAGTTTCTTCACCTTCTCAATATCTTTTATAGAACAATGATCATAATGGCTATGCGTAATAAGAATAAAATCTGCGTTTCCAACACTGGGAGAAACATTATACGGATCTATCGCAATTCTCTTCTCATTTCCATTTTTGATTGTAATCAAAAAACCTGAATGTCCTAAGAAATCTAATTGCAACCCATTCTTTAATTCCATATTCTTAAAAGAACTTTTACCCTTAAAAACCTGATTGTATTATAGAATAACTATATCTATAAATATTTATACTGCTAAAACCTTAAAAAAGTATGAAACCCGAAGATGCCGCTAAATTATGGGATGAAACAACAATTAGGAATGACTCTACAAGAGGAGAACCTCCACAAGCAACACGTCAACCAGTAATTATAAATCTTAAACCTGTAAGATTTGGACCAACGCCGAAGGTCGAAGCATATTTAGATATGAACGAGTGTGTTTATAGATAATTATTTATTTAATCCTTCAACTTCCTTGGCAATACTCAACAATTTGCTCTCTTCACCCTTTCCGCAGAATATCTGCATTCCAATTGGTATATTTTCTTTTCCCTCTTTTACAATTCCTGCGGGAATGCTTATTGCACATATCTCTGCAAGATTAGCAGGAATTGTACAAGCATCATAGGCATAATCCTCTTCAACGCTCATTTTATCTCCCTCTCCAATCTTCCAAGGAATTCCTGGAACTGTTGGCAAGATAACGCAATCATAGTCCTTGAAAACTTTCTCGAATTCCTCCTTGATAAGCTCCTTTACTGCCAATGCTTTTTGATAATATTGTCCTTTATGTTCTGCCTTTGTTATTTCACTCCCCCCTAAAATTCTTCTCAAAACTTCCTTCCCGCATTTGTCTTCTATTTTATATCCATATCTTCTTCCATCAAACTTCCTTGTCCCTGAAAAGAACTCTGCGTATACAAGAGGATAATATGTCTCGACAGCCAAGTCAATATATTTTATCTCAATTTCCTTTGTAGCCCATTTAAGTTTCTTCTTTATTAATTCAACTTTATCATCAATTAACTTCTGTATTCTTTTATCTACATTTTTAATTCTTAAAACCCCTATCTTAGCCTTTTTTATTTCACTTAATTTAATATCCTTACTTTCAAAAGTCATCGTATCTCTTTCATCTTTTCCCTTTATCACATCTAACAATAATGCAACGTCATCAACATTATTTCCAATTGACCCCACTTGATCCAAAGACATCGATAAATCAATCAAACCATATCTACTTACTAAACCATAACTAGGTTTTACTCCAATAACCCCACAATGACTGCTTGGATTCCTTATACTGCCTCCCGTATCGCTCCCAAGAGCCATATCACAGAACCCTGCCGCAACTGCTGATGCTGAGCCAGATGATGAACCTCCGGGAACTCTTCCAGGAGCTCTAGGGTTTTGAGCACATCCAAACGCACTTTTCTCTCCAGAACCTCCTGCACAAAATTCATCACAATTTGTCATCCCAATTATTACTCCATCTTCTGCTTTTATTTTTTCAATTACTGCAGCATCGAAAGTTGAAACATAATTCTCCAAAACTCTTGAAGCGCAATTTGCTATCAATCCAAGAACATTTATAGCACTTTTAACGGCAATAACCTTTCCGTATAATCTTCCTTTCTTCCCGGTCTTTTTGACCTTCTCATCAATTGCTCTGGCTTCCTCAAGAGCATTTTCATTAACCTGCAAAATAGCATTTATCTTTCCATTCTCCTTTTTTATCTTATCCAGATACTTCTTTGTTTTCTCTTCAGCAATGCCAATAGCCATATTTATCTTATAAAATTAGTATTATTAAAACTTTAGATTATATAATCTACCACTCAATTGCCTTCATTGGCTTCTTAATAAACATAATTTCCTGCAATTCGTAGAACTGCAATGTTGTCTCAACTTGATCATTAAAGTATCTTATCTGATAATCTTTTTCATTCATATCATATATTTCTATGGCCATTTCCTTTGTTGTTCCATGGTCAATAAGTACATAATGCTGATCTACAGTATATTCCTTTCCATCAACCTTTATTCTATCTCCTTTTTTTATCTTAGCAATAGGCTTGCTCGCTTTTACCTTTGGAGGCTCATCACTTGCACCATTAAGAGCACTAGAAACCTTCTCCACTTCCTCCTCTGCTTCTTCTATCTCTTCTTCTAATTCCTCGTTTTTCTTTTTCTTCTTCTCTTTTTTAGGTTTTGAAGGAGCATATTCTACATCTTCATCATCTGCAAACGCATCATCCAAGGAAGCCCCCCCTTCAAGTTCATCTTCTTCCTCTTCCTCTTCTTTTACATACCTTGCCTTTTTGTTAGTATTCTTTTTCGCCTTTACCATAATCTAAAAAGAAAAAACCTATTTATAAGCATTTTGATGCCCTTAAATTACCGCATTAATAACTACACAACTATCGGACATCAGATAATTATAGTTTTTGAGATATTACTTAGATAACAACTAAGAAGAGCTACCAACTCTTCTTTTCTGCAATAATAAAATCATCATTCTTGTCAGGAGCATTCATGAACATCCTTCTTCTAAAATCCTCATTAGGTAAACTTCCCTGCCCTTCTTTCCTGAATCCCCCAACCTTATTATCAATTTTCTTTTCCTTCAACTTCACACTTTCAAGTGTTTTCCCAAATTTATCAAGAATCCTTTCAGCCTGCTTTCTTACAGCTTCCCTTTCATTCTCTTCCATGTTCCAGAAAGATAATTGAGATTTATAAACTATTTGCCCCTAACCCTATTATACCAAACCAGAGAGATAATAAAACAAACAAATAAGAAAACCCCTATAGAAACCAAAGATAGCCCCATAGAATAACTCTTAATTAAATAACCTACAATCGGAAACAAAACAAAAATTCCCAAACTATTGAACATGTTGTTTATTGAAAGCATAGTTGCTCTATGAGAAGTGTTCACATGCCTATTTGTATAATCAGATATTATAACATCATAAAATCCTTGAGTGAACTGAACAATAAAATAAAACAATATACCGTAATATGGAACAATTAAAGACATAAGCAAGGAGGCAGCAATTATAGCAATCTGGATAACGACAAAAGATTTTTTCTCTCCCAAGATTCTCTCGATATAATGTGCCTTTTTAGAAGAATAAGCTGCGAGCATACTGCTAATAAAAGCAACCGCCCCCATCAAAGATAGAGGAATCATTACTTCCTTAAAATAAGCAGAAGAAATATTCAGAATTATATCTATGATGGAACCAATAACAAAAGTAAAGAAAGCAAGGAATTTTAGATATCTCTGCTTTGCAAAAAAGCCAATTCCCTCTTTAAGATGAAGCCAAGAATTTGAGAGGGTAAATGTCCTTACAGGTTCATATGGTTCTCTAAGGAAAAAGGTAAGTATAAACCCTAAAGTAATTAATGGAATAGAGCAAATAGCTGGAAGTTTTGGACTCAAAGAAAATAAATAAGCTCCAATAACAAAAACAAATGCCATTGAGATATTAGAAATAAAGCTGAGCTTCCCTGCAACTTTCTTGTGCTCTTTTTCTTTTCCAATTCTCTTGAGAGAATCATAAATTAAAGCGCTATTAGTACCAGAACCTAAACTCACACCAATTCCACTTATTATCTTTGCAATCAAAAACACCCAGAATCCGTTAAAAAACGCTATCAAAGCTATCTCAATTATATACATCGCCCTCGACAAAAGAAGAGTATTCTTCTTTCCAATAAGATCTGCAACAACCCCTGTAGGAATTTCCAATAAAAGGATAGCAAGAGAAAACACGGAAAATATAATTGCAAATTCAGGTAATGAAACTTGAGAAGCAATATAAAATAAAGCTAAAACAGGAAGAAAAAATCTCCCCCACAATAATGCCCCAATAATATAACTTAAGGAAATGTTCCTCTCAAAAACTCTTCTCTCTTTAAAAGTAATTTTCATTCAATAACATAACAAAACAACCTTAAAAACCTTTCAAAAGATTACGCATGAACACAAGCCTTAACCTCATCTATCATTCTGCAAGTCACAGTTTTCACTTTCCTTGCCCTTTCAGCCTTTACAATTTCATCAGCCCATGGATATGTAAGCTCTTCGCCCATTACATTTCTCCATATTGCATAAGCCGCCCTATATATTGGAGAATTTCTTCTAGCAATCAAATTTTCCTCTTCAGTCGTTGGATCCCTACCATATCTGTTTCTGAAAAGATACACACCAACGCATCCCCAAGCCAATTGGTTTTTAAAATATCTCGTATATGCTAGGGAATCTTTTGGATTCTCTATATAAGGCCCGATAAGATGAGAAAACTTTTCCCCTTTTGTAGGTCCAAGTGCATACGCATAAACCATAGCCCAGTACTGTTCAGGATTATCTCTCATCATCTCCCATCTATGGTCATTTATTATCTTTCTATGATTTGCCCTAAACCTCTCTAATTCATTTTCAGAAGCAACATTATTTTTTATAAGCCAAGATTCTATAGCTTCTCTTATTTTTTCATGCTTTTCTTGAGAAATATTACTTTCATAAGGAACACGATTATCATTTCCTTTCCCAAAACCTTCCCTTATTCTTTGTTCTAATCTTGCCGCTTCTGTCATTCTTATAAGGCGTCGTCTTAGTATTACCTCTGGCGGCGTCGCTCAAATATATATTCAAATATACTATTTAAATATAGCCAATATATTTTCCTAGGAAAATATCTCATCTATGGAACGATATTGAAAACACAATTATCTCTTGTGCTATTTATCATTCGGACAACAGCTAAAATTCTAAAATATTTAAGGTGTCAATCTATCCCTATCTCTTGGGAATAAGACTGCTTCTCTAATATTATCAAGTCCAAGAATTAACATAGTTATTCTCTCAACCCCAATTCCAAATCCTGCATGGGGAGGAGCACCATATTTGAATGATTCAATATATTTCTCAAAATTCACAGGATTCATTCCCTTGGCTTTCAATCTCTCAATTAATAATTCAGGAATATGAATTCTCTGCCCTCCAGATGAAATCTCCATTCCTCTATAAATAGCATCAAACCCGCAAGAGGAATCCTTGCCCTTCGGCATTATATAGAATGGTTTTCCAGCCAATGGCCAGTCATGCACGAAAACAATCGTCTCAGGAAACATCTTTCCCAATTCCTGCTCAGACTCTCCAGACAAGTCTGTTTTCCCAACATGTGCCTTCCCCTTCATCATATCAGCAACTTCCTTAAATGTGAAATATTTAACATCCGGAACTTTTATCTTAACATCCAATAGTTCTAGCTCCTTCTTGTTAATTTCCATAACCTGCTTAACTATATACTGAACTGCTCTAGCTAAAACATCCATGACGACAAATTCATTTGCAAATGCCTGCTCATAATCAAACTGTCTTGATTCATTCAAATGCCTTATAGTATTATGTTTCTCAGCTCTCCAGACTGTGAAGACTGCAAAAACCTTTTCCATTGAACAAGCTAACATCTGCTTATATAATTGGCAGCTCTGCGATAAATAAGCATCTTTCTCAAAATATTTTGCTTTAAACAATTCAGTTCCTCCTTCGCTACTTGAACTTATTATTGAAGGAAACTGTGCCTCAAAAGCTCCTTCCTTTGTCATAAACTCATGATATGCCTGCACAACCGTGCTTTGAACTTTAAATATTGCCTGTACTTTTCTCCTATGCAAATCAAGGAATCTATAGTCAAGTCTCTTTGGCAATTCCGTTTTAGAAAAATCGCTTACGTCTAATGGCAAAGGATGTTCTGCCCTTCCGAGAACTTCAATGCTTTCAGGAGCCAGCTCTCTTCCTCCGGGAGCCTTCGGAGCCTTCTTTATCTTCCCGGAAACAACAACAACACTCTCTCTAGGTATCTTTCCCATTACTTTGAAAACCTCATCAGGAGTCTCCCCTCTAAATCCAGTAATCTGTATCTCCCCCGTAATATCTCTAAGAACAATAAATTTTATCTTTCCAAGCTCCCTGTCATCATATATCCATCCCGCAATTGTCACCTTCTTTCCATCATCCTTTTCACTAATATCTCCAATATATGCTCTTTCCTTATTCAGCTTTACAAGGTCAACTTTCTCTTCATATCCTTCTGCCATGATTTCCCTAGAAATTCAGTGTTTTTAATTCTTTCTTCTGGTCAAATTTGTTAAATATCTTAATCCGATAAATTCTACTATATGAGATAATAACTATTTCCTTTCTCCAGATTTATTAAAAACTAACCATTTATATTTCAGACAATAATTATCAACATCAGCGACAGATATCTAAGTTTTCTTTCATTTCTACTTACTTTTTATTCAGAAATCTTCAAGGCACTCTTTATCTTAGAAACCATCTCCTTTAGATTCATAGGTTTCTCCATAAATCCAATGGAGTTTTTGAAACTACTAACTTCAGTATCCTCAAAACCAAAACCGGACATAAACAAAACCTTCTTTTTAGGTAATGCTCTGGCAACATCATATCCTGAAAGTCCTTCCATTCTTATATCTAGGACAATCAAATCTGGATTTTCCTTGTTTGCCTTTTCAATAGCTTCCTTTCCATTATATGCCTGAATAGTCTCAAAACCATTATTATCAAGATATTGACACAATGAGATTACAGTCTGTACATGGTCATCAACAACCTCTATCTTAAACTTTTTCTTTCCATTCCCATTGCCCTTTTTAGAAACCTTCTTCACCATCTTTCCTATTTTTCAAAAAGAAACCAAGTTTTTATATCTATTGATTAACGGTATTTGGAAATGCAGTCTGCCATGGATAAGTTTTCTGCACATCATCAAGTCCCTTAAGCCATCTTATCATCATTTCTTCTATTTTTGAAGGCTCAAGATTTGGAGTTCTATGATGGGTTGTAAATAGAGAATATCCCGCATAATCTCTTTTATCTATAATATTATGCCCATTTGTTTCATACCATCTAGTTCCTGGAAGCATTGTAGCAGATAAGCAAAGTGCAGAATCAATATATCCCTTTTGTATTAATTCTCTGTCAGTTTTTAACTCGTCCTCAAAAGCCTCTTCAGTCTGTTCGGGAGTTCCGATTATAGCGCTAGTAAAAACATAAATTCCTCCTTCTTCCCTTAACCTTCTCAAATTTTCCAAGTTTGCATGATACCTTTGAGACATTGTCTTTGAAGCACTTCCATTTTTATTCCAAGTTCTCGGATTGAATGGAATATATAATGAAGTGACTCTTCCCTTTCCGTGCCTATTATATTCTATCAATTGTTCAGTTACAAATTCATCCATTCCTTCAAATTCAACACCTCCATTATTCTGCCAGTACATTCCATGCCTTTTCATTAAAGCCAAAATCTTTGGTAAATGCTCTCTCCTATGCTTGGGATCATGCAAAAATGCGTCATCCTGTACAACTAATTCTTGTATTCCCTGTTCCTCAAATAATTGTAATTGTCTGTCTATTCTTGAATATTCACTTGTTGTAACATGATTTCCTTTTTGGCTTCCAGCAACACAAAAATCACATCTTCTAAAACAACCTTTTGAAAACATGAAATCTGCAGATTTTCTTCCATCTGTAGGGTAAGTATATGTTGGATTAAGAGGATATCCTGCACTTTCTATAATTTTTGGATCGAGCAACGAAAAATTCTCAAGATTTTTAAATCCGCCATGAATTATTTTACCCTTTAATTTTCCATGCACAACATCTTCAATAATATCAATTCCATCTCCCGTAATAACATTATCAACCCAAGGATTTTCAAAAACAAATTCATCAGGCATCGCAGAAATATGCTGTCCACCATAAATTACTCTTTTTTCTGGAAATTTCTCTTTTATTGCTCTCCCAAGCTCAGTAGCCGGAAGATAATTAGCACTTGCAATAAGCGGAATACCAATAACTTCTGGATTAGAATCTGCAATCCTGTTTAAAGTCTCATCAAGACTCCTTCCAGTTCTTACAATTGTTCTATCAATCCCCCCATTTCTAAACGCACCGTATTCCCGAACAAAATCCGCAGGAGTTAATTGATTATAGTCTTTCATTTTTCTTGCTTGAAAAGATTCAACAGACTCCTTACTTGCAATTATTCGTTTCCTTGAAAGCCCGTTATCCCTAACCACTTCATCCAGATAATCAACCTGATGCCCTTTATCTTTCAACTTGGAAGCCAAATACCATACTCCCAAGTAAGAGCAAGTCCTTATTGGATCCCATACGGCATCCGTTTCAAGTGCAGGTTTTATGAACATTATTTTCATTTTTGCATTTTCCTTTTAGTTACTATTTGCACGTGATAACTTTTATTAAAATCTTTTATCAGATTTTTTATAAAAAAGACAATATTTAAATAATATATGTAATAAATATAAAAATGAACGAAATTAAATTAGATTTAAAAGATAAAAAGATATTATATGAGTTAGATTTAGATTCAAGGCAGTCATGTTCAAAAATAGCAAAAAAAGTAGGGCTTTCAACAGAAGTAGTAAACTATAGAATAAAGAGATTAGAAGAAGAACAAATCATTACTCAATATCAGATAATCATCAATCTTGCAAAACTTGGCATTATACAATTCAAGATCTGCCTTTCTCTTCAGCATCTCCCCTCCACACAACTCAATTCTTTAATAGAGCAACTAAAGAAAAAGGAAGAAATAAAATGGATTGTCTCATGCAGGGGAGACTGGGACTTAATAATTTCATTGGAAGCAAGATCAATATATGAAATGGAAATGCTGAAAGAAGAAGTTCTTTCTCTCTTTTCAGGAAACATAAACAAAAAAGCAGTTTCTATGCTAATTGAGGCAGAAACCTCAAACAGGGGATATTTACTCGATAAAAAACCAACAAGTAAAAGAATTATTTTACAACAGGAAAAAGCAATTGAACTCGATAGTTTAGATATCTCAATTTTGAAAGAACTAAGTAATAATGCAAGAATCCCCCTTATAGATATTTCGCATAGACTAAAAAAAAGTCCAAGAGTGATAAATTATAGAATAAAACAACTTCAAAAAAATAAAATAATTTTAGGTTTTAAAATTGCAATAAACTATGAAAAACTTGGAATAAAATTTCACAAGCTTTTTATTTACCTTGATTCTCCAAACAAAAAAAAGATTGAAGACATAGAAAATTACATAAGCACAAACAAAAATTCAATTACTCAGGTTAAAGTTCTTGGAAATTGGGATATTGAACCAGAATTCGAAACATTTTCAGATGAAGATTTTGAAAATCTCTTAATTGAAATTAAAGACAAATTCTCGGAGATTATATCAAAAATAGATATCATAACGATTTCAAAAGAACATAAATTTGTTTACTTCTAATTTCACTTAACCAACTTATTAAGAATTTCCATGGCTTTCTTCTTATCAACATTAGCCCCAAGCTTAGCAATTATAAGCCCCATATATCCTCCAGCTCTAAGTCCTGGCTTTTCTTTTATAATTCCGGCAATAGCTTCTTCCAATGCATTATCGTCAACTCTCTCAATTCTAACAGCATCCTCAATACTCTTCCCAGAAATAATATCATTCATAACTTTCTTCACATCTCCCTCTTGAATATTTCCTTTAACCAATTCTTCAAGTATCTTCTCAAGTGTCCTTTCATTCAACAGGCTCTTTATTTCATTATAATCTTTCTTTGTCTTTGACGAGAACTCATTAGGCCAAAGAATAATCATCTTTGCAATTAAGTTTGCATCTTTACTATAAACTTTAGATAATGTTTCTAATTCATCAACTGCATTATTATCAAGAACAAGGTTTATCATCTCCTCATTTAGCCCTTTCTTCTTTAATTCATCTCTTATCTCTCTCTTAAGTTTAGGAAGATTCTTCTTTATCTCGTTTATTTTATCCCTTGAAATTCTAAGCAATGGCAAATCAGTTTCAGGATACATCCTAGCTGAGCCAGGCATAGGACGATTGAATTTTGTTGTTCCATCTACCAATGTCCCCCTTACTTCTCCTTTTGTCTTCCCATCTTCAATATCTTTCTCCTGTCTCTTTATCTCCAAATCAACTGTCTTTATCATCATTCCAGGTTCCTGAAATCCTTTTATCTCAACTCTATCATGCCCCTTTATAGAAATATTAACATCCTGTCTTATTGTTCCTATTCCTCTCTTAACTTTACATGCTCTAAGTATCTCCCCTATTTTCAAAGCACATTCTTTTATCTGTTCAGGATTATTCATATCTGGAGAAGTACCAATTTCAACAAGAGGAATTCCCAGTCTGTCTAGTTTCCAAACCTTAGTTTTCCCATCATCTTCTTCATTTGCACTTCCTGGCCTGCATGAATCCTCTTCCAATGCAACCGAATCAACACCAACTTTTCCAAAACTCGTTTCAACAAATCCAGAATGTCCAACAAGAAAAGTTCTCTGAAATCCCGAAGTATTACTTCCGTCAATAACTGTCTTTCTCATTACCTGTGTGCAAGGATATATCTCACAGTTCAATAATAAAGCTATTTTCAAGACTTCATCCAAAGCTTGTTCATTTAACATCTTTGGAGGCTCTTCATCAAGTTCAATCAAGCAGGTGGTATCACCATAACCCTGATAAACGAACTCTTTTCCAAGCTTAGCTTCATGTTCAACTGCCAAGTCAACCTTTCCAGTTTCTCCCGCAACTCTGTGCAATCTTCTCTTAACCTCATAATCTGGCTTATCCTGTCTCAAAAAACTAGGACAGCGACAAAATAGCTTTCCAGTATCTAATTGCTGATGTATCTCTAACCCAGATTTCAAACCTACTTTTGCATAATCTATTTTATCATCCATAAAAAAACTTGGAATTAAAGCTTAATAAGTTTATCTGAATTTAACACTGTACTATCTGATAATTATTACACAACAATATTTATATATAAACAAAAGATGCACTTTTATGGCAAAACATAGAACTGAAGAAGTTTATGGCATTGAAGGAAAAAGATATGGTTTCTCAACAATAGAAGAAAAAGATTATAATCCTGACATGGATGAAAGAACGATAGAAGAAAGAGTTAATTCCGGAGATTTCCAGTTATCTGACTTTGAAGAGTTATCAAGATTACCATTGTCAAAAAGAAGATGATTTTTAGTTTTCATAATTCAATTTTTCATTGAACTCCCCTGCAAAGTTCTCAAGCATTTTTTCCTTTACATCTTTCTTCCATCCATAATGTCCAAGAATCCATCCTAATTTGACAAGAGCAGTTTCTGCCAACATATCCTCCAAGAATATACAACCTGCATCCAACATCTCTCTTCCAGTTGAATATACAAAAGGATCCACCCTCCCGTATAATGTTTGGGCAGCAATACAAACAACCAATCCATTTTTAATATGCTTTCTAAGAGAAGGAATCCAACTATTATCGGCAGAAACTGAAACATGCCCTAATCCTGTGCCTTCAATAACAATTCCTTTATATTTCAAAGCATAATAGTCTAGAATATCCGAACTCTGCCCAGGATAAAATTTAATTAAAGCAACTTTATCTGTAAATGATGTATCCACTTCAAATTTTTCCTTTCCAGCTTTCTTATATTCCGAAATAAACTCAACTTTATCAGGATAAACTTTCGCAATTGGTTTTGCATTTATAGGCTTAAACGCATCTCTGGTTGAAGAATGCATTTTTCTAACTTTAGTCCCTCTCATAGCAAAACAATAATCATCGTTTGAAGAGGCATGCCCGACAAGCATCACCTCAGCACAATCGGAAAGAGCCATTCTAGCAGCACATTGTAAATTCAATGAAGCATCACTGCTTGCTCTGTCAATGCTCCTCTGAGAATAAGTCAATACAACGGGTTTGTTCAAATTTCTAAGAAAAAAAGAAAGAGCAGCAGAGGTATAATGTAATGTATCCGTACCATGGGAGATAACAATTCCTTTTATTTCCGTATCTTCAAGCATTCCCTTAACTGTCTCAGCCATTTTAATCCATCCCTCACTGTTCATATTTTCAGAGAATATTTTAAACGGAATCTCCAATTTCTTTATTCTGACGATCTCCAACAATTCCGGATAAAATGAAAGAAACTCATCAGCATCTGCAATCGGGCTAACTCCCCCAGTCGCCTGGTTTGCCTTTGAAGCAATAGTCCCACCAGTTATAATAAGTCCTATTGCAGGAAGTTCCTTCTTCTGCGGTATATCATAATCTTTCTTCTCTTCATTATACTTTCTCAATACTCTCCCCGCAAGAATATTCTCCCTAGGAATTCCCACATTATACCCTGATTTAAGTTTCAATAAAACGATAGAACTATCAAGACTTTCAATAATAGTTCCCTCTTCCTCTTTCAAAGCCAATCTCAATCTGACATAATCTCCAGTTTGAAAATTCAACTCTACCATAAAATTAGATATAAAAATGATATAAAAACTTACCTATGAACCTTATCTACTCATAATTTCGACACGAAAAATCAAATTAATTGTAGGATATATTTTTTAATAATCTTATCCAAATCATGCTTATCCCACAATTCTATTGGGCACTCTTTGGCTTGTTCCCTTGCCTGAACAGTAAAATGAGAGGTAGTTATCAAAAGTCCATGATTTGCCTTAAAATTCTTATACTGCATTGCACCAAGCAATCTTTGAACATCACGATTTCCGACAGGATTTCCAATATTATATTTTTTGACTTGTATTGCAAGTACTTCACCACTTTTCTTAGCTAATACATCTATCCCATAATCTCCCGACTTAGGAGTAACTTTAGTCTGATAACCCATCACATCAAAAAGTTTAGCTATAAACTTTTCAAACTCATATGGAGAATAGTTTGCAAAATTGTTTTCCAACCCTAATTTGATTTCTTTAAGCCGGAAAAGATCTTCCTTCTTTATCCACCGACCCTCAAATAATTCCAATCCTTTTTTTCTCTGTTTAGATTCAAACACCTCTTTTTCCAATCGTATCTTTTCTAGTTTTTTTTGCTCTCTCAAAATTTTACTCCTCTTAAATTTTTCCTCTTTCAGTCTAGTTTCTTGTCTTATTCTTTTATTTATAACAAAGAGAATAGACAAAAGTAGAAAAATAACAAAAAATGAATAAACTATAATATCTCCAGTATCAAGTAAAATCACAAATAATAATAATAAAAACCAAAAAAATAACTTTTGCCAAAACTTAAAGTGATAATAAATATCAAGATATTTTTTATTTGACATCACATTTTCTATAAACGGAAGAATTGAAAAACCCAAAAAGAAAAAAAATACAAAAGAAAAAAAGTTTGAAACAGAAAAATCTTCAAGAAATTGTAAAGAAATTATTATAAAAAAACACCCAAAAAACCATTTAACAGAATTAAAAGTCTTATCTGCTTTCATAAAAGAATAGGGAAAAACAAGTTTATAAACTAATCACTTCAGTAAATAATAAAAATTAAATTGAATGGGATAAAGATTTTAGTATAACCAAAGTAGTGAAAAATTCGAGAAAATCTTTATATACTCAGTCAGATTGTACTAAATATGAATAAATGGATAGAATTGCTCCTAGGACTGATACTAGTTATAGTCGCAGTCGTAGTTTGGATGCAAAACTACCTAGGCTTAGGTGCTGCAGCCCTTTCCGTGCTTAAAGGCGGAATTGTCTGGGCAGTCATAGGTCTTGGTTTGCTTTTCATCCTTCTAGGAATCTCAGATTTGAAAGAGTAAATTAACTTATTTTATTATTTTTTTATTTCTCTTAATTATATTTCTAATTTAATTCACCACTCTTCTGTGCAAAACAATGCCTTTAAACTCTAAAATATAATTTAATTAATGGCAAGCTGTAAAATTTGCGGAGAAGAAAACTGCAAGAAACACTCTTTTCTTTTAGGAAAGTCAATAAAAATTACTGAATTCTCAGGCTCATCCCCTCCTGAAATTTTCGTAGGAAAATGGAACTATCCAAATGTCTACACTGGAATCCTAAGCCCTCAGGAATATGGAAACACAGAACTAATGTCCTCAGCAGAACTCTGGCATGAAAAAAAGCTTCAAATTCCTTCGATATTAAACCTCAGAAACCAATTGATTTATGCAAGAACTCAAAGCAATATAAAAAAACCCCAAGGAAGCTTCCTAAATGTCATGCAGGAAGTCGCCATGACCCATAAGTCAATTTCTGCGGAATATAAATTACAAAAACCAATATCAAAACACCTAGAACAAGATTCAAGAGTCCCCCTAATAAGTCATGCGGCTCCATTAGATACTGTAAGATTGCAAGAGAATGCAGCAGTAAAACCAAAAATAGATTATCTAGTTAATGATAGAGAAGTAAAATCAACTCTGGCAATGCAAGAACTATACAATTCCGGAATTCCAACATCAAACATAGTAAAAATTCTTTCAGCAGGACTTCTGGGGTTAAAAGCAAACAGAAAACTTGTTCCAACTCGCTGGTCCATCACCGCAGTTGATGATACAATTAGTAAAGAAAAATTAAAAAAAATAAGAACATACAATGAAATTCAAAACATTGAAGTCTTTTCATCAGAATATTTGGGAAATAACTATAATTTCCTTCTCCTTCCAGATAAATTTGAGTTTGAAGTAATTGAAATCTCAATAGGTAAAGGGGGTATTTGGCAAGATTATGAATCATTTTTTGGTAGGAAAGGTTATGCAGATTCAGTTACAGGGGCATATTATGCAAATCGCCTTGCCCTAACCGAATACTTAGAAAGAATAAAAAGACAATGCAAATGCCTTGTGATAAGAGAAGTACGCCCAGAATATTATGCTCCATTGGGAGTCGGAATTCTAAGACAAGTCTCAAGAGAAGCATTTTCATCTCCGGGAAAGAAATTTAATACGCTTCAGGAAGCCTTCATTGATATTCAAACAAGACTCAGGATTCCTTTATCGACTTGGACAGATAAATCAATCATATTGAAGAATCATGGGAAGCAAAAGAAATTGTTTGATTTCACTTAAATATCTCATGTAGCTAAATATCTTAATTACACCAAACAATTCTTACCATTCGAACATTAGATATTGATATAATCTCTTAAATTTGATAATTAACAAAATAACAATTTTTTGTTAACTATTTTACATTAATATTATAAACAAAGTAAACAAATAAATTCATGGTAAACGTACTAAAACCGGGGGGTTCATCTCTCGCAAGCAGAGAACTAATAGAACATTTTCTTCTAGATTGCGTAGCAATTAACCCGGATAATAAATATCTAATCGTTTCCGCTCCGGGAAAGAAAAATATCTGTGATAAAGCTGAAAAAAAAGTCACTGATTTGCTCAAAGAAGCTGCAGAAAAATACCCAGGACGATCCGATTCAATTCCTCTAAGATATGCAAGAGAAAGATTCTCAGAAATCTATCCAGATTTTCCAGACATACAAAAGTTATTTGATAATAAAATATTCAGTGCAAATAATGCACCAAAAGTAAGATATGAAGACCAGATCGCCCTTTTAGGAGAGCTGGTTCAAGCCAATGGAGTAGTAAGAGTCGCAAATAAATTAGGAATAAAAGCAGTTCTTGCCTTGCCTGAAGAAATTAATTTCATTCTTGAGTCAGATAGAGGTTATCTAATGCCAAATCCTCTTTGTTATCCTATGATAAAATCAAGACTTGATGAATTAACCTCAAAAAACCCAAATTCATTAATTATAATCCCTGGATATTATGGAGCTATGCCGAATGGATTCCTAGCGACAATGGAAAGGGGCGCTTCAGACATAACAGGTTCCGTAATCTCTAGAGCAATAAACGCAGAAATCTATGAAAACTGGACTGATTTTTCTCTTCATGTAGTAGACCCAAAGAAAGTTCCAAATGACAGAAAAATAGATTGTATTACAAGAGAAGAAGTCACGGAGCTTGGAGGTTCAGGAGAATTCAAGTTAAATCACCACTGCCTTATTCCATTGGAAGGAACAAAAATTCCGATAGAAGTTAAAAATACAAGAGAACCAAGAGAAAAAGGAACTCTAGTTTTGGATGAAAGAATAATTAATAAATCTGAAAAAATCTCGGGGATTACATATAAAGAAAACCTCTTAGCTTTAGAAATAAGAAAACCTGGAATGGATTCAGAAATTGGTTTTGGAGAAAATCTCCTCAGAATTTTAAGAGAAAATAATATCTCTTATAGGCACAGTCCGACTGGAGTTGATAGAATGGCGGTAATTCTTGATGAAAATCAGATAGCAAATGGAAGATATGAAAGAATATCTGAAAGATTAGAGGATGAACTTGGTCCATTGAAATTAAGCAAGAGACCCATTTCGATAGTGGGCGTGGCAGGTTTAGGAATGAGAAATTATGATAGGGCCGCAGAAGATGTCCTTTCTGC
>Ga0233425_10006547_pt1 | contig 17184 bp, 15 predicted proteins | sample Watercolumn_Towu_2_FD_181712 | JGI IMG/M metagenome (GOLD analysis project Ga0233425, IMG submission 181712) | Freshwater microbial communities from Lake Towuti, South Sulawesi, Indonesia - Watercolumn_Towuti2014_140_MG | ecosystem: Environmental > Aquatic > Freshwater > Lake | place... | reverse complement strand
CCGTCCCGCCGACCAGCGCGCTGGCGAAAGGGCGATCCGGGGCGGCGAAATCCTTCATCACCGCGCCGTTCATCACCGTCGGATCGAGCCCGGCATGATGCAGGATCGCCGCGATCATGCCGGTAACGGTCGACTTGCCGCTGGTTCCCGCGACGCCGATCGCGATGCCGCTGGCGTTGAACAGCGCCGCATTCAGCTCGGCGCGCGACATCCGGGCGCAGCCCCGCGCGCGTGCCGCGACCATATCGGCGACGTCGTCCTCCACCGCGGCGGAGGCGACGACGATCTGCGCCGCATCACTGATGCCGCTGCCGTCCTGCGGGAACAGCGCGATCCCCTGCGCGCGCAGCGCATCGAACTTGGCGGGAACGCGCCCCTGATCGAGCCCACGATCGCTGCCGGCGACGATCGCCCCCCGCCCCGCGAGGATCATCGCCAGCGGCATCATCCCCGATCCACCGATACCGACCAGGAAGAAGCGCTGGCCTGACACATTGCCGTCATGCATGACGGCGGGCTATCGGCGGTTTGGGCATCGGTGGCAAGCTGGGGAAGTGGAATGCGGATCGGCGTACTGGCGGCCAGCAGCGTGGCCAACCCCGACGTGATCGCCCCGGTGTCGGCCTTCGCCGCGATCGCCTATCCCGAGGTCGATCTGGTCTTCCACCCGCAATGCTATGCCAGCGACGGGCATTTCGCCGGGTCCGACGCGGTCCGCGCGGCGGCGTTCGTCGAATATGCCAACGACCCGGCGTTCGACGCGATCTGGTTCCTGCGTGGCGGCTATGGCTCGAACCGCATCCTGTCGGCGGTGATGCCGCGGCTCGGCGCGGCGGCGCGTACCAAGACCTATCTCGGCTATTCCGATGTCGGCTTCCTGCTCGGCGCGCTCTACGCGCAACGCATCGGGCACCCGGTGCACGGCCCGATGGCGAGCGACATCGGCCGGCAGCAGGGCGATCAGACGGTCGCGCGCGCGCTCGGCTGGCTGGCGCGGCGCGATCGGGCGGGGCTGGAGCCCGGGCTCGACACGCGGCCGGCGGCGGCGTTCAACCTGTCGATCCTGAGCGCGCTGATCGGAACGCGCTGGATGCCGAACCTCGACGGGCATGTGCTGATCGTCGAGGAAGTGTCGGAGGCGATGTACGCGATCGATCGCATGCTGTTCACGCTTGCCAGCGCCCCGGCACTCCGCCGCCTCGCCGGGGTGCGGCTGGGCGCGCTGACCGCGATAAAGGACAATGTACCCGCATGGGGGGAAGCGCCCGATGCGATGATGACGCGCTGGTGCGGCGAACTGGGCGTCCCCTATCTGGGTCGCGCGGTGATCGGACACACGCAGGACAATCACGTGGTGCCGTTCGGCACGATCTGATCGCCGGGTGGCGGCGCACGACGGCGCGGCGACGGCAGGCGGCGGCGTGGGCCACGGGCGCTCAGGTCAGCACCACATTCCCGCCCGACGCCATCGCGTTCAACGCCAGCCCCTTTGAGCGACGAAGCGCCTCCGCCGGATCGTCGCCCCGCCCCGCCGCCAGGCCAGCGGAAAAGGTGACCGTCCCGATGGGCGTGCCGTCGCCGCGCAGGCGCAACGTGCGGCGGACCATCGCGTCGCGCGCCGCGTCGATCATGTCGTGCGCGCTGTGCAGCGATACGCCACGAAAGATCGTCAGGAACTCGTCCCCGGTCCAGCGGATCAGCTCATGCCCCTCGCATGCCTGTCGCAACGTCGACGCCATTGCGCGCAGCACGTTGTCGCCGACCGTCCGGCCATAGCGGTTGTTGATCAGGTGCAGATCGTCCAGCTTGCTGAGCGCGAGCGTATAGCCATGCGGCTCAGCCGCGAGGGACAGCAGCAGGACATCGCCCACCTGGCGTGACGACGTTTCCGTCAGCATGTCGTGCGCGCCGTCCGGCGACAGCGCCGACTGTGCGTCGTCATGGCGGGTGTGGATCTGTCGGCGCAGGTCGACGATCTCCGACGCCATGCCGGCAAGGTCGTGCTCCGCCTGCGTCAACCGCGTGATCATCTGACGGGTCAGATCCGCAAGCGAGCCCTCCGCAACCGGCATCCGCGCCAGGTCTCGCCCGAAATCCCCGGTGATCTCCTGCGTTTCGTTGGTCAGCGTTTCCAGCCGATGGGTGTGGCTCAGCACCTGCGCCTCCGCCGCCTCCAGCCGCTGCCCCTCACGCGGCATGCCGTGGCTCCGTGCCAGCTGAGCGGCGTCACCGGCGCTCAACCGCAAGCCGTCCTCGGTCAGTTGCTCGATCTGCCGTGACAGACCCGGATGAGCGCCTGCCAGATGCGCCAGCGCCAGTTCGTAGTGGAGCGGTGTCGGGTCGAGGTGATGGTTCAGCAAAAACTCGAGCGCCTGATACGCACGGTCGAACTTCGCCTTCATCGGTCCCCCGGATCAATAGCGTCGCCCGCTGGCAACACGATGGTAACGGCAACGGGGCGCGCCCGCGGGCGGTCAACGATATGAGCCGCCGGAAGTGCCGTCCAGCCGCCGGAAATACCAGCGCTCGGGTGCTTATGCACCGTTCGCAGCGTCCTGCGGATGATGCGGGGTGAGGATCAGAACGTCGCCCTCGACCCGCCACGATTTGAGCCGCGACAGGAAATTCATGCCGATCACGTCGATATCGCCAAACGCCGGTGACACGACCACCGCCAGATCGCGCGCGACGACATTGCCGAAGCGCAATTGCGATACGTCGCCGGTCTGCGCCTGGATCGTGCCATTGGCGGTCTTGATCAATACCGGGAACATCGCGGGCTTGACCACCACCCCCGCGGCGGCGGCGGTCGGAGGTGACAGTGCGGTGATCGTCGCGCCGCTATCCACCAGCAAGCGGCGGGTGATCCCGCCGCCCGCCGGTCCGAGATGCGCGCTCACGTAAAAATGGCCATCGGGGCTCATCCGCACCCGCGTCTCTTCCCCGGCGACCTGCTGGCTCTCGATATTGAGCGCGGCGGCGATGCGCGCCATCCATGGATCGAACCGCTCCCGCTCGGTCACCAGCGCGAACAGCAGCACACCCACCACCAGCCAGATCGCGAGGCTGACCAGCGTGCGCAGCAACGGAATCCGCCGGGCGACCAGCGCCGCCAGCAACAGCGCGCCGAGCAGCAGGTAGAAATGCGGATTGGCGGTAAAGGCGGATGGCATGGTGATGCGGATATAGGATGGCGCGGGCATCGGCGGAATGACCCGGCGTTCACCCGCGTAACGACTGGCGCGACAGCGCAGGCCGCGCTATAGCGCGACGCGATGAGGCTGGCCTTGCTCCCTATCACGCTCACTACCACCACCCCGGCGTGTCCGGGGGTCGGCGACCGCGTCTCCGCCTGACGCGCCGCCACCCACCCGGATCGCGGGTGGATCGAGCGTCCCCACCCCGATCCCGGCCCTTATCTCAACACGGTCGCTCACTTCGCCGGACGCGGCGGCGAGGACGCCGCGATCCCGGTCTGCGTAGGAATGACGTCGATGGAAATGCTCTCGATCACACTGCCCGACGGTTCGGTGCGAGAGGTCGCTCATGGCACCACGCCGGCGGACATCGCCGCCGCGATCGGCCCGGGGCTTGCCAAGGCGGCGATCGCGGCGCGGGTGGACGGCGAGCTGCGCGATCTTTCCCGCCCGCTGACGCACGACGCCGCGCTGGCGCTGGTGACGCCGCGTGACGAGGCGGATGCGCTCGAACTGGCCCGCCACGATTTCGCGCACGTCATGGCGGAGGCGGTGCAGCATCTGTTCCCCGGCACGCAGATCACCTTCGGCCCGGCGACCGACGATGGCTTCTATTACGATTTCGCCCCCAGGGATCGCCCGTTCACCGATGACGACCTGCCCGCGATCGAGGCGGAGATGCGCCGTATCATCGCGCGGAACGAACCGTTCACGCGCGAAGTCTGGTCGCGTCAGCAACTGATCGACACGTGGCGCGCGCAGGGCGAGACGTTCAAGGCCGAATGGGCCGCCGAACTGCCCGAGGGCGAGGAACTGACGATCTATCGCCAGGGCGCGTGGCTCGATATGTGCCGCGGGCCGCATATGCCCTCGACCGGGCGGCTGGATCCGAATGCCTTCAAACTGACGCGCGTCTCCGGCGCCTATTGGCGCGGCGACCAGAAGAATGCGATGCTGAGCCGCATCTACGGCACCGGCTGGCTCAACAAGAAGCAGCTCGACCAGCATCTGTTCCGGCTGGAGGAAGCCGCCAAGCGCGATCATCGCAAGATCGGGCAGGAGATGGACCTGTTCCACCTCCAGTCCGAAGCGCAGGGATCGGTGTTCTGGCATCCCAACGGCTTCGTGCTGTGGCGCCAGCTGGAAGCCTATATGCGCCGTCGGCTCGACGCTGCCGATTATGCCGAGGTGAAGACGCCGCAGCTGATGGACGCCCGCCAGTGGGAACAGTCCGGCCATTGGGGCAAGTATCGCGAGAACATGTTCGTCGTTCCCGACGAGGTGCCCAATACCGAGGATGAGGGCGCGATCTTCACCGGCGAAGGCGATCTGATGGCGTTGAAGCCGATGAATTGCCCGGCGCATGTGCTGATCTTCAAACAGGGGATCAAAAGCTATCGCGACCTGCCGATCCGCATGGCGGAATTCGGCTGCTGTCACCGCAACGAGGCGCATGGCGCGTTGCACGGCATCATGCGGGTCCGGCAATTCACGCAGGACGACGCGCATCTGTTCGTGCGCGAGGATCAGCTGGTCGAGGAAGTGCGCTCGTTCTGCGAGTTGCTCGATTCGGTCTATCAGGATCTCGGCTTCACCGATTATGCGGTGAAGCTGGCGCTGCGCCCCGAAAAGCGCTTTGGCAGCGACGCGATGTGGGACCAGGCCGAAGCGGAGCTGCGCGAGGCAGTGCTCTCGTCGAACCTGTCCGATACGATCAAGGAGCAGTTCGAGGAACTGCCGGGCGAAGGCGCCTTCTACGCGCCCAAGCTGGAATTCCACCTGACCGACGCGATCGGGCGGACGTGGCAGGTCGGCACGATCCAGTCCGACCGCGTCCTGCCGGAGCGGCTCGATGCCAGCTATATCGGCGAGGATGGCCAGCGCCATCGCCCGATCATGCTGCACCGCGCGATCCTGGGCACGTTCGAGCGTTTCATCGGGATCCTGATCGAGCATCACGCGGGCCGCTTCCCGACGTGGCTGGCGCCGGTGCAGGCGGTGGTGGCGACGATCGTGTCCGACGCCGACGATTATGCGCTGCGGGTCGCCGCCGAGCTGCGTCGCGCGGGCATCCGCGTGGAGACCGACCTGCGCAACGAGAAGATCAACTACAAGGTGCGCGAACACTCGCTGGCAAAGGTGCCGAACCTGCTGGTGGTGGGCAAGCGTGAGGCCGACGAGGGCACTGTCGCGCTCCGCCGGCTGGGCAGCCAGGGGCAGGAGATGCTGTCGCTGGACGCGGTCGTCGCCGGTTTGCGCGACGAAGCGACGCCACCCGATCTTAAGCGCTGATCGGCTACCTTCAAATCCTTCGCACGATCGACTATATCGACATGTCGTCAGTAACTCAGGAGAAGTACCAATCCGTCCTCCCATGATGCGCCGCCCGATGCAGGCGCCGCCGATGAACGGGCCCCGATTCAACGAATGGATCCAGAGCCCCAAGGTCCGCGTGATCGATCACGAGGGCGAGAACCTCGGCGTGATGTACACGCGCGAGGCGATGGAGCAGGCGCGCGAGGTCGGCCTCGACCTGGTCGAGGTATCGCCCAACGCCGATCCGCCCGTCGCCAAGTTCCTTGACGTCGGCAAGTTCAAATATGAGGCGCAGAAAAAGGCGAACCTCGCCCGCAAGTCGCAGAAGACGCAGGAGATCAAGGAGATCAAAATGCGTCCGAACATCGACGATCATGACTATGACACCAAGATGAAGAAGGTGGTCGAGTTCATCGGCGAAGGCGACAAGGTGAAGGTCACCATGCGCTTCCGCGGGCGCGAGCTGAGCCATGGCCAGCTGGGTATGGCGGTGCTGCAGCGTGTCGCCGAACAGGTCCAGGAAGTCGCCAAGGTGGAGGCCTATCCGCGCATGGAAGGCCGCCAGATGCTGATGGTGCTGTCGCCGAAATAACCGCCGGGAATTCCCCGTCGTGGTGATCGCCACGCGCTCTTTGTCGAGCCCCCCGGCCTTCGCCGGGGTGACGGGGCCTTCTCTGCGCGCTTACCCCTCGCGGGCCAGCGCCTTCAGCCGGTACAGTGTCTCCAGCGCCTCGCGCGGGGTGAGCGCGTCGATGTCGAGCGCCTCCACCTCGGCGCGGATCGCGTCGCACTGCTCCTCCTCGGCCTGTGCCGCGGCGGCGAACAGCGGCAGGTCGTCGAGCCCCGCCGCCAGCCCCCCGGTCTTCGCGCGGCCCGCTTCCAGCTTGGCGAGCACCGCCTTGGCGCGCTGCACGGTCGGCGGGGGCATGCCTGCCAGCCGCGCCACCGCAATGCCATAGCTGCGGTCGGCGGGGCCGTCCGCCACCTCGTGCAGCAACACCAGATCCCCCTTCCACTCGCGCGCGCGGACATGATGCAGCGACAGCGCGTCGCACCGCTCGGCGAGCCGGGTCAGTTCGTGATAGTGAGTCGCGAACAGGCACCGGCAGCGGTTGTCCTCATGAATCGCCTCCACCACCGCCCAGGCGATCGCCAGGCCATCGTAGGTGGAGGTGCCGCGCCCGACCTCGTCGAGGATCACGAAGCTGCGCTCGGTCGCCTGCGCCAGGATCGCGGCGGTTTCCACCATCTCGACCATGAAGGTGGAGCGTCCGCGCGCAAGATTGTCCGACGCGCCGACGCGGCTGAACAGCCGGTCGACCAACCCCAGCCGCGCGGAGGCGGCGGGAACGAACGCGCCCGCCTGCGCCAGCACCGCGATCAGCGCGTTCTGCCGCAGGAAGGTGGACTTGCCGCCCATATTGGGGCCGGTGACGAGCCACAGCCGCGAGCGTTCGCCCAATACGCAATCGTTGGCGACGAACCGATCACCCGAGCGTGCCAGCGCCGCCTCGACCACCGGGTGCCGTCCCTCGCGCACCTCGAAACAGGCATGATCGGCGAAAACGGGGCGGGTCCAGCCGCCCTCCACCGCGCGCTCCGCCAGCGCCGCCGCGACATCAAGCCGCGCCAGCGCGTCGGCGGTGGCGGCGATATCCTCGCGCGATGCCAAGGCGGTGGCGGTCAATTCCTCGAGATGCGCCGCCTCCGCCGCCAGCGCATGCGCGCCCGCCTGCGTCACGCTGATCGCCACGTCATGCAATTCGGGCGCGTTGAAGCGCACCACCCCCGCGAGCGTCTGCCGATGGGTGAAGCCCGAATCCGCCCGCATCAACGGATCGGCGGCACGCGCGGGCACCTCGATATGATAGCCGAGCACGCCGTTATGCCGGATCTTCAGCGCGGTGATGCCGGTTTTCTGCCGAAACGTCGCCTCCAGCGCGGCGATCGCGCGCCGCCCTCCGCTGCCGGTATCGCGCAGCGCGTCGAGCGCCTCGTCATAGCCGGCGGCGATATAGCCCCCGTCGCTGGCCTCGATCGGTGGCGCGGGCACCAGCGCGCGCTTCAGCAGGTCGATCAGCGCGCCATGCCCGCGCAGCCGTGGCGCGACCTCGGCCAGCATGCCGGGCGCTTGCTCCAGCGAGTCGAGGCGCTCCGCCAGCATCCACGCGCCATCCAGCCCGTCGCGCAATTGCGCCAGATCGCGGGGCGATCCGCGCCCCGCCGCCAGCCGCCCGAGCGCGCGCCCGATATCGGGAAGTGCGCGCAACGCCGCACGCAACCGATCGCGCAACGTGGCGTCATCGTGGAACAACTGTACCACGTCGAGCCGCGCCTCGATTGCATCGCGATCCATCAGCGGCGCGCCGATATCGGCCGCCAGCAGGCGCGCGCCCGCGCCGGTGACAGTACGATCGATCGCATCGAGCAGGCTGCCCTTGCGCTGCCCGGCGGCGGTGGCGGTCAGCTCCAGGCTTTCGCGCGTCGCGGCATCGATCGCCATCGCCGCGCGCGCGGCGATCAGCACGGGCGGGCGCAGGAACGGCAGCCGCCCCTTGGCGGTATGGTCCAGATAGGCGACCAGCCCGCCCGCCGCCGCCAGCGCGGCGCGCCCGAACTGGCCGAACCCGTCGAGCGTGGCGACGCCGTACAGCCGCTTCAGCCGCGCCTCGCCCTGCGCGCTGTCGAACTCGGGCCGCGGGCGCCACACCGTCGCGGGCACGTCGCCGCCCTCCGCCGCGACCACTTCCGCCGCCGCCAGCCGGGCCAGTTCGGCCCCCAGCCCGGCGGCATCGCAAGTGATCACCTCGAACCGCCCGGTCGATACGTCGGCGGCGGCGACCGCCAGCTCACCCGCCGCCTCGCCGATCGCGACGCACCAATTGGCGGCGCGCGCATCGAGCAGCGTTTCCTCGGTCAGTGTCCCGGCGGTGACGACGCGGACGATCGCGCGATGGACCAGCGCCTTCGATCCACGCGCCTTGCGGGCGGCTTCTGGCGATTCGGTCTGTTCCGCGATCGCGACACGGTGCCCGGCCCTGATCAACCGCTGCAGATAGGCGGTCGCGGCGTGCACCGGCACACCGCACATCGGCACCTTCTCACCGGCATGTTCGCCGCGCGCGGTGAGCGCGATATCCAGCACCTGCGCCGCCACGCGCGCATCGTCAAAAAAGAGCTCGAAGAAATCGCCCATGCGATAGAACAGCAGGCAGTCCGCCGCCTCCGCCTTGAGCGCGAGATATTGCGCCATCATCGGCGTAGGGGCGGGGGCGGGGGTGGTCGCGGTCATCGATTACTCTGTGCGCGGCATAAGCGGCGGGGCAGCGGTTGGCCACCCGCCACATCGCCGCCGATTTGATCGCAAGCGACGGGATGCGGCGCCGGGCCGGGCGCGATAAGGTTACGGCCATGTTGTACGAATGCCCCCTCCCCTCCCCCCTCGGCACGCTAACGCTGGTTGCCGACGATGCCGCGCTGGTGGCGGTGCTATGGCCCGACGATCGCCCCGGCCGGGTCGCCCTGCCGGCGCGCACGATCGCGACGGCGCACCCGCTGCTGATCGAGGCACGGGCGCAGCTCGACGAATATTTTGCGGGGACACGGACGCGGTTCGAGCTGCCGCTCGCGCCGCGCGGCACCGATTTCCAGCGTTCGGTGTGGCGCGCGCTGGATGCCATTCCGTTCGGTGAGACGCGCAGCTATGCCGCGATCGCCAGGGCCATCGGCCGGCCGGCGGCGGTGCGCGCGGTCGGCGCGGCGAACGGGCGCAATCCGATCTCGATCGTCACGCCATGTCATCGCGTGATCGGCGCATCGGGTGCGCTGACCGGCTTCGCCGGCGGCCTCAATGCCAAACGCCGCCTGCTGGCGCTTGAAGGGATTGAGATACTTACAGACTGATCATTCCCATTTGCGGCAGCTTTCCCTAAGGGCACGCGCATGACCGACGATCGCACGCCCGCCGCCGCCGCCGCCGCTGCCCCCCAGGAGCGGATCAACGACTTTTCGGAGCGTGAGGCGCTGCTGTTTCACTCCGAGGGACGGCCGGGGAAGATCGAGATCATCGCCTCCAAGCCGATGGCAACGCAGCGCGATCTGGCGCTGGCCTATTCGCCGGGCGTGGCGGTGCCGGTACGGGCGATCGCGGATGATCCCGCCACCGCTTATGATTATACCGCGAAGGGCAATCTGGTCGCGGTGATCTCCAACGGCACCGCGATCCTCGGCATGGGCAACCTTGGCGCGCTGGCATCGAAGCCGGTGATGGAGGGCAAGGCCGTCCTGTTCAAGCGCTTCGCCGACGTCGACGCGATCGATCTGGAAGTCGCGACCGAGGATGTCGACACGTTCGTCAACGCGGTCGCCGTGCTGGAGCCCAGCTTCGGCGGGATCAACCTGGAGGACATCAAGGCGCCCGAATGCTTCATCATCGAGCAGACGCTGCGCGAGCGGATGAACATTCCCGTTTTCCATGACGACCAGCACGGCACCGCGATCATCTGCGCCGCCGGGCTGATCAATGCCTGCCTGCTCACCGGGCGGCGGCTGGACGAGGTGAAGGTCGTCGTCAACGGCGCGGGCGCGGCGGCGATCGCCTGTACCGAATTGATCAAGGCGATGGGAGTGCGGCACGACAACGTGCTGATCTGCGATCGTACCGGCGTGATCTATACCGGGCGTGAGGGCGTGAACCAGTGGCAGTCGGCGCATGCCGCCAACACCGATCGCCGGACGTTGACCGAGGCGCTGGGGGGCGCAGACGTGTTCCTGGGGCTGTCCGCGGCCGGCGCGCTGAAGCCGGAGATGGTGAAGGACATGGCCAAGGCGCCGATCATCTTCGCGATGGCCAATCCGGAGCCGGAAATCCGACCCGAACTGGCCAAGGCGGCGCGGCCGGATGCGATCGTCGCCACCGGCCGTTCGGATTACCCGAACCAGGTCAACAATGTCCTCGGCTTCCCGTTCATCTTCCGGGGCGCGCTGGACGTGCGGGCGACCGGGATCAACGATTCGATGAAGATCGCCGCCGCCAATGCCATCGCCGAACTGGCACGCGATCGCGTGCCCGAGGAGGTGGCGGCGGCCTATGGCGTGCGGCACACGTTCGGCGCGGAATATATCATCCCCGCGCCGTTCGACCCGCGCCTGATGGAAGTGGTGTCGATCGCGGTGGCGAAGGCGGCGATGGACTCGGGCGTCGCCACCAAGCCGATCCTCGACATGGCCAGCTATCGCGACTCGCTGCGCGCGCGGCTCAACCCGACGACCTCGGTACTGAGCCTCGCCTATGAGGGCGCGAAGGCGCATCCCAAGCGCGTGCTGTTCGCCGAGGGCGAAGAGGAAGTCGTGCTGCGGGCCGCGATCGCCTTCAAGGAGGGCGGTTACGGCACCCCGGTGCTGGTCGGGCGTGAGGACGTCTACGACAATCTGCGCGCGCTCGGCATTCAGAATCCCGAGGAATATGAGCTGCATAACAGCCGCGTCTCGCCGCTCGTGCCGAAAATGGTCGACTTCCTCTACGCGCGGTTGCAGCGGCGCGGCTTCCTGCGCCGCGAAGTGGAGCGGATGATCAACCAGGACCGCAACATCTTCGGCTCGGTACTGCTGCAGATGGGTGAGGCGGATGCGATGATCACCGGCGTCACCCGCCCATGGGCGCAGTCGATGCGCGAGGTGAAGCGCGTGATCGACCCCGCCCCCGGGCGCACCGCGTTCGGCATCCACGTGATGGTGGGTCAGTCGCACACGGTGTTCATCGCAGACACCACCGTCAACGAACGGCCCAGCGCCGAGGAGCTTGCCGATATCGCGGAGCAGACCGCCGCGGTGGCGCGCCGTATGGGGCACGAACCGCGCGTCGCCTTCCTCAGCTATTCCACCTTCGGCAATCCGGCGGGCCAGTGGCTCGACAATATCCGCGACGCGGTGGCGGTGCTAGACCGTCGCCAGGTCGGCTTCGAATATGAGGGCGAGATGGCGCCCGACGTGGCACTCAATCCGAAGCAGCTGGCGAATTATCCGTTCGCGCGCTTGTCCGGGCCGGCGAACATTCTCGTCATGCCGGGGCTGCAATCCGCCAATATCTCGGCAAAACTGCTGCGCGAACTGGGTGGCGACGAAATGATCGGGCCGATGCTGGTGGGCATGGAGAAGCCAGTGCAGATCGCGCCGATGACCTCGACCGCCAGCGAACTGGTGACGCTGGCGGTGCTGGCGGCGGGAGGCATCGCGCGCTGAACGGCCAGGTCAGCGCTGTAGCCCCCGGCCCGTCGACGGCGTGAGTCGCGCCGTGCCCCGCGATCACTCGGCGTCGTGCTGCGCCTCCGGCGCGGCACGGCGGAACGCCTCGTGCTCGAGGCAAGCCGCCTCGATCGCCTCGAGCCGTGGCCAGCGCAGCGACACCCCGAACCGGCGCGCATTGTACAATTGGGGGATCAGGCAAATGTCGGCCAGCGTCACCTGCGCACCGACGCTATAATCGCCCGACGGCGGCGGCAGCAGCGCATCATAGGCCGCCAATCCGTCGTCGATCGTATCACGCGCCCAGCCGATCACCTGCGCCTCCTCAAGCCCCAGCGCGCGCAGCCGCGTCAGAACCTTCAGATTCTGTACGGGATGCGTATCGCAAGCGATGATCTGCGCCAGCGCCCGTATCGCCGCCCGTGTCGCGGCATCGCCGGGCAGGAGCGGTGGTGTCGGGCACTTGTCCTCCAGATATTCGCAGATCGCGAGGCTTTGCGTTAGGATCGCGCCATCCGCCTCCAGCACAGGGAGGAATCCCTGCGGGTTGAGCCGTCGAAAGGCGGGATCATGCTGCGCGCCCCGGGCAAGGTGGTGAAACGCATCGCGATAGCCGATCCCCTTCAGGTTCAAGGCGATCCGCACCCGCCAGGACGCGGTCGAGCGATAATAGCCGTGAAGGACGGGCTCGATCATGCGCGAGGGCCGATCGTGACGCACAGGTCGGCAAGGCCATCGATGCTGACCCGCAAAACGTCCCCCGGGCTGACCGGGCCGACGCCCTCCGGCGTACCCGTATAGATCAGGTCCCCCGGCTCCAGCCGATACAGGGTGGACAGCGTCGCGACGATCTCCGCGACGCTCCAGATCATCGCGCCGAGCACGTCCTGCTGGCGCAGCGTGTCGCCGACATGCAGCGTGATCGCCGCGGCGGGATCGAGCGGCGTCGTGGCGGCGGGGCGTATCACCCCGAGCGGGGCCGATTGTTCGACGTTCTTCGCCACATCCCACGGCTGCCCCGTCGCCTTGGCGGCGGCTTGCAGATCGCGGCGGGTCATGTCGAGCCCGGCGGCATAGCCATAGATGTGATCCGCCGCACGCGCCGCGGCGATGTCGCGGCCACCCGCGCCGATCGCGACGACCAGTTCGGCTTCGAATTGATAATCATGCGTGGCGGACGGATAGGCGATCGTCGCACCGTCCGGGACCACCGCCTCCGCCCATTTGGTAAAGAAAAAGGGAGGCTCCCGCACCGGATCGCTACCCATTTCGCGGGCGTGACCGGCGTAATTGCGTCCGACGCAGAACACCCGCCGCACCGGGAATCCGACGCCGTCACTGGTCGCGGCGATGACCGGGGCGGGAGGATCGAAGAGATATGACACGCGACCCGCTCCCGCATTTATCGAACCGCGACCCTATCGCCGCATCGCGCGGGAGCAAGGCAAATGACGGCGGCCGCCCTATGTCGCGCGCAGGTAATCCACGAAAGCGCGCAGCTTGGGCGCCATGTGTCGTCGGGCCGGGAAGTAGAGGAAGAAGCCGGGGAACGGCTCCATGTACGCCTCAAGGATGGAGACCAGCTCACCGCGGTCGACATGGACGCGGAACGTCTCCTCGAACGCGAAGGTGATCCCCGCGTGCGCCAGCGCAGAGCGCAGCATGAAGCGCGGATCGTTGGTCGTGATCTGCGGATCGACCTGTACGCTGAAGGACTGCCCGTTTTCGTCAAACTCCCAGCGGTACGGCGCGGTATCGGGGGTGGCGCGCCAGCCGATGCAGTCGAAGCGGGACAGGTCGCGCGGATGCTCCGGGCAACCATGTTCGGCCAGGTAGCGCGGCGAGGCGACCACCATCATCCGTATCTCGCCACCGATCGGCACGGCGATCATATCCTGTTCCAGCACTTCGCCCAAACGGACACCGGCATCAAAGCCGGCCTCGACGATATCGAGGTCGGCATCGCTCACGGTCACGTCGATCTTGATGCCGGGATACGCCTTGGCGAACCCGGCGATACATGGCCCGGAAAGAACGCGCTCGGCGATCGACGCCACCATGAGCCGAAGCTGTCCGGTCGGCTCATCCGTACCGGTGATCGCGTCGAGGGCCTCGTCGATCTCGGCGAACGGCCCCGATACCCGCTCGCGCAGTTGCTCTCCCGCCTCGGTCAGGCGCGCCGATCGGCGAACTCGCCGGGATGGTCGCAGGTTGGCCCGGTGTCGCCTCCTTCACCCACTGGCGGCTCGGCTCACCCGGCGTCGTCGACGGCGCGGAGTTCCATGTCGGCGATCCCGAGCTAGGCCACATCCATCTCGACGGCAGCGCCCATATCCCCCTGACCGGTCGCATCGCTGCGCTGCTGCACACAGGGGCATGGGACGCACACCATATTGGAGCGATGCGTGGATCACCTGTCCCGTGCAGTCATCGGTGGAGGTGGCACGTGCATCGTGGATGTTTCAACTCTCCTATGCGCGCATCCGCGGCGCGTCGGACGCCGAAGTGGTGGATCGCATCAGGAGCGGCGCGGGGCTGGCTGCGGACTGATGGAGGACCGCCGCCGTTCCGAACCGGCAACGCGCCCGGTCGTATCGATCGCGCCTGCCGGCTTTCCAGCGCCATCTTTCGGAAGCACGATAGCGGCGCAAACGACCGTCCCGACGTTTTGAAGGAGTTCTGTCATGAAGCAGTCAGGTAATACGATCCTCATCACCGGGGGCGGATCAGGCATTGGCGAGGCTCTTGCGCAACGCTTCCACGATCTCGGCAATACCGTCATCGTCGCCGGTCGCAGGCGCGATGCGCTGGACGGTGCTGGACAGCAGCTACGCGCTGGCCGAGGCAATGCGGGCCCACGAACGCGCCGCGAGGGGCAGCATCAAGGGCAAGATCGTCCTGACGGTCGCCTGAAGTACCAGCGCCGGCGCTGTGGCAAGGCCGTCTAAAGGGCAGCTTGAGCATGTACGACATCAAAAGCGAGCGTCCACTCGCGACCGGCTAGTCGGTATCCGGCGTCACGTTGTATATTGTCGTCGGAGGAGAGGGATATGGCCAAGCGGACCATCATCGTCACCGGCGGCAACGCTGGCCTGGGGCTGGCCTTTGGCCGCGAACTGGGCCGCGATGCGGATATCCTCGTCGTCATCGCATGTCGCGACCTGCTCCGCGGCGAACAGGCCGCCACGACGCTCCGCGGACAGGGCGTCCATGCCCATGTCTTGCCACTCGATCTAGCGGATCTCGCCTCGGTGCGGCGCTTCCCCGACGCGCTGCGCGAGGCGGCGCTTCCCCCGCTTGCGGGCCTGATCTGCAACGCGGGAGTGCAGGATGGCGGCACGCCGCGGCGCACCGTCGATGGCTTTGATGAGACGTTCGGCGTCAACCACCTGGGCCACTATCTGCTGGCCCGTCTGCTGCTGCCGGTAATGGCGCGGGGGGCAAGCATCGTCTTCGTTGCCAGCAACACGCATGATGCCTCGACCGGCACCGGTCTGCCGGAGCCGACCTACCCCGGTGCCGCCGCATTGGCGGCCGATCAAGCTACCGGAAGCAAGGCCGGGCAAAAGCGGTACACCGAGTCGAAGCTGTGCATTATCTATACGGCCTATGAATTGGCCCGGCGTCTCGAAGCGTCACCGGAGGCGCACCTCCGCTCGATCCGCGTCAATGCCTTCGACCCCGGCATGGTCCCGGGCACTGGCCTGGCCCGCCGCTATCCAGCGCCGTTGCGATTCATATGGTCCTATATCCTGCCGGTGCTGACCCTGTTCCAGCGCAACGTAAACCGGCCGGCCACCTCGGCGCGACGCATGGCGGCGCTCGTGAACGGCGGGATGGGCGACCTTAACGGCAAATACGTGTCGATGGGGCAGGTCACGGCCTCATCGGCACTTTCCTATGACCGGGAGAACGCGGCCGATTTGTGGGAGGCGAGCGCCGCCATGATCGATCTGCCACCGACGTTGGGCGATGCTGGCGAGGCCGTGGCCCATCGCCCGGCGAACAGCATTGTCGCCGCCCCGCCGCAAGCGCGGCCGGCCGAGGGCGCCTAGATCGCAAAGCGGGCCGGTCCGATCAGGCCCGTTTCGCAATTTCGCGTGCCAGCATCTTCACGGCGACGGCCGTCGCCCCGACCCGGCCGATGGAGCTGGCAGCGGCGTTGACGCGCTCCGCGCTGCCACTGGCGAGCGTGGCCAAGGTCGACGCGGTTTCGCGCTGGCGTTCGGCATGATCTAACGCCGAGTCGAGTAGGTCCGCCTGGTTCGCCACCAACCCGGCCTGGGTGTCGACCAACGCTCGGGCGGCCTGCACATCCGTCGCGATCTCCTCTGCGGAACTGCCGATATCGCCAGTCGCCCCCTGGGTACGCTTCGCCAACTCCGACATTTCGGCCGCCACGGCCGCGAACCCGCGCGCCTCGGGACCGCTACGCGCCGCCTCGATCCGGGCGTTCAGCGACAGCATCTGGCTCTGGCGGGCAATGTCGCGCACTGTGCGCGATATAATCGCCAGCCGGTCGGGCGAGCGTTCCAGCGCGTCAACCGCTGGCCGCTGTTCGCCAAGGGCATCACGGGCGATGAGCAACACCGCATTGTGTTGACGGACCTCGCGTTCCAGCTCGGTCGCGGCACCGTCCAGCATGGCGGCCAGCGATGCGACCTGTTGCACCTGATCGGTGAGCGCGCGGATCGCACTGGCGGCGACATCGGACTCGCGCGCGACGCCCGCGGCCATGTCGGCTAGCCGGACCGTCAGGTTCGCGAGCGATGGCGCGGCTTGGTCTGGCGGCACGTCACGCCGCCCGACGGACGGCGGCCTGCATCGTGTCGGACAGCAGCGTATAGGCGACACCCCATGCTGCCTCGGTTTCCGCATTGAACAAGGGGCCAAGCCCAGCGCGCAGGGTGTCGATCAAGGCAGCGCCTACCGCGTCATAATGGCGCGCCCTCGCGCCATAGGCGACATGGCGGATCGCAAGCTCCTCGGCAACGGGGACGATGGTATCGAGCCTGTCGAGCGCGTCGACGACTGTTGCGAGGGTCAGGAAAAGCTTGCGGCCCTGCTCCGCCATGTCGTTCTTGAACAGCGGGCGGGTATCCGGCGCGAGCGCGAACAGCTTGGCATAGAAGATGGCGGCAGCCTCGTCAGTGATCGGGACGACGTAGGCGAAGCTGGTCTGAACAAGGTTGATCTGACGGGCGGTAAGCATGGGAACGGGCTTAGGAGCGGTGGATGTCTAATTGGTAAATGGCATCGCTACAAAACGGGCATTCGGAATGTGAGCTATCACGCCTGTCCGGGACTGTCAGGAATTTTGTGCGGGAGGCCGGTTACCGTCATTAGATGACGAAGCGCTCACCGAAGATTACGGCGAACTGACTTTTGGCCTCACCCCATTCGCGCGGTGGGCGCTTCCATTCGTCCG
>Ga0233425_10006546_pt1 | contig 17188 bp, 16 predicted proteins | sample Watercolumn_Towu_2_FD_181712 | JGI IMG/M metagenome (GOLD analysis project Ga0233425, IMG submission 181712) | Freshwater microbial communities from Lake Towuti, South Sulawesi, Indonesia - Watercolumn_Towuti2014_140_MG | ecosystem: Environmental > Aquatic > Freshwater > Lake | place... | reverse complement strand
TAAGCATACGTTCTATTTGCACCTGAAAGAGACTGAGTTTCGCTTTAATCATAGGGCTGTTAATATGTACCTTGAAATACTCAAATTATTAAGAAAAAATCCGCTTTAGCTTCCTAAGACCCTTTCAAATTTGGTAGCGGGCAGGATTTTGCTTTAACTCGAGCTGACAATCTTGCTTCGGACTATCTTGTGCGCCGCCGCCGACACTTTGGTACTTTGTTCAGACAAAATTTATTGGCAGTCATCGTCTATGCCGTTGCTGGGTCTCTCATGCTCGGTTTGGGTGGTTGGCTAGTGATGCAGGGACAGATTAATCTTGGACAATTCGTGGCAGCTGAGTTGATAATTTTTGGTGTGCTTGGGGCGTTTCTGAATTTTGTCAGTAAGCTAGAATATTTATATGACATGGTAGCTGCAATGGACAAACTTGCAGCTATACACGAGGTCAGTAAAGAGCGTCAGGGTGGCCATGCGATATCATTGGAAGCTGCACCTGAGCTTGTATGCAATAATATTTCTTATGCCTTTTCCAATCAACATTCGGTGATTGAACATGTGACGTTTACAGTCGAGCCTGGTTCCAGCGTATCGATACTGGCTGACACCGGCATGGATCGGGCAGTTCTGGCAGATGTACTAGTTGGTTTGCGTAATCCCACATCTGGACATGTTCAAGTTAACGGGCTAGATTTGCGCCAACTCGACCTAGGTGCCTACAGAGAAAAGGTTGCTTATATAAACCATCTGGAAATTCTGGAGGGCTCAATTCTGGAAAATCTGAGGTTTGGAAATTCTTCTGATTTGCCTGAGATTCAAGCTGTATTGCAGTCATTGGGTCTTTCCAAACGTATCGAGCAATTGACTGAGGGTTTGAGTACACCTCTGGTTCCAAGAGGGTTGCCGCTGACCCGAACAGAGCAACGTCTTTTGATGATTGCCAGAGCGGTGCTTTCGAAACCGCGGTTAATTGTCATAGACGCAGTACTGGATGAAGTGGATACTAGTGCGCTGAAGCTGGCCAGCAAAACATTACAAGCTGTTGAACAGCCATGGACGCTTATTGTGTTGACTCAGTCAGCAGAGGTTGCCGGGAATTTTGGCAGAGTAGTGAAACTGGATAAGCTGAACGGAGTCCAGCCATGACGGCTCGCTATAAGCCTAACGCACTCTTGCAAGCAGAGACACCAATATTCGTGCGCCGTATGAGCAGATGGCTCTTTTGGCTATTCTTCATTGTACCGCTGGTTATCCTGTTTTTCCCTTGGCTTCAGAATATACAAGGCAAGGGCATGGTAACGGCATACCATCCCTCCGAACGTCGTCAAACCATAGATGCCCCTATCAGCGGTGTCATTAGTAAGTGGTTTGTGCAGGAAGGCACGCATGTTAAATCGGGTGATGTATTATTGGAAATGACGGACGTGGACCCCCAGTTTCAAGACAGGCTGGGAGAGCAGTTGGATGCGGTTACTGGCAAGCTGGGCGCCAAAGAAGATGAGCTTAAATCATACCAAACCCAGTTACAGAGCTATTTGACGGCACGCGATGCTAAGACCAGTGCAGCGACCTATAAGCGCGATATGGCAAGGCAAAAAGTAGTCTCTGCCACCGAGGCTATCCACGCGGCAGAAGCAACACTGGCAGCTACAGAGTATCAACAAATACGAATGGAACGGCTGCTCACCGAAGGCCTAGTCAGCAAACGCGATCAGGAAGTAGCGGCGCGTGATCATGCAGTGGCTACCCGAGCCCTCAATAGCGCCAAAGCCCAGCTTGACGCTGCGCGTGCTGAAGAGCGCTCTGCAAATGTCGAGATTACTCAGATTCGTGCCGATGCGCAGACTTCCATCGATTATGCCAATGCACAGATCAATAAACTGCGTGGTGAAATTGCCGATAGTCGAAATAGCGTACTGAATGCGGAAGTAAACCTGGCTCGTCAGCAGGCCCAGAAAGTGCTTGCCTCTCGTGCCGGCACGGTATTCAGGTTACCTATCAACTCGCAATCACAAATCATTTCGCGCGGACAGCCTTTGCTGGTGATTGTCCCGGAAAATAATCAGCGTGCGGTTGAGCTTTACTTAGACGGGCGCGATGCACCGCTTGTCGTCAAGGATAGCGTCGTACGTTTGGAATTTGAAGGCTGGCCAGCGGTTCAGGTTTCTGGGTGGCCAAATGTCGCGATAGGTACCTTCGCAGGAAAAGTTTCTTTTGTAGATGCGACGGATGACGGCACAGGCACATTCAGGGTGATGGTCATCCCAGATGAGCACCAACAAAAATGGCCGGAAGACCGCTTCTTGCGTCAAGGCACGTCTGCCCGCGGCTGGATTCTGCTAGAGCAGGTGACGGTGGGTTACGAGATATGGCGTATGTTGAATGGTTTCCCTCCCAGACTTCCTAAGGCGCCAGAAACAGGAACGGTCAAATAAATGCGTTGCCTTAGTCGCCTGTTACTTGTCTTTGCGTGCACAGCACAGGCAGCATGGGGGGGAACTACGATTCAAAGTGCTGAAAACAGATTACGCATGGACGAAGGTATTCAACTACAAGATTACAGCGCTCCCGCCAAAAGTATTGAAGAGGCAATCGAGCAACAGAAAGAGACTCGATCCGGCATCTAGATTGATCTGCAAAAAATTCTGAAGGAAACGGATACTGCACAACCTCGCGCTTCTGACCAGAATCAGCTGCTTTCTATAGCAGAGATTCGTGTTGTAGCACTCAAGAACAATTTGTCTTTGCAAGTGATTCAGGCTGATCCGAAGATAGCGCAGACGCGAGTGAGTGAAGAACGTGCCAAGTTTGACAATATCATCTATGCAAATCTGAAATATGGTGAGTACGATTTACCAGAAAGGAGTGGTGATCGAGTCAGATTCAGTTCAGATGATGCGGCACTGGATAAAAGGGTAGTCAAACAAGCTATAGAGAACCAGCGCATCAAGGGTTTAGATAGGGAGCTGGGCATTGCCATTCCGCTTCGCACTGGCGGTACTATCAATGTGAGTTCACCATTTGAAAACAAGGACAAATCCAATCCGTTCGGCTCGGACGAATACCGCGCGGGCCTGCGTTTTTCGGTCAGCCAGCCGCTGTTGAGGGATGCGGGTATAGCGGTCAACGAGGCCAGTATCAATATTGCAGCAGTTGACCAGGCTGCTACCGAGTCCCGTGCGCGGTTGCAATCTATCCGTGTCATTGCAATGATTGACAAAGCTTATTGGGCGCTAAATCAGGCCTGGACCGAGCTTGAGATTCGTCGCCAGCAGTATGAATATGCAAGCCAGAATCTTGCCATGGTTCAGCGTCGGGTTAAAGAAGGCTTAAGTGCCGCAATCGAGTTGAATCGTGCCGAATTCGGTGTAACTGATCGTATCGAGCAGCTTATTGTTGCGAATACTAACCTTAAGCTGGCTCAACGCCAGCTTAAGTTCTTGCTTAATGATGGTGCGCTCCCGTTGGATCAAGATACAGGGATTACTCCCACGACAACACCTACTCTGTTCCATTACAGTTTTGACCGGCAAAAGCTATTGACTCAGGCATCAGCAAATCGCTTGGAGTTGCTCGAATTAGAACTCAAACTGAGTGAAGATGCCTTGCGGATCGATTATTTGCAGAATCAGACATTACCATTATTCACATTAGACTACAGTTATGGTGCACTCTCCAATAGCGCTGGAAGTTTTGGAAGCGCTTATGGCAATACTCTGGGCGGCGATTTTAGCGACTGGTATATCGGTTTCAGGTTTGAGATGCCGGTAACCAATGAGGCGCGCAAGGCAAGATTGAGCCGCGCGGTTGAACAACGTCTGCAGCGCCTTTCCACCAAAGCCTTACAGGATTTGGCAGTCAAAAGGGAAATTCACGATAGCCTTGATGTTGTGGAACAGCATTGGCAGCGCATCGTCGCTGCCCGTCAGCAAGTAGGTATTGCCGGCATGAATTATGATGCGGAACTTAAACAGTTCAAGGAAGGCCTGCGTACCATGACTGAGGTTCTGGAGATGTTGACGCGCCTTGGTGATGCGCAGATTCGTGAGATTCGTGCTATTACCGATTATCAGGTTGCGCTGGTCGACCTTTCTTTTGCGACGGGTACGCTACTGGGCTATTCTAACGTTAATTTTTCCGAGCATAATTCCTCTACAGTCGGTGAGTAAATTCTCGCTTTAATTTATAATGGCGGGATGAAATATATCTCTACACGCGGCCAATCTCCCGCATTACCATTTTGTGATATTTTGCTCGGCGGCCTCGCGCCAGACGGTGGCTTGTATATGCCAGCGCAATATCCGCAATTTACCGACGCAGATTTAACAGCCATGCGTCACATGAATTACCGCGATTTGGCGTTTGCGATTTTAAGCCGTTTGATTGATGACATTCCCGCCGCCGATTTGAAGGCCATTATTGATATAACCTATCGTGCGGAGGTGTATTGCTATGCCCGCCCGAACCAGAATCCGGAGGATATAACTCCGACGCTGAAACTGGAAGACAACCTCTATTTGCTGTCGCTATCTAACGGCCCTACGCTGGCGTTTAAAGACATGGCGATGCAACTGCTGGGCAATTTGTTCGAGTATGTGCTGCAAAAGCGCGGCGAGACGACGAATATCCTTGGGGCAACCTCTGGTGATACAGGCTCTGCAGCAGAATATGCGATGCGCGGCAAGCATGGTGTGCGTGTGTTCATGCTTTCGCCGCACCAGAAAATGAGCCGCTTCCAGACTGCACAGATGTTCAGCTTGCAGGATGGGAATATCTTCAATATTGCTGTGAAAGGCGTGTTTGATGATTGCCAGGATATGGTAAAAGCAGTCAGCAACGACGCAGCTTTCAAGGCAAAATACAAAATCGGCGCGGTCAATAGCATCAACTGGGGCCGCATCGTCGCGCAAGTGGTGTATTACTTCAAAGGTTATTTTGCAGTGACGCAAAATAATCAGCAAAAGGTCAGTTTCTGCGTGCCTTCGGGCAACTTCGGCAATGTATGCGCCGGCCACATTGCCCGTATGATGGGTTTGCCAATTGATAAATTAGTGGTGGCGACCAATGAGAATGATGTGCTGGACGAGTTTTTCAAAACCGGTGTTTACCGCCCACGCGGCAGTGCGCAAACTTACCATACCAGCAGCCCCTCGATGGACATCAGCAAGGCTAGCAATTTCGAGCGTTTTGTCTATGATCTGGTCGGTCAGGATGGCGCAAAAGTGCGTGAACTCTGGTCGTCCGTGGATAAAGGCGGCAGCTTTGATTTGAAGGCTCAGGGCTTCTTCGACAAAGTGCCGGATTTCGGTTTCACTTCCGGCGCAAGCAATCATGCAGCGCGCATGGCAACCATTCGCGACACAAAAGCCAAATATGGCGTGGTGATTGATACGCATACGGCGGATGGCCTGAAAGTTGCGCTGGAACATCGCAACGGCAACGTGCCGATGGTGGTGCTGGAGACAGCATTGCCGGCCAAGTTTGAGGATGCGATTACTGAAGCTTTGGGGCATGCGCCGGAACGGCCTGCCAGCCTCGACGGCATTGAGAAACTTCCGCAAAGGTTTGCTGTGATGGAGGCGAATGTGGATGCGATTAAACAATTTATCGTGAGTCATGTATGAAGCAATATCATGATTTGTTGAAACATGTATTGGAAAACGGTCATCAAAAGCATGACCGGACCGGTACCGGCACGATCTCGGTGTTCGGTTATCAGATGCGCTTTGACCTGAATGCCGGTTTTCCTTTGCTGACGACCAAGAAAGTCCACCTCAAATCCATCATCCATGAACTGCTGTGGTTCTTGCAGGGTAGCACCAATATTGCCTATCTGAAAGAAAACGGTGTGACCATCTGGGATGAATGGGCGGATGAGAATGGTAACCTCGGCCCTGTCTATGGCTATCAGTGGCGCAATTGGCCAAAGCCGGATGGCTCACATATAGACCAGATTACACAGGTCGTGCAACAAATCAAAAACAACCCCGATTCGCGTCGCTTGATCGTGAGTGCGTGGAACGTGGCGGATGTCGATAAGATGAAGCTGCCGCCATGCCATGCTTTTTTCCAGTTTTATGTGGCGGATGGAAAACTCAGTTGCCAGCTCTATCAGCGTAGCGCAGATATTTTCTTAGGCGTGCCGTTTAACATTGCGTCTTACGGGCTGCTCACCATGATGGTGGCGCAGGTGTGCGGCCTCAAGCTGGGTGATTTCGTGCATACGCTTGGCGATGCGCATATCTACAATAATCATTTCGACCAAGTGAAAGAGCAGCTTTCACGCGATTTCCGCGCATTGCCAACGATGCGCATCAACCCTGATGTGAAAGATATTTTCGGCTTTAAGTTCGAAGATTTTACGCTGGAAAACTACGACCCGCACCCGCCAATCAAGGCACCTGTCGCTGTTTGATTCCGGCAGAATCCAAGTTAAAAAAAACCCCGCAAAAGCGGGGTTAAAAATACTTGTGATCACAAGGGAGGGAATCACAAGATAGCACTACTAGGAGCTTAATTGGTTGCCGGAGTGCTCTCCAAGGTTTTGGTGTTGCTCATGGCGGACTTGAAGCTTGCGTATTCATCTGCGCTTATCCCACCATCATGGTTTGCGTCCACGGCGTCATAGATTGCAGAAAGGTTTTTGTCCTTAACGGCCTCTTTGGCGGAAATCTTGGCGTCATTATTAGCATCCAGTTTTTTGAAATCCGGGTCAACGCCGCCTTTGGCTGCATCGGTTGTCTTGATGTCGCCAGCTTGTATCTCGGCAGGTTTGACTTCACTGGGTTTGACTTCGGCGATCACAACAGCTTTGCCGTCGGCTTGTGCGGTCGTACCAACTAACAAAGACAAGGCGCCCAAAGATAGCCCGAGCAATGCAGCGGCGGTTAATTTATTCAAAGACAAAGATTCCATTAGCTACTCTCCTGATATATAGAATTAGATGTGCTTTTACTATAGCGAGATGTGTGCCAGTTTTGTTTTTTTATATAAAACAATAGGTTAGGTTTGTTTTTGCAACGAAGAAAGGTGATTTTATGTCGTGAAAAAACGACAAATAAATACATTATCTATTAACTATATGATAATAAAAGATTTTTTATGTCGTCAAAGCACGACAAAATTATGAGGGTTGGAAGCTTTTTGGATCTAGCTGGTGGCGTTTTAATAAACTGTAAAATTCAGTACGGTTACGTTTAGCGATTTTCGCGGCAAGCGCCACATTGCCCTGGGTGGTTTTGAGCAGGTTGGAGAGGTACTGGTGCTCGAACTGCAGCCTGGCAACATCAAAAGTGACCAGGTTACCAATGTCATCATGCAATGCACGTTGCACCAGTGCAAGAGAGATCAAAGGTGTGGTAGCCAGGACCACCGTTTGCTCAATCACATTCTGCAACTGGCGGATATTTCCCGCCCAGGCGGCGCTGATAAGCGTTTCCAATGCATCAGGCGCAAAGCCATGCACGGTTTTGCGATATTTCCTGCTGAATACACCGATAAAATGATTGGCCAGCAGCGGAATATCCTCGCGTCGTTCGGCAAGTGACGGAATACGCAGGCTGACAACGTTGATGCGATAGAAGAGGTCCTCGCGAAAGCGTCCTTCACGCATTTCTGTATTCAAGTCCCGATGTGTGGCAGAGATCAGGCGCACATCAACCGGCACGTCTTGTGTGCTGCCCACTGCGCGTACCAGGCGTTCTTGCAACGCACGCAATACTTTGACTTGCAGGCTGCCCGGCATATCGCCAATCTCGTCCAGAAACAAGGTGCCGCCATTGGCGCTTTGGAAAAGACCGATATGTGTTTTGACTGCTCCAGTAAATGCACCTTTGACATGGCCAAACAGTTCGGATTCCAGCAGATTTTCCGGTATGGCACCGCAGTTGATGGCTACAAATGGACTATCCGCACGCGGGCTGGCGGCATGAATGGCGCGTGCCAGCAACTCTTTACCGGAACCGCTTTCGCCTTGGATAAAAACGCTAGCATCTGTTGCGGCGACCAATTTGGCTTGCCGCAGTACACCTTCCATTTCACTGCTGCGTGTCAATATCTGCGCGCGCCAGGCTTGATCCTGCAGGTCACCGGATTCGGCGGCTCCGCTGATGCGCATTGCATTGGTCACTTGCAGCAGTAGCTCCTGGCTGTCAAAAGGCTTGGTGAGGAAGCCAAATGCGCCTTGCTGCGTCACTTTGACGGCATCCGGAATCGATCCATGCGCAGTCAGCATAATGACCGGCATAGTGACATACTTGCGCCGGATGGCTTCCAGCAGGGAAATCCCATCCATATCAGGCATGCGCAAATCACTCAGTACAAGCGCAGGTTGTTGCTGCTCAATGATGGCAAGTGCTTCTAGCCCGTTTTTTGCGCTAATCGTGCCGTAGCCTGCCGCATTCAGGCGCATGCAGATCAGTTTCTGGATGTCGGCATCATCATCAACAACAAGGATGCGAGCCTCTGGGGATGTCGTCATATCTGTAATCCGGTTATGGCTTTGGCGCTGCGCTATCGCGGTTGCCCATCGTCTTTTCGATTTTCTTCAAGGCATTCAACTTTTGTTCCAGCGCATCATATTTTTGCTGTAGCTGTTCATTCTTCTGCTGCAAAGCATCAATGCGCTGTTGTTGTAGTTTACTATCGTTTTTAGCTTTGAGCAGCTTGTTGGTGTCGGCAAGCCATTCATGAAATAAATATACCCATGCGCTATCCAGTATTGGCTGGTCATTCATTTGAATCAGTTCCTGCAATATAGTCTGTGCTTTTAAGGGGTCACGAACGCGACTGGATGGCAGGCCATAAGCCATGGCTAGCTTGATTTGCCGGAGCTGGTTTTGCTGGCTGTCTTTGAGTGGTTTGCCAAGTTCGGCTAGGAGGTTCTTTTGCAAATCAATGTTTGCTTCAGAGAATGTTTCATAAAACGCTAGTAGTTCATGCGTGTGCAGCATCTGATTTGCCTGGACAGCTGGTAAGTTTGTAGAGGTGTTTTTGGCTGCCTGCGATGAGTGCATGCAACCGGAAAGTATGCTTAAGCTCAGGATAAGAAAAATGAGTAAAAATTTCATGCTGGAATGATTTCGGTCGTCTTTTTTGGTAGTTTGATTACGAATGTTGCGCCTTGGGTGTCGATATGTGTTGAAAGTTGGATAGTCCCACCGTGTGCCTCGACTAGGTTTTTGCAGATGGCTAGTCCCAGGCCACTGCTTTCTACTAGGCTTTGCCCGGATTCAATGCCACGATAGAAAGGCCGAAATAGTTTACTCTGATCTTGCAGGCTGATGCCTGGCCCGGAGTCTGATACACGCAACAGGTAGTGATGGTCGTTTTCGGATACATATATCTTGATGTCGCCATGGTCGGGTGTGTGCTTGATGGCATTAGATAACAGGTTATCGAGAATGATTTGGATCTTCTCGCGATCAACCAGCCAAGAGGTGTCTTCCATGAATTTTCGGATAACCAAGGATTTCTTCTGGATGCTCAGGTAATGATTTTGCAATGTATGTTGTACGATGCTACGCATGTCTACAAGTTCAACTTGTAAGGAGGATGCCATGGTTTCCAGTTTGGTATAGTGCAATAGGTTCTCGATCATTTTTTGCAGTTTCAGACTGTTTTCGCGCAGAATCTGGGTGATTTCGATTTGTTGCGGCGTCAGTCGGCCACCAATGCCGTCATGCAGTAATTCGGTACCTTCACGAATTGCGGTCAGTGGCGTTTTCAACTCGTGCGAGACATGACGAAGGAATTGCTGTTTCTGCTGATCTATGCCTTGAAGCATCGTGCGTAGCCAATCTAGACGCTGGCCAAGCTTGCTCAAATTGCCCGGGCCATCAATTTGTATCGGCTGGTGATATTGTCCCAGGCCAAGCCTTTCCAGCGCGTCATCCATGTTGCGGATAGGTCTTGCCAGCATAAAGGCGATAAAGGCTGCACTGAGCAAAGCCAAAGGAATCAGAACTAGGCTCTGCAATAGCAGTTTTTTTTGCGTTTTACCGGCTTTCTCCTTCAATGCTGCACTGGCCTGGTCAATCTGTACGTTGGTGTCTTGTGCGATGCGTATCGACAAGGTGTTGAGTTTGGCGAAGCGTGCCGAAATCATGGACGTTACGTCCGCAGGCTGCTCGTCTTTTGCCAAATCAGTATCTACTTTTGCGAGTTCTTGCCGGAATTCAGCCAAGTCTGGCGATGGTGCCTGGGGTAACGCAGAGAGTTGCCGCGCAGCAACAAAGGTTTGTTCAAATGCTTTCCGGTAACTTTGCATCAAGGCCGGCTCATGTAATATCTGGTATTGCAGTAAACTGCGTTCCATGATGATGAGCTGCGATTGTAGTGTTTGGCCTGCGCGTGTCGCCAGCACGGCATTATCTACAGTCTGCTGCCCCTGGCTGGCAATGCGTTCAAAGGCAAGATTGGCATTGATGAAAGCGACGATCAAGGGTAGTACAGCCACGGCAAAGCCTGCAAGCAGGAGCTTGAGGAAAGATTTGGGGTAGCGCCACCGCAACATGGGAACATTCTAAAAAGAAACGTTATAAACATCCAGTATAATATGAAGATGACTCAGCTTAGTATCATCGTTGCTTATGCCAATAACCGCGTCATCGGCATCAATAACACTTTGCCATGGCATTTGCCGGAGGATTTGAAGCGATTCAAGGCCTTGACGATGGGGCATCACATTATCATGGGGCGCAAGACCTTTGAGTCACTGGGGCGCCTGCTACCTGGACGTACCACCGTGATTGTCAGCCGCAACCATCACCTGAAGGTGGAGGGTGCTATCGTTGTGCACAGCCTGGAAGCTGCAATTGAGGTGTGTGGCAATGATGATGAGGTTTTCTTGATTGGCGGGGCAGAGCTTTACCAGGCCGGGCTAAAGCATGCGAGTAAGTTGTACGTCACGGAAATCCATGCCGCCTTCGAAGGTGATGCGTTCTTTCCGGAGATAGACAGGATGGTTTGGCATGTCGCCTGCAGGGAACAGCATCGCAGCGAGAAAGGCCTGGATTTTAGCTATGTGGTTTACACGCGGGGCGGCATACAAAAACCGGCACCTGGTTAATGCTGGATGCCGTGCTACAACTAATCAAACCAACTAGAGCGCGCGTGTTAACATGCCATACTACAAGTCGCGCTTATTTGGGGCCTGTCTCGCGCATTTTGGACATCGCTACAAACCCGAGCACAACCATACCGATTGCCGCTGCAGCAATGACAACGATACTAAGTAAGCCGTAGTCTGTTCCAAACAAATCACCAAGCAGTTTCATGAATCTCTCCATCTAACAGGGAACTCGATTAATGCTTAGTTTGCGCTTGCCCGAAAAACAAGTTTTGATATGGCTCAAATGTTTGTGTTTTTCGTGTGGTCAGCTACGCACGCAATCCACATAGTAGGTGGATTTTCCATCCACCATCCCTTTGACCAGGCCATGCACATCGGTTTCGAAGCCGGGGAAGCGCTCGTTGAACTCGCGTGCGAACTTGAGGTAGTTCACAATCACTTTGTTGAAGCGCTCGCCCGGGATTAGCAACGGGATGCCAGGCGGGTAAGGTGTGAGCAATACCGCCGTGATTCGTCCTTCCAAGTCGTCAATCGCCACGCGGTCAATCTCGCGGTGTGCCATTTTGGCAAACGCATCGGTCGGTTTCATGGCGGGCACCATGTCGGAGAGGTACATCTCAGTTGTCAGGCGCGCGACATCATTGGCCTTGTAAACCGCGTGAATCTGCGCACATAAGTCTTTCAGGCCTACACGTTCGTAACGCGGATGTTTTTGCACGAACTCAGGTAGCACTTTCCAAAGTGGCTGGTTCTTGTCGTAGTCATCCTTGAACTGCTGTAAGGCTGCTACCATGGTGTTCCAGCGGCCTTTGGTAATACCGATGGTGAACATGATGAAGAATGAATAAAGGCCGGTTTTCTCTACAATCACGCCATGTTCGGCCAGGTATTTAGTCACGATTGCGGCAGGAATGCCGATTTCATCGGAAAACTCGCCATCCACATCCAGACCTGGGGTGATGATCGTGGCTTTGATAGGATCCAGCATGTTGAAGCCTTCAGCCAAATTGCCAAAGCCATGCCAGCGTTCACCGGCTTTCAGCATCCAGGAATCGCGCTCTTCGATACCTTCCTCAGATAGATCATTTGGTCCCCAAACCTTGAACCACCAGTCCGTACCCCATTCCTCGTCCACTTTACGCATCGCGCGACGGAAATCCAGCGCTTCCATAATGGACTCTTCCACCAGTGCGGTACCACCCGGCGCTTCCATCATGGCGGCGGCAACGTCGCAGCTGGCGATGATAGAATATTGCGGGCTGGTGGAGGTATGCATCAGGTACGCTTCGTTGAACACGTCGCGATCGAGACGGTTCTCCTGAGCGTCTTGCACCAGGATTTGGGAAGCTTGGCTTAGCCCGGCCAGTAATTTATGCGTGGATTGCGTGGAAAAGACCATGCTTTCCTTGCAGCGCGGACGATCTGCGCCGATGGCATGATAGTCACCATAAAAATCATGGAAAGTCGCATGCGGGAGCCATGCTTCATCGAAATGCAGCGTATCGATTTTGCCATCCAGCATTTCCTTGATCTCTTCCACGTTGTACAGCACGCCGTCATACGTGGACTGTGTGATGGTCAAGACGCGTGGCTTGGCTTTCTTGTCGGTGGCGAACGGATTGCGCTCGATCTTTTTCTGGATGTTTTCCCAGGCGAATTCGCTTTTCGGAATAGGCCCGATGATGCCGAAATGGTTTCTGGTAGGCATCAGGAACACTGGAATTGCGCCGGTCATAATGATGGAATGCAGCACCGATTTATGGCAGTTGCGGTCTACCACCACGATGTCTCCGGGAGCAACTGTAGAGTTCCAAACGATTTTGTTCGAGGTGGATGTACCGTTCGTCACAAAATACAGATGGTCGCAGTTGTAGATGCGCGCTGCGTTGCGTTCCGATGCGGCAACCGGGCCGGTATGGTCCAGCAATTGGCCTAATTCATCCACTGCGTTGCAAACGTCGGCACGCAACATGTTCTCGCCAAAGAATTGGTGGAACATCTGACCGACCGGGGATTTGAGAAATGCCACGCCGCCTGAGTGGCCCGGACAATGCCAAGAATATGAGCCGTCTGCGGCATAATGGGTCAGCGCCTTGAAGAATGGTGGCGGCAGGCTATCCATATAGGCGCGTGCTTCACGGATAATCAGGCGGGCTACAAACTCCGGCGTGTCCTCGTTCATATGGATAAAGCCATGCAACTCGCGCAACACGTCGTTGGGAATGTGGCGGCTGGTGCGGGTTTCACCATGCAGGAAAATCGGGATTTCCTCGTTGCGGTAGCGGATTTCCGTTACGAATTGACGCAACTGCTCGATCGCTTCCGGTTTTTCCTCTACGATGTCCTCATCGTCGATGGAAAGGATAAACGCCGATGCGCGGCTTTGCTGCTGGGCAAAGCTGGACAAATCGCCATAGCTGGTGACCCCCAGCACTTCAAAACCCTCATCTTCAATCGCCGTGGCAAGCGCACGGATGCCTAGGCCGGAAGAGTTTTCAGACCTAAAGTCCTCATCAATAATAACAACGGGAAAGCGAAATTTCATTGAAATTCCTTATTAAATCTTAGGTAGAGTGACGCCAACTTGTCCCTGGTATTTGCCGCCGCGGTCTTTGTAGCTGGTTTCGCATACATCATCTGCATCGGCTTCAAAAAACAGCACTTGCGCGCAGCCTTCGTTGGCATAGATCTTGGCTGGCAGTGGTGTGGTATTGCTGAATTCCAGCGTCACATAGCCTTCCCATTCCGGTTCAAATGGTGTGACGTTGACGATGATACCGCAGCGCGCATAGGTGCTCTTGCCCAGGCAAACAGTCAGCACATTGCGCGGGATGCGGAAGTATTCTACCGTGCGTGCCAGTGCGAACGAGTTGGGCGGGATGATGCAGTAATCGGCATTCACTTCGACAAACGAGTTCGGATCAAAGTTTTTCGGGTCAACAATCGTCGAGTTGAGATTAGTAAACAGCTTAAACTCCTTGGAGCAACGAATATCATAGCCGTAGCTGGACGTGCCGTAAGATACAAGCCGCTGCCCTGCCTCGTTCACTTTGACCTGATTTGGCTCAAACGGCTCAATCATGCCGTGTTGTTCAGCCATGCGGCGTATCCATTTATCTGATTTGATGCTCATCGATTACCCTAAATTTAACCCCGATATTCAAGATAAAAAAGCGGAGCTGTTACCCCGCTTTTTATGAAACGCAAATAATAACAACAATTGTTGATTCGTTTGCAATTTTTTTAGTTTCTAGTGCTTGTAGCTCCGGCCGCTACGCTTAAACATGCCATTTTTAAAGTAAAAAATGGCATGTTAGCCTGCACTGCAAACACATTAGTGTTTGTCACCGCCTAGTTCGATAGAGTAACGCCAGAACTGATCCTGACTTTCGAAAATTACGCCGGACTCTTTCGGATCTCGGTCACCGGCGCGATATTGGTGTACTGGGCCTTTGTCTTTTGCCCATGCTTGCACAATTGGATCGACCAGTTTCCACTGCGCCTCCACTTCGTCGATATGCAGGAACTGAGACGGGTCGCCTTCCATCAGATTCAGCAGCAAGGTTTCGTAAGAATCCACGCTGTCATCGCCGGCAATACGTTGTGCCAGATCAGTGCTCATGGTGCGTGTTTTAACATCCAGGCTGGGCACCTTGGACTCGATCTCGAGTTTTAGGCATTCGCGAGGCTGGATATTAATGATTAACCAGTTTTGATGTTGGTTCTCGGTCAGCATCATCGGCGCCTTTTTGAGGCGGATAGAAATTGCGGTGTTGCCTTCATGCATGCGCTTGGCAGTACGCACGTAGAAAGGCACACCTTTCCAGCGCTCGTTGTCGATCCACAATTTAACGGCAGCGTAGGTTTCGGTGTTGCTCTGTGACATGCCGTCACGTTTCAATTCTTCCAGATATCCCGGCACATTTTCGCCATGGCCATCGCCCACGCACACGCGGCCTGCAGCATATTGTGCGCGGAACGCCTGTTTGTTGATGTTTTTCACATCAATCGGGCGAATAGATTGCAACAGTTTGATTTTGGCAGCACGTACACTTTCCGGCTTCAAATCAGCAGGTTTTTCCATCGCCACCATGGATAAGGTTTGTAACAGATGGCTTTGGAACATGTCTCTTAAGGCGCCCGTTGCATCGTAGAAGGTGGTGCGTTCACCAACGCCCAAAATCTCGTTATTGGTGATTTGCACGTGGTCAATGTAGTCTTTGTTCCAGAATGCCTCGAAAAAGGTGTTGGTAAAGCGGAACAGCATCGCATTTTGTACCGCAGCCTTACCCAGATAATGGTCAATGCGGTAGATCTGGCTTTCTTTCAGGTGCTTGGTCAGTTTTGACTGCAAATCCTGCGCGCTTGGCAAATCGGTACCGAATGGTTTTTCAATCAGTACGCGACGCCAGTATTTGCTTTCGTCCAGCAGGCCAACACCTGACAAGCGTTCTACGACATCAGCAAAATCACTTGGGCGCACGCTCAGAAAGTACGCCAGGTTTTGCGGGAATACTTTTTCATCGCCCAGGGTTGCGGCCATTTTCTTGAAAGCGTCCGGGTCGGTAGGCGGGTTGGCGTGGTAGTAGTTACGCTGCAGAAATTTGGCAAAAATTTCTTGATCGTAGCCGTCCTTGAATTTGGCATCCATCATACCCTTGATTTCCGCATGCCATGCCTCGCGTGTCAGCTCACCGCGGCCAACCGACAAGATTTTCATGTCATCTGACAGGCGACCAAGCTTATGTAGCTTGAACAAACCAGGCATCAATTTGATGCGGGAGAGGTTGCCGCTTGCGCCGAACAGAACTAGGGTACAGGGATCAACTTTTTTCATGATGCATACCTTACAAAGTGGCTGGGGAATGCCCCAGCCTGGATTACAGTTAAGATGTTGATTTTACATGATGCCCGCCGAAGCCATTGCGCATCATGGAGAGCAGTTTATAGCTGTAGCCGGTGGCATCCTGGCTTCTGAAACGGGCTTGCAACGCCAATGTCAGCACTGGTGCAGCCACGCCTTGTTCCACAGACTCCATCACCGTCCAGCGACCTTCACCGGAGTCAGCCACATAAGGTGCTACGGTGGAAAGCTCCTGGTCGCCTTTAAGCGCGTTCGCAGTCAAGTCCAGCAACCAGCTACGCACCACTGAGCCATGGCGCCACAGCTCGGTAATCTCTGCGAGGTCAAGATCGAACTCTTCTTTGCCTTTAATGAGATCCAGGCCTTCAGCCATGGCTTGCATCATGCCGTATTCAATGCCGTTATGGATCATCTTGGTAAAGTGACCAGCCCCAACCGGCCCGACATGTGCCCAGCCACGGTCAGCAGCAGGTGCCAGGGCTTTTAGAATAGGTTCCATCACGGCGGCGACTTCTTTTGTCGCACCTACCATCAAGCAGTAACCGTTTTCCAGCCCCCAGATACCACCGGAGGTGCCGCAGTCCATAAAGCCAATGCCATGTTCTGCCAGGAGTTTGCCACGGCGCTGGCTGTGTTTGTAATTGCTATTGCCACCATCAATGATGATGTCACCTTTATTGAGCATGGGAATCAAATCCAGGATTTGATTTTCAGTAATCTCACCGGCTGGCAACATTAGCCAGACGATCTTTTGGCCTTCCAGTTTGCTCACGGCGTCTTGCACGGAAGTGGCTGGAATGAGCCCTTCCTCTTTTGCCAGTTTGTTGACGGTGTCGGTGTGATGGTCGAAGCCGACCACTTGAATGTTATTGCGCAGCAAACGTGTGGCCATGTTGCCGCCCATCTTGCCTAAGCCAATCATTGCGAGTTTCATGCGTTTTTCCTATGGTAAAAGGATTAAGGAACCTTTTGTTTTGGAGGTTCCTGAAGAAGCACTGCCTTTTGGACAGGTGCGCCAAATGTTCAAATATTGAAGATTTCTTGCAGAAATATCCCTTTGAATTGGTATAATTATAACAAATGCAGCTAGGTCACTAAAGGCTGCTTTTTTCTTTTTTGGCGATATTTTTGTAAGGGTCTTAGGAAGCAAAGCACTTGTTAAAGTGTGATAACTTCCTGAAATGGTTAATAAAAATAGATACTACAGTCGCTCTAAAATCACAGAGGCTAAATTCAGGCAACTTGTGCGCTGTTTT
>Ga0233425_10006545_pt1 | contig 17194 bp, 15 predicted proteins | sample Watercolumn_Towu_2_FD_181712 | JGI IMG/M metagenome (GOLD analysis project Ga0233425, IMG submission 181712) | Freshwater microbial communities from Lake Towuti, South Sulawesi, Indonesia - Watercolumn_Towuti2014_140_MG | ecosystem: Environmental > Aquatic > Freshwater > Lake | place... | reverse complement strand
TCGACACCCGCCAGGACACCCCGCCCGACGCGTTTCGCGTGTGACCACGACTGACGGCAGGTCTCCTGGCTCGCGGGTCGCTGCCCTCTCACCGTCTTCCCGGGCGAGGCTGCCCAGTGACATGGTGGCGGAAGGCTCGCCGCTTACAGTTGCGGGGGCAGCCGCGGCATCGAGCTTGCGCCCTCACCGCGTTCCCTTTTGATCCCCGAGGGGAACCGTCGCGGACATACTACCGAGCTTCCGGCTCCAGTCCGTCGCGGCCGGGCAACACCTGTCAACAACCTGCTCTCGACAGCTGGACGGCGATGTTCCGACTTGTGGACAGGACAATGCGGTCGAAGGAGCCACCTGTTACTGGGCAGGAAGGGACAGCCCTGTGCCGGACGCGCCAGCTATCGAAGCCGCGTTCGATCGGTTGACTCCCGTACCTGCAGGACCGATGAGGGCTACCGTCAAGGTTCTCACGGTCCCGTGACCGTGAGCTAAGAGGGAATTCGGTGAAGCCCGCGAGGGCGAGACCGGAGCTGCCCCCGCAACTGTGAGCGGCGAGCCGCTGCCGAGAACGACCACTGGTGCCCCGCACCGGGAAGGTCAGGCAGAGGTGACGACCCGCGAGCCAGGAGACCTGCCTTGGCGATGGTTTTCGTTTCTCGGGCGGGGTGTCCGAAGGGAACGCATGGCCGTGGCAGGCGCTGACCGCCTGCTCTCGCGCAAGCGTGCCTGGAATTGCCCTTGTCCGGTCAAGGGCTTCTTCGATGCCGCGCCGGTCAGGTCTCACGCTCTTGGAATCATTTCGAGCCGCTCGCAAGCCGGGTGACAAGGTCGGTCGTGCTGCCGCATCCGGCCTCAGCCGGGAACAGGCACGGTCGTGCACGGTCGCCCTGGCCACCTTCCTTGCCGTCGGCCTCGATCCGGTCGTCGCGTCCGCGCAACTGGCCGCCGACGCGACCCAGGAGGTGCGGCTGGACGAGCTTACGGTCCAAGGGACTGCCGGGCCGCGTCTCGTCGCGGACGGCTATCTGGCGAAGCAGAGCGTCAGCGCGACCCGCACGGATACCCCCCTGCGAGAGGTTCCCCAGACCGTCGTCGTCGTCCCGAACCAAGTGTTCGAAGACGCGGCCGCGACCCGGATCGACACCGCCCTCGACCTCGCCGGCGTCGGCCGGGCCAACAACTTCGCGGGCCTCGGGCTCTCGGAGTTCACCATCCGCGGCTTCGCCACGGGCGAATATTACCGCAACGGCTTCCCGATCAATCGCGGCTACCCGAACTCGCCGGACATCGCCTCCATCGAGCGGGTCGAGGTTCTGAAAGGCCCCTCGGCCTTCCTCTACGGCCGGGGCGATCCGGGCGGCACCTTCAACATCGTCTCGAAGCAGCCGCTCGCCGAGCGCACCTTCGCCGTCGGGACGCAGTACGGCAGCTTCAACACGAAACGCAGCACCTTCGACGCGACGGGCGCCGTCAGCGAGGACGGGACGGTCCTGGCCCGCATCACCGGCGCGGTCGAGGACAACGGCAGCTTCCGCGATTTCGTGAGCAGCGACCGCTACTACGTCGCGCCTGCCATCGCGTGGCGCCCCACCGCGGACACGACGATCACGCTCGAAGGCGAGCTGATCAGCGCCGGGCAGATCTTCGACCGGGGCATCGTGCCGTTCCGCGGCAACGTCCTGGCGGTGCCGCGCTCCCGCTACATCGGCGAGCCCGGCCTCGCGCCGTTCCGCAACGATAACGCGCTCGGCCAGCTGCGCATCGAGCACCGGTTCGATCCCGACTGGGTGCTGACCGCAGGCACGCAAGTGCTGGGCGGCAACATCGCGGGCGACGCCGTGCAGACGGTCGGCGTCCTCGGCGACGGACGCACCCTTCGGCGCACCCTGGACCATCGCGAGCTGACTTGGTCCGACCTCGACGTGCAGGTGAACCTCGCGGGCAAGTTCGAGACCGGTCCCTTCCGGCACACCCTGCTGCTCGGCCTGGAGTACGACAGCTACCGCTACCGGGAAGTGATCACCCGGTCGAATTCGACCACCAACCCGTTCTTCCTCGACCTGCTCAACCCCCGCTACGGCCAAGCCCTGCCGCCGCTCACCGTGCCGGGCAGCAACCTTCTGGAGAACACCGAGAGCTACGCGGGATATGTGCAGGACCAGATCGACATCACGCCGCGCCTGCACGCCCTGGTGGGCGTGCGCGTCGAGGATATCGGCCTGACCTCGACCTCCTACATCAACAACAGCACGACGCGCCTCCAGGGCACGGCCGCGACGCCGCGCTTCGGTCTCGTCTACGACCTGCTCGACTGGGTCTCGGTCTACGGCAACTATTCGCGCTCGTTCCGGCCGAACAGCGGCACCGACCGCAACTTCCGGCCCTTCGCTTTCCAGGAAGGCGAGGGCTACGAGGTCGGTACGAAGTTCGACCTGTTCGACGGCCGCCTCAGCGCCACCGCCGCCCTGTTCGACATCACCCGCACGAACGTCCTCACGGCGGATCCGGTGGACCAGAACTTCAGCGTCGCGGCGGGCGAGATCCGCAGCCGCGGCTTCGACCTGAGCGTCGCGGGCTATCTCGCACCGGGCTGGCGGGTCATCGGGACCTACACCTACGTCGATGCCGCCGTGACCCGCGACAACACCATCCCGGTCGGCTCGCGCGTCGCCAACATCCCCGAGAACGCTTTCGCGTTCCAGAGCGTCTACGAGTTCCAGGGCGGCGCGCTGCGAGGCCTCGGCCTCGGCGGCGGCGTGAACTTCGTGGGCCGCCGCGCGGCGGGCACGGCCGTCTCGACCTTCGACCTGCCGGAATATGCGACCTTCAACCTGATCTCCTACTACCGGATCACGCCGGACGTGCGGGTCTACCTGAACGTCGATAACCTCTTCGACGAGGTCTACTACGACCGTGGCTTCAGCAACCGCTACGCCACGCCGGGCACGCCGCGCCTGATCACCGGCGGCGTCGCCGCCCGCTTCTGATGCCTCTCCCCGGAGCCCCGTTCCGCATGCTGTTCGTGCCCCGGCCACGCCGCGCCGTCCTCCGCGGCTTGATTGGCCTTGCCGGCCTCCTCGCACTGGCCCCGGCCGCCGGAGCCGCCGAGGGTCGGAGCGCGCCCGAGCGCGCGCTGACCGTCGTCGGCCCCTGGGAGGTCGGCGGCCTCGATCCGGCGAGCAACGGCCACGCCTTCACCCGCCTGCAGGTCGCCGAGACCCTCGTCGGCGTCGATGCAGCGGGCGCCCCGGCGCCCGGCCTCGCCACCGGCTGGACGGTGGCGCCGGACGGCCTCACCTGGCACTTCCTCCTGCGTTCGGGCGTCAGATTCCATGACGGCTCGCCCCTGACCGCGGGGATCGCCGCCGAGAGCCTGCGACGCGCCCGGGCGAATGTCGGTCCGCTCTCGCGCGTCCCCATAGCCACGATCTCGGCCGAGGACGGAGCCGTCGTCGTCGTGCTGCAGCGGCCCTTCGCGCTGCTGCCCGCCTTCCTGGCAAACCACACCACGATCATCCTGGCGCCGGCCTCCTATGAGCCAAGCGGTCGCGTCGTCCGGATCATCGGCACCGGCCCATACTGCGCCGTCACGGTCGCCCCGCCGCTGCGGATCGAACTGGAGCGCTTCGAGGACTGGTGGGGTGGACGACCGGCCATCGCGCGGGCGCGCTACCTCGCCGTGGGCCAGGGCGAGACGCGCGCCCTTATGGCCGAGAGCGGCGAGGCAGACGTCGTGGTCTCGATCCTTCCGGTCTCGCTCGCGCGGCTGCGCCGGAACCCGAAGCTCGCTGTGCAGACGGTCACGCCTCCCCGGACCCGGCTCCTGAAGCTGAACGCGGGCTCGCCGCTCTTCTCCGACCCCCGCGCCCGACGCGCGCTGAGCCTCGCCCTCGACCGCACCGGCCTCGCCAAGGTCTTGCTGCGCAATCCCGGCCTCGGTGCCGACCAGCTCTTCCCGCCCGCTGTCTCGGGCTGGCATGCCGAGGGGCTCCCGCCGCTGACCCGCGATCTCGCGCAGGCGCGCATCCTCCTGGCGCAGGCCGGCTGGCGGCCGGGGACGGACGGCATCTTGGAACGGGACGGCCGGCGCTTCGCCGCAACCCTGCGCACCTACTCCGCCTGGCCCGAGTTGCCGCCTCTGGCGGCGGCCATCCAGGCGCAGGCCCGCGAGGTCGGCATCGATCTCGCCGTCTCGATCGGCAACACCTCGGACATCCCGGCTCGCCACCGCGACGGCAGCCTCGATCTCGGGCTGGTATCCCGCAGCTTCGCCATGATCCCGGATCCGCTGGGCACGATGCTGCAGGACTTCGGGCTGGACGGTGGCGACTGGGGCGCGATGAACTGGTCGAGCGCAGAGACCGCCTCCCTTCTCGACCGGCTCGCCGTCCTCGCCGATCCGGCCGAGCGTGAGCCGCTACAGCGCAGGCTGGCCGAGATCCTGCAGGCCGAACTGCCGGTCATCCCGGTGACCTGGGCCGAGCTGGCGGTGGTCGCCAACCGTCGCGTGGCTGGCGTGCGCGCCGACCCACTGGAGCGGAGCTACGGGCTCGCCGAGATGCGCTGGGGGACGCCATGACGCGCCTTCTCCTCGGACGGTTGGTCCAGGCCGCGCTCGTCGCGCTCGTCGTCGGCGGCCTGTGCTTCGCCCTCGTCCGGGTCCTGCCGGGCGACGCAGCCTTCCGCATCGCCGCCGACCGTTACGGCCCTGACGCGCTCACCGCCCAGGCCGCGGAGGCTGTCCGGCAGGAGCTCGGCCTCGACCGACCCTGGCCGGAGCTGCTGCTGCGCTGGTTCGGCGAGCTCGCCCAGGGGCACCTCGGCAACTCCCTGGTCAGCGGCGAACCGGTCTCCGAAGAACTCGCGAGCCAGCTCGGGCCCAGCCTGTGGCTCGCCGCCAGCGCCCTCGTCCTGTCCCTGTTGATCGGCTTGCCGCTCGGCCTCGTGAGCGGCCTGCGAGCCGGATCGGGCCTCGACCGCCTCGCGCTGATCGGAGCCGTGGCGCTGCGGGCCCTGCCACCCTTCGTCCTCGGCCTCGTGCTGATGCTGGTCTTCAGCATCCGGCTCGAATGGCTGCCGCCCGCCGGCTATGGCACTTGGCGCGAGATGGCGCTGCCGAGCCTGACCCTGGCGCTCGGGCTCGCCGCCGTATCGAGCCGCGTCGCGCGCGACGCCGTCGCCGCGGTCGGGGCCACGACCTACTACCGCTTCGCCCGGCTCAAGGGCCTGCCCGAGCGCGCGGTGCTCGTTCGGCACGGGCTGCGCAACGCGGCCATCCCGGTCATCACCTACCTCGGCCTTCAGGCGGTCTACCTCATCGAGGGCGTCGTCGTGGTCGAGTCGCTGTTCGCATATCCAGGCATCGGCCACGCGCTGGTGCACGACGTCATCGCCCGCGACGTGCCCATGGTTCAGGGCGCCGCCCTCGTCATGGGCCTGATGTTCGTCCTCCTGAACCTCGGGGTCGACCTGCTCTGCCGGCTCCTCGACCCGCGCCTGGGGGCCGGCCGATGATGCTCCAGATGCAGGACCTCGCCGGTACGACGCCCCCGCGTTCGGACCCTTGGCCGATCTCGCGCCGGATCGGCCTCGGGCTCCTCGCCCTGCTCGCGGCCTTCGCGCTCCTCGGCCCGGTCCTCGTCACCGCCGATCCCGCTCGTCAGGACCTGTCCGCGAGCCTTGCGCCCATCGGCAGCGACTTCCTGCTTGGGGCCGACCATTACGGTCGCAGCATGCTGGCGCGGCTCGCATACGGCGCCCGGCTTTCCTTCGGTATGGCGCTGCTGACCATGCTGAGCGCCGCGGCTCCGGGCCTGCTGCTCGGCGTGCTGGCGGCTTGGCGCGGCGGCGTAACGGAGCGGGCTCTCGTGGCCTTGTCTGACATCGTCCTCGCCCTGCCCGGGCTACTACTCGTGCTGCTCCTGCTCGCGTTCGCGCCGGGTCACTTCCTGCCGCTCTACCTCGGCCTGTCACTCTCGCTCTGGGTCGAGTTCTTCCGCGTCGCCCGCACGACTACGGCCCGGCTACTCGTCGAGCCACGGATCGAGGCCTCGCGCCTGCTCGGCTTCGGGACCTTCTACATCCTGCGCCACCAGGTGCTGCCCGAGATCGCACCGCTCCTCCTGACGTTGGCCTCCTTCGCGATGGGCACGGCCATCCTGGCGATCTCGACCCTGTCGGCGATCAGCGTCGGCCTGCAGCCGCCGACGCCGGAACTCGGCAGCATGATCGTCGAGCTCCTGCCCTACTACGACGAGGCGCCGCTAACCGTCTTGATGCCCGGCATCCTGATCTTCCTGCTGGTGCTCGGCCTGCAGCTCACCGCGCGCGGGGGAACGGTCCGGTGACGTCAGCCCTGCGCATTGAGGACCTCACGATCCGAACGGCGGACCGGATCCTGGTCTCCGGCTTCTCGGCCACGGTCGGGCGGGGCGAGCCGCTGACGTTGCTCGGCGAGTCCGGCTCGGGCAAGTCGCTGGTGGCCCAGGCCATCATGGGGACCTTGCCGCCGGGCCTCCTTGCGAGCGGCCGTATCCTCTTCGACGGCGCGGACCTCCTATGCCTCGACGAGGTGGCCCGACGAAGCCTGTGGGGACGGCGCATCGGCCTCCTGCCCCAGGAGCCCTGGACCGCCCTCGATCCGACCATGCGGGCGGGCGGCCAGCTCGCCGAGGTCCACCGGTACGTGCACGGGCGCCACGACGCGGACGGCCTCGCGGCCGCGGGGCTCGGCGAGGTCGGCCTCGCCGACGCGGGCGGGCATTACCCGTTCCAGATGTCGGGCGGCATGTGTCAGCGCCTCGCGCTCGCCATAGCGCACGCGGCGGACACCCCGCTGCTTCTCGCCGACGAACCCAGCAAGGGCCTCGACGGCGTCCTGCGTGCCGACGTCGTCGCGCGGCTGCAGCGGGAGATCGCGGCCGGGCGCCTGCTCCTCACCATAACGCACGACGTCGCGCTGGCCCGTGTCCTCGGCGGCACGGCTTGCGTGATGCTCGACGGGCAGGCGGTCGAGGCGGGGCCGACGGTGCGGCTCCTCAATGCGCCCGCCCACAGCTATACGCGGGCGCTAATCGACGCCGACCCAAGCGCGTGGCCACCCCGCACGCCGCGGGAGCCGGGCCCCTCGGTGATCGAAGCTATGGGCTTGGCGAAAGCATTCGGCCGACGTCGGCTGTTCACAGACCTAGACGTCCAGGTCCGGGCAGGCGAGATCGTTGCCGTGGTCGGCCCGAGCGGCAGCGGCAAGACCACGCTCGGGAACATCCTCGTGGGCACCGAGCGGCCGGATCGCGGCCGGGTCCGGCGTGTGCCGGGCGCCGCGCCCCTTGGCTTCCAGAAGCTCTATCAAGATCCTCCTGCGGCCTTCGTGCCGCACCAGACCATGGGGCGGGCGCTCGACCACCTGGCGCGAAGACATGGCGTCGACCGGGAGCGGGTCGAGGAGCTGCTCGCGCGCCTCAAGCTCGCGCCTGGCCTCCGTAAGCAACGCCCTGGGGAGCTCTCGGGCGGCGAGCTGCAGCGCTTCGCCCTCGCACGCGTGCTCCTGCTCGATCCCGTCTTCCTGTTCGCGGACGAGGCGACGTCACGACTCGATCCCGTCAACCAGATGGAGGTTGCGGGCTTGCTGCGTGAGTCCAGCGAGCAGGACGGCCTCGCCATCCTCTTCGTCACGCATGACACGGTGATGGCCGAGCGGATCGCGGACCGATCGATCACGCTGCAACAGTAACAGGTTATAAGGGATACGGGTCCGCTTCCGTCGAGCTTCGCCACGTATGATGCACGTCCGCTTCGAGGCCGAAAGGGGCTGCTTGCAGCGAATTCGTTGAATGACTGCTAAGGGCCGAGGGCGGCGGTTCGCCCTCCCTGAACCCAACGTCGGCTCCTCACACGCGCTGGCCTCTTAGGCGACCGAAGACTCTCTCATCCCAAGTCGTCGGCGTCGGTGCGTGAGCTTATGGACGGCAGCCTCCGCGGCAACTCCTATGAGGGCGCCCGTCAGCACGTCGGCGGGAAAGTACGCACCGCGCACAACCTGAGCGGTTATGACCCCGGCAGCTGCGGCGTACGCGGGACCCTTGATCTACGGGTAGGCACGAGCCGTGGCGCAGGCGACAGCAGCACTCAGGGCAGAATGACCCGAGGGGAAGGACTGCCACGGCCCAACGTTTGTCCCTGGCCAACCTCGCGCGTAGATCCCCTTATCTAGGAGAACATTCGGGCGGGTCCGATGCACCGTCCGCTCCAGACTCGTCTTCACGAGGCTGGCCAGGATGCCAGCCCGCAGCATGCGCCGACCTGCTGCGGCAAGCCGGCGATCGTGCGCGACCGTACCCCAGGCCAAGGTGCCGACGGATAGGGTGAGCAGAGACTGCCAGCTTCCCACCTCGCTTGCCCGTGCCAACGCACGAACTGCAGAATGATCCTTGGCGTGAACAAGCTTAAGCCCAGTTGCGACATCAGTAGCCTCGATGCGGTTGGTTGGGCTGCCAGTCATGGCGTGAGGCGGTCGCACAAGCATGGCTTTTAACGCAAAACGTCGACGAACGTTCGCGGTGATAGTTACACGAATGGCCTGCAAATGACCCCATCCGGACCTTCGGCGGAAGCGGGCCAAATGTCCGCAAGGGGGGGAGCGGACCCTAGCGCTTCGCGCCGACGCGGCCGTTCCGCCTCCGACCAACCTTGCCGCTCAGGCGATGGCTGCACGATCCCGAGACCAGACGTTCGGGTATGTCGGTACATTGAGGCGACCGCGGCTCATCGTCCGGATGGGGAGAGCCCTTCCTCGGCGAGCGCCCGAAGGACCGACGGCTCTTGGCTCATACGATCGAAGAATGCTTGGAGCCGCTCGGGCACAGCGATGTCAAAGCGCGATGTCGCCAGCACGGTCCAAAATAGGTAGGGATCAGCGATCGACATCGTCCTCCCCAGCAGGAAGGGCTGCACGCCCATCTGCTCATCGAGAACGGCGAAACCTTTCGCCAGCGCCTTGCCGGCCGCGTCCTTCTCCGTGTCGGGCGCTTTCTTGAAGAACGGCCCCAGATTACCGTGGATCGTCGTCGCCATGTAGGACAGCGCCTCCAGCGCGCGCCACCGGCCGAACTCACCTGCGGGAAGCAGGGCGCCGCTCCTGTCGGCAATGTAGGCGAGGATGACGAGGTTCTCCGTGAGAATGGTCCCGTCCTCAACCTCAAGCGCGGGAACGTAGCCACGCGGGTTGACTGTCAGATAGTCGCGACCGTCCTGCGTCTGCTTGGCGTGATCGATAGGCATCAGGTCGTAAGGCAGGCCGGCCTCGATCAGCGCGATGTGATCGGCTAGGCTACACGCACCGGGATAAAGATAGAGACGCATGAAGATCTCCACGGAAGTGCTTGCGGATGCACCACGTTCGGTTCGAATTGCTGACCTTCTCAGGCTATGAGACACCCCGAACTGTCGCAAGAACGCATCTTTTCAGGACATGGTCATATGGACCTGACTACCTCGACCTCCGAAGACACCGATTGCCGGGCTGTTGGCGATATCCTCAGCCGGGTCGGCGACAGGTGGACGGTGCTGGTCGTCGTCGCGCTGTGCGACCGACCATGTCGCTTCAGCGCGTTGCGACGAAAGGTGGGCGGCATCTCGCAGCAGATGTTGACCTCCACGCTGCGGACGCTGGAACGGGACGGTATGGTCGAACGGACCGTGCGAGCCACCACGCCGCCTCAGGTAAGCTACGCACTGACCGATCTCGGACGCTCGCTGTCGGACACCGTGCGGCAGCTCGCCGAATGGTCGATCACCAACCTCGCGACCATCCATGACAACCGAAAGCGCTATGACCAGCAGCGGGCGTCGCTGTAGAGCGCCCCCCTCCGCGAGCATGATCACCTGTCCTGGCTTATTCTCACCCTCGGCGATGCCGTAACTGCGACCGAACTGCCGCTATCGTCCGTCTCGGCCAGAAAGCGGCCCTTCATCTTTCCACCCAACCCGGACGTAGGTCGTCGTCTACCAAGCTGCCCCAAAACGGACCTTCCGAGGGACTGCTCAGGGTGGAGGCTGTGTGAGAACGCGGAGTGTTGGGCCGGTTCGGAGTCGATGACAGCGCGCGGTGCCGCGTGCTGTCACACCCGGAGGGCGCTGAGGAGTGGTCCAGTGCCGAGGATCGCCATCACCCGCTTCAGATTGTAGGCCAGGACCTGCAAGCTCATCTCGGTCGCCACGTTTCTCAACCGGCGCATCCGGAAGTGCGTCGCGCCCATCCAGCCCTTGAGCGTCCCGAACACGTGTTCGACCGTCTGCCGCCGCGTGCGCATTGCATGAGGATCCGCGTCGAGCCGCCGCTGCACGGCTTCCAGGACCGCCTCGTGTTCCCAGCGCGTCACCCGCCGCTCCTTGGCTGGCGTGCAGCGCGCCTTGAGCGCGCAGCCGTGGCAGGCTGTCGTCCAGTAACGGCGTAGCGTCAGCCCACCCTCGACATTCGTGTAGCGGTAGGAGAGCTGCTCGCCGGCCGGACACCGGTAGGCGTCCGCCTCCGCCTCGTAGACGAAGTCCTGCTTGCCGAAGCGCCCCTCCGCCTTGGCACCCGAGGTCAGCGGCTTGGGCAACGTCACCGCAATGCCGGCCTGATCACAGGCCAGGATCTCCTCGCCCGAGAAGTAGCCGCGGTCAGCCAGCACGGTGAGCGCCTCATGCCCGGTCGCTGCTTGGCCCTGGCAGCTCATGTGCGCCAGTTGGGTGCGGTCGTGCCCGACGTTGGTGACCGCGTGGGCGACGATCAGATGATGCTCGGTGTCGACGACCGCCTGCACGTTGTAGCCGACCATCCCCGTTCCCTTGCCGCGCGTGGCCATCGCCCGCGCGTCCGGATCGGTCAGCGAGATCTGCCGGTCGGGGGCGGCTTCGACGAGCGTCTCCATTGCCTGCAGTTCGCGCATCCGCGTCCGCAGGGCGTCCAGACGCTCCGCGATGCGCACCTTGCGCACGTGGGCGACCTCGTCCTCCTGGCGATCGGCGGTGTCGAGGGCGGCGAGATAGCGCGCGATGCTGGCCTCGATCTGCTCGATGCGGCGCTGGACCGCCGCTGGGGTGAAGTTGCGATCACGCGCGTTGACCGCTTTGAAGCGGCTGCCGTCGAGAGCCACGACACCACCGGCCAGGAGGCCGAGTTGTCGGCACAAGACCACGAACTGGCGGCAGGCGGCCTGGATCGCTGGGCCGTTGTCGCGTCGGAAGTCGGCGATGGTCTTGAAGTCGGGGGCGAGGCGGCCGGTCAGCCACATCAGCTCGACGTTGCGGCCAGCCTCACGCTCCAGACGGCGGCTGGAGGTGACTTGGTTGAGGTAACCGTAGAGATAGAGCTTCAGCAGCGTCGCGGGATGGTACCCGGGCCGTCCGGTCGCGGCCGGCATCATGCTCGCAAAGCCCAGGGCCGTGAGATCAAGCTCGTCTACGAACAGGTCGACGACGCGCACCGGATTGTCTTTGGACACATAGTCGTCCAACCGGTTCGGCAACAGCGTGACTTGGTGGCGATCCGCACCACAGATGAACCGCGCCATACACGCCTCCGCTCTCCCGCAGAGACTATCGGAACCGCTACGTTTCCACACAGCCTCGGTGGCAACCGGACCTTGTCTCCTTCCCGAAACGGACCTTCCGCATCCGACTCATGCCAGCCGTAGGAACTGTTGCTGACGCACCCAGGAAGCAGTTGTGCCGCCCCTGAAATTTGGTCTGCCCCTAGTTGCGGTTTTGAGCCGTCCGGAGGATGCCACGAGTCAGGGCCGGCCGGCCGCCTCGATGATAAGCTTGGCAATTGTATCGGCCTGCGAAATCAGGGCAAGATGGCTGGCTTTCACCTCGATAGTCTTGGCGCCCATGCGCTTAGCCATGAACCGCTCCAAGTCGGGATCGATCGTTCGGTCCTCCGTCGACACGGCGTAGTAGCTGGGCTTCGTTCGCCATGCCGCGACGGTCGTCCTGCCGGCGAGCAGACCTTTCTGGAAGGGTTGCTGTACGGCGTGGAGGACCCTGGCCTGCGCCTCCGGCAGGTCGCCGGCGAAGTCACGCAGGAAGGCTTCCTCGCCAAGCCGTCCCTCCTCGCCGTCATAGACGATGCCAGCACTGGCCGGAGGTGTGGGATAGGTCTTGGCCAGTGCGGCATAGTCTTCTCCGGCGTCGGGCGCCCGCGCTGCGACGTAGACGAGAGCGGAGACTTTCGGATCCACGCCGAGCTCCGTGACGATCATGCCGGAGAATGAGTGACCGACAAGTACGGTCGGGCCATCCTGCCGAGCCAGCACGCGTCTGGCCGAAGCTACGGCGTCTTCCAGGCTGGTGAGGGGGTTCTGAACGGCAGTGGCGTTGAGGCCCGCAGCCTGCAGTCGCGCGATGACCTCGGTCCAGCATGAACCGTCGGCGAACAAGCCATGGACCAACACGACGTTCTTGGCGGTTGGACGTGACTCGGCGCGAGGCGCGTTGGGAACGGCGGATGTCAGAGCCGCGACGGTGAGTAAGGTCGAGAACTTACGACGGTCGATCATGCAGTGATCTCCTGAGCTTCTGTAGAAGGGCTGGAAGGGTACGATGCCGCGCGCCAAGTAACCTACGCTCCTGGGACGTGCGGAGCGGACACACACCGGACGCGGCTCAATGTTCGCGGAGTCTGTTGATGCCAGGTATGATGACGAAGACCATCGTCGTGACGATCATCGGAACGACGACAAGGTGACGTTGCCACAGTGGCCAGCTTGGCGTGATGGACTGCATAAAATACGATAGCGCCGTGACCAGCGGATACACCGCTGCGAACACGAGCACGCAGAAGATCAGGCGGTCCGCTCGGCCGCGAGTCATCACGGGGCTTCCTTTCAATAGTCCGCACTGGGTCGGGAGCGAAACCGCTTGTACCAGCTGTCTAGCCGCGGATGTTTGTCGCCGAAGGGTAGGTCAAATCGCTCCCGCGCAGTCTGGAAGATCGGGAAGGCGGTGCAATCGGCGACGGTGGGCGTGTCGCCAGCAAGGAACGCATGCTCTCCGATTTCCTTCTCCAGTACGTTCAGTATCTCGTCGACGTAGCGGGAGATTCGGTCTGCGACCTCAAGCGAAGGTGCCGGCTCCTTTCCGAGGAAGGCATCGGTGCGATTCCACAGCCACAGCTGGCCGCGTCCGACAAGGTCGGCCGCGAGACGCTCGAGCGATCGGACGCGAGCGCGCGAGGCCGCTTCCGTCCCGAACATCGGATGCTCGGGATAGAGCTCCTCAAGATACTCTACGATTGCGGCGGAGTCTGTGATCGCCTCGCCTGCATCGGTCACCAGGGTCGGCGCCCGCCCTGAAGGATTGATGGACAGATACGCTTCGGAGCGATGCTCCTTATTTTCGTAGTCGAGTTCGTAGCGCGGGACATCGATGCCCTTTTCGGACATGTATATGATGACACGGCGCGGGTTGGTGCCTTTGCGAAACTGGTACAGCAGCATGGCGTCTCTCCTGCAGGTCAGATTTTGAGGCGGGCGTGCCGGCCCGTAGCGGTGGAAAAAGAGGCACTTCAGTCGCCGATCGAGGTGAGCGGATACTTCACTACTCGGTACGGTAAGCGCTCGGGCCTCCCAGAGAATAGAACATCAATGATTTGGCTCTCGGTCAGAAGAAGTTGATCATCAATGACGAGCCCTGCTGTGGGGGAGGCGTTATCTGGCATGTCGTACTCGCCGATCACCTCGTATGCGTCGTACTCGGCCGACAGCCGAAGCCGTGTCAGGCTTCGCTCTTTCGACATGTCGATCGACAGCACGTCCGTATCGGACAAGTAAGCGAGCCCGTCCCCGCCCGGATTGCCGTGGCCCGCGAGTTCGATGATCTCGCGCGTCACCGCTTCGATGCGGAACAGCTTGCCCGTGTTCGTCTGGACGACGAGCAGGAAGCGCTCGTTGGGAGTCGCAAGGATGCCATTGAGATTGAAACGTCCAGGCGACGTACCGTCTTCCTGGTAGTTGATTGGCGTGCCATCGAGCGGTAGCCACGGCTCGAGCTGTCCCAGTTCCGCCACCGTTCCCCTTGCGAGCACCGCCGCCGTGAGCCGGTACAGCACCGGTTTGTAGGAGTCGGTGATGAAGGCATCGCCGTGTGCGAAGGCAACGTCGTTGACGAAGGTGGGGGCCGCAGGGTTGGGGACCACCGTGTCTGGCGCTGCGTTGACCAACCCATTCGAGTAGCGGCCGATCACCCTGCCCGTGTCCACATCGAATACGTGGACGAGGCCAGTCACACCACCGCAAACCACGAGTTGCCGGGTCGCCTCGTTTACTTTGAGACCTGTTGAGGAGGTCAAACCGTGCGCGCCGGCCTCAGAAAAAACCTCAAAGGCTCGTCCATCGAGCGCAACGCGAAAAACCGTGCCCTTCAGCATGGCGGTGGTGAACAACGTTCGAGATCGCGCGTCGAACGCAAGGCCTTCGGGATAAAGGCCAGTCCCTGGTACGGCGTAGAATCCGGACAAGCTGCTGCTCATTGCTGCTCTCTCTTGCTGGCGTGAGAGGACCCATCCGGCTCCGCAGGCACGGGGATCTCGAACGCGTTGAGAGCGGCGGAAGTGTAGAGGTACTCCCCGATCAGAAAGGTCATGTCGACTACGCCCCGGCGGCCGAAGGTTTCCGCCGCAGCCCAGTACGTGGCGTCGCTGATCTTCCGCTGCATGACGAGCTCGAGCGTGAGCTTCTGTGCCAGCGCCTCTTGATCGTCGAGTTCGGGGCTCGGCTTGCCGACGGCTAAAGCATCGATGGCTTCCTGCGAGAAGCCGTTCCGCCGGGCAATGGCCGAGTGTGCATAGATTTCATAGGCGGCCTGCCAGACAGACGCGACGCTCAGGATGACGACCTCGCGGACGCGGGGAGTGAGCGCGGTGCCCTTCGACTCCGCCTCCATGAACCGGAACATGCCCTGTGCGACCACGGGACTGTACAGGAAAGCGTTGAATGGGCCATAGAACGAACCATCCCCCGCTTTGCCCTTGAAACCGGCTTTGTCTGCCCAGGGTATCAAGGTTGTGTCGATGTACTCGTAAGCTTCGGCTTGCTGAGGATCGAGATCCGCTCTCCTCAGGGTTGGCAGACGACCACCGTCGATGACGTCGTTGCTCATCATATCCTCCATACGAACGGCCCGGCCAATCTTGTCGCCAAGTTGGATGCTCTGGCCCAAACTACGATACGAAACGTACCGTTTCGATTATGGTTCCGGATGGACAAGCGGTCCTAGGGCGAACGTCGGATGGAGGATTCAGGCGCGGGGAAGCCTCGCAGCAGCGGGCTTGTCGATGCAGCCCAACTGCCAACCTAGGTATAGGTTCTTATCAGCTCGGTACGGCGCCAACGGAGTGTCTGGTAATAGCTTCCTGCTTCCCGAGGACCCGCAACGCCATCGCGGGAAGCGACGCAGCGAATTCGGCATCAAGCGCTGAGTGCCCTATCAGCAGACGGAAGTATATAGCTCCGTAGATCATATCGATGACAGTGTCGGCGTCTGCCTCGAGTGTGAACTCTCCGCGCTCAATGCCCTTGTCGACGACGGCTCGCACCTCGGCTCGACGATTTACGAAAAACCGGCGGCGGAACTCGGTTATGATCTCAGGATCGAACTGCCCTTCCGCCAGTATGCCCGCAGCGATCCTCCCCGTCTCTCCACGATAATGCGTGATTAGCCGTGATATCTGATCAGAGAGCGCTAAACTTGCGCTCTCTGCGTCTTTTGCCGGCGCATCCAGCGCCGCTAGATTCATGAATACCTCGATGACGATAGCTGTCTTGCTAGACCACCAACGATAGATCGTGGTTTTGCCGACCCCTGCTTTTTGCGCGATCGCTTCGATCGTCAGGTTGCGAATGGAGGTGGTTTCGAGGAGCGCCTGCGTGGCTTCGAGGACCGACCGACGGGAGGCTTCGCTTCTCGGTCGGCCGGGCGATCGAGCTTCTCGATCATTATGGTTGGGCATTCGATTCCTTTGCGCCCGAGAGAATGGTGGCCACCTGCGTAGCGACTTTGCTAATTGTGATACGATACGGACCGTAATGCAAGCTCTGCTCTGCTCCGTCGTGTTCGAGCGATGCGGGTGACAATGTGGAGTGGTGCGGTGTGTGAGTGCGGGAAGTTTGTCGGCAAGATCCTGGCTAACTCCATTGATTACTCTGATTCATATTTTTGATTGCAGACCCTATCGGCGGGTTGTCAGAGCGCCTGAAACATCACCAATGCGTCGACATAGCCGTGGGCGGGGTGGTGGAAGGCGAGTGGCAACCGCCCGACGATCTCGAACCCAAGCTTTTGCCAAAGGCGCACCGCTCGCTCGTTCGTGCTCACCACGAAGTTGAACTGCATGCCCCGGTATTTGCGAGACCGGGCGTGAGCTAGGGCATGCTCGCCCATGCGTCCTGCAATGCCGCGCCCGGTGGCAGCGGCGCTCACCATGAAGCCGCAGTTGCAGACGTGGCGACCACCGCCCGCTTGGTTCGGACGCATGTAGTAGGTCCCGAGGATGGTCCCTTCCTCCTCTGCGACGAAGGTCTCCTTGTCCGATCCCATCCAGTAGGCGAGCGCCTGCTCCTCAGTCATGTCCCGGTCGAGAGTGTAGGTCTCACCAGCACGGATGACCGGCTCGATGATCGACCAGATAGCGGGGGCGTCATCGGAGAGAGCGGTACGGATCAGCATGGCGACGCGCATAGCGGTAACCGCGAGGGTCCGAAAGCCACGAGGCTGTAGGTCTGCATCCCATTGAGGCTGTGTGAAAACGCTGCGGTTCTGGTAGTCTCTGCATGACGGTGGAGGCTTGTATGACGCGGTTCGTTAGTGGCGCAGATCGTCACCAGATCGCGCTTCTGCCGCATCGCCTGGACGACTACGTGTCTGAGGACAATCCAGTTCGCGTCGTCGATGTGTTCGTGGATGAACTCGATCTTGCAGCCCTTGGCTTTGCTGGCGTGACGCCGGCCGCGACCGGACGGCCCGGCTATCATCCCGCGACACTGCTGAAGCTCTATCTCTACGGCTACCTCAACCAAGTCGCCTCGAGCCGCCGCCTGGAGCGTGAGGCTGGCCGCAACGTCGAGCTGATGTGGCTGACTGGCCGCCTCGCCCCCGACTTCAAGACCATCGCCGACTTCCGACGCGACAACGGCCCAGCGATCCAGGCCGCCTGCCGCCA
>Ga0233425_10006544_pt1 | contig 17195 bp, 12 predicted proteins | sample Watercolumn_Towu_2_FD_181712 | JGI IMG/M metagenome (GOLD analysis project Ga0233425, IMG submission 181712) | Freshwater microbial communities from Lake Towuti, South Sulawesi, Indonesia - Watercolumn_Towuti2014_140_MG | ecosystem: Environmental > Aquatic > Freshwater > Lake | place... | reverse complement strand
TTTTCGATTTTGCCCGCGCGAATCAACGCGAGCGTTTCCGCGCGCAGAGTGATTTCGCCTTTGGCAATCGCGACGCGTTCGGTGTCCGTCTTCGCGCTCACGTCCACCATTTGCGCGCGGCCTTGTTCATCGAGATGTGTGAGAGACATTTCAGTAGTCAGTGAACAGTCAACAGTCAACAGTCGTCAGTCGTCTGTCACTAGTACTTCAACAACCTGAAATTGCGTAGTAGGCGAGTTGAGAAACCCGTTTTCTCGAAGAAAACGGGTTTCTGTGACCCCGCAATTTCATCAAGTTAGAGTACTAGTGGCGGTATTATACTCGACTCTTACTCTGATTTCAAATACGTTTTGCATTTTCCGTCCACTGCTCACTGTTGACTGTTTACTGTTGACTGACGACTGACGACTACCGACTGTTCACGCCGCGAATTGTTTTTCGTACAACGCGCGATACACGCCCGCGCGCGCGAGCAAATCCGCGTGCTTGCCTTGCTCGACGATTGCGCCGTCTTGAATCACGCAAATCACATCCGCATTGCGAATCGTGCTGAGCCGATGCGCGATCACGAGCGCGGTGCGCCCGCGCAATAATTTTTCGAGCGCGGTTTGAATCAACGCTTCGGTTACGGTGTCCACGTTCGCGGTCGCTTCGTCCAAAATCAAAATGCGCGGATCCGCCAGCACCGCGCGCGCGATGCAAATCAGTTGGCGTTGCCCGACCGAAAGATTCGCGCCGCCTTCCAAAATTTTTGTTTGATACGCGTCGGGCAACGCGGCGATGAACGCGTGCGCGTTCGCGAGTTGCGCGGCGGCGATCATTTCCGCGTCCGTCGCGTCAGCGCGACCGAAACGGATATTGTCCGCAATCGTGCCGGTGAACAGGAACGGGTCTTGCGGCACGATCCCAGTTTGTCGCCGCAGAGATTGTTGCGTTACATCGCGCACGTCCACGCCATCAATTCGCACCGCGCCCGCGCTCACATCGTACATTCGCGCGACCAGGTTCGCAATCGAAGTTTTGCCCGCGCCGGTCGGTCCGACGAGCGCGACGGTTTGCCCGGCGCGAATCGTCAAATTGATCTGATGCAAAATTTCCGGCGTGTCCGCGCGATAGCGAAACGAAACATTTTCGAAAACAATCTCACCGACAATCGGCGGCATTGCGCGCGCGCGCGCGCGATCTTGCACCGACGGCGGCGTGTCGAGCAATTCGATCACGCGCTCGCCGCCCGCCATCGCGGCTTGCATCGTGTTGTAGAGCCGGCTCAATTCCTGGATCGGTTGAAAAAATCGTGTAACGTACGACAGAAACGCGACGAGGACGCCGAGCGTAACCTGGTTTTGCATCACCGCGAGTCCGCCGAAAAATAAAACGATGCACGTCGCGGACATTCCAAGAAATTCAATCGTCGGCAAAAAAATAAACGAGAGCGACATGGCGCGAATATGCGCGTCGCGATTCGCGACGTTCAAGCGTTTGAAGCGTTCTTGCGATTTTTCTTCTTGCGCGAATGCTTGAATCACGCGCACGGACGAAATATCTTCCGCGAGATCGCCGACGACCGCGGCGACGCGTGAACGTGTTTCCCGAAACGCGGATTTCGCGCGTTGCGAAAAGAGCGCGGTCGCAATCGCCATCAACGGAATGATCGTGAACGATAAGAGCGCGAGTTGCGGACTGAGCGACAGCATCACGACGACAATGCCGCCGAGAATCAGAAAATCGCCGATGAGCGTGATCCAGCCCTCGGACAATAATTCGTTGATGACCGCAACATCGTTGATGACGCGCGAGACGGTTACGCCGACGATGCGCGTGTCGTGATAATCGAGCGATAATACTTGCAAATGTTGGAACATTGCCGCGCGAATGTTCGCCAACATTCGTTGCCCAACACGCGCGAGCAAAAATTGTTGCGTCGCGGTCGCGAGGTACGTCAAGCCGAACACGCCGCCGAGCGCGAGCGCGATGCGCGCGAGTTCGTCCGCATCGCCGCGCGCGATGGATTGATCTATCGCGATTTTGATGAGGTACGGCGCGGTCAAGGTCAAGCCGGTGATGACGAGCATCGCGCAAAACGCGACGAGCAATTGGCGCGCGTACGGGTACGCGAACACGAGCAAGCGCGCGACGACGCGGCGATCAAACAGTCGTCCTTCTTCGTTGTGCGTCCCGAATTGGCGCAATGCTTGTCCGGGTCCGATGCGCGCGCCCGCGCCGCCGATGGAAAAACTCATCCGATCATTTACCTTTTAGATTTGTCATGCCGAACAAAGTGAGACATCTTTGATCGAGGACGCGGAGATTCCTCGCTTCGCTCAGAATGACGACGATCAGGATTGCGGCATCACTTGACGCCGATAAATTTCCGCGTACAAACGCGAACGCGTCATCAACTCGGCGTGCGTGCCGCGCGCGACGATCTTGCCCTTGTCCAAAACCAGAATGCAATCCGCGTGTTGCAGTGTGCTGAGCCGATGCGCGATCACGAAGGTTGTGCGTCCGCGCATCAACGCGTCAAGCGCGCGTTGGATCAATTTTTCCGTGCCGGTGTCCACGCTCGACGTCGCGTCGTCGAGAATCAAAATGCGCGGATTGATGAGCAAGGCGCGCGCAATCGCGAGTCGTTGTTTTTGTCCGCCCGAAAGCGTAACGCCGCGTTCGCCGACATCGGTATCGTACCCGTTCGGCATTTGCGCGATAAATTCGTGCGCGTGCGCCATTTGCGCGACCGCTTCGATTTGCGTTTGCGTCGCATCGGGACAACCGAACGCGATGTTTTCGCGAATCGTGCGCGCGAACAAGGTCGTCTCTTGCAGAACGATTCCGATTTGACTGCGAAGCGAGTTGAGCGTTATATCGCGCAGATCGCGACCATCAATCAGCACGCGCCCGGCGGTTGGATCGTAAAAGCGCGGAACCAAATTGATGAGCGATGATTTACCGGAGCCGGTCGTGCCAAGCAACGCGATCACCTGTCCTGGTTTTGCTTCGAACGAAATGTCTTTGAGCACTGCGTTGCGTTGACTATACGCGAACGAAACATTTTCAAATTGCACCGCGCCGCGCAGAGCCGGCAATTCAATCGCAGCCGGCGCATCGCGCACTTCCGGCACGGCGTCGAGAATTTCAAAGATGCGTTCGCCCGCGGCGGAACCGGTCGCGAGCATCGGGATGGTGTTGCCGAGCAAACGAATCGGTTGAACGAGTTGCGCGAGGTACGTCGTGAACGCGACCAACTCGCCGAGCGTGAGTTGTTGTTGTATCACTAACATTCCGCCGTACCACACGATCAACACCGTGCCGAGATTCGCGATCAAGTGCATCATCGGCGCGTTGATGGATTCGAGGCGCGCGTTCTGCGCGGTGTAGCCGTACCATTCTTCGTTCTCGCGCGTAAAGCGCGCGATTTCGGCGTTCTCTTGCGCGAACGATTTGACGACGCGCGCGCCGCGCAAATTTTGTTCGAGGCGCGTCGTGAGAATCGCGAGTTGTTTTTGGATCGCTTGCGAAAGCGGCCGCGCGCGCGTGCCGAAATCAATCGCGCGCCAAATCAAAAGCGGCAGGGTGAGAATGACGACCAGTGCGAGCGATGGATTCATCCACACGAGCGCGATTGCTGTCGCGAAAAATAAAATCGCGCTGTTGACGATGCGAATCGTCGCGCGCCCGGTCACCATGCGAATCCGCTCGACATCTTGCATCGCGCGCGAAAGCAATTCGCCGGTTTCGGTTTGATCGCGAAATGCGAACGAGAGTGTCGTGATTTGGCGTTGAATCGAATGACGCAAATCGTACGCGACGCTTTGCGCGATGGTCTCGCTCCAGCGCCCTTGCAGAAACGCGAACGCGCCGCGCAACGACGTGAGCACGAGCAACGCGATCACCATCCCGCCGAGCGCGCCGAGGTCTTGCTCGCGAATGCCGCGATCAATGCTCCAGCGAATAAATTGGGGAACGGCGATGTTGATGATCGTCGTGCCGAGCGTCGTCAGGTACGCGCCGAGCGTCAACGTCCAGTACGGGCGCAAGTAGCCGTAGCACCGCCAAAGGGTTTGCGCGGCGTTGGAACGCGGCAGTGAAAGTGAAATAGTTAGGGGTTGCGTGATCATATCAAATTCGAAAATCAATCGGGCTGTTGCTATCATAGCACAGGAAGACGCGATTGCAAAAAATGAATTTGGTTCGGCTCGCGTTGGCTGGAAAAGTTCGCGCGTCGGTTAAAGGTACTATCGCCAATATCCTATTGAGAATACCGGCGAACGCGTGTAAAAATAAAATGAAATTTGTATGAAGACAAACGCGCCCACAAAGCGCAGGAGCACGACCAATGAATCGCGTCAACCGTCGCCTGATTTTTCAGTTCGTTTTTTCCGCGCGCATCCCGTTCGCCGCGTGCGCTCTGCAATGGATGGTTGGGCGCGCCGCGCCCGGTTCGCTTACGCCAACACTCGCGGCGAGCAACGCGCCGCGTATTTTTTTGCGGATGTCAGGGCGGAGTGGGATTTCGCAAAATGCCTGATCCATTTCACTATTATCGGCGGTCGTTGCGGCTGCGAAAACATCATTACGCGCGCGGCGGCGTTTATTTCGTTACGCTGTGCGCGCGCGAACGCGAATGTTTATTCGGCGAAATCACCGGTGTCGAGATGCGCTTGTCGGATTGCGGCAAGATTATTCGCGATGAATGGTTACACACCGAGACGACGCGCCCGAATGTTTTGTTGGATGCGTATGTGATTATGCCCAATCACATCCATGGCGTGATTATTTTGACCAGCGGCATCGCGGCTGAAAAACGCCGCCCGACCTGGTTTAACGCCGATCTGGAACGCGCGCGCGCGGCAGTGCCGGATTCCGTCGCGGCGGTGCTGACGCAATTCAAATCCATTACCACGCAGCGCATTCGCGCGTTGACCGAAGCGCGCACACAAACGTTGTGGCAGGATCAACACACCGAACAACGCATTTGGAGCGAACAAATTTTGGAACGCATTCGCGAATACATTGCGAGTAATCCAACCCTGTGGGATCAGGATGAAAATAATCCTACCGTGAATTTGCCGAATTGATTTTTCCAAAACAAGTCGCGCCAGGACTGATCAAATCCTGGCGCGATTATTTTTGCCTTGCGCGGGGGACGCATCGCGTTAAACCAGCGGACGTTCCAAGTGATGTTGCAAAATGTACCAACTGATCGATTCCGGCACCGTGCGCCAGGTGTGTTCAAGAAATTGCGCGTACTGTTCGACAAGATGTTGAACCTGGTTTTTGTGATCCACATCCGCGCGCGTTTGCAACGGCGGTAAAAATTCCATTCGAATTCGTCCGGTGATGTCATGCGCGCTGTACACCGGGATCACGACTGCGTCCGTCGCGAGCGCGAGTTCGGCAAAGCCGGTTTTGAAATCGTACAGGCGATCACCAATCAGAAACGCGAGCGTACCGGGTTCGCGCACACCAATATCGTTGTACACCTGGACGATGCCGCCCGCTTGCAAAATGCGCTGCCCGCGCACCGCAATCGTCGTTGCCATCGCGATTTGATTTGCGTTCGCGGTTTCAAGACGCGCGGATTCTTCCGACTCGATCAACCAATTCGCGGCGGCGGGACTGATCGTGAGAATCGCGCCGATGTCGGTGGCTTGCGCGAGGATCGCAGTCGCGATGGAGCCGGGGGGACTATGGTACGAAACCAGGATGATACCGCGTCCTCGTGCGCGCGCGTTTTGCAAATGTTCCAACCCGCGAAAAATAATGATGCGCTCACGCTCGCGCTCATTCGAGTGCTCGACCGCGCGCACGAAACTACGCCAAAAGCGATGCCGCGAATTTCGCATCGCGTTCAAAAATCCGCCGGGCTGGAGCAGATAATCTTGCCACTGTCCCGCGTTCATTTGGATCGCGTTGCTCAACATCCGAATTCGAAACGCGTTTTCCGACGCCGCGTCGGGACTGCCGAGCGACGCGATCATACGCTTGAATTTTGCGCGCTCGCTTCGATACAACGGGTTGATGGGTTGCGCGAACCACCAGTTGAGCCAGCGCACGGCTTGAAAAAAATCGAGCCGCAGGGAAACTTCGCGAATCGCCCAGCGCAAAAGCGTGCCGAGCGAAACCTGGCGCGCGCCCAAACGCGTGAGCCGCTGTCGCCAGAGATTCGGACTTGCGTGAAAATTTTTTGCACGCGACGCGAGGGGCAAACTGATCGCGTTCGACGCGGTCGAGTCAGACATCAGCGCGGCGATGGTCGGGTTACGAAAATAATCGTTCGCCACTTGACGCCCAAGTAAATTTTCGATTTGCAAAACCAGGTTCAATGCCAACAGCGAATCGCCGCCGAGCGCGAAAAAATTATCGTGGATGCCGACCTCGTCGAGATCGAGCAATTCGCACCAGATATTCGCAATGCGCGTTTCCAAATCGGTGCGCGGCGCGACGAACGGTGTATCGAGTTCCGGGCGCGCGCGTCCCGGTGGCGGCAACGCGCGGCGATCAATTTTATCGTTCGGGTTGCGCGGCAAACGCGGCAGTAAAAAAAATCGCGCCGGAATCATATACGCGGGCAACGTTTGCGCCAACCACTCGCGCAACGCGCTCGTGGAAGGAGCGGGCAATGCGCGCGGCGCGAGGTACGCGATCAAACGCGTCTCGCCGTCGCGTCCCAGGTTTGGCGTAACGACGCACTCGTGAATGTCCGGGTGCGCGAGCAACGCGCTTTCAATTGCTTCGGTCTCGATCCGATAACCGCGAATTTTCACCATAAAATCTCGGCGACCGTGATATTCGAGACAACCATCCGCGCGCAAAATGCCGACATCGCCGGTGAGCAAGATGCGTTGATCGCCGCCGCTCGGATCGGGCAAGAATTTTGTCGCGGTCAATTCGGGATTGTTCCAATAACCAGGACTGAGATAGCGACTCTGCACAACGATCTGTCCGAGTTGTCCCGGCGCAACCGGGTCGCCGTGTTCGTCGAGAATGTTGATCGCGTTGCCATCGCACGCGTAACCGACCGGGATGAGATCGGTTGTCGGTTGGATGTCGTCCGCGCGAATCACATAGCGCGTAACCCAGGATAGTTCGCTCATCGCGAGCCGATGCGAAAGCACGCACTCTGGCGCGACGAGTTCCGCAAGCCGCACGAGCTCGCGCGCGAGAATCGTTTGCCCGCCAAGCAAGATCGCGCGCACGCGCGAAATTTTTTTGAGCGGTTGATCGAGCGCGAAAAGATCGTGCAATACATTGACCGGCGGAAAAAATATGGTGATCGCTTGCGCGTCAAGCCAATCGAATAATTCGGTGAGTGTGAGTGTGCGCGCGGAATGATAGTAGAGCGTGCCGCCGTTCAAGAGCGTGCCGAACGTCGCGCTCGAATACGGGACGAACGCCGCGGAAAAAAATTGCGCGACGCGATCCCCCGGCGCGATGTGGTCGTACAAAAAATGCAACCGCGCGCGATTGAGCCAGCCGCCGTGATGCCAAATAATTCCTTTCGGCTCGCCGGTTGAACCGGATGTGAACGAAATGGACGCGTAATCGCGATGAGTGAGCGCGGGCATCGACGCGTCGTCATCACGATCAAGCGCGTTGAGCGCGATGATTTGCGTTTCGACGGACGCGAACGATTCGGCAATCGGCGCGAGCGCAGTGCAAGTTAGAATAATGCGCGCGGTGCTTGTTTGAAAAATCGCGCGTTGCGCGGGGAGTTCGAGGATCGGATCGAGCGGCACGTAAAATTTTCCGGCTTTGAGGACGCCGAAAATTCCAATCGCCGCGAGGACAGTGCGCGGCAATAAAAGTGCAATCGGCTCCGGAGCGGATCCAAATCGCGCGATCAAATGCGCGGCGAGTTGATCGGAGCGCGCGTCCAATGTCGCGTAATTCGTCGCGCCGGTTTCGTCCACCGTCGCGATCTGATCCGGCACACAGCGCGCGACGTAACGCAAACGCGATGGAATATCTTGATCGGGGTCGGGTGCGGTTAAAGTTGGGAATGCGGCTGACATACAATTGAGTGCGCTGATGTCACCCTGAGCAAAGCGAAGGGTCTCGCGCGCAACGATAGCGATTCTTCGCTTCGCTCAGAATGACGGATGGGTGGTGGCGCGATTATTTTGGGCGCGCCTTGTTCACTTGCTCGACGAAACGACCGTCCCAAAATTTTTCGGGCGCGACGATTTTATCGAGTTGCCCTTGCGCGTTCGCCCATTGTTGAAACGCTATCACGTTGTCAAGACTGAGTTTGCCATCCGCCGGGATCGTCGTCCAACAAATTTTTTTGAGCAACTCTTTTTCCAGCCCGGTGTACTTGGCGAGAATTTCAATGTTGCGCGCGCTCGCGCCTTGCTGATATTGGCGCACCGCGTCGAGGTACGCCTGCGCGACGCGCAATCCCAGGTCGGGCGATTTGAGCAAACGGTCGCTGAACACGACGATACTCAATTGCGCGCCGGGCAACGCGTCCTGTCCGCCGGACAAAATTTCGCCGTACCCTAAACTGAGCGCTTGCGTGATCCAGGGTTCGGTCAACATCACGAGCGGCGCCGCGCCGGATTGCAACGCGTCGAGCGCGGCGGGTGCGGACAGTTTGCTGTTTTTCAAATCGGCAAGCGCGAGGTTGTTTTTCGCGAGCAATTGATGGACGAAAAATCCTTGTATCCCTTGAAAGCCGGTTTCGTTCGTGGACATGGTTAAATTTTTCCACGTCGAAACATCGCGCAATTGCGCGATCTGTGATTTGCGCCCGACGATGCCGGTCGAAGTGCAATCGCCCGCGTTCCATTGCGACAAACTCAACACGACGCGCCCCGCGCCGCCGCGTTCAATCGCGTTAAACAAGCCCGCGCTGATCACGGCGACACTCATATCGAGTTGTCCTTGTATCACGAGCGGCAACGCATCCGCGGACGCGGCTTCGACAAATTCGGTTTCGAGATTATATTTCGCAAAGTGGCCTTCTTCTTTTGCGATCAACAACGGTGCGTAACCCATATACGGTTGCACGTTCACTTTCAAACGCGCGGGCGCATCGGTCGGTTGCGCGATCGGCGTCGCGGGCGCGCACGCCGCGAGCATAACGAAAAGCAAAATGCGTGTTTGCCGGATCAAATTATTTTTGTCGTTCATTATTTTTCCTTTCTCAACGCTTTTACGAGATACCCGTTTTCTCGTCCAGTTCTACTTATCTTGTCGCGTGATCGGATTGCCAGGGAATCCATCGCGCGGTGAGTTGATCAAGAATCCAATTCGTGAGCAAACCGAGCGACGCGATCACGATCAACGCGGCGTACAGATTTTCGGTGCGGAGCGTTTGCCACGCGAGCCAAATCGTCGCGCCTAAACCTTGTCGCGCGGTCACCATTTCGACCGTAACCGTGATCAACAGTGCGACGTTCACCGCGAGTTTTGCGCCCGCGAGAATCATCGGCAGACTGCCCGGCAAAATCACGCGGCGCAATAAAATCCAACCGCGCGCGTTGTAATGTCGCGCGACCTCCCAGGTTTGCGAATCAATTTGTTGCACGCCGCTCATACTGTTGATGAGCATTGGAAAAAACGCGACGAGCGCGATCATTACGATTTTCGATTGCTCGCCAATGCCAAAGATCACGAGCACGAGCGGCAAGAGCGCAAGCTTGGGCAGAGGATGAAGCGCGGCGACAACCGGCTCGGCGACGACACGCACCGCGCGCGACCAACCCATCACCAAGCCGAGGAGTAAACCGGGGAGCGCGCCAAGCATCAAGCCCAGCCCGAGGCGCGCGAGCGTATAGCCGAGCGCGATCAACAATTCGCCATTCGCGATTTGGCGCGCGAATGCGGCAAGAATCACAGACGGCGCGGGAAAAAATAATCGCGCGATCCAACCGGTGTTCGCACCCCATTCCCAAATCAGCAAAACGCCGATCCAAAAAAATGTTGGCACGAACCAGGACGTATTTTGAAGTTTCATCGAAGCGGCACGCGTTCGAGATTGGCTTGCACGGTCGGCTCGATCATTTTCCAAATTTGCCAGCGCAACGATTCGATTTCGGGATGACTGCGCCCGATCAAATGGCGCGGTTGTTCGAGCGGCACATTGATCTCCGCGAGAATGTGACCAGGGCGACGGCTCAACACCAGCACGCGGTTGCCCAACAAAATCGCTTCCTCGATGTCGTGCGTAACGAACAACACGAGCATCGGTCGCGCGCTCCACAAGCGCAACAATTCATCTTGCAGAATAAGGCGCGTTTGCGCGTCGAGCGTGCGGAACGGCTCGTCCATCAACAAAATAGCCGGCTCGGTAACGAGTGCGCGCGCGATCGCGACGCGTTGTTTCATTCCGCCGGAAAGTTCGTGCGGATAATGCCGCGCAAAATCGTCCAAGCCCATTCGCGCGATCAACGCGCGCGCGCGTCGATGTCGTTCATTTTGCGCGATGCCTTGCGCCTCTAATCCAAACGCAACGTTATCCAAAATGTTCAACCACGCGAACAACCCGGTATCTTGAAACACCATCGCGCGCCGCGGCGCCGCTGACCAGCCGAAAAAATTTACGCTTCCGCCGGTCGGCTCGGTCAGCCCGGCGATCAAGCGCAGTAAAGTGGATTTGCCACAGCCGCTCGGTCCGACAATGCAAACAAATTCATCCTGGGATGCGGCGAACGATACGCCATCAAGCGCGCGGACATCACCGCGCGGCGATGCGAAATTTTTATTGAGCTGGGCGACCTGCAACTGCACGGTCATTCATTGCTCCGATTCTAAATTGCGTGCGCGGGGGCGCGTGCAACGTGGGGACACTATATCTGATTCGCCGGGTTTTGTAACCCCGGATGCTCGGCTTTGACACCCTTTTCATCCCAGAGTACAATATCCGCAATTGTTTCCCCGACCGCGCGTCGCGGCAAAAGCCACGCTGGTTGAGAAACAGAAAGCGGAGAATGAAGATGAGTAATCCACGTCAACGACCTGGTTATTTTCCAATTCTCAAATTGATTCAGCAACTTGATGAAGACAAATTAATCGCCAACGATGTGAGTCTCTTAATCAAGGGGTACGTCATTCCCGTGTTCAGCGCACTTGGCTGGGAAATACGTCCGCCAACTCCGCCAGATCGCGGATATGATTTGGAACTTGAGTTTAAGGACATCCAGATCCCCGTCATGGTAAAACTCAAGGAACAAGATTTCTCCGACACCGAAACACGAATTTTATTTCATTCTGCTTCGCTCCAGAATTACCGTTGGGCAATGGCGGTCAATCTCCGGAACTTTATTCTATTTGTCGTAGATTCCGAAGAAACCATCCTAAGAACCGATTTGCGTGACTATACCTCAAAAGAAAACCCGGAGCACGATCTTCTCGCGGCAGAGTTTTTTTATGAGCGGATCGCTATGGCACAACCGCTCACAGAATCAAAAGAACCGGAAATTGATTTCGCGCCAGCGAGTTCATCGGTCAGTAACGGGATTCAAGATTTGGGGGATCGAATCAATGTCGGCGGTGTTCGACTCAAAAAACGAACAGAATCTCTGTCGCCGAACCCGGCACCGCCCCAACAATTCAAATCATTTGAATTCGATACGTTTCTTGCGTTTAGCTCGAAGGACATCGAATTTGTCCGGCGACTTGACGCGGATTTAACCAAGCAAGGTTTGCGCGTGTGGTTTGATGATCGCGAACTCAAACCAGGCGATGAAATCACACCAACATTGTTACACGGCATCGAGTCTAGTCGGAGTTTCATTTTTATTGTCTCCCCCGATTCGGTTCAGTCTGATTGGGTTACGCGTTTATTCGACCACGCGCTAGAAATTTTTGACGGTACCTTTCCGCGCATCATCCCGGTTATGTATCGCGACACCGAAATGCCAGTTAGACTTGCCAATCGGATGTGGATAGATTTTCGCAAACCCAACGCGTACGATAAAGCCATCCTCGTCTTGATTGGAGGAATCACCGGAACCGAGTCGGAAGTACCGGCATCCGTAACAATTCAAGCGCCTGTTGCAGAAGCAGTCGCGCCAACCGAGACGCCCAGCATTGAACAACCACCAACTCCATCGCCGAGTCCGGTCAAAACCGAAGTGCCGACTCGCGCGTTGGCAGACACGACGAGCGAAGACAATGACCAACTGCGATTTGAAGATTACGCGCAAGCCCTCGCCGATTTCATCAAGAACGAAAAAACCGGCAAGCCGTTGACGATCGCGATTGACGCCGCGTGGGGAATGGGCAAATCCACGTTGATGAAAATGTTGCGGCTAAAACTTGCGAACGCACCCAAGCCGGTTGAAAGCAACGAACAAGCCGAACGCGAAATTGTGCGCGGCGAAAATGGTTTGCCGACCGTGTGGTTCAACGCGTGGCGGTATTCGAAAGAAGAATCGCTGTGGGCGGCGCTCGCGCTCGAAATTCTCGCGCAAACCAATCAACAATTTTCGCGCCGCCAACGCGCGTGGTTTTGGTGGCAACTCGCACGTGAACGTCTCGATTGGAGTTTGTTGTTGCGCCGCATTCTCAAATCGGTTGGCATTGTGCTGGGCGTGGGCGCGCTCGGCGCGCTCGTTTATCTTGCCGCGCTTGCGTGGGCGGGCTATGCGTTGGGGGTCACTTTTTCAGACGCGCTCGAAAAATATCTGGGCGCAGTCGGCGTCGTTAGTATCGCCGCGACGTTGTACAGCATCGGCAAAGAGGCATATGATAAAATCGGCGGCGCGTTCGATCTTAAAATCGGCGAGTACATTCGCGAGCCGAAATATCAAGAGCGCGTTGGCTTTCTCGCCGAGTTCGATCAGGATTTTCGATGCATCGTCAAAACCGTAACCGAAAATGGCAAGTGGCCCCTCGTCGTGTTCATTGACGATTTGGATCGGTGTGCGCCGCCCAAGCCGACTGACATTGTCGAAGCGATCAATCTTTTGCTCGACGCCAAGCATTGTGTTTTTGTATTGGGGATGGATGGACGCACCGTTGCCGGCGCGATTGAAGCGCGCTACAAAGACCTCAAAGCATTTCTGGATGATAGCGATGATCCCGGTGGTTTGACATTGGGGCAACGCTTTCTCGAAAAAGTTGTCCAGATCAATTTTCGGATTCCCAAAAGCGAACCTGCCACCGTTGGCGCGTTCATCCAAAATAATTTGCGCGCGACCAAAGAGGACATCGCGCAACCTTCGCGCGAACAAGTCAAACGCGTCGCTGAAAAAATTCAAGCCGAACAACGCGCCGGCAAATCCATCGAGCAAGCCGCGGCGAGCGTTCAGGCGGCGGAACCCGCGATGCCTTCCCAAATCCTGGAACAAGCCAAGCAAGAGGCGCGCGCACAATCCTTCGATGATTCGCCGGACGTGCAACGAGCCGTTGAACTCGCCGCGCAATATCTCAAGTACAATCCGCGCAAGATCAAACAATTCATCAATCTATTTCGTTTGCGCGCGCTGTTAGCGAATCGACGCGGCTGGTTGGATGCTAACGTCATTACGTTGCCTCTGTTAGCGCACTGGGTGGTGATTCGAATGCGCTGGCCCGATTTTATCAAAACTGCGGAAGCGGATATTGCTTTTCCAGAACGTCTGCGTCAAGCATTCGAATTGCGCGAACGCCTGACCGCAGTCAAGCCTGATCCCAAAACACAAACGACAGATAAAGCAAAACTCGGTGCGTTGCTCAAAGACAAACGCATTGAGCGATTTATTGATGCGTCCGACTTGGGCGCGTTCCTCCCCCAAATTCTCAGCGCAGGAAAAATAGAAACGTACCTAGCGTTTATATAAAACTTGCGGCTCATCCCTAAACTTATTGCAGGCACTGATCGCAAGTGATCTCGAACCTGCATAAACAAAGCATTTTGGGGATTCGTGCCCGAATACCTTGCAAAGAGTTTAGGGATGAGCCAAACTTGCAATGCAAAAACAAACGGACAAGGTTCAATGGATTCTGGAAACAAATAAGCGAGCATCAAGTTTGATACTCGCTTAATCATTCCGATAGTGGGCGAAACAGGACTCGGACCCGTGACATCTTGCGTGTAAAGCAAGCGCTCTACCAACTGAGCTATTCGCCCTGATTTTAGAAATTGGAAATTAGAGATTGGAGGTGAGAACGCTTGGTATAGTCCAATTTCCAATGTCCAATATCCAACATCCAAAACCATTATAGATTTTTCATCGCGTTTGTCAAACACCGCGCGCCGCGTATAATTCAGCGCGATGGAAAATAAAATTTTGTGGACAAGTGGCTTTATCAACGAACGCATCCTCGCGCCAATTTCACCGCTCGGTTGGTCGCACATCGGACCGCTCGTCGAAGAACTCGCGTTGCGCGATCCATTACGTTTTCTCGGCTATCCCGACGCGGAAAAAATTCCGCTCACGCGTTTGTGGCGCGGGCGACCGTACGCGAACGCGTTGGCATTTCACATTTTCTACAAAGTCTTCTCCGATTTTTTTCTGCCCGACGACGCGCACCGCTATTTCCGCGACGGCGATGTGAGCGCGCGCAAAACTGCGCCGTATCCACCTTCGATTTTCTCGCCGCGATTTTTGATCGCGATTGTGCGCGCGTTTCTGCGCGATTGGCGCGCGATTTCGCCCTGGCACAATTATCGCGCGTGGGCGCGCGAGGTACGCGACCAGGATACGCGCGTCGAAGCATTGTGCGCGCGATTGCCCGCGTTGCGCGACGCCGAACCGCGCGCACTGTTCGATACGTTGCGCGAAGTCGAGCAGTTGCATCGCGGCGTTCTGCAAATTCATCGCTGGAGTTTACTGCACGCCGATCTCACGTATGGCTTGCTCAAGCGCATCGGCGGAAATGAAATCGCCGCGCGCGCGGTTGCGGGCGTGCCGAACAAAACGCTGGAGGTTAACGCGGCATTGCGCGAATTGCCGCGCGATCAATTTCTTGCCCAGCACGGTCATCGCTCGTTTTCGATTGACATCGCGGCGCCAACCTTCGCGGATGATCCCGCGCAAATCGAACGCTTGCTCCCGCAAGTCAGTGACTCGCCCGCGCACGCGTCCAAAAAAATCGCGCCGCGCGGATTTTGGCGACGCGCGATGTTCGACACAGTGTTGCCACTCGCGCGCGAATATCTCGCGCTCCGCGAAGATCAGCGATACGCGTGGCAAAAAATCCTCGCACTCGCGCGGCAAATCTATTTGCTTCTCGCAGATCGCTTGATCGCGCAAAATGTGATTGCGGAACGCGCCGCGATTTTTTACACGACGCATCGCGAGTTGGAAAACTATTTTGCCGAGCAAATTTCGCATGATGAATTGGCGCGCGCGATTGCCACGCGGCGCGCCGAGTGGCGCGAGTACGCACGCGAATTTATTGAATCGCCGACCGCGTCGTATCCCGCGTTTTTGCGCGGCGATACACCGACGGCTCAAGCCGTTACTCCAAACGCGAATGAATGGCGCGGCCGCGCGACGAGCCCAGGGATCGCGCGCGGCACAGCGCGCATCGTTCGCTCGGCGGATGAACTCGCGCGCGTGCAACGCGGCGACATTTTGATCGCGCCCGCGACCGACCCAGGATGGACGCCGGTGTTTGCGCGCATCGCTGGGTTGATCGTCGAGCGCGGCGGAATGTTATCGCACAGCGCGGTCGTCGCACGCGAATATCGCGTGCCGGCAGTCGCGGCGATTCCCGGCATCGTTGATGCAATTCACGACGGCGAAATGGTCGAGGTGGATGGAAACGCGGGCGTGGTTAAAAGACCTGTCCGGTTTTAAAAACCGGACAGGTCTAGAACTTTTTGCACGCGCCCGACCTTGCCATCGTCGAGCATCACTTTGATGCCGTGCGGATGTTTTGGACTGCTCGTCAAGATGCGCGCGACAATGCCTTCGGTCAATGCGCCGGTGCGTTGATTGTGTTTCTCGACAATTTGCACGCGCGCGCCTATTTGAATTTCACTTCGCTTCGGAACACTCATTTTATTTCCTCAATGCGACGCGGATAAAATTTTCCGCGCTTGTCCGCATTCAAAAACTTTACTTGCCCTGAGAAATTTTTCCGCCCACTGCCGACCACAATGCTTGGCTGATCGCGTGCGCCGTCCACTCGAAATGCGCGCACGATTTTTGCAAACGCGTCGCGCGTTCGCGCAATTGCGCGGCATAGCGTTGATAGTATGTCGCGGTGAACGCAACCTTGCCCAAGCCGGGAATTTGCATCGCGACGAGCTCATCGAAAAACGGATAGACCGATGGCGCGATACACGCCAGCACTCCTGACGCGGTCGCGGGTCCGACGCCGGCGAGTTGGCTCAGCACATCCACCGGCTTGCGCGGATCGGGAATCGCGGCGAACGCGGCGCGCGATGTTTTTTGCACCAGCGCGGGCGCGTTGCTCTGCACGAGCAAACGATTGTGTTCGCGCCACACGCCGCGTTTCATTTTCCACACAGTAACGCGTTCCAATTCCGCGCGCGTGATGTGCGCGGGCGAACGTGCCGCGATCAGCGTGGGCAGTTCATCGCGATACCACGCGTCGAGTTCGGGCAAGCCGCTGACGCGTTGCACCGCGATGATCGCGGGGTAACGTTCGAGCGCGGTATGCCACTCCGCGCATGAATTGTTTTTCCACAGGTTCATTTTGTTTTGCTCGCGAGATTTTTGAACAGTCCGCGCGTGATCGCGGTAATGTCCGCGACGGCGCGATCAAACGCAACCTGGTTTACGCGCGATGGCACGCGATAGCCACTCACTTTGCGAACGAATTGCAACGCCGCATCGCGCAACTCTTCATCCGTCGGCGCGCGATCCGGCTGACGCAGTTTACGAATGTTTCGACACATATTTCGATTCTAGGCGCGCTGCGCGAAATGGTTGGCGCGGCGCGCGCGTGTTTGGCATCATTCACCACGAATCAAATTCCTTTTTAACCCAATCCCGCGCGCACCATCGCCAACACCTGGTCGCGTTCCGCCGCGATGTTTTCGTTCAAGCGCGCGGCGGCAATCACCGGCATCCACGCCGCGATCTGCGCGTGATTGAGCGCGCGCAGATCGCCATATCGCCTTAGGTAACTCGAAGAAAACTGCCCGCGCAATCCATTCGCGATCCATTCCGCGATCGGATTGCCGCGCTTGGCGGTCATCCAATCGATCACGATCGGACCGTGTGCAGTCATCAGCACATTGCCGGGATGAAAATCACCGTGGCATAGTTGATCGCCGTCCGGCAAATCATCGA
>Ga0233425_10006543_pt1 | contig 17195 bp, 15 predicted proteins | sample Watercolumn_Towu_2_FD_181712 | JGI IMG/M metagenome (GOLD analysis project Ga0233425, IMG submission 181712) | Freshwater microbial communities from Lake Towuti, South Sulawesi, Indonesia - Watercolumn_Towuti2014_140_MG | ecosystem: Environmental > Aquatic > Freshwater > Lake | place... | reverse complement strand
TGAAGAAGTTCCGCTCGACGCCGGTCGGCACACCCAGGCTGGCGAGACCGGTGAAGAGCCCCGCGACGACCTGCGCGACGGCGATCACGCCGTAGTCGTCGGGCCCGAGCCACCGCGTCATCACCGGAAGCGTCGCAAGGGGCAGCGCCATCGCGACGGCGGCGGGCGCGAGATAGCACGCGGCCTGGCGGAGCTGCGTCACGCGGCCCCCTCCGCGGCGCTCGCGAGGAGCCGGCGGAATCGCGTCAGCCCACCCCCGTCGAGGAAGTCCTCGACGACGCCGCGCACGTGCCGGTCGAGATACGCCTGGTACTCGGCATCCGTCGTCTCGTAGAGGAGTGCCCGCGCGCGCGCGACCAGCTCGGCGTAGCCCTGCGCCACCAGGCCGGGGACCCGCCCGTAGAGCGTGCCGGCCCAGCGATGGCCCGGCTCGTACCAGAACGCGCGCCGTCCCGCCCCGAGCGCCTCGGCGCTCACCGACGAGAAGCAGAACGTGATCACGAGGTCGCTGGCGGCGATGATCGAGGTCGGATCGCCGCGATGCCCCGGGAAGTACACGCGCGGATGCTCGGCGAGCTTCCGCCACTTCGCCACGAGCGCCACGCCGAGCGGGTGTCCCCACGGCGCGTTCTTGTCGGTGAAGTATTCCACTTCCTTCGACGGCTTCACGACCACGTACACGTCGGGAAACTCGGCGAGGAACCGCTCGAGGTCGCCGTACCACGCGTGCGCCTCGTCGAGCGTGCTGATCGAGTTCTCGGCCTGCACGAACGACGTGTCGAACCAGGCGACGACCTTGCGGTCCTCGAGCGCGTCGCCGAACCACTGGCGCCGCAGCGCCGCGCGTCCGACGCGGCGCTCGACGTCGCCCGCGAGCTCCGACCAGATGTTCCCGACGCTGTGGTAGTGCGCGACCCGCTGCCGGTGCCGGCGGTGGAACTCGACGTGCTGCCGGCTCGCCGTGACGAAGTGATCGGAATTCTGGTGCGCCCAGAAGCGATGGTCCGCCTCGGGGCCGTCGGTGTAGAGATACCCGCCGCCGATGGCCATCGTGAAGCACCAGGTCTGCGCACCGTGGCGTCGCAGCAGCGCGTTGCGCCAGGCCTGCAGCACGGTGTCCTGGTTCATGTAGATGAAATTCCGGACGCTCACGCGCGCGAGGAGCGGAAGATCCTCGATCAGGACCGCGCACGCGTCGATCGCGGCGGCGGACAACCACGCCGGCACGCCGGGCGCGAGCGCGGCGGCGAGCAGCCGCCGCACGCGGACGGGCCGCGGCGACGCGGCATCTCCGCCGCTCGTGAGCCCCGCGTAGTCGCGGCGCCGCACGATCTCGTAGCCCGCGGCGCGCGCCTGCTCCGTCCACGGGCCGTCCCAGGCGTCCCTCACGAGAAACGCGGTGTTCTTCTGCGTGAGCGCGGTGCCGTCGATGAGGAAATCGAAGCGCCGCCCACCCTCGAACTTCGTCTGGAAGAACTGATCGATCGCGTACACGTGATCGAACGCGCGGTGCGCGGGCGGCGTCGCGCTTCGCGTGGCGCGCCAGGCCCGCAGCGCGCGCAACACGGTGCCCGCAGCCACGCGCAGGTTGAAGGTCCGGCGCGCCAGGCGTCCCACGCTCGCGCTCCAGAGCGCCGTGCGGCGCGGCATGCGGATGCCGGTCAGCGGCGACGGGCCCTCGGACCAGGGCCGGAAGGCCCGTTCCCACGTGCGATACGTATCCGGGACGAACACGATCGACACGCCCGGACGGCGCCGGCGCTCGAGATCGAGGCGGATGAAAAAGTACGGGTACACGGCCTCGACGAGCGCCTTCTTCAGCACGGTGTCGGTCTCGTCGCGCCCGAAGACCGCGGCGAGACGCGCGACGAGACGGTGACCCGCGCGCCGCGGATAGAGCCACTCGACCCCGCGGATCGCCTCGTGGTCCGCGGCCGAGAGCGGATCGACGTAGATGCGCTCGACGCGCCCGGCGTCGATCAGCGGTCTGAGCCAGTCGAACGTCCGCAGGCGGTAGGTGAAGTCGTAGACGAGCACGCGGTCGCCGCGGCGCAGGCAGCGCTGCACCAGCCGCCGGTGCGCCGGCGTGATCGTCTCGAAGTAGACTTCGCGCTTCATCGCGCCCGCGCCACCGTCATCCGCGACCGTACCAGCCAACCGCGCTCGTCATCGCGAGCGTCAGCAGATCCGTGAGCTCGGCGCCGCGCGCCTCGGTGCCGCCGACGTAGCGATCGACGATGCCGTCGAGATACGAGAGATCGAACCACTCCGGCGACAGCACGTGGCGGTACTCGCGCCGGCCGAGCACCTCGCGCCAGTACGCCGCGAACGCGGAGCCGTACACCAGCTCGGCGCTGTGGCTGAAGCTCGGATCGACGTCGTAGAGGTAGGAATGCGGCCCGGTCTGCAGGTGCATCGGGTAGTCGACGCGGTGCTGGAGCGTCCACTTGAGCGGGTATTTCGTGGGATTCAGATCGAGGCCGCGGCCGAACGACTCCGGCATCGCCGCGAGGAACTCCTGCAGCCCGCTGTCCCAGAACGGCAGCGCCATCCTGAACCCGCGCGCGTCCGCCGTCGCGAAGATCGTCGCGACCGTGGAACCCTGCCAGTGGAACGAGTTGTAGAGCCTGAGGTACCACGCGTACAGCGTCTCCGGCGTGACCTCCGCCGCCGCGCGCGAGAGGTACGCCGCTTCCATCTCCGCGGCGTACGCGGACCGGCCGGCGTCGCTGAGCACGCTCGCGTTCGAGAGCGACCAGAGCGGCATCCGGCCGCCGCGCAGGAAGAAGCTCGCGAGGAACTGCCGCTTGCGGGCGAGCGTGTCGGGGGCGGGCGCGTCGAAGATCGCGCTCCCCGCCCGCGCGCGGAAGAGCGTGTGGATCGGATCGCTCTCGAACTGGTTCGCGAGGAAGAGGCCGAAGAAGGTCGGCCCGAAGAGATAGCTCGCCATCTTGTCGCTGTACTCGCGGAAGGCCAGCGTCGGATGGAAGATCGTCACGTACTGGCTGAAGCCGAGGTTGTGCACGCCGTCGCTGATCTCGCCCGCGAACACGGCCTCGTCGCCGCCGGTTGTCCGCGCGACGTGCTCGGCGAGCACCGCGTGGTTCACCGACGTCATGCTCGCGAAGCCGTGCGCGCGGAACATGGGCCGCAGGCTCTCGAGCAGATCGGGGCCCTGCTTGCGGTAGTCGAACTCCGCCACGTCGAGGCGGACGCCGTAGTAGTCGGCCATCGCCCGCGCGCGGTCGAGCTCGAACTGGTTGATGACCCCGCTGCGCTCGGCGTACTGCATGCGGCCGATGACCGCGCGCACCTTGCGCGCGCCGAAGAGCTTCACGAGCGCGGCGAGGATCGACGTGGAGTCCCAGCCGGACGAGAGGTAGACGACGTTGCCGTTCCGCGAGCCACGCAGGCGCACGGCCTCGAGGAAGAGGTCGGCGTACTCGTGCAGGTCGCGCTCGCCGTAGCTCGCGGTCGCCACGGGCTGCCACGGCGCCTCGGTCACCTCGATGCGGCCGCCGCGAAGCGTCGCCACCTCACCGACGCCGACGCGCCGCACGTTCCGGTAGTAGGTGTGACGCTTCGGCGGACGCGCGCCGTAGACGGAGAGCGCGTGCGCGAACGCCGCCTGGTCGTAGGGCCCGCCGCTCGTGCGCACCGGGAGCATCTCGAGATCGGTCGCGAGCACGGCGTGCCCGTCGCCCGCCTGGTAGTAGAGGTCCATCTGCCCGAAACGGTCGGCGCAGACGGTGGCCGCGTCTCCCTCGACCGCGGCCACGACGAACCGGCCCTCGAGCGCCTCGCTCGCGCGCGTGGGTGGCGCCTCGGCGACGAGCGCGCGCACGTCGGGCGCGTCGGTCGTCGCGGCGCGCGTTTCCGCGGCGCGCCCGCGGATGCCGACGACGTCACCGGCCGCGAACGCGACGCGCGTGTCGCCCTGGCGGATCGCACGGACGTCGTCCGTCGCTTCCACCACCAGGCCGGGCTTCCGGTACAGCGTGACCATGCCCTCGACCGGCGGCAGTGCCGGAAGCGTCGTGCCCGTCGCGATGCGCAGTCTCATGTCACGTCCCTTTCCGGAATTTGTGGAACTCGTCCCTGAACATCCCGAGCACCACGCCGTCGCGGTACGCGCCGTCGGCGAAGTAGTGCGCGCGCAAGACACCCTCCTGCTGGAAGCCGAGACGCAGCAGCACACGGTGGCTCGCCACGTTGTCCGCGATCACGCCGGCGAAGACCTTCCGGAGGTTGAGCCGCTCGAACGCGTGCTCGATGAGGAGGCTCCACGCCTCGAAGGCGAAGCCGCGGCCCCAGAACTCCTTGCGGCCGATCATCAGCCCCGTGTCGGCGGTGCGATGGACGCGGTGAACATGATTCAGCGTGACGTTGCCCACGTGGACGTCCGTGGCCTTGTCGACGATCGCGAGCGCCAGATCGTCGCCCGTCTCGAAGCGCCGCAGGTACGCGCGCAGCGCCTCCGGTGTCGTCGGGAAGCGTCCGGTCTCGAGGAACCGGGTCACGCCGGGATCGTGCAGCCACCCGATGTACTCGTCGGTGAGATCGGCTTCCTCGAGGTGACGGAGGTAGAGCTTGTCGCCGACGAGGAACGCGCGCTTCACGGCCGGGACGCCGCCGCGCGATACACGTACTTGTAGCAGCGCGCGCCGTGCTCGATCACGGGACCGGCCGGCTCGTATCCCGCCGCCTTGAAGGCGCGCAAGGACGGCGCGTTGTCCTCCTTGATGAGGCCGAACACGAGCGTGACCCCGAGCACGGCGCACGCGTCGGTCACCGTGTCGGTGAGCGCGGCTTTGCCGAAGCCGCGGCCACGCGCGGCCGCCGCGACGCTGATGTGGACCTCGGCCTCGTCGGGGCCACGCCGCTCGTACCGCACCTGCGCAACGGGCTCGTGGCCGTCCTCGACGATGTAGATCGCGACCGTCGGCGAGGCGAGCTGCGCCGCGAGCCAGCGCTGGTGGTCTTCCCAGGGGATCAGCTCGGTCGAGAACGAGTTGCGCCGCACGAGCCCGTCGTTCCGCCACTCCCACAGGAGTACCGCGTCCGCGAGCGAGACGCGACGGACCTTGAGCGTCATGCCGCGGACCTTCGCGCCACGGCGGCGTCCATGACTTCGAGCACGCGCTCGGTGCCGCGTCCGTCGACGAGCCGGCGGCCCGCGCTCGCCATGTCGCGGCGGACGGTGGCGTCACCGCAAACCCGCCGCAGCGCGTCCACCCAGTCCTCGCGGGTAACCCGTTCCCGCTCGCCCAGCACGAGCGCCGCGCCGGCGTCGATGAGCCCGCGCGCGACCGGCGCCTGGTTGTCGCTGAGCTGCACGAGGATCGACGGCAGCCCGAGTGCCAGACGCTCGTACGACGTGCTGCCCGGCGCCCCGACGGCCACGTCCGCGTCGGCGAACGCGGCGGCGAGGCCCGGCGTCGGCGCGACGATGCGCACCGTGTGCGGCCCCGCCGACGGCCAGCGGGACGCGTCGACGTCGCTGGCGACCACCGTCACCGCGAGGCGCGGGACGTCGGAATCCGGCCGCAGCGTCGCGACGGCCGACAGCACGTCGTCGATGAGCGCGCCGTGGCGCCCGCCGCCGAACGAGACGAGGATCCGGAGCGCGTCGCCCGCCCGACGGACGCGCGCGCGACGGACGTCGTGCGAGACGAGCGCGTACCGCGGACCCACGAGGAGCCGCGTCGAGGCGGGCACGAGCCCGCGATATTCGTCCTCGCGCACGCCCACGTTCTGGTTGAGGACGACCGCGGCGCCGAGCGCGCGCCCCGGGAGGTCGTCGATCGCGAGCGTCGCGGCGCCGAGCGCTTCGACCCCGCGGTGTGTCTCTTCGGAGACACCGTAGTGATCGAAGACCACCACGTCGGCGGCGTGCCGCGCGACGATCTCGCGCCATCGCTCACGCGTGAGGCCGGCGCCCTCGTCCGGCCCGACGACGTCACGCGTGAACACACCGGCCGCCCATGTCTCGAGCCACGGATCCATCGCCTCCGCGACGAGCAGGTTGCTGCCGCCGCGCGCGAGGTTCTGCTCCGCGAGCGCGCGACAGCGCACGAAGTGGCCGAGACCGACCTCGGCCGAGGCGGTGAGCCTGGCGACCAGGCGCAGCGGCCGCTTCACGCCGGCGTCACCGCGCCGTCCCAGAGCGGGGTCGGATCGACGTACGGTGTCACGAGGTCCGTGAGCGCGGGATTCGCGTCGAGGAACTTCACGATGGCGTCGATGGGAATGCGCGGCCCCTGCGACGCGAGCGCGTCGTAGACCTTCCGGCACAGCACGAGGTCTTCGGGGTAGTCGACGGTCAGCCGCAGGTCGAGCCGGCGGAACGACGGCGGCGGCGGGACGATCGCGATCCGGAAGCGCTCGGGGTGCTTGCGCGGATACGCGGAGCAGTACTCGGAGCGGTCCTCGCGCTGCCCCTCGCGGTGCGCGCGCTCGAGCGCTTCGAGCGTGTAGAGCTCGAAGTGGACGCCTTCGGGCACGTGGTCGACGACCGTGATGTCGTTGCCCTCCTCCACGTGCCGGCGCCACGCCTGCGGCAGGAGCTCCCAGCACGTGAACGGACACTCGGTCGTGATGCGGAACACGTCGGTCGCGGCGGCGGCGCGCCCGCACTGCACGAGCCGCCAGAGCACGTCGACCTGGTCGCCGACGATGTAGGAGATCCCGAGCCGTCGCGCGAGCTCGGCGAACGGAAGGTTCTCCACGCCCTCGGAGATGCCGAGCACGATCTCGTCGATCTCTTCGCCGGCGCGCGCGGCGCGGACGATGTGCTCGAGGATCGTGACGCCGGAGGCGAGGTTCTGGAGCGGCTTGCCGTAGAGGCGCGAGCCCTGCACGCGGCACGCGAGGGCGGCCGCGAGCCGCCTCACCGCAGGTGCTCCGCGGTCACGGCCGTGCCACGCTCCACCGGCTTCAGCAGCGTGCGCCCGACGACGTCGGCGGCGCGCTCGAGGCCGCCCGGCGTCGCGGGGCGCAGCAGCACGACGTCGCCGGCAGCGATCACGTGGCCCGGCGCGAGATCGCGCGCCGCCACGACACGCTTGAGCGCGCGCCCGCGATACGCGCGTTCGGCATCGGTGAGCTGGAGCGACGACTCACCGAGCGCGCCGGCGAGCCGTCGCATGGTCACGACGTAGTCGGCGAACGCCGCGGGCGGCAGCGCCGAGACGAAGTCCTCGAGCGCGAGCGCGCGGTCGAGGCCGATGTGCTTTTCGAACGTGCGGCAGCCGAGCGCGAGCGCCATCGCGGAGAGGTGGACCGCGTCGGGGCCGGCGCCGTCGGCGTGATCCATGAAGCCGACCTCGACGCCGAGCGTCCGCGCGAGCCCCGGGATGCGCGCGAGCTGATTCGCGTCGGTCGGCGTCGGCTCGGCCTGGAAGCCATGCAGCACGACGGTCTTGTCGCGGGCGCTCGCGTGGCGGTCGAGCAGACGCTTCACCTCGTCGACCTCGATGCCGCCGCACGAGAGGAGCACGCGCGGGAACTCCGCGAAGACGGGCGCCGTGAGGTCGTCCTCGAAGAAGCAGGTGGAATGGAGCTTCGCGCCGTCGACGCCGAGGCGCCGCGCCAGCGCGAGCGCGCGCGGGCCGAGCACGTCGACGTAGAACTTGAGCCCCGCCTTCGCCGCATCGTCGCGGACCGCGCGCCACGTGTCCTCCGGCATCTCGAGGTCGTGGAACAACCCGTAGTACGCGTAGCTCGGGACCGCGAGGTCGTCCGCGAACACGACCTGGAACTTGATCGCGTCGGCCTTCGCGGCGGCGGCGGCGCGGACGAGCAGGCGCGCGAGCTCCGGGCGGCCCTCGTAGCCCTGCGCGGCTTCGGCGATGATGAACGGCGCGCTCACGCTAGCAGGCGACCTCGCGGCGCTCGGCCGCCGCGCGCTTGACCGCGAGCGCGATCTCGAGCACGCGGAAGCCGTCCTCGATGCCGGCACCCGCGCCCGCGACCCCGCGCGTCGCGCGCAGGAACCCCGCCATCTCGTCGCGATAGAGGTCGTTCATCTCGAAGGGCAGCGTCTCGGCCTCCCACTGCCCCGTCGCGGCGCGGAACACCCGCACGGTCGACGGCCAGTCCCACACGAGCGTGCCCTCCTCGCCGACGAGCTTCGCGCCGCGCGTGTACGCGCGCTGGATGGTGTCGAAGTGCCATTCGCCGAGCGCGCCGCTCGCGAAGCGCACGGTGATGACCGCCGCGTCCTCGACCTCGATGTCCAGCGCGCTCAGCTTGCCCGCCATCGCGCTGACGCCCGTGATCTCGCCGACGAGCAGCCGCGCGTAGTCGATCTCGTGGCTCGCGTCGAGGATGATGCCGCCGCCGAGCTCGCGGCTCGCGTTGTAGCTCGCGCGATAGTCCTGCTGCGGACGCCAGTCCGGCAGGTACTGCCCGACCTCGGCGCGCAGCAGCAGCGGGGTGCCGATCGCGCCGCTTGCCACCAGCTCGCGCAGCCGGCGCACGGCGGGATGGAACCGGAACTGATAGCCGACCCACACCACGCGATCGTGACGGCGGGCGGCGTCGCGCGCGCGCTCCGCGGCCTCGCGTGTCGCCTCGAGCGGCTTCTCCACGAGCACGTGCGCGCCGGCCTCGACCGCGGCAATCAGCGCGTCCGCGTGCCGCGCCGGCGGCGTCGCGATCACGGCGATCTCCGGCTTCTCCGCGAGCCCGTCGTCGAGGTCCGCGTACGCCTTCGCTCCGAGGCGCTCGACGGCATCGCGGCGCGTGGCATCGGGATCGACGGCGATGAGACGGCCCGCGCCGAGCGACGCGAGGTTCTTCAGGTGGCGCTGCCCGATCGAGCCGCCCCCGACCACGAGCGCGGTCGCGGGCGGCACGACGGCGTCGCTCAATTGAATTTCCTGAAGACCGGCTTGGCCGCGGGCCCCACGAGGAACTTCTCGACCGAGCCTTCGTTCAGCGCCTTCGCGTAGACGCCGCACGCGCCGTCGAGCGCCGCGAGGGTCGCGTCGATCTCGGACGGCCCGTGGCGGAAGCTCGGACAGACCCACGGCATGAACACGCCGCGCCGCATCGTCTCCTGGAGAAAGAGCGTGCGGAACGGCGGCGCCACCTGCTTGTCGGGACCGAGGAAGCGCAGCGCGGGCCGGCAGGGAAAGTCGCTCCGCGCGGTGACGTAGTCCGCGACGCCGTGGCGCGCCGCGGCCGCGGCGACACCGGCGATCACCTGCTCCCCCGTCCGCGCGAGGTGCCCGATGACGTCGTGCGCGCGATAGAACTCCACGGTGGCCATCGCCGCCGCGAGCGCCGACTGCTCCGGGCCGTTCGTCGTGGAGAGGAAGAACACGCGCTCCCGGTTGTGGCGGATGCCGCCGCGCTCCATGTATTTCCGCCGTCCGAGCAGGGCGGACAGCGAATAGCCGTTGGCGACGCCCTTGCCGATCGAGAGCAGGTCGGGCGTCACGCCGAACGTCGAGTACACGCCGTTGAGCGCGTAGCGGAACGCGGTCACCACCTCGTCGAAGACGAGCAGCGCGCCGGCCTCGTCGCAGAGCGCGCGCAGTCGCTCGAGGAAGCCGGGCGCGGGCCGCACGTCGCGACAGACCTCCATGACGACCGCCGCGATCTGCCCGCCGTGCTCGGCGAAGAGCTTCTCGACGCTGCCCGTGTCGTTGTAGACGAACGGCAGCGTCAGGCTGTGCACCGCTTCGGGAATCCCCGCGTTCATCGCGGTCTTGCCGATGAACCAGTCGTGGATGGCGAGGAACGGCGCGGTGCTGTCGTACGCGACGTACGGCCGGCCGGTGATCGCGCGCGCGAGGCGGACCGCCGCGGTGTTCGCGTCGGACCCGTTCTTGCCGAACTTCGCCATCTCCATGCCGGGGAACAGCCCGACGAGCGTCTCGGCCGTGAGCACTTCGAGCGGGCTCGGCCGCGAGAACGCCTGGCCCCGGCGCAGCGCGGCGATCGCCGCGTCGTCGATCGCATCCTCCGCGTGACCGATGAGCACGTTGTTGATGCCCATGCCCCAGTCGACGAAGGCGCGGTCGGCCACGTCCCAGACGCGCGCGCCCTTGCCCCGGACGAAGCCCGCGGGACCTTCGGCGGGAAACTGGTCGTCGCCGCGCGAGAACGTGTGCGCGCCACCCGGAATCACCCGGTGGGCGCGCTCGGTGAACTCGTGGGCGGGAATGTGCGGCGCCGTCATCTAGGCCGATGCGCCGGCGACCATCTTGCGGAGGTCGTCCACGCTCAGCCACTCCGCGTTGGTGGCGCTCGTGTAGGTGAAGCCGTCGGCAAGCGGCTTGCCGTCCTGCCAGTTCTCGAGCTTCCACCACGGGTGCGCGGGCTGGATCACGTACATGTCCTCGAGCTCCAGCGCGTTGCGCGCCTCGTCCGTGGACACGAGGACCTCGTGGAGCTTTTCTCCCGGCCGGATGCCGGTGATCTCGACCTGGCAGCCCGGCGCGATCGCGTCCGCGAGGTCGACGATGTTCATGCTGGGGATCTTCGGCACGAACACCTCGCCGCCGTGCATCTTCTCGAGGCAGTTCAGGACGAACCGGACACCCTGGTCGAGCGTGATCCAGAAGCGCGTCATGCGCTTGTCGGTGATGGTGATCGTCCCCTTCGCGCGCTGCTGGAGGAAGACCGGGATCACGCTCCCGCGCGAGCCCACCACGTTGCCGTAGCGGACGCAGCTGAAGCGCGCGCCGACGAAGCCGGAGTAGGAGTTCGCCTGGACGAAGAGCTTCTCGGCGCAGAGCTTGGTCGCGCCGTAGAGGTTGACGGGGTTGACGGCCTTGTCGGTCGACAGCGCGAGCACGTGCTTCACGCCACGGTCGATGGCGGCGTTGATGATGTTCTCGGCGCCCATGATGTTCGTCTTCACCGCCTCGAGCGGGTTGTACTCGCACGCGGGGACCTGCTTGAGGGCGGCGGCGTGGACGACGTAGTCGACGCCGTTGAACGCGCGGTGCAGGCGCTCGGCGTCGCGCACGTCGCCGATGAAGAAGCGCACGCGCGGGTCGTGGCGGAGCTTGATCGCCATGTCGTGCTGCTTCAGCTCGTCGCGGCTGAACACGATGAGCCGATCGATGTCCGGCGCCACTCTGAGGATCAGGTCGACGAACTTCTGTCCGAACGACCCGGTACCGCCGGTCACCAGCAGCGACTTTCCTTTCAGATCCATCCGCTCACTCTCCTCGCGCCCGCGGTTAACCGTGACGGACGCTCCAGTCGTACGTGATGCGGTCCGAGAACGGGTCGAGTCGCACGGTCTCCGAGGGATCGTGCGGGATGGTCGCGCAGTTCGCGACGATGGCGGGCTTGGTCCCCATCCCCTTGAACCCGTTCCACACGCCCGTCGGCACCGTGACGAGGGCGTAGAAGTCCTCGCCCGTGTAGATTTCTTGAAGCTTCCCCTTCGTCGGCGACCCGTCGCGCTCGTCGTAGCAGACGAGCTTGATCATCCCGCTCGGCACCGCGTAGTTGATGACCATCCGCGTATGGAGGTGCCAGCCCTTGATCACGCCGGGATAGACGACCGAGAAATAGATCTCGCCGAACTCCTGGAACCACGGGTCGTCGCGGCGGAGCATGTGCATGACCTTGCCGCGCTCGTCCGGGATCTGGCGGAGCGGGCGCACGGTGACGCCGTCGATCACTGGCGCCCGCCCTGCGCGAAGAACGCGCGGTACCACGCGATCGTGCGCTCGAGGCCCTCGTCGAGCGTGTGCTTCGGCTTCCAGCCGAGCCGCGCGCGCGCCTTGCCCGCCGCGAGGTACTGCGCGTGGATCTCGTTCGAGGCCTCGTTCATGACGCGCGGCCGCAGATCGGCGCGTCCCATGAGCCGGAGAATGCGATCGACGAGATCGACCACCGTCACGGGCTGCTCGCAGGAGAAGTTGAACGCCTCGCCGGCGAGCGAGCCGTCCTCGCGCAGGCGCTCGGCGAGCAGCACGTACGCCGCCGCGGCGTCCTCGATGTAGATGTAGTCGCGCACGAACGTGCCGTCGGAGCGGATCACCGGCGCCTCGTCGCGGAGGACGTGACGGATCGTCTGCGGGATCAGCCGGTTGAAGTTGAGGTCGCCGCCGCCGTAGAAGTTGCCGAACCGCGTGATCGCGACCGGCAGGCGGTACGTGTGGAAGTACGACGCGGCGATGAGGTCGGTGCAGGACTTCGAGACGTCGTAGGGATGCGCGCCGGAGAGCGGCATCGTCTCGTCGTAGGGCAGCGTGGGCTGCGCGCCGTACGCCTTGTCGCTCGACGCGACGACGACGCTCTTCACCAGCGCGCTGCGCCGGCAGGCCTCGAGCACGCTCCAGGTCCCGCGGACGTTCGCGTCGAAGGTGGAGAGCGGGTTGCGGTTGGCGATGCCGACGATGGTCTGCGCGGCGAGGTGGAAGACGGTGTCGATCTCGTACTCGCCGAGCGCGCGCTCGACGAGCAGGACGTCCTCGACGGCGCCCGACACGGTCGTGATGCGATCGATCACGCGCTCGCGGACGAGGCGGCTGCGCGGCACGTGATCGCGCACGAGCCCGACGACGTTCGCGCCGGCCTCGGCGAGGGTCTGGGTGACCCAGGAGCCGAGGAGACCGGTACAGCCGGTGACGAAGACGTTACGGTCGCGCCAGTGGAGGGCGTCGGCCGTCAACTCCAGATCTTCCAGGGCGCGCCGTCGCGCCACAGCTCCTGAAGGTGTTGGAGGTCGCGCGGGGTGTCCAGGCACTGCCAGAACCCGGGGTGCTCGTAGACCATCAGCTCCCCGTCCTTGGCAAGCCGCTCGAGCGGCTCCCGCTCGAAGACACACGCGTCGTCGTCCTCGAGGTACTGGAAGGCCCGGCGGTCCAGCACGAAGAAGCCGCCGTTGATCATCCCCTGCGAGGCCTGGGGCTTCTCCCGGAACTCGCGCACCGCGCCCCGCGCCGTGATGAGCTCGCCGAAGCGGGCGGGCGGCCGCACGCCGGTGACCGTGGCGACCTTGCCGTGCTTCTCGTGGAAGCGAAGGAGCGCCGTGACGTCGATGTCCGCCACGCCGTCGCCGTAGGTGAGCAGGAACGTGTCGCCGTCGATGTACCGCTCCACCCGCTTGACCCGGGCGCCGGTATTCGCGGTGGCGCCGGTATCCGCCAGCGTCACCCGCCAGCCCCGCTCGCCGTGGCTGCCGTGAATGCTGACGGCATCCGGCTTTCCGAGCTCGACGGTGAAGTCGTTCCGCATCGTCTCGTACTCGAGGAAGTAGCGCTTCACGACGTCCGCGCGGTACCCGAGGCAGAGGACGAAGTCCGACAACCCGTGGTGGGCGTAGGTCTTCATGATGTGCCAGAGGATGGGGCGGCCACCGACCTCGATCATCGGCTTGGGACGGAACTCGGTCTCCTCGCGGAGCCGCATGCCCAGACCCCCGCACAGCAGCACGACTTTCATCAGGCTCCCTTTCGTCCGCCTCGACCAGCGGACGTGGCTTCGCCCCGTCGGTTACAGGACAGGACCGCGACCGTCCTGAAAGCGACGCGATTATAAGCGAACATCCGCGGCGGGTAAACTTTTGCGCACCGCATCAAGCTCGTCACCTGGCGAGGTTCTGACGCTTCGCGAGCGTCAGCGAATCCAGCCGCGCCACCAGTAGGCGACGATCGCGCCGTACTCGTGGGCGAGTCCTCCGAGCTGATCCAGGCTGGGCCCGCGCTCGTGGACGTAGAACTGGCTTTGCGGGACGGGCACGGACGCGACCGCGATGTCCGGCGCCTGCGTGCGCCACGTGAGCAGCGACCGGCGCGCGTGGTACGGCGAGGTGACGAGCAGCGCGCTGGTCCATCCCTGGCGCCGGAGGATGGCGGTCGAGAACACGACGTTGTCGTAGGTGCTCGCGGCGCGCGTCTCGAGCACGATCGCCGTGGACGGCACGCCGAGACTCACGGCCAGCTCGCGCATCACCTCCGCTTCGGGAAACGCGAACGAGTAGCCCGTCGAGAACACCAGATTCGGCGCGTGGCCGTTCTGATACAGCGTCACCGCCTGCTTCACGCGCTCGAGATACCCGCCGCCTGCCTTCCCCGACTCCCCCGCTCCACCCGCGAAGACGACGATCGCGTCGGCCCGACGCGGCGATTCCGCGATCCGGAGCGGCTCGGCGAGCCACCAGACGAGCGGCGTCTCGAAGAGCAGCGCGTACGACCCTACGGCCAGGACGACGGCCGCGGCGATGCGCCGGCGCGCGCGGCGATACGATCGCCGGAGCACGTCCTGCCACCGGGACGGAGCGGCGCGGCGCCGCGCGGCCGCGGAGTCGATGAGCGCCGTCATCCGCGCGATCTTCACCGTCCAGCCGTTCGTCTTCGCAACTTCGATGCGGCGCTCGCGCGCGGACGGCTCGTTCTTCGTGAGCGCCTCGCGGATGGCCTCGGCGAACGCCGCGGGCTCCGACGCGACCGCCACGACGTCCCCGTGCTCCGCGTTGAAGCGGCGGATCTCGCTGAGGTCGGTCGCCACCACGGGCTTGCCCATCGCGAGGTACTCGTTGAGCTTCGTCGGATAGACGTTCGCGGTGTACTCGGTGCGGCGATACGGAACGAGGCCGACGTCGAAGGCGCCGATGTACCTCGGGATCTCCGTGTGCGGGTGGGCACCGAGCAGATGCATGTTCGGGAGATTCGCGAACGCCCTTGTATCCGTCTGCAGCGGGCCGACCAGCACGAAGCTCGCGGACGGCATCAGGCGCGCGGTCTCGGCGAGGAGCGCCTGATCGAGCCACTGGTGAATGCCACCCACGTAGCCGATGAGCGGGCGCGGCAGGTCGCGCAGGTCGTCGGGCGGTGACGGCGCGGCCTCGCGCACGGCCGCGAACGCCTCGTATCTCACGCCACCCGGAAAGAGGTGCACGGCGTTGCTGGTGCGCGCGGCACGCTCGCGCAGCCGCTCGGACGTGACGAACACGAGATCGGCCTCGGCGAAGAGCCGCTGCTCGCTCGCGGCGACGCGGCGCGCGGCCGCGGAGCTCGACGGGAAGTCGTCCGCGCAGTAGTAGACGGTCACCTCCGGGTCCAGCTCGTGGATCAGGTCCAGTGCCGTCGGCGTCGGCAGGTACGTCCAGACGAGCGGCCGGCCGAATCCGACGACGCGCATCCAGCGGCGCAGCGAGCGTCGCAACAGCGCGCCGTTGAGCGCGCGGGCCACGCGCGAGTACGGGAACGGCAGCAGGAGCGGCGAGTAGATGAAGAGGTTCGCCTGCTCCTCGCGGAAGCCGTTCACGCCGCGCCGCCAGTTCTTGAGCCGGTGGCGCAGGCGCGGCACGTCGGAAAGCCGCAGCGGCCGCACGCCGGTGTTCTCGATGAAGAGCACGACGTACCCCGCCTGCGCGAGGCGCGACATGATCTCCTGGTGGCCCTGCCAGACGAAGTCCCAGTCGATCGACGAGATGCAGACGATGTGGCGCGAGGTGGCCATCGTGAATCCGGGGACGAGCGTCGCACACCCCGCGGGAGATTCACAGATTTTCCTGGGGCGCTGCTAGACTGCGGGCGTGGTGACACACCCTTGCGCGACGCTCGATCCGGGCCGCGTTTCCGCCGTCATCCCCGCTCGTGACGAGGCAGCTACGATCGCCAGGGTGATCACGGACCTTCGGCGCGAGGTTCCAGGGCTGCGCGAAGTGATCGTCGTCGACGACGGCTCGCGTGACGCGACCGCCGCAGAGGCCGAACGGGCTGGCGCGATGGTCCTCGCGCATCCGTCGAGCCGCGGGTACGGCGCCGCGCTCAAGACCGGGATCCTCGCCGCCAAGAGCGAGTTCACGCTGATTCTCGACGCTGACGGCCAGCACAAGGCGTCCGACGTCCCCGCCCTTCTCGCGGAGGCGGACGCGCACGATCTCGTCGCGGGACATCGCGATCGCGTCTTTCACAGCACGCCGTGGAAGCTCCCCGGCAAGTGGCTCCTCCGGCGGGTCGGCAGCTATCTCGTGCGTCGCCCCATTCCCGATCTCAACTGCGGGCTGCGCGTCTATCGCCGCGAGCCGCTCCTGCGCTATCTCCGGCTCTGCTCCGACGGCTACTCCTTCTCCGCCACGAGCCTCTTGCTGATGCTGCACGAGGGCCATCGCGTGACCTTCGTGCCGGTGGACGTGCGCCCGGCCGCGCGCCGTGGCCACGTCACCGTGCGCACGGGGCTCGACACGCTCGTGTTGCTGCTGCGGATCTCCACGCTGCTCGATCCGCTGCGGGTCTTCCTGCCGCTGAGCCTCGCGCTGTTCATCGCGGGGATCGCGTGGGGCATGCCGTACGCGCTCGCGGGCCACGGCGTCAGCGTGGGCGCGCTGCTGCTGCTCGTCACCGCGATGCTGCTCTTCGGCGTCGGCCTCGTCTCCGACCAGATCGCCCATCTGCGCCGGGAGTGGATCGAGCGCTAGCATGTGCGGCATCGCGGGCTTCGTTCGGCGTGACGGCGGCCCCGCGGCGGCAGAAGTCGGCGCGCGAATGATCCGCACGCTGGCCCATCGCGGTCCGGACGGCGAAGGCGTATGGTCCGACGGACCGGCCGTCCTCGCGCATCGGCGGCTCTCGATCATCGACCTCTCCGACCGCGCGCGGCAGCCGATGAGCGACGCCGCCGGTGCGGTGTGGATCACCTACAACGGCGAGATCTACAACTACAAGCCGCTGCGCCGGGAGCTCGAGGCGCGCGGCCATGCGTTCCGCACCACGTCCGACACCGAGGTCGTCCTCGAGGCGTATCGCGCGTGGGGACCGGAGTGCGTCCGCCGGCTCGTCGGAATGTTCGCGTTCGCGATCTGGGACGGCGCCAAGCGCCAGCTCCTGCTCGTCCGCGACCCGCTCGGCGTCAAGCCGCTGTTCTACGCCATGACCGACACCGTGATCGCGTTCGGCTCCGAAGCGAAAGCCGTGCTGGCATCCGGCATCGTGACGCCGCGCATCGATCCCGACGGCCTGCTGGACTGTCTGACGTTCGCCGCGGTCATCGCCCCGCGCACGATGTTCGCCGGCATCCGACAGCTGCCTCCGGCGCATGTCGCGATCGTCTCCGCGGCCGGCATGACGCTCTCGCGATACTGGTCGCCGCTCGGGACCACGTACGCCGCGCGGAGCGACGACGAGTGGGTGGAAGGCCTGCGCGAGCGCATGGCCCGCGCGGTCAGCGGCGCGCTCCAGAGCGACGTCCCGTTCGGCGTGCTCCTGTCGGGCGGCGTC
>Ga0233425_10006542_pt1 | contig 17196 bp, 7 predicted proteins | sample Watercolumn_Towu_2_FD_181712 | JGI IMG/M metagenome (GOLD analysis project Ga0233425, IMG submission 181712) | Freshwater microbial communities from Lake Towuti, South Sulawesi, Indonesia - Watercolumn_Towuti2014_140_MG | ecosystem: Environmental > Aquatic > Freshwater > Lake | place: Indonesia... | reverse complement strand
TCCCCACCGACGGTGCGCCGTTGGCCGCGATCATCATCCCCGCGCAGCCCGCCATCCACCACCTCTACCTCGCCACCGAGGCGCGGCGTCTGCTGCAAGAGATGACCGGCAAGCAGGCGCTCATCCTCCCCGACGGTGATCGCCGCGTCGGACGCGGCCTCTACCTGGGGTTGACCCCGCCCGGCAAGGACTTCGCGCGCGACCTGGAGGGGCTGGGTGCTGAAGGCGTGCTGGTGGACATCGCGCCGGACGCGGTCACCTGCCACGCGATGTCCGCCCGTGGGCTGAACTACGCGGTCTACGAGTTCTTCCGCCTCCTCGGCTGTCGCTGGTACATGCCCGGGCCCCGCGGAACGGTCGTGCCCCGGGTCGAGGCGCTGACCCTCCCATCCACGCACCTCGTGCACAACCCCTCCTTTGCCCTGCGCGGGGGGACGATCTTCCAGGTGGAGGCCTGCGCCCCGGACTACAAGCTGGAGCATGTGGACTCCGACGCCTACATCGCGTGGGCGGTCACAAACCACATGAACCGGCTCAAAGCCTCCTACCCTGACAGCTGGACCTATGGCACGATGCGCGGAGGGAGCTGGGAGGAGTACGCGGGGCACACATACGCGTTCCTCGTGCCGCCGGAGAAGTTCTGGGACACCCACCCGGAGTACTTCCCCCTCGTGAAGGGCGAACGCACGTACCTCCACTCGAGCGGGCGCCCGGCGGAGCTGTGCGTGTCGAACCCGGATGTCTTGCGCCTGATGGCGGAGGGGGCGCTGAACTACTTCGGCAGCCACCCGGACGGGATGCGCTTCTGCGTGAACGCCGATGACGAGCCGAGCTACTGGTGCGAATGCGACGCCTGCCGGGCGCTGGATACCGTCGAGAACGACTTCCCGAACCAGGGGGAGGGGGTCCTCGATCTCACGGACCGCTGCATGACCCTCGTGAACCACGTCGCCGACGCCGTGCGCGAGCAGTATCCGGACCGCTGGGTCGGCACCTTCGCCTACGGCTCCACGCGCGAGGTCCCGCGCAAGGTGAAGCCCGCCGAGAACGTGATGGTCGAGTTGTGCTGGTGGGATCGGTGCTTCAAGCACCCTCTCACCGACCGCCGCTGCCCCGTGAATGCCAAGGGCCTGCGCCGGCTGCGCGACTGGCAGCGCTGGACGCAGAACCTCACCCTATACGGGTACCTGCAGTACCCCCACGGCAGCGTCCCCCAGCCGTTCTTCCGCTCCGAGGGGGACTTCCTCCGCACCGTGCATCGGCGCGGGGTCCGGCACGTCACGGATGAGTGGGATACGGACTTCTACGCCTCCGCGCTCTTCCTCAGCCTGCGCGCGCGCCTGCTGTGGGACGTGAGCACGGACGTGGACGCCTTCGTCCGCGACTTCTGTGAGAAGATGTACGGGCCTTCAGCGGCCCCCATGCTCGCGTACTACGAACTCATGGAACAGGCCGTCCTCCAAAGCCCTCAGGACCATGTGAGCTTCCGGGGTCTGGAGCGCTTCACGCCGGAGGTGCTCGCGTCGGCCGAGCGACTGCTGCGCCGCGCGGCGCGCCTCGCCCCGGATGACCAGACCCGGGCCCGGATCGCCGACCAGCAGTACGCCATCCACATGGTCGCCTTGCACCAACTGCACGCGAAGCCGGACAAGTCGGCCGAGGATCATGTGGCCCTGGTGGCGCTGAACGACCGCGTCTTGGCCGAGACCGCGCGGCACGATATCGGAGTCGGCCTGGAAGCGCGGAACGCCCTGTACGTTGGGTACACCCCGCCGTTGGCGGCTCTCTCCGGAGAGAGGCTGATGCAGTTGCCCGAGCAGTGGCAGTTCCGCACCGACCCGGAGGGCGTCGGGGAGACGCAGCAGTGGCAGCTGCCGGGGAAGGTGGATGCCGCCTGGAGGCCCATCTCCATCCATCAAGCCTGGGAGGAGCAGGGCCACCCCGGGTACGAGGGGTACGGGTGGTACGCCCTCGACGTGAAGTTACCGGCGGGTTCCGGGGGACGCGTCTGGCTGCTCTTCGAGGCGGTTGACGAGCTCGCCACGGTCTGGATCGATGGCACGCGGATCGGTCAGACCGAGGGCGAACCGGGTGTCGTCTGGGACAAGCCGGTGGCCGTGGAGATCACCGGCCGGTACCGCCCCGACGAGACGACTCACCTCGTCGTCCGCGTCCACGACAGCGCCTATGCCGGCGGAATCTGGAAACCCGTCTGGGTCGTCGAGTCACCTCGCTGACCACCCGGCATAGTCGAACAAGTGTTTCACGTGAAACACTGCCCGCCGCGGAGCCGAGGAGCTACTTCGTAAGCTCCTCCAGGATCCGCAGCCGCGCCTCATCGGCGGGGGTCCGGTCTTTCTCCACATCCCACGGGATCTTGCCGGGGTCGTAGGGGCCCTCGCACACCGCGTCGATCGACTCCTGAAGCAGCGCGCGCGCCCGCTGGGCTCGTTCGGGTTTCCCCTCCCCGGCGAGCCTCTCGGCGTGGTCGCGCAACATCCTGAGCAACTCGTAGTCCTCGAGCCCCTCGCGTACCGCCTCAAAGTGCTTCCCATCCGTGACGGTGGTCTCGTCCAGGTACACAGGCGTGAAGCCCGCGCGACCGACGCGCATCTCGTTCCACGAGGTCCCGGCCCCGGAGGCGTCGCCGTAGGCCCAGAAACCGCTGCCGACGGCCCCGTGCTTGAAGGCATACCAATGCTGTAGGCGGTGGTAGTAGTACGGATCGTGCGTCTTCGCGGGCCCGCTGCACTGGTAGAACCAGAGGGTCTTGCCGCGCTGCCGCAGGTCCTCGTAGAACTGCCGGTGGGCGTCGGTGCCATTCCCGTGGATACCCAGGTTCGGGCAAAGCACGTCGCTGGCCTCGAACAGGCCGATGTCGGTCAGCCCCTCGGGCGCCAGATGGGTCGGATCCTCCCACACCACGATGTCGGGTTCCGCGGCGTTGATCGCGTCGGCCCAGGCGACGATGGTCTTCGCCAGGTCCTCCTGGCCGGACGGCTCATCGACCAGCAGCAGGAGGAGCTGCTTCGGGTCGACCTCTCGCTCCCGCAGGTGGTCCGCCCACACGTGCATCCACTCACCGACAGCCGTCGGGAAGCGCGGGTCGTCGATCCCGACCCCGGCCACCGAGTCGCTGACCGCCAAGAAGATCGCGTAGTTCGTCGCGCCGTCCCAGTCCGCGAGCCACCCATCGAACCGGTCGAAGTCGAGCTCCCCGACCAAGTGCCCCTCGGCGTCGAAGCCTTGCGGCCAGGGCACACAGCCGGGGTCGTTCCACGGGGTGTCGACGAAGTGCGCCCGCATGTTGGCGATGGCGGCGTCCGCGTTCTCCGGCGTGAGATCGTAGGCGAGCGAGCAACTGTAGTCCCACAGCCCCAGGCTGCAGGTCAGCCTCTCCGGCAGCGCCAGCGGATAGACGCGCAGCTGCAGGGGAACGGCCGTGGCCTTCGCCGCCGGAAGGTCGGGCTGCAGGAGCAGGCTGCCTGCGTGACGGCCGGCGGGGAGGTCCGTCGGATGAAAGGTGAGCCACACCTCACGGGTCATCCCCGAGGGCACTGTGACCCGCCAGCCCTCCGCAGTCTCCTCGGCAAGGGGCAGCGCATCGGCGACCGGGATGCCGGCGGTTGTCTCCATCCACTCGACCTGATGCACGGTCAGGTAGTTCGGGTGCGGACCGCCGGGGAGATCCCGCAGCGCGAGACTCACGGTCAGGTCGGTGTCGCCCATGTTCGTCACGTGCACTGCGCCCGAGCGAAACTCGCCGGTGAGGGCGTCGAGGCGGACACTCGGCCCCCGCTCTCCCGGCGGCAGGTCCGTCGGGCCCAGCAGGTCCCAGCGGCCGCCCTGCCAGACGCCGAACGGGGCGGCTCCGCGCTCGCGACTGACCTTCGCGCGGGCCCGGTAGATCGCCGCATGGGTGGCAGTGAGCGGGTGGATGGCGCGCCACTGGGGAGGGAAGAGCTCGGGCGGAGTCGCCATGGCGTCCGCGGTGAGACGGGCGGCCTCGTCCTGCGCCCAGGCCCGAGTCTCGGGCGACACCCCGTCGGCGCCCGCCTCCTGACCCAGAGCCTCAATGTCCTTCAGCAGCCGAGCGCGCACCGCCGCCACGACCCGCTGGGTGGTCAGCAGCTCCTTCGGGTCCTCGGTCATCACGTCCCCGAGGTCCGCCGTGAGGAGCTCGGGCGCGCCCTGGTAGACCTCGATCTCGTCCACGAAGGTGTACGCTCCGCCGGCGACGATCAGCCGGAAGTAGCGCCCGTGGAGCTTCAGATCGTCGGTCACGAAGCGGAAGGTCGTGTACCCCGTCTCGGGGGGCATCCCGAACTTTGAGGCCAGCGCCGCAAGGTCGCCGCCCGGGTACCACGTCTTCGCATCATCGCTGACGAGGATCATCATCAACGTCGGCCAGGAGACCCCCGCCGTCCCGGCCGCCGTGTTGTACGAGCAGCCCTTGATCGGTTGGGGCTCGCCGAGGTCGATGGTGATGTCGGCATACGTCGTGTTGCTCCAGCCGACGGTCGTGGCCTGGGTCCAGAAGTACCCCACCGAGTACTCTCCGTCCGTCAGTTGGGTCGCATCCCCGGGGTCGGTGGAGTAGCTGTAGTTGGCGCCTGGGGACAGCGCATATGGTCGGCCGCGCGCGATGTTCGGGCCTGGCGGCGGACCGGCGTACCCGCCGGACACCACACCCTCCTCGGCGGTGAACTCCGCGGCCGGGGTCACCTGCACATCGTCGACCCAGGCCGTCCCGGCGGGCAACGGGCCCTCGGCGGCGTGGGCGAAGATGACCACCGTCACCTCGGTCAGGCGGCCGCTGTTGAACCGGGCGCTCGCCCCCTGCCAGCGCTCGTGGTCTGTCAGATCGACCCGCACGAGCCGCTCACCGTCGCCGATGACCTGCACGGACGGCAGTAGGCCCGGGCTCTTCAGCCACGCCGAGAGGACGTACTCCGTGTTCGGCTCGCAGGTGACGCGCTGGGTCACCATCTCCGTCGGCGCGCCCGCCGCGAGGGCGAAGCGCAGGCTGGTGTTGCCGCTGTGGCCGTCATCATCGACCACCGCCACCATCGTGGCCAGCGCCGCCGGGACGGTCCAGCCTTCGGGGGCGCCCCCCGCGCCGGAGGCGCCGAAGTCGCCGTTCCCCACCAGGGGCGCCGCACACACGCACGTCGTGGGCAGCAGCAGGCAGACCGCGAGCCGCACGCTCAGCATGACCGTCTCCTTCCCAACCGAGCTGGCCCACAAGCGACAAGGGCCGAACACGCTGGCGCCCCCAGCTGCAGGCGTTCGCGTATTCGGCCCCTGAGTAGCGGAATCCCTTCTTCGCGCTCCTCGCCTCAGTCCTCGACGCGCCTCCGCACCGTCTCACAGTGCAGCGGCAGGCCTTCGCACGTGGCGAGGGCCATCACCGCCGGGGCGAGCCGCTTCAGCCCTTCCTTCGAGACTACCTGGAAGGTCGGGCGTTTCACGAAGTCATCTGTGGCGAGCCCGTTGAACATCCGCGCACACTTCCCGGTCGGGAGGACATGGTTCGTGCCCGAGGCGTAGTCGCCCACGGGCACCGGGGCGTACGGGCCGACGAAGATCGAGCCCGCGTGCTTGATCTTCGGGAGCATCGACACCGGATCCTCGGTCACGATCTCAAGGTGCTCGGTCGCGTACTCGTTCGTGAAGTCGACCGCCTCCTCCATCGAACCCGCAACGAGGATGGCCGAGTTGTTCTCCAGCGCGGGCAGGATGTAATCCGTGCGCGGCAGCGTCTTCAGCTCCTCATTGATGCGGTCCGCCACGGCCTGCGCGAGGCCGGCGTCGGGCGTCACGAGCACTGCCGCCGCGTCCTTGTCGTGCTCGACCTGGGAGAGGAAGTCGATGGCGAGCCACTCGGGCCGGGCAGTGCCGTCGGCGAGGATCAGGATCTCGCTGGGGCCCGCGGGGGAATCGATGTCCACGATGCCGAAGACGGCCATCTTCGCTGCGGTCACGTACTTGTTGCCCGGGCCGACGATCTTGTCGACCTTCGGGACGACGCCCGTGCCGTACGCCATGCTGCCGACCGCCCACGGACCGCCGATCTTGAAGACCGCGTCCGCCTGCGCGATGTCCGCCGCGACGAGGGTCGCCGGGTTGGCCTGCATCCCGTCACCCGGCGGCGTGCACGCCACCACGTGCTTCACGCCCGCCACCTTCGCCGGGAGGATGGTCATCAGGACGCTGGAGGGGTACGTCGCCTCGCGGCCCGGCACGTAGCAGCCGACCGAGTCCAGCGGCCGGACCATCTGCCCCGCCAGGACGCCGGGCATGACCTCGATGGACCACATCTCCCGCTCGAGTTGCGCGGAATGGAACTTGCGGATGTTGTCGGCGGCGAACTTCAGGTAGTCCACCACCTGCGGATCGACCGCCTGGTAAGCGGCCTCGTACTCCTCAGGCGTCGCCATGATGTCGGCGGCGGAGACGTCCGACTTCAGCTTCCGGTAGTGATCGACGCTCACCTGGTCGCCGCGATCGCGGATGTCCAGGACAGTGTCCCGCACGCCCGCGAAGATCTCGGCGATGTCCTCCATCGAGCGCTCCAGGATGTCGCGCCGGCGCTCGGGGGTGAGTTCGCTCAGCCTCTCGACCTTGATGACTGACATGCTCGGTGTCCTTTCGTAAGGGGCGTCAACTCGAGACCATGTGCTATTCACCCACCACCGGCCCGGGTTCGGCGAAGGCGCCAGCCCGACAGCCCTCCGCGACCCGGCGAAGGCGGGCGACGACGGTGGCCTGGGGCAGCAGCTCCAGGAGGTGGAACAGACTCGGGCCCACGGTCGTTCCGGTCACCGCCGCGCGGCAGGGGTGGATCGCCTTGCCCCCGCCGATGCCCCGGCTCTCCGCCACTTGGCGCACGGCCCTCTCGATGGGCTCCACTGCCCACGGCTCGAGTCCCTCCAAGCCCGCGGCGAGCGCCTCGAGGGTGTCGGGCGTCTCGGCCTTGCGCAGCCACTTCTCACGGGCGCGCTCCTCGAAGTCGTACGCATCGATGAAGAAGTACCGCGCCCAATCCGTCAGTACGCCGACGGTCCGCATCCGGTCACGCATCAGGTCGATGACCTGCCCCAGCCACACACGACGCTCGGGGGTCGGGGCGGCCTCGAACAGGCCGGCTTCGGCGAGCATCGGGACCGCGATCTCCAGCAACTGCTCCAGCGGCGCCAGCCGGATGTGCTGACCGTTGATGAACTCGCACTTCCCGAAGTCGAAGACGCTCGGCGCCCGGCTGACCCGGTCCAGGTCGAAGCGGCGTACGATCTCCTCGGTGGCGAGGATCTCTTCATCATCGCCCGTGGACCAGCCGAGCAGCGCAAAGAAGTTCACCATCGCCTGGGGCAGCATCCCCCTCCGCCGGTAGGCGGCGAGGTCCGTGGCGCCATGGCGGCTGGAGAGCTTCGTGCGGTCGAGCCCCATCAGCAACCCGAGGTGCGCATGGCGGGGCGGGTCGAAGCCGAAGGCCTCCATCAGCTGCAGGTGCGGGACCGTGTTGCTGATGTGGTCCTCGCCCCGAATGACGTGCGTGACGCCCATGAGATGGTCGTCCACCACCACCGAGAAGTGGTAGGTCGGGAACCCGGAGGCCTTCCGGATGACCAGGTCGCCCAGTAGGGAGTTGTCGTACGGCAACTCGCCGCGGATGAGGTCGCGGATCACGGTGTTCCCGTGGTCCTTCATGCGGAAGCGCACGACCGGCTTCCGGCCCTCGGCCTCGAAGGCGGCGCGCTGAGCGTCGGTGACGTCCCGACAGCGGTTGTCGTAGCGCGGCGGGAGACCCCGCGCGCGCATGATCTCGCGCCGCTCCTCCAGTTCCTCCGTCGAACAGTAGCAGTGGTAGGCCCGACCGCCCTCCAGCAGCTGCCGGTAGTGGGCTTCGTAGATGTCCAGCCGCTCGGACTGGATGTAGGGCGCGTGCGGCCCGCCCAGATCCGGGCCTTCATCCCAGTCGAGACCCAACCACTTCAGGCCGTCGTAGATGGCGTTGACCGACTCCTCCGTCGAACGGACCTCATCCGTGTCCTCGATGCGGAGGATGAACGTCCCGCCGTGATGGCGGGCGAACAGCCAGTTGAACAACGCCGTGTGCGCATGGCCGACGTGTAGGCTGCCCGTCGGCGAGGGAGCGAATCGGACTCGGATCGGCTCAGCCATCTCGCGTCAGACGTCCTTCCAGGGAGTTCGGAGCCCCCGCAGTATGCCGAAGCCCCGGCGCGGTGTCAAGACGGCGGGAGTGTAGGAGACCAGGAGCTTGGGGGTTTGGGAGAACAACGACGGTCGGGAGGCCCGCCACGGGGAGGGAGAGAAGACACGTCGGTCAGCTTGGTCCAAGGAAGGAGTCTCGATGTTCAGTCCACGGAAGGTCGCGATTGGTGTGATGGGCTCGGCGGGCGGGACTTGGCCCGCGGAGGTGCTGGAGAAGTGCCGGCGGCTGGGGCGGGCGATTGCCGAGCGCGAGTGTGTGCTCATCACCGGGGCCTGCCCCGGTCTGCCACAGGAAGCCGTGCTCGGGGCGCAGGAGGTCGGGGGACTCATCGTCGGGATCTCGCCGGCGATGTGTCTCTACGAGCACCAGAACTACTACGAGTCGCCCTGGGAGGAGTACGACGTCCTCATCTTCACCGGGAGCGGCCTGATGGGGCGCGAAGTCGCGGCGGTGAGGACCTGCGACATCGTGCTCGTGGTCGGCGGGCGCAGCGGCACCCTGGGGGAGTTCGCCATCGCCTACGACGAGTCCAAGCTCATCGGCGCGCTCCGAGGGACCCGCGGCATAGCGGACAACCTCGCTGAGATCCACGCGATGATCCACAAGGAGACGGGCGCCGAGATCCTCTACGACGACGACCCGCAGCGCCTCGTCGACCGCTGCCTGACGCGCCACGCCGAGCGCATCGAGCTGGGCATCTACTGCAAGGGGCCGCTGCGGGAGAAGGAGCGGCCGGAGCCCGAGGCGTAGGTGGCCGCTTCGCTGAGTGACAGCCCCCGGTCCGATCTGCAGGCCGCGCCCGCCGAGGGCTTGGTGGGCATCGGCGTACGGTCGCTCATCGTGGCCGTGCTGCTGATCGCCGCCACCTACATCGGCATCACGCGGACGGGGTTCATCCGCATCTGCTGGGTGCCGTATGTCGTGCCGCCGGTGCCGGCGCTGCTGTTCCTCATCATGCTGCAGGGGCTGAACCTGGTCCTGCACTACGTGGCGGCGCGGCGCGCAGTGCCCGCCTTCCTGCGTCCCTTCTCGCGGGGCGAGCTGCTGCTGATCTACGCGGCGGTCTCCATCTCCCTGTCGATGGACCGGGGCGGGTACATCCTGCACTACACGATGTTCCCGGCCTACTACGGCGACCAGGTGAACCGCTTCAAGGAGCTGTTCACCCACTACCCGGCATTCTACGCGCCCCAGGACCCCACGGTCATCACCGAGTGGTTCGAGGGCGCGTCCAGCGGGCGCGTGCCGTGGGCCGTCTGGTGGCGTCCGCTGGCTTGGTGGTCAACCTTCAACCTCACGCTGATGTTCGCGGTGATGTGCCTCGTGGCGCTCTTCCGGCGACAGTGGGTCGAGAACGAGCGCCTCACCTTCCCGCTGCTCTTCCTGCCCCTGGAGATCACGGGCGCCGAGGGACGCGAGGGGCTGACCCGGGGGTTCTTCCGCAACCCGATCATGTGGGTCGGGTTTGCGCTGGGGACGGCATTCAACGCGGTGAACATCCTGCACGCCTTCATCCCGGCGCTGCCGCATGTCGAGTGGGTGCAGCCGATCGACAAGGGGATGACCGAAGGGCTCTGGCGGCACGTTCGGCCGCTGTATGTCAGCTTCGGACTGGAGGTGTGGGGGCTCTCGTTCCTGGCCTCGGGTGAAGCCCTGTTCTCGGGGTGGTTCTTCTACCTCTTCCTGAAGGTGGTCAAGGTCATCGGCCTGGAGGCCGGTTACCGACAGCCCGGCTTCCCGTATTACATGGAGCTGAGCGGCGGCGCCTGCATCGCGTTCACCGCCTACATGCTGTGGGTGGCCCGGGGGCACCTGGCCAACGTCTGGCGCTCGGTACTGGGCAAGCCCTCACCATTGGACCGCGAGGAGGCCCTCCCGCCGCGAGTTCTCGTGTTTGGGCTGGCGGCGAGCACCGTCCTACTGATCGGCATGATGCTCCACGCGGGACAGAACCTCACGCTGCTCATCATCTACTTCGCCACCCTCTACATGTACGTGCTGATTGCCGCGCGGATTCGGGCCGAGATCGGGCCGCCGGTCGTCTGGAACCACCCCTACGGCTACGACCAGCAGACCCCCGTGCATCTGCTGGGCACGCGCGCGATCCGGGGCCTCGCCGGACCCACGGGGACGACCCTCTTCTACGGGCTCTTCTACATCGGTCGCACGATCTTCGCCCACAGTGCTGCTCAGTATCAGATCGACGGGATGCGGCTCGCGGACTTCGGCCGGGTCAATCGGCGCGCCATCGTCACGATGATGCTGATCGCGTGCGTGGTGGGCATGGCGCTGGTGTGGTGGTACCACCTGGACGTGGGGTACCGCTACGGGCAGGGGCTGATCGGCGAGAAGACCGGACGCGCGGGACAGGCGTGGGCGTTCAGCTGGTCGCGGGGCCAGTACAGCCTCCTCGACATGGCGCTGAACTACCCCCGCGGGCCGGAGGCGCCCGTCGTGGGGGCTTACGGGATCGGCTTCGTCTTCGCGCTGCTGCTCACGTTCCTCCGCTCGCGCTTCACCAGCATCCCCTTCCACCCCATCGGCTTCATCCTCGGCACCCTCTACGGTGACTACACCCCGTACTGGTTCGCCTTCTTCTTCGCGTGGGCCATGCAGCGCATCGTGTTGCGCTACGGCGGGCTGCCGCTGTACCGCAAGGTCGTCCCGGCGTTCCTGGGGCTCGTGTTCGCCCACATCTTCATCGGCGGGATTCTCTGGCGCATCGTCATCAACTACTTCATCGACCCCACCGTCAGCATCCGGTACTACCTGAACATCGGGGGATGACGTCCGCGCCCTATGGAGCGGAGAGGCAGGCGTGGGCCAGGAGGTTCTCCAGCAGCAGTCGGCCTGGGCTGTCGTACCCGCCGGCGTCGTCGTTGAGCCACGCGTATTCGGGGATGAGCTGGCACAGCACGATGCGGCCGGCGCCCAGGCGCAGCTCGATCAGGCCGTAGTGCGCGTCCAGGCTGCGGGCCTCGGTGTTGTCCCACCCCTGCTGCTTCCCGGTTGAGGCCAGAGCGACCCAACCGTCACCGAGGTCGTGGAAGGCCGCGTACATCGAGCCCCCGTGCACCGCGCGCAGCACGTCCGGCGTGATCTCGTGGAGCAGACAGAGCGCCGGAGCGTCCGGTTGGAGTAGCTCCCCCGGCTCGTAGGAGGCGTCCTGCTGCAGCGGCGAGGGCAGCCAGCCGTTGTGGCCGGAGTTGTCGCGAAAGCCGACGACCACTCCCCCACTCCTCACCCACTCCGCCAGGGCTCCCGCGTGCGACTCCAGGGGTGCGCGGTCCACGTCCAGGCCGCCGAGCAGCACGTCCGTCTGAGCCAGCAGGCCCGCATCGAAGCTCGGCATCTCGGCGCGCTGGTAGGGCACCTGCAGGAGGTCGAGGGCGCGAGCCGTGAGGTTGCCCTCGGGCGCCAGCAGCGTGACCCGGGGGACGCGGGGCATGGCTACGGTAGCCAGCTCCCCCTCCGCGAGGGTCTCCCCCCGGCCGGTGACCGAGTACGTCACCCGCGCGACACCGGCGCGTACGTCACGGGTCGGGAAGGGTATGGTGCAAGATGTCTCGCCGAACGCATCCGGCACGTCGGCTGCCGCCTCGCTTGCGTGGCCTTCGGTCCGCAGTCGTAGCTGCACTGACTCCGCCTGGCCGCTGAGGTTGCGTAGGCGGAAGCTCGCCGCCGGCACCTCGTCCGCCGGCGCGAGGAGGGGTCGATCCACGCCTGCCAGCGTCACCGGCGGCAGCGCCGTCGCCAGCAGAGCCAGCGAGTGGGGCATGTCGCGCATGTTCGTGATGTCGACTCCGCCGACGCCCTGCCGGTACACATCCAGCGCGAGCCGGCGGTAGGCCGGGTCCCCGCTGAAGTTCCAGGCGAAGGCCGTCCCCTCGACCGCCAGGAGCTGCGGGCCGCCGCTGCGTAGCTCGGGGGCCTGCTTGTACGCGAAGCGCCCGGGTGAGGGCATCATCTCGCACTCGAGCCAGTCACAAAGCCCGCAGATCGCCCATCCGACGCGTTCGTCCCGGGTTGCCTCGTAGTAGGCGGTCAGGCCGCGCATCAGGATGGCGGCCATAAAGGGCGTGCCGCCCTCGTAGGCCGTCTGCTCGAAGATCGGCGCCGAGGAGACGCCCCGCACCGGGTCGAGGTAGGCCAGCACCTCCCCGACCTTCTTCCTCGCCGCGTCCAGCAGCTTCTGGTCCCCGGTGGCGCGATAGGCTCCCAGCAGCGCGATGAGGTTCCACCCTGCCTCGCGCTCACCGCCCCCGTACCCCGTCGACTCGGCCACGCGCGCCGCGTACTGGGCCGCCATCCGGCCGCCGTCGAGCGAGCGCTGGTCGCCGGTCAGCAGCCCGTGGTCGAACAGCCCCTCCGTCCAGTGATGGCTGATGCTGGGCGGGTGTCCGGTGTGGGTCTCGCTGTGGTGATGCGCGCCGCCGACCCACTCGGGATGCTCCTCGGACGCGTGGATCACGTCCACATCCCGGTAGTGCAGCGCGGCCTGCTCGCCCAAGTAGAACAGCTCCGGATCGCCGGTGCGCAGGAACTGCCACAGCAGCGCGTGCGCGTAGTCATACTCCGTGTTCTGCCAGTACGTCAGCGCTTCGCCGAAGCCCCATTCGAACTGCAGGTCGCCGAAGTGCTCCCAACCATACGCGCCCTGTTGCTCACGCCGAGCGAGCACCCCGCGGGCGAGGTCCGCCACTGCGGCCTCGTACTCGGGGAACCGGCGGTCATCCTGCTCCTGGAACGGGCCCAGCGCACCGGTAGCCGCGACCCAACCGGGCTCATAGACAACCACGGGCGACCGCTGGAACACCGCATTGAGCGCCGCAGCCTGACCCGGCCCCAGAGGCTCGGTCGAGCGGTAGACAAGCACCTCGTGGGACTTCGCCTGCCCGGGCGCCAGAGAGAGGGGCTCCCCGTCAGCACCCGGGCCGAGGAGCAGCAGGTCCGCCTGCGCCCCCGCGAGGCGGAGCCCGTTTGGGGCCTGCTGCCACGGCCAGCGCAGGCACACCAACGTCCGCCCATCGCCGCTGAGCGCCCACCCGTCCCACCGCCCCTCCTGGGCCTCCTCCGTACCGCGGACGACACGCCGGTGATCGACCTGCCGGAGACCACCCGTTGCCTGCGTGGGAGCACCGTCGAGGCCGACGGTACAGCTCGGTCCTGCGAAGTCGTCGACGGGCACCGCCAGCTCCCGCAACGCCACGCCCCCAGCCGCGCCGGACGCCTCCAGCGTGTGACGGATGAAGGTGAACGGGAGACCGGTGTACGCCCTCTCGGTCAGCTGGGTCTCCGCCTCGCCCCTCGCTGCCACGGCCGACACCCGGCCGACCGCCGAAGGGACGGGGGCTGGCGTCCCTCCAGGCGCGCTTGAGACGCCTGCGCCGTACTCGAGCTGGTAGTCCGCATCCCCTTCCGCCAGCGGGGCCACGAAGTCCAGCAGCACCCACTTCGCGCTTCCATCGGGCCACGGGGCGGTCACCTCGGCCTCCAGCGGGACCCGCTTGCCCTGCGGGCCAGTCAGCGCCAGCTGCGTCGCCTCCGTGACCGCCCCCTGAGGCAGCGGCACACCCCACCGGACCGGCCAGGCGTCCAGCGAGGCGCCGCTCAGGTTCCGCAGTGTGAGCGTGGTACTGCCCGAAAGCGGCGGCGGGGAGGCGGGCCGGAACTTCTCCCGCCGGAAGGGCAGGCGCGGCGGGAACTCCACGGGGGGCGGCGTCGCGCCGAAGTCCCAAAGCAACTCCGGCCGCGCCCAGTAGACCTCGGTCGCGAAGGCCTCCTGGCCCGTGTCGGCCTCGTCCCTTACCCGCAGGCCCAGGCTGACCTCCGTCTTGCCCTGCACCAACTCGCTGATGTCGAGGTCGTAGAACCGCTCGCCGGCCGTCGTCCCGCTGCGGCCGAGAACATCCTTCGACCAAACCACCACGTCATCAAGCAGGACCTCGCAGAACCGTACCTCTGCCTTCGAGTCCGCCACGCGCTCCTGCACCGCGTCCCGGAAGTAGACCGCCTGCTCCCGATCCCCGCAGTAGTCGTCCGTCAGGTAGAAGCGCAGGACCAGCGGTCCCTTGGCGCCCTTCGGCAGATCGATGAGCCGCGAGGTGGTTGCGTGTTCGCCGGCTGCCGCGGGTGTCGAGGGGTGAGACATCGTGAGGACCCCGCGCCGGTCGAGCCGCTGCGAGAAGCCACCCTTCGCGGACTGCTCCCACGCCTCGAAGGCCAAGTCCAGGTCCATGCGCTGAACGGCATGGGCGGTCGAGGCGACCGCCAACCATCCGCCGAGGGAGACGAGCATCATGGCTGTGGCGAGCCTCCTGCCAAGTTCCCTCATTCGCGGGCCGCGGCGGGTCACCCTCTGTGCGGCCAAGTCCTTGCAGGGAAGGAAGCCGAGGCGGCGCGGCGAAGAACGCGCCCACGGAGGCATGACGCGCCCCATGGCCCGGGATCAGGCCCAGGAGATCGAGAACCTCATCCGCGCGCGCTATCCGATCATCTACGTGGTCTCCTGGGAGGAGCATCGCGTGGAGGCGACGCTGCGCGCCGTGGCCGAGCGGCGGCGCAAACAGCTCTTCCTCTGGACCACCACCAACGGCCTCGTCCTGGACAGCCATCGCCCCCGAACCGACGGCACCACCGACCCGTTGACCGCGATGGATGAGGTGATGAAGTCCCAGGATGCGGCGATCTTCCTGTTCAAGGACTTCCATCGCTTCCTCAAGGATGATGCCCAGATCGTGCGCAAGCTGCGGGATCTGGCGTACCATCTGAAGCGCAGCTACAAGAGCGTTGTCCTCGTCTCCCCGGTGCTGGAGTTGCCGACAGAGCTGGAGAAGGAGATCACCGTCGTCGATTACGCGCTCCCGACCGCAGAGGAGATCCGCGAGCAGGTCCGCCAGACGGCCGAGCAGACCAAGGAGGACGAACGACTCCGCTGCGACCTGACCGACGAGGAGCTCGACGACATCGTTCGCGCCGCCCAGGGGTTGACGACCATCGAGGTCGACAACGTCCTGATGAAGTCCCTGGTCGAGCGCCAGTGCCTGGACCCGGAGATCATCCTGGCCGAGAAGGAGCAGATCATCCGGAAGTCGGGCGTGCTGGAGTACTTCCACACCGATGAGACCATCAACGATGTGGGAGGACTCGATGCGCTGAAGGGCTGGCTGACCAAGCGCCGGAAGGCCTTTGGCGAAGCCGCCCGCGAGTACGGCCTGCCGCAGCCGAAGGGATTGCTTCTGATCGGCGTGCAGGGCTGCGGGAAGTCGCTCACCGCGAAGGCCGTGGCGCACCTGTGGCAGCTGCCGCTGCTGCGCCTCGATGTCGGGCGCATCTTCTCAGGGATTGTGGGCTCCAGCGAGGAACGGATGCGCCGGGCCATCGCGACCGCCGAGTCCATCGCGCCGGTCGTGCTGTGGCTCGACGAGGTCGAGAAGGGCTTCTCCGGCACGCAGAGCTCCTCGTTCTCCGATGCGGGCACGACGTCCCGCGTCTTCGGCAGCTTCATCACATGGCTGCAGGAGAAGGAGACGCCGGTGTTCGTGATCGCCACGGCCAACAACATCCAGCTGCTGCCGCCCGAGCTGCTTCGGAAGGGGCGCTTCGACGAGATCTTCTTCATTGACCTGCCGAGCCGCGACGAGCGGCGGCAGATCGTGGAGATCCACGTCGGCAAGCGCCTGCGCGGTGATCGGGCGCTGGGTGAGTTCGACCTGGAGGGCTTGGCCGACGAAACCGACGCCTTCTCGGGCGCCGAGATCGAGCAGGCGGTGGTCTCGGCCATGTACGATGCCTTCGACGACGGCCAGCGCCCCTTCCTCACGGAGGACATCCGGAAGGCCGTCCAGGAGACATTCCCTCTGGCGGTCACCATGCGGGAGCAGATTCAGGAGCTGCGCGACTGGGCCACCGACCGCGCCCGACCGGCCTCCACTGAGGCGGCGGAGGCCTCCCAGCGTGCCGCGGGCCCTCGCACGCGCTCGGCGCCGGCGTGGTTGCGGGAGCTGCGAGCCTCAAACGTAGGGCTGGGTCGACGCCGCTGAGCCACGGAGGACGGTGTCCGTGCCCACAGATGACCAGGGACGGCTGGGCTTTCTGGAGATCGGCGATGAGCCGGTCCAGCAGGCGGCTGAGACGGCACAGGTCCGGCGGGCGCTCGTGCCGGTCGCCATCGTCGGTCGGCCTGGCAACGGCCCGGGGGAGTTCAACTCGCCCCAGGGCGTCGCGGTCGACAACTGGGGCAACCTCTACATCGCCGACACCAACAACCACCGCATCCAGAAGATCACCCCGTATGGCGACGTCTACCGCTACGAGTACACGGGCCGCGACCCCGGCTGCCTGCTCTACCCGAGCAGCCTGGCCGTCGATCCGCTGCTGTACGTGTACGTGCTGGACGCGGGGAACTGCCGGGTGCAGAAGTTCAACCCGACCTGGCGCTTCGAGTTCACCTTCGGCATGGAGGGCACGCAGGCCGGGTGCTTCCGCACCCCCGAGTCGATCTCCCGCGACACCTTCAACAACATCTACGTGGCCGATGCGGGGAACGGTCGGCTGCAGAAGTTCAGCGCCGCGGGCCGCTTCCAGTTTCAGTTCCCCGGCACACACGGCGACGGGTCGCGCTTTCGGCCCACCTCCGTCGCAGTCGATCGCGAGTACAACTGCTACGTCACCGATGCGGCGACCCATCGGGTCATCGTGTTCAACTCCCGCGGTGGGGCGATCGGCGCGTTCGGGGGGCCGGGCTCTGCGCCCGGACAGCTCTCCGACCCCATCTCGATCGTCGTCGGGCCGGATGACACGGTTTTCGTCGCTGAGCTCGGCAATGCGCGCGTACAAGCCTTCAGCCCCCAGGGCGACTGCCTCGCGCTCTTCGCGGGGACCCAGTCCTCGGGCGTGGAGGTCATCGAACCCCGCGCCTTGGCCATTGACCCCGACGGCAACCTCTACGTCGTGGATGC
>Ga0233425_10006541_pt1 | contig 17198 bp, 17 predicted proteins | sample Watercolumn_Towu_2_FD_181712 | JGI IMG/M metagenome (GOLD analysis project Ga0233425, IMG submission 181712) | Freshwater microbial communities from Lake Towuti, South Sulawesi, Indonesia - Watercolumn_Towuti2014_140_MG | ecosystem: Environmental > Aquatic > Freshwater > Lake | place... | reverse complement strand
CACGCACTTCCTCCAAAGCCGTCACAATCTTGTTGTCACCGGCACTCACGGAAAGACCACGACCTCTTCGATGCTCGCTTGGATTTTTGAATTTGCGAAAAAAAATCCTTCTTACTTGATTGGCGGCATTCCCAATAATCTCGGCCAAGGAGCCTGCTTCCGTGATCCCAAGAAATCACACCACGTGATCCTCGAGGGAGATGAATACGACACGGCTTTTTTTGACAAGCGTTCCAAATTTCTTCACTACCTTCCGGAGCTCGTCGTGATCAATAATATTGAGTTTGATCATGCTGACATCTTCGCCAACCTCGATGAAATCAAGCTCAGTTTCCAACGCCTTTTAAGACTTGTTCCCTCCGAAGGAGTGATCTTAATCAATGGCGATGATGCTAATGCTCGTGATGTCGCTGAGCAAGCTCCAGCTCCCGTTATCGAAGTGGGCTTTTCAGAAAATTGTGGTCATCGTATTCGTGAAGCTTGGCAAGCGGAAGGTCACGCTGGGTTTGAATTGCTCGGAGAGAAATTTGAAATCGCCATGAATGGCGAGCACAATATTCGCAATGCCGCCATGGCAGCCTCATCAGCCCATTTTTACGGCATTCCGCTCGCATCGATTCGTGAAGCACTTTTAAAATTTACAGGCATCAAGCGTCGCCAAGAGATCGTTGGCATCATCAACGGTATCACCCTCATTGATGATTTCGGACATCATCCTACCGCTATCCGCGAGACACTCGCTGGCCTTCACGCTCACTATCCTCATGCACGTCTTTGGGCTCTCTTTGAGCCGCGCAGCAACACGTCACGTCGTGCTGTCTTTCAAGAGGTCTTACCTGCTGCTTTTGAAAAGGCGGCTGGCGTCATTGTCGGCGCTGTGAATCGTGCTACTCAGCTCCACAATGAAGAACGCCTTAACCCAGAACGCCTCGTCGCCGACATCGCTGCAACGGGCAAGCCAGCCTTCTATGAATCAAACACGGATCAGATTATCACACGCGTAAAGTCGCTAGCAAAACCGGGTGATGTCATTGTGATTTTTAGCAATGGATCGTTTGATCAGCTTAAGGATAAATTGATAATGAAACTAAAAAGTTAATTTTATCAAGAACACTCTGCTTTAACAGATAAGTAATGAGTAACGAGTAACGGGTAACGAGTGCAATAGTTGCCTGCGGCAAATTCAAATAAAAAATTATACATCTCGCTTTAATTTCACCAATTTGACTTAACTCATCCATCGATGCTCACTCGTCACTCGTTACCCGTTACCCATTACTTTTTTCCCATGTCTCCCTTCGACCTCAAAGTAGATAAAAAAGCCTTTCAAATTAATTTGGATCCGCTCATCTATGGAACTTTCGCCGAGATTGGCGCAGGTCAGGAAGTTGCTCGCCGTTTTTTCCATGTCGGCGCTGCTGCTGGCACTGTTGCCAAAACCATGTCGGCTTACGACATGACTTTCTCCGATGCCATCTACGGACGTTGCGGCCGTTATGTCAGCCGTGAACGATTAGGAACGATGTTGGATCACGAATATCAGCTACTCCTCGAGCGGCTTAACACCAAGGTTGGAAAGGAGCGTTGCTTTTTTGCGTTTGCCGACACGGTCGCTGCTCGTTCTTACAAAACAAAAAATGAATCTCATGGATGGATGGGCATTCGTTTTCAAACAACACCTCTCGGTGAACCAAACGAAATCATTCTTCATATTCGTCTCCTCGATCAGGAAAATATCGATCAGCAAGAAGCACTAGGGACTGTTGGCGTCAACCTTATTCATGGCGCCTTTTATTTGCGCAAAGATCCACGCGCCTTTATCGGAGCACTCGTTGATGACTTAGCCCCATGGCGTGTTGAGATTGATATGATTCGCTTCTCGGGACCTGAATTTAAAATGCTCGACAACCGCATCATGTGCTTGGAACTCGTCACTCAAGGGATTGCCAATGCCGTTCTCTTCAATACTGATGGCGATGTCATTCAAGCTGCTGATAAATTTCACAACAAACCACTGCTCGTGGAGCGCGGTAGTTTCAGGCCTGTCACGCTTTTGGCCAATGACATGCTCGATTGTTCTTTGAAAATGTTTTTGAAAGAGGAACAACTAGCGGGCGAACAACCTGAAATCTTGATGGAGATCACCATGTCGAATCTGCTCCGCGAAGGGGCGCTGGACCTCCAAGATTTCATGGACCGCGTCGATATGCTCAGCGCTTTGAATCGCACCGTCTTGATTTCCAACTACGGAGAATTTTATCGCCTTATTCAATACCTCACGCGCTACACAACCAAGAGTATTGGTCTTCCGCTGGGCATTCCAAGTCTCTATGAAATTTTTGATGAAAAATATTACTCTGACTTGGAAGGTGGGATTTTAGAGGGTTTGGGACGTCTCTTTAAAAAAGGAGTTCAACTTTATGTCTATCCAACCTATGACGAAAAAGGAAATTTGCTTGAGGCAACTTCTTTCCCTATTCAACCACACCTCAAAGAACTCTACGAATATTTGTTAAGAAATCGCTTCATCATCCCCGTCAGCAGCTGTCATCCAGAATACCTCGGCATCCAATCCATCACCGTCCTCAACAAAATTAAAAAGAAAGATGAGGCTTGGAAAAAAATGGTCCCACCAGAGGTGGCAGAGCTCATCCACAAGCGAAAGCTTTTTGGAGTTAAAAATTAATAGCCGCAAAAGAACGCAGAGATCGCAAAAAAAGATTTTATAAAATTTTATCTCATCCCGCTAACTCTGCAGCGGGCTGCCTATAGGCAGCCTTTTAACCTAAAAACGTGAATGAAAATGAGAAAGTTTGCGTAAGGAGGTTGATTTACATACAGCTGGCCGGGAGGCCGCTGGATCGCATGCCGAAGGCAGCCCGAAGGGCGAGTCGAGCGGGAGCGAGCGAGGCGCAAATGGTTGTTATGAGGCCGTGGCTAACCTGAACGGTTAGTGAGGCATTAGAACGAACATTTTGAAACAAGCTATATTGCGTAAAATTTTTTATTTTCATTCACGTTTTTAGGTTTAAATAAATAAAACCTCTTTAAAGAATCGCTCTCAATATCTTTATTTTTTGCGATCTTTGCGTTCTTTTGCGGCTATTCTCTTCTTTCTCCTATGTTCTTTTGTGGTTAATCCCTAAAGTTTTTAAACTGGAGGGCCACGCCAAAATCTTTCCCCCTCACAAAACCAATCACCTCTTGCAGCTCATCGCGCTTAGGCCCTGTGACGCGGATGTGACGCTCTTGCAAGGCCGATTGCACTTTGAATTTTTTCTCTTTGATGGCTGCGATAATTTCTTTGGCTTTTGTCCCTTCGATGCCTTGCGTGATAACAATCTCTTGCCGAGCGTGACCGAGCGGAGAGATATCGACTTTCTTTTGATCGACATTGCGAAGATCGACGTTCCGTTTAGCGAGCTTAGCAATCATGATTTCTTGTAGCCCCTTTAATTTATTGTTGTCCTCTGCTGTCAAGATGATGGTCTCGGGCTTTGGCTGTTCAATGGCGGCTTTACTCCCTTTAAAATCAAAGCGGTTCGCAAGCTCCTTGCGCGCTTGATTCACAGCGTTTTCAATTTCCATTCGTTCTATTTCGGAAACAATATCAAAAGAAGGCATGCTCCATGTTTACATTGAAAGCAATATGCTTGTCAGTTTTATTTTCTTAAATAAGCAAATCCATGATATAACAGCTGAAGTAATGAGTCACGAGTAACGGGTAACGAGTAAACACACTCCAGACAAATTCATCAATTTGGTAGGGTTAGTTTGTACCATAGCACAAATTGTTTTCTTGGATTTGCCAAAGGCAATATTGCACTCGTGACCCGTTACTCGTTACTGGTTACTTTTTCATGAATACATTCTCTTGTCAGCTTCCTTTAGATGATGCTATCGCACATGTTGAAAACAAACGGATACATGACATCGTCCGCCTCATCACACCACACACCGTCAAGGAAGGAGCGCCTGCCCCAGCGCTAATTTTGAATCAAGTTCTCGAACACCGTCGCACCATTTGTAAGATTCTTCGCGGTGAAGATCCTCGCCTTCTTGTCATTGTTGGCCCTTGCTCTATTCATGATCCCATCTCGGCGCTCGATTATGCACGTCGACTTGCCGCTCTAGCCGAAGAATTAAGAGATCGTCTTTTCATTGTCATGCGCGTCTATTTTGAAAAACCTCGTACTTCCATTGGCTGGAAAGGACTCGTGAGTGATCCTCACCTCAACGATTCTGGTGACATGACCTATGGTATTGTTCTCGCACGACAATTGCTCCTCGATGTCGCTGCTCTTGGACTTCCAGCTGCAACGGAATTTTTAGATCCGATCGTACCACAATACATCGCTGATCTCATTAGCTGGTCGGCCATCGGGGCACGCACAACGGAATCGCAAACGCATCGCGAAATGGCGAGTGGACTCTCAATGCCCGTCGGATTTAAAAATAGTACCGATGGCACCATTCAAACAGCCATTGATGCGATGCGCTCGTCGCGGACCCCTCACAGTTTTTTGGGCATTGATCAAGAGGGAATGACGAGCATTGTGAAAACGATGGGCAATGAAGAGAGTCATCTCGTCTTGCGCGGAGGCCGTCATGGCACCAATTATCATCCTCATCAAATTACCGAGAGCATTCGTCAACTTAAAGCAGCCAACGTCCCAACAGCGATGATCATTGATTGCAGCCATGCCAACAGCGGAAAAGATCCAACGGCTCAACAACGTGTCTGGGAAAGTCTCTTAGAGCAACGCCGTTCAGGTTGCCGGGAAATTGTTGGCGCCATGATTGAAAGCTATTTGGAACGAGGCAGCCAAGAACTTCCTACTGATCTTTCTCAGTTACGTTATGGCATGTCGATCACTGACCCCTGTTTGGATTGGGAGACAACTCAACAATTGCTTCGCAATTGTTGAAGTGACGAGTAATGAGTAACGGGTAACGAGTGGAATAGTTGCCTCCGGAAAGTTTATAAAAATATTTCTCTCGCAGCATATTCATTTTACAGACTGAATAAGAACACTTACTCATGGTTACTCGTTACTCGTCACCCGTTACTCGTTACTTATTAAAAAATGCCTCCCTCGTCGCTATCGACTTCGAATCAAGCGGAGAAGCCGCTGGAGAGTCGAGTGCGCCCATTCAAATTGGCATCGCAGAGATGAAATCATTGCAACTTGATTCCTCTTCTTTTTTTTCTTCGTACTTAAAAACTCATGTTGTCATCACTCAAGCTGCTAAAAAAATCCATGGCATCGAGAAGGCTCATTTGCAAGAGGCTCCCTCTCTGCTCGAGCTCTGGCCTGAGTTGCAGCGACGTCTGCAAGGGCGATGCTTGGTCGCTCATGGCCATGGGACGGAGAAGCGCTTTCTACGGGCTTTCCCGATGCATGGCTTCGGACCTTGGATTGATACGTTGACACTCAGTCGCCAATTTGTTCCTGGATTACCTTCGTATGCACTCGCTGATGTCGTTGAGCACTGCCACCTCACTGAAAAACTTTTTTCACTTCATCCATCTTTCAGATGGCATGAGGCCCTCTCCGATGCTATTGCTTCCCTTTTTCTCTTGCTCCACTTCATCCAAACAGCAAATCTTTTTGACCATCCCGTTTCTCTTTTAATCTCTGAAAAACATTCTTTATCATGACTAATCCCATTTTTATTTCGATCATTATCCCTCATAGCAATGCTACTATTGAAAACGATCCCCTCTTGCCAACACTGGCCTCAACAGCAGATCAAGACGGCGTACAAACGGAATTGCTCCTTCAACATGGTGGAGGCATCGCGGGGCTTTGGGGAAAATTGTCGCGCTCTTTAAATCTTTCTGAGAAAAAAGATACTGTGACCTTGCGCGTCATCGAAGAAAAACATGCCACCTCTGCAGAGGCTCTTGTGGCAGGCACAAAACGGGCAACAGGAACCTGGATTGGATTTTTGCAACCCGGAGAACAATATCTACCGGGAATCTTCGCCTCTTTCCAGGAAGCTACGAAAGCTTATCCTGAAATTGATATCTTTCTCATGGGATCTGTTACCTCAAACTCCAATAAAGTGGCAATCAGGCCAGCTATTCTTCCCTCCAATTCCTATCTCACGACCACACAACCGGCATGGCCTGCGCACTCTTTATTCTGTCGCGCCTCCTTGCTTCGCGATGATGTCCCTTTGGAATCCCGTTATCAACACCAAATGATTACCGAATGGCTATCTCGACTATTACAAGCTGGCAAAAAATTTAAAATTCTTCCGTTTCTTGCTACATTCATCCCTGCTTTTGCTCTCTACGAAGAAGAACAAAAAGAAACTCTGTTACCAAAACTAACTGGCACGATAGCATTCTTGAAACCTTGGTATCAGTGGCGTCATCAAATAGCTTTGCGTCAAGCAGAGAAAGCCATTCCACGGCCCTCGACTGTTCCTGTTTATCAAAGCAATTCACTAACGCAGAGAACAAACATTGGCTAGTGTCTAATTGATTAAAAGAGTGATATTATGACGTTGAAATTTTTGTCTCTAGTAGTGCTATGTGAACATAACGCAAGATCCAACAACGAAGCTAGGGGCAAAAAGAGCACATTCAGAATATTACTAATTTAGTCAATTAGACACTAGCTTTCTGGCAGCATGATTTGTGATCGGAATCCCATGTGCCGTCACGAGAATCTCAGGGAGAAAATTTTTTAAGCGAGTGAGCGACTTCATGGCGAGTCGATGGTCAGTGCAATATTTTTTAGGAAGCACCAAGAGCCCCTCTTCTCCAGCGTTAGTGAGCGCGTCTCCCAAGATCAAAATCTTTCCCTCTTCATCCCAGAAAGCTGTCTCTCCCGGTTCATAAAAATGAGCAGCGATGATTTCTTCTCCTGCACCAACTGGTGCATAGATCGGCAGCATCAGTTGTTCGGCTAACTCCACACTCCAACGTTGATGATTGCCACTGGTGAGAAGAATTCCAACAGCCGGCTTCATGGCCTCTGTTAACAAGGCTACAAGAGCCTCTGAAGCCAATGGCAATGGATCAATAAAAACAAGCCCTGCCACAGTGATGATGGCTGAACAAGAGCATTCATATTTCACCTCCGGATCATAGCCACTCCAAAAAAAGAGCGGAGGCGAGTTGCTAACGAGAGAATATTCTTTGATGGGTTTCATTTGAGTTTACTAAAAAATCCCTTTGCAACATTCATCGCTGGCACTGCCGTGATTTTTTCACTCAAGGACCACGGCTTTTCGTCACCATAACAAATAACGTAGAGGTGTTGTAGTTTTAAGGTTTCCAATGCAGAGCGCATCGAAGGAGTCACAGCGGGTGAGTTGGTCAGCTTAATCTCAAATCCCAGTCGCTTTTTATTTTTCAAAATGAGTAAATCCAATTCAGCCCCACCATGCACTCCCCAAAAAAACATTTCCTTCCGATCAGCATTCAACTCGCGAGCAATCTGCCCGATCATGAAACCCTCCCACGAAGCGCCGCACTTGGGATGGGAGAGCAATTCCTCCTGTGGACCAATTGATAACAGTGAATGGAGAAGGCCTGTGTCGTTAAGATAGACCTTCGGCGCTTTAACTTCTCTTTTTTTGACATTCGCACTCCATGGTTGTAACCGAAAAGCCATAAACGTCCCTTCCAAAATATCCAAATAGCGTGTGATTGTTTTATTCGTCACTCCCAAAGAACGCGCCAACTCGTTGCCATTCCAAGTTTGTCCGTGATAGTGAGCCACCATCGTCCAAAAACGCCGCAGCGTCACCGCAGAAAGCGTAATTCCCAACTGTGGGACATCGCGCTCAAGATAAGTTCTAATAAAAGCCTTTCTCCACTCTTCGCTGAGCGATAAATTTTTTGCTAAAAAAGATCCAGGAAAACCGCCACGCAACCAACGCTGATCAAGCAAGGCTTTTTTCGTCGACTTACGCATACTTTTCAATTCATCTAAGGAAAATCCTTGCATCTCTAAAAAAGAAATTCTTCCCGCTAAACTTTCGGAGGCATTTTTCAAAAGCTCTGGCGCTGCACTCCCAAGAATCAAGAATCGTGCTGGTATTGGCCTGCGATCTGCTAAGACTCGCAATAAAGGAAAAATTTCAGGCTTGAGTTGAACTTCATCGAGAATGACCAATCCTGTTAGTGGCTTGAGAGCAAAACTCAAATTGGCTAGACGTGCCATATCATCAGGATCCTCCAAGTCAAAATGAGTCATTGCCCCCTTCTTCCAACGCGCTCCAAACTCTCTTGCCAATGTTGTCTTTCCAACCTGACGTGGCCCTAAAAGAGCAACAACAGGAAAATGAGAGAAGCGCTTTTCAATTTCTTTAACGAGAAAAGAACGTGAAATCATGAAACTAATATACTATGAAATCTAGGAGTGTCACTCCTAATTTTCATACTTCACTTGTATTCGTTCAGATGAGTGGTCTTAAAAAAGAAAAATCCATTTATTAGCGAAATAAGTTTATAAGTTTATGGGTTTATAGGTTTAGATTTTACGTTCGGTGGCTTTTAAACCTATAAACCGATAAACCCATAAACATACTTCAATAGAAAATTGGGTTTTCCTTTTTCAAATCCAGTTTACTGAACGCCTACCTTCCCTTTTCGCTTCGCTTTGAGCAGAGAAATCACTTTTTCTAAAGAACGTGTGTTAACCACATCCTCTTTGGTCAACCACCCCTTGCGAGCGATGAGACATCCATACTTGAGATTTTGCAGACCTTGGGTCGAATGAGCATCAGGATTGATCACGCACTTGACTTCTTTTTCTTTGGCAAGCGCCCACCAGCGCCAATCCATATCAAGCCGGTAGGGACTCGCATTGAGTTCAATCATCGTATTGGTGGCAGCCGCAGCTTCAATCACTGCGGGAATGTTCACCGGATAAGGATCTCGTGAGAAAAAGCGACGCCCCGTCAAATGTCCCAACATCGTGACGTAAGGATTTTGAATCGCACGAATAATCCGATCAGTCATCGCCACTTCACCTAAAGAAAAAGAAGAGTGAACTGAAGCGACGACATAATCGAGCGTTGCGAGAACCTCATCAGAAAAGTCCAGCGACCCATCTTTTAAAATGTCACATTCAGTGCCAGTGAAGAGATAAAAGGGAGCGAACTCTTTGTTGAGTTTTTTGATTTCTTGTTGTTGCTGTAACAATCGCTCCTCGGTAAGCCCATTGGCTTGATGAGAACTTTTGCTATGATCGGCAATCCCGAGATAATCCAGTCCAAGCTCCTGAGCAGCCATCGCCATTTCTCGGAGCGTACTTTTTCCATCGCTCGCCGTAGTGTGACAATGAAACGTTCCTCTCAGTTCCGTCCACTCTAAAAGTTTTGGCAACTTTCCAGTCTCAGCAGCAGCAAGTTCACCACGATCTTCGCGCAGCTCTGGCGGAATATAGGCAAGACCTAACGAAGCATAAAAATCTTGTTCATCGTGAACCGGCGGCGGCTTGGCGGCCCCAGCCTGAACGGTGTAACGATATTCATTCAGTGACCATCCTCGCTCCAGCGCGCGGTTGCGCAACCGAATGTTGTGTTCTTTGCTTCCTGTGAAATAAATGGAGGCAAAGGGAAATTCTTCTGGCTTCACCACACGCAGATCACACTGCAATCCTCCTTCCAATCGCACACTCGATTTTGTGAGACCTTGCGACAAAATTTCTTTTACCAAAGGATGCTTCACAAAAAATTGAGAGATAGCCTCTGTTTTTTTAGAATCTGTCTTCAAAGTCGCTGATGATAATGAAGTGCCAGGAGCTTTCGGCGCACAGCGGCTGAGTGTATCATTAATACTCGATGACGCGAGCACCGAAGCGACACCGCAATTCATAGCATCAGTAGACTGTGAAGACAGATTCTTAGAGGAGACAAGCAAGTCCAAATCTCCTAACGCCTCCTTGCCTCGTCGAAAACTCCCCGCAGCCTGACATTGCCCTACATCAGGATGGCTGCGCAGGTCCGCCAGCAGCTGCTCTGCGAGTGGTGTCACTTGATCGATGCGAAAAAGGCCAGCATGCTCGCGATAAAATTGAATCGCTTTCAAAATATTGGCCGCTGATTTTTCACCAAAGCCAGCGAGCTTGGCAACTTTTCCTGACTCACACGCAGCTTGGAGAGTAGCAATGGAATGGACCTTCAGCTTGTCATAAAGAATTTTGATTTTTTTTGCTCCGAGTCCTTGCAATTCAAAAAGCTCAAAAAGAGTCGCCGGAAAAGAAGCCACGAGCTCTTCGTAGTAGGGAAGACGTCCCGTCATCACGAGTTCCGTGACTTTTTCCTCGATGGCTTTTCCAACCCCTTCGACTTCTCCTAATCGTTCTTCCTTCACTAGGCGTTCTAGCGGTTCTGAGAGCGTCTCCAGAGCTCTGGCTGCTCGTTGATAAGCTCGGATTTTAAAAGGGTTTTCTCCGCGCAACTCCAACAACTGCGCAAGATGATCGAGCACCTTGATGACATCTATTGAGGTTTTTGAGGACATAAAGATAGAAAGGAATAAAATCTCTCGAGTTGTCTTGATGCGATAGTTTGAGCGCTAGAAGTTTGAGTTTGAGTTCAATTCGCACTTCGCGCATTGAGTAATAAAGCGAAGCCTTGATATCTCAAACTCAAACTAAAATACTCAAACTGCATCCAAAGGATGCCAAGTGGCCGCATCCACACAGGCCCAAATGTGAATCAACCATCCCATCGTTCCAAATGAAACCAACCACACGAAAGCAGCTCCGACAAAAAACAGAAAAGCCGCTAGTAACCTTCCTTGTACCAATTGCCCGAGTCCCGGAAAAAGAAAACTAGCCAGCGCTGCGATAACATTTCCTGCAGATCCTTGCGATGTATTCATAGAAAGATTTTGTCCTCGGAAGTGTCATTTTGAAAAGAAATTTTTATTTCATTTTGAAATCTGAAACAGCCATAGAAAAAGTAATGAGTAACGGGTAACGAGGGTGGGTAAGTTGCCTACGGCAAATAAAAAGAAAACAGCTACACATATCACATTTACTAACTTGATCAAACATTTCTGTTCATGTTTACTCGTTACTCGTTACCTGTTACTGGTCGCTATAGCCGGTAATTTCCTAGCTGCTAAGTCAGTTTCTCAAAAACCATAATTCTCGAACATTCCCATGATGCATCTCGACCTTACTCCAGCTCATCTCCATTTAGCACTTAATCACATTCCGATCATCGGTCTTGCTTTTGCTTCTTTGCCCATCATCATCGGCATCCTGGCCCAATCGAGAACGACAATTGCTGCAGGACTCCTCGCTACACTCCTCTGCGCTGGCGTGATGCCAACGATCATGCAGACGGGCCATGAGGCCGCTCATAGTTTTAAAGAAGGAAAAACACTTCCTGCTCTCGATGATGCCGGAAAAATCGCACTTCACATGCATGCTGGTCGCGCTGATAAGATGGCCCCGGTCGTTTATGCTTGTGCCATCCTAGCCTTACTCGCTCTGCTCGCTTTAGTTAAATTTCCACAAGCAGCTCTCTGGCTCAGCTCAGCCGTGCTGTTAGGAAATGCCATTTCGATTTCACTCGCTATCTGGACAGCAGAGGCTGGTGGTCGCATCCGACATCCTGAATTTCGTCCAGCAACGCCTTGGGACACACCAGCAACAACACCAACTCCCACTTCAACACCGACAAGTACACCAACATCAACTCCAGCTGCTATGAGCACTTCAACGCCTGCAGCAACAAACACACCAACGGCAACAGCAACTCCAACTAACACTCCAACAGACGTTGCGCCGATAGCGCCAACTCCGTAAGAAATTGCCTACAAAAATTTATCTAACCTCCTACATCGTAGGTTTCAGAAATTTTAAAACGGTTTTCTGTTTCTTCTTTTTCATCTCACGTTCCCACTTTTGATGTTCTTCGTGCATCTTGCGTTCCATGACGCGTGGATCATTCTGCCGATTCCAAGCTTGTTGTTCCTGCAGCCATTTTTTTTGCTGCTGCTGAGATTGAGTTTCGGCTTTATTCCAAAAAGGAAATTGCCACGGTGAAGCAAGCAGGAAAACATTTATTATTAGAAAAAAAATCACCACCAACTTTTTCATAAAAAGTTACGGTGTCTGTTGCTGTTGTCGCCTCAGCTGCTGCATTTGCTGTAGTGCTTCATGATTCTCTTTCATCTGTTGCTGATAACTGCTGCGACTTGCAGCATCCCAGTTTCCTCGTTGACGTTGAGTCCGAATCGTTTGATTTTGATTGCCTGACGATTGCTGCCAGCGATTTTGCTGAAGTTGTTGCAACCCTATTTGATTTTGGCGCATCTGCGTTCCATATTGACTACGCCCTTGGCTGTTCCAACCTAACCGCTGGCGGCGCTGCTGACCCGGACTCATGCTTTGTTGTTGAGCGTGGAGAGAAGCTCCGGCTATCAACAAAAGAAAAATATATTTGGTTTTCATAAAAAATTAGTTTCTCTTTGAGAAGAAAATCTATTGTGCTTTTTAAAGATCTTTTTCCTTCCGGATGCTTATAAGCATCCGGAAAAAGTGCTCAAAGCAAAGTTCCGTCTTCTTTTTCAAATGGTAGTATCTGTTAGTTTCTCTTTGATTTCTTTGTGTTCTTTGTGGCCAATTTTCTTCTTCTACATCACTAAGTTGACGTCATTGCGTGAACGGTTATGTTATCAAAGAACGCATTCTTGCAAAAGCATCATCGACATCTTCCTCTTCGAGCGGCTTAGAAAGGATCTCTTCCATGCTTCCTTGCTCTATTCCTTCGCCTGCCATTTCTAAAAGGAAGGGGCTTGGTTTGCAAGAAATCGTTGTTCCAAATTTTTTTCGCGTGCGGCAATGGGTGATCGTCAGCGTTTTTCTCGCACGCGTGATCCCTACATAACAAAGCCTCCGTTCTTCATCAACGGTCCCTTCCTGTTTGGAACGTTCATGCGGCAATAAGCCATCTTCGAGCCCAATAAGATAAACATGCAAAAATTCCAATCCTTTTGCAGCATGAAGCGTGATGAGAGTCACTCCATCACTCATCTCCTCTTCTTCCTCCTTTTCACGCTGCAAGAGCATACTATCAAGGAATCCTTGCACTCCCTCGCGACGATTTCTCTGACAATAGTCTGTGAGGCTTTGCAGCAACTCTCGCACATTACCTTCTCGTGCATCAGCCTCCTCTTCTTTTTTACAACTCTTGCGCAGGTCGTCGTAGTAACCAATCTCCCTTAAAAGCTCTCCCAGCAAGCTTCCCGGGTCGTGTCCTGGGGTTTGCAAGCGAATACGAAGTGTTTCCCATTCTTCTAAAAAATTGCGAATGGCTTCTTGTGTTTTTGTTGAAAAATCATTATATGCTGTCGGTTGTTGCAAGATTTGAAACAAAGATTTTTTTTGCTCTGCTGAAATCTCTATTAGTCGCTGCAGCGAGATTTTACCAAGGCCGCGAGGCGGTGTTGTCAACACACGCAAGAGCGCCGCATCATCATCAGAGTTAAGCAAGGAACTCAGGTAGGCCATGACATCTTTGATCTCGCGACGATCAAAAAAACTTTTTCCTCCCACCACGCGATACGGAATCTTGCGCTCACGCAAAGCTGTTTCAAAAAGCCGAGCTTGTGCATTCATCCGATAGAGAATCGCAAATTGATTCCAAGAAGCTTCTCGATGGCGTTCTAATATCTCATCGACAATAAACTCTGCCTCCTGAGCATCATCACCACTGCTTAAGACACGCACAGCCTCTCCCTCTTTTTCGTTGCTCCAAAGATTTTTTTTGCGACGCCGTGCATTATTTTTAATGAGACGATTGGCTGTCGACAAAATGATATCGGTACTCCGATAGTTCTGCTCCAATGTGATCATTTCCGCTTTTGGAAAAGTCTGCTCGAACTCGATTAAATGAGCGCTTTCGGCTCCTCGCCAACTGTAAATACTTTGATCATCATCACCGACAACGCAGAGGTTAATCGGATCACTTACCAAATGAGTGACCAACTCCATTTGTAAACGATTCGTGTCTTGAAATTCATCAATCAAGATGTAGCGATATTTTTTTTGCCAACGTTCGCGTACTTCCGAATGTTGTCCTAATAAATTGCGCGCTTGTAACAACAGGTCGTCAAAATCCATCGCGTTGAGCGTTCTCAGTTCTTCTTGATATCGTGCAAACAAGCTCCCAAGCGCTGTTCCAGTCTCCTCAGGAAAGGAAGAACCGAGGTTCTTTGCCTTACTAATCAAATTTTTAGCAAGGTCAGGATTGATGGGATCTTGTTGATCGTGAATGCGACTGGCCAATTTTTTGATCACCCCCATCTGATCCGATTCATCAAAGATGCTAAAATTTTCTTTGTATCCCAAAAAAGTCGCATCACGACGCAGCAGCCGCACACAAAGAGCATGAAAGGTGCAGATAGTCATCGCTCGCGCTTGTTCAGAACTCAACATCGTTGCAATTCGTTCCCTCATTTCACGCGCAGCTTTGTTGGTAAAAGTCACTGCTAAGATTGATTCAGGATCAACACCCTGTGAAACCAACCACGCAATGCGCGCTGTGAGGACTCGCGTCTTTCCCGTGCCTGCACCAGCGAGAATGAGAAGCGCTCCCTCAAGATGTGTCGCCGCGCGATATTGTTCAGGGTTGAGATCGAAAAGGCGAAAACTCATGAGAGAAGATGGGAGATGGAAGATAGAAGATAGAAGTTATTACTGACAAGTTTTTCTAATTTTTCATCTATCATCTATCATCTCCAATTTTTAAATTTCACTGCACAACACTATCCTAGTCTTCCATCTCTTATCTTCCATCTCCTAAAAACTTTTTGTAATTCCTCATCTCCTTCTGTGTTTCGGATGGAATTAGATATTAAACATTGGCTTTTTTTGCGTTCTTTGCGTTCTTTTGCGGCTATTAAGTCTTTTGAAAACTGATTCACGATGCGAGGATAGAGCTCATGCTCGGCCTCTTGAATGCGCGCGTGCAATGTCTCCGGAGTATCTTCTGCAAAAACGGGAACTCGCGCTTGACCTAAAATTTCTCCGGTATCGATTCCTTCATCGACGAGATGCACGGTGCAACCTGTTTCCTTGACCTTAGCTTCATGCGCTTGTCGCCATGCGGCCAAGCCGGGAAATTGAGGCAGGAGAGAAGGATGAATATTGAGGATGCGCCCTGGAAAGGCCTTCAATAGAGGCTCCTTGATCACACGCATGAATCCTGCAAGAGCGATGAAGTCAACTTTTGCTGCTTGAAGATGAACCACCATCTCTTGCTCGATGGCCTCTGTCATTTTTGTTTTAAAAAGACCAGGAGCTACGAAACGGGACGGGATTTGAAACTGATCTGCTATTTTTAAAATTCCAGCGTCTGCAACATCGGAAAGAACGATGACAGGATCGTAGGAACACGGCCTGCTACGAGCGGCTTCAACGAGCACTCGAAAATTCGATCCCTTCCCTGAGCCGAGAATTCCAAGGCGAAGAGGAGAAGAAGAATTAGCCACAAAGAAATCAGAGAGAAGAAGAAAATAGCCGCAAAAGAACGCAAAGAACGCAAAAACGAGAAATTTACTGTGATAATTTCTTACAAAAAGATTGTTCCTTTTTATCTAGTTATCTGCCTGAAAGACTCTCTATAAACAACTCGCCACAGAATTAGTGAGATTAAATAAAATAGATAAATTTTAAAAAATCTTTTTTTTGCGTTCTTTGCGTTCTTTTGCGGCTATTTTTTTTATTAAGCCACTGCTAGCGGTTCGACATTCACACGACGGCCTGCGCGATCAAAGCGAACTTTCCCTTCAATGAGAGAAAAAATCGTGTAGTCGCGTCCTAAACCAACATTGCGACCGGGAAGATATTTTGTCCCACGCTGACGAATAATGATATTGCCAGCCAAGACGAGCTGATCACCAAATTTTTTTACGCCAAGTCGTTTGCTTTGACTGTCGCGTCCGTTCTTAACACTTCCTTGTCCTTTTTTATGGGCCATGACATTAAATAGAGTTGTAGATTACTTAGCAGCAATCGAGGTAATTTTGAGTTTCGTGAGTTGGCGACGATGCCCGACGGTGCGGTGATATCCTTTACGACGGCGGAATTTAAAAGCAATAACTTTCTCATCTTTCCATTGATCGACAACTTCAGCTTTTACCGAAGCTTTGTCAACAAAAGGAGCACCCACGGTAATCTTTTCCCCATTTGCGATCATCAAGACATCTGTGAAAGTTGTTGTTTGACCTGCTTCCAAGGGCAACTTCTCGACATCGAGAAAGTCTCCCTCAGCAACACGATATTGTTTGCCACCTGTTTGAATAATTGCGTAGGACATAGAAATTAGTTGGTAGTTGGTAGTTGGTAGAAAATTCTATGAATCAATTTTCAAACTACTAGCTCTCCCTGTAATCGGATTTAAAGGGGTAATAAGATGACATAGATCCTCTTTCTGAGCAACAAAAATTTTATCTCTTGCGAAAAAGAAAACTCTCAGTATGATTAGCAGCTCTCTTGAGAGTTAGAGCTAGCTCCTATCTTCCATCTTCTAGCTCCCAAACTTGCTCGGGTGGTGAAATGGCAGACACGTGCGTTTAAGGGGCGCATGCCGCAAGGCATGAGGGTTCGAGTCCCTCCCCGAGCAGATCGCTTTGCTATCGCAAAGCAATAGTTTGAGTTTAGAGTTTGAGTTTCGGCGCTTCGCGAATAAAAATTTATTTTTTTACCGGAGGCGAAACTTAACTTAAACTTCAACTTTTTTCAAAAGTTCTTCTCGACTCCGCGGCAATTGTCGTAACAATTCTTGCAACGCAGCAAATGCTGGCTGCGATGGATCGTAGATCCCAAGGGCTTTGGCGAGCTCTTTTTCAAAATGCTCAATCGCTCGACGAGTTGGTTCTTGCCGTTGTAAAAAAAGAAAGGCTCGTCGCAAGAGGTCAAAAATCTCAGGCGCTGGATGCAGTGATTCCAAAACTAAATCACAAAGCTCTGAAAAATAGGAAGCCGTTAAGAGTGTGTGATAGTGAGGTGAAAACGATTTCCAAGAGAGTGAAGGAACTACTTCCATTAATGTATGCAGCTCGTTTTTTTTGCTGAGTTTAAATCCAATTTCTCCTTCACTAAAAAGTTCCAACCTGCCAGCCAAGCTTCCTCCTTGCTTCATCGCAGCACGTGCTGTCGTTTTGACCTTTCCATACTCTTGAGTTAACCAAATAATCACAAAACTTGTTTCCG
>Ga0233425_10006540_pt1 | contig 17201 bp, 17 predicted proteins | sample Watercolumn_Towu_2_FD_181712 | JGI IMG/M metagenome (GOLD analysis project Ga0233425, IMG submission 181712) | Freshwater microbial communities from Lake Towuti, South Sulawesi, Indonesia - Watercolumn_Towuti2014_140_MG | ecosystem: Environmental > Aquatic > Freshwater > Lake | place... | reverse complement strand
TTACCAAATGCATGCAAAACGCCCTTAAGCAATCCGGGGTATCAAGCAGGGACGTGGATTACGTGTGTGCCCACGGTACAGGAACCAGGCATAATGATAAAACCGAGGCGCAGGCTATTAATAACGTCTTCAGTAATAAGCGGGTAGCGGTCAGTTCCATCAAGTCCATGCTTGGGCATACTATGGGCGCAGCTTCCGCTATTGAAACAATTGCCTGTTGTTTGGCGCTGAATTCTGGTATAATTCCGCCAACCATTAATTTTAGCGAACCGGATCCCGAATGTAATATTGACTGTGTCCCGAATGCCGCCAGAAGGCAGGAGCTAAAGATTGCCCTAAATAACGGTTTCGCTTTCGGCGGAAATAATTCCTGTTTAGTCCTTAAAAAATACGAAAGGGGGTAGGATGAGCCAAAACCTTGAGCAGGAAGTCAAGGAGCTGATTGCCGGAGTCATCGGCCGCGAGCCGGAGGAGTTAAAATCCGAGACTAATTTCTGGAAGGATCTCGGCGTAGACTCCATTAAAGCGATTGAAATTACCGTAGCTATCGAAAGAAAATTTAAGGTATCGGTAAGGGACGAAGAGATTCCCAAGATTACCACTGTCGGACAGGCGGTAGCTGTGATAAAAGAAGCGCTAGAAAAGAAGCCTAAATGAGCAGTAGGACGCGTATAGCTATTACCGGTTTGGGCCCGATAAGTTCAATCGGCATTGGTAAAGATGATTTTTGGAGTGGCCTTTCCGCAGGTAAGCCTAATGTGAAAAAGGAAGAGGTTTTTATCGACGGAGAGCCCTGGGATTCCTTTTTTCTGCATAAGGTTGAAGATTTCAATATACATGATTTTGGGATAGATGAGGCTAAACTAAATGACATACGGGAGTGGAAAGAAGGCGAGGAGATAACCGATTTAAATTACCTTCTTGCCGCGGTAAAACTCGCCCTTGATGACGCAGGAATTGATTATTCCGCTGGAGATAGCGGATTAGGCCTTGTGCTTGCCCATGAAAATATCGGCTTAATGCCTTTTGGCCTAAAAATCAGCAATCTCGCCTATGAAATCCTCTCCGGAAAGAAAAAGCTAAGCAAAAAGGACTTTTTTAACAACCTATATAAGTCTTTTCTAAAAAGCGGCTACGACATTCAGACCTTCGCCGACCTTTTCCATGTAGCGAGGGTTTTTAATATACACAACTACTCTTTGTTTATTAACAATGCTTGCGCCTCCGGGCTTTATGCGTTTGAGGCAGGCGCGGAGATTATACGGAACGGACAAGCTAAGGCAGTTGTTGTAGCTGCTGCAGATAACCCCGAAATATACAAATACCTATGGTTTCGCGACTTAGGTATTTATTCAAAGTCCGGATTAGTCAGACCATTCTGCAAAGACAGCGACGGGCTGGTTTTTGGAGACGGCGGCGCCGGAATTGTACTTGAGGATATGGCTTCGGCAAAAAAACGCAGAGCTAAAATTTATGCCGAATATCTGGGAGGCGGATTTGACCTTGAGGGCTGGAAGATAACCGTTCCGCAGATCGGCAATGATTCCTATGTTAAAGCTATTAACAAAGCATTTAAAAACAGCAAGACTCGGGAAGCTGATATTGATCTGCTAGTTCCGCACGGAGTCGGTTCGCAGCCTATCGATTATTACGAAGCCAAAGCCATCATTGCTACTTTCGGCAATAATCCTAAAAAACCATTAATCAGCGCATTGAAACCTTATGTAGGCCATAATCTCGGCTCAAGCGCGCTCCTCGAATCATTGGTTATGCTCCTTTGCCTTAATAATGATACCGTTTTTCCGGCGCTAAACTACGATAACCCCGATCCAAAATTCAATATAATGCTTAATAAAGAAAAGAAGCAGGTAAAGTTAAAAGCCGCGATGAAGATTTGCTGCGCCTTTGCCGGCTTCAACGCCGCGGCAGTATTCAGAAGGGTTAGTTAATGTCTGAACAATACGATGCCATCATAATCGGTGCAGGAATAGGCGGCCTTACAGCCGGTAACATCCTTGCCAAGAACGGGATGAAAGTTTTAATCCTTGAAAAAAACCACGTAGCAGGTGGAGCAGCTACGCTTTTCCGAAGGCAGAACTTTCCTTTGGATATAGCCCATTCGATCTGTGGACTAAATAACAAATCCTTTATGGATAATATGCTGAAGTATATCGGGATACGCAATAAAATAGAAGCTGTGCCGCTTAGCAAAGTCTTTATTTGTATGGACAAACAAAGCGGTAAGCTCATTAACTGTTATACCGATTTAGAAAGGTTTTACGATGAGCTTTCAGGTATTTTTCCTGATGAGCGCCGGAATATTAAAGACATATTAGCAAAAATAGTAAATATCTGGCATAAGGAAATTTTAAAAAGCTTTTTTGACCCAAACTTCATTGTTTATAATTTGTATCCTTTTATGTTTCCGAACTTGGCAAAACTGAAGTATTTTAGCTTCGATCGTCTTCTCGGACTATTTACAAATAACGACAGATTGAAACAAATATTATCCGCTGGTTGGCCATATCTTGGAGAAAGGAAAGAATCCCTATCGGCGCTATATATGTCAAGCATGCTAGGAGCTTACCATGCTGATGGGGCCTTCTTTATAAGGGGCGGAATTGGTTCTTTGCCGGTTGCTTTGGAAGAAAGATTTCGTGGATTAGGAGGCAAAATACTTTACAAAGCAGATGTTAATACGGTTGCGACTACAAACAGCGGCGTTGCTACAGGCGTTATTACAGAAAATAACGAGTTTTACTTAGCAAAAAAAGTGATATCAAATATAGATTCCAAGAGGACACTGAATTTGCTCCCTGATAAAATAAGGAATAAATTCAATACAAAAATTAGTAATATGAAGATGTCTTTGGCAGTTTTACAAATACATTTATTCGCAAGCGCAGAGGTTCCAGAAAACCTGCTATCAACCGGTTCTATAATACTTGATTCGGATTACGATTACGAGTTGGGTTTAAAAGCAAGGATGAGTATCCCGCTAAACAAAGCCACCGACAGAAATAAGGTTTTAATCCTGAGCATAAATCCGCTCAGGGATTTCGTTCCGGATTCTGAGGATTTATTTGTTTTTAATTTAGGCTGGGCTCCCGCAGATTATAAAGTATGGGAAAAATTCAGGGTGGCATTTGGCGACAAGGATTATGAGATTTCAAAGTCTGAGATTATCAACATTGCTGTTAAAGAGCTAAACAAACTAATAAAGATACGCGAGGTTAGGTTTGCTCATGTCTTAACTCCGTTATCATTTGAAAAGTGGATGAACGCAACCAGCGGATGTATCTATGACCTTGCGACAACTCCTAACCAAACAGTAATAAATAGATTGAAGAACGTAACCCGCATTAAAAACTTTTATTTGGTGGGAGCAAAAACTTTTCCTGGACCGGGAATCCCCGGAGCCATGTTCTCAGGTTTTGCCCTAGCTGATTTATTGCTAAAAGGGGCCGTTTCGAAAGGAAAGGTTTTCTCATGATTAAACATGCTTCAAAGACTTACGATTGCATTATAATCGGCGGAGGTATAAGCGGTCTTATCTCAGGTAATTATTTAGCCAGGGCCGGCCTGAAGACTTTAGTACTTGAAAAAAATGCCAATGTTGGGGGGTATTGTGTATCATTTTCCCGAAAAGGATACGCGTTTGACGCCTGCGTTTGCGCACTGAGCGGATTCGAAAAAGGCGGTTCTTTCTATAAAATATGTAGTGAACTACATATCGAAAAAGAGTTAATTTTGGTTAATTACGATATCCCGGATATTGTAATGACTTCAGAAAAGAGATGTCTATTCAATAAAGATCCTATCAAAGCTACAGAGAGCCTATCAAAATGTTTTCCGAAAGAACAGGTAAATATCAGGCGTTTTATGGGATTATTACATTCAAGCCCGACATTGTCTTTAACAAGCCTAAGAAATAAATCATTCCAAGAATTACTTGACATTTATTTTAAAGAAGAGGAGCTAAAAACTTATTTCTCTCTGATATTATTCGGTTATTCGGGTGTCCCTCCATGGGAATTATCTGCTTTTTATGCTTGTACTATATATAGAGACTTTATTTTTAATGGGGGATACTACCCGCTGGGTGGAATGGAGACATTCTCCGATGTATTGGCGAATAAATTTAGAAAGTCAGGAGGAGAATTAGTCACTTCAATAAAAGTTAATAGGATAATTATTGAAAAACAAAAGGCTACAGGTGTTATTTTAGACGGAGGACAGCCGCTTTATTCTAAATACGTTATTTCCGCTTGCGATTCTTTCCAGACCTATAATTATTTAATCGGAAGCGAACATCTTAGAGAAAGCAAAAAAAGAATACTTGCAATAAGAAAGCCTTCTATGTCTGCTTTTGTTGTCTACCTCGGGGTTAATAAAAACTTGACTGCCTTGCCTAATCTTAGGTCCCATATTTGGTATATTGCTCGAAACGAAAAAAGCTTTGAGAAAATTTACCAAAATCTACTTAAAGAAGAATTCGATTTTGTAGGTATAACCAGTCCTTCTCTTAAAAATAATATCTCCCTTATACCTCGCGAAAAAGAATCAGTATTCCTTTTTATTAACATGCCTTTTCGTAATAACGAATATTGGACAGAGGAGAATAAGGAGAGGATATCATTGAAACTCCTTATTTTGGCTTCTCGAGCAATGCTTGAAATTGGAAGCAATATTGAGGTAAAAATAGTGGCATCTCCATCAACGCTTTACAAGTGGACCCTTAATCATTGCGGAGCAGCTTATGGTTGGGCAGGGAGTGTATCTCAATTCGGAGATCCAGAGTTTTCCGAAATAACCGGAATTGAAAATTTATCAATGGTAGGTCATTGGGTTAACAGAGGCAGCGGAGTTAATGCTGTTGCAAATACCGGTCGTCTAGTAGCAAAAAATTTAATTAAAAGATTCTCTGAATTAAATACGTAAATAATGTATGAATAATCTCACATTGCTAGCAGTTTTTGGTTTTCTAATTTTTGGAACCTGCTCTGTGCTTACGATCGTCGTGCTTATTTTTGGAAAATCTAAGCTACAGCGTATATGGACGATTTTTAATACCGGTACGGCGATATGGGGATTTTCCATGTTTATGATCGGCAGGCGCGACTTAGATCTTCAAACAGCAGTTTACTGGTGGAAGATTGCACATGTTGGAGCAATGTTGATGTCAGCTCCATTCCTACATACGGTGATGGAGCTCTGCAATGTAAAACGCAGGTTGGTTCTATATGTTTTATATATAACTGAGGTTTATTATTTTGTTTTTTTAAACTTTAAAGGCGAGATGGGATATCGTCTTGTATATATATTTGATTCTTTCTATTACGCCAGATCAGATAGCATTATTTATGTCCTAGCTACAATAATGTGGTTCTTTGGTACAATCTGCGGGTTTTCTATTCTGCTTAAGGAATACATAATAGCCACAGGCGCAAAGAAGAATCAGCTTACCTATTTCTTTTTTCCTGTACTTGTAGCTTTTTTAAGCGGATGCACGCATTTTCTACCTGCTTACGGATTTAAAATATACCCCTTGAATATTTTAATGATTGTGTACCCCATTTTTTCTAGCTATGCAATATTAAGATACCGTTTAATGGATATAAAGGTTGCTATTACCAGAACCGGAGTATTTATTGCAGTATATACCTTGGTTTTAGGCGTTCCTTTTGCTATAGCTGCATGGTACAAGAATTCACTTGTTGATTTTTTTGGACCGGGGTGGTGGATAATCCCTCTGGGTCTTATGGCGCTTCTTGCCACCGTTGGGCCGTTTATATATATATATATTGAGCGAAAGGCAGAGGATACCTTGCTGAGGGAACAGCGCAGGTACCAGGATACCCTCAAACAAGCATCGATGGGGATGACTCGCATACGGAACCTTCGCAAGCTGTTAGATCTTATCACCCACATCGTCACTAAGACGGTACGCATTTCTTACGCCGCCATTTATCTACATAATGAAGAAGCTGACGAATATACCCTTCAGGTCAGCAGGGATAAAGGCCGGATTTCGCTGGCTAAGATAAACGGTGACAATCCCCTTATCCGTTGGTTGGAATTAAAGCGCGATCCGCTCATATACGAAGAGGTTAAGCGGCAGATGGAAGATACGAGAGAAGAAACTTATAGGCTCCTGGAAGAAAACATGCGGATTTTAACAGCCTCTGTAATTATCCCTAGTTTCCTTGAGGATAAATTCATGGGTTTCTTTGTTCTTGGAGACAAGGTTTCCGGCCAGATTTATACTCCGGAGGATTTAAGCGTGTTTCAGGTCCTGGCTACTCAGGCAGCCCTAGCTATTGAAAACGCGCAATTCTACGAAGAGGCGCAGGAGATGCAGGGCCAGATCGCCCAGGCTGAGAAGATGGCTACCATTGGAACTATGGCTGATGGCTTATCCCACCAAATTAATAATCGTTTCTATGCGTTGTCTTTAATTGCCGGAGATACTATAGATACTATAAAAATAACCGATACCTCGAAATGTTCCCCTGAAGTTAAGGAGATGATCGATAGTATCAGTCATGCCTTGGAACGAATTCAGAGTAACGTAGTCCAGGGCGGAGAGGTTGTGCGCGGGTTATTAAAATACTCCCGTAAGGGCGATGAAGGTTTTGAAGCGCTGGAGTTGAATAAAGTAATCGATAATACGCTAGAAATGGTGCAATACAAGGTAAAGCTTTCCGAGATTGATATAGTGCGCGATTTTACTTCGGATTTACCGAAAATAAAAGGCAATATGACCCAGCTTGAGGAAGTATTTTTTAATTTTATCGATAATGCCTATGATGCGATTGTGGAGCGCCGAAGCGCCTCGAAAGAAGAAGGATACCGAGGTAAAATTACTGTTTCCGCTAAAGGTAAAGACGATGCCGTAGAAATCACCGTTCAGGACAATGGCATGGGCGTAAAAGACGCCAACAATAAGAAACTTTTTACCCCGTTTTTCACCACTAAAACCTCGTCCCGTAAAGGTACGGGCCTCGGGCTTTACGTCATCCGCAAGATCATCACCGACAGCCACCGCGGAAAAATCAGTTTTGAATCGCAGTACGGAGTAGGGACTCGCTTTATATTGACGCTTCCAGCAGCAAAATAAAATCCTTCTAACTTGACAAAAACGCGGAATTTATGTTATACTATATACGTAAGATAAGTTAATTTGACAATTTAGAACATCTAGCTACTGAAAAAGGCTAACTAGCAGTAATGCTGGGGCGCAAAGCCACCTGTCCTGCAAAGGATAGAGGGGCTGCCAAAGGGCATAAACCCTAGAGCTTGCCTTTAGGGTTTTTGTTTGTCCGGCGTTAACGTGCGGACAAACAATCCCGAGCGATAAGCTCTAACGAGTCCCACGCGAGGGATCTTCCTTTATCCCCGGCCTTACCTAGTAGCCGGGGTTTTTGTTTATAAGGAGGATAAAATGAGACGGATGCACCGCAAGGCGTGTAAAAAGGCAAGAAGGCACCACAGAAGGCCGATGAGTTTCCTGCAGGCGATCCGGATTTTCTCCGGAATGCCGGTAATTCTTTAAGGAGGCGAGCCGAGTATGATGGACTTCAAATTTAGAAAATTCGGCCTAATATTTCTGGTAGTCATGAATCTTTACCTTGCGTCGCCTTATAACCCCACCAGCCAACCAAAGGAGAAAGAGATTTCGGGCTACGTCTAGTGCTGCTTTATAAGTCGTCTCCCAAAAAGCCGGGCTTTTAAAAGCCCGGTTTTCATTTGTAGCGCAAAAATTCCTTGATAAAAACCCAAATTTAAGATATTCTAAAATTTAAACTACTAAACAAAGGATGGCTTATTATGGCAAAGCTACTGATTGTAGATGACGAGGCGGATGTCCGGGAGTTTGCGGCTAATTTCTTTCGCAAACGCAAGATCGACTGCTCTACCGCCGCAAGCGGCGAGGAAGCGCTCGCCCTGCTGGATAAGGATAAAGCCGACCTAATTCTTCTCGATATTAAAATGGGAGGGATCGACGGCTTCGAGACCCTTAAGCGAATCAAGGATAAAAACAAAGATTTCAAAGTAATCATGGTTACAGGGAGAAAGCCGGAGGACGACAATTCCTTTGAGAACTGCAGGAAGCTGGGCGCCCTGGATTATATTCATAAGCCGCTGGAACTGGAAGAGCTGGAAAAAATAGTCTTAAACCACCTGGCTAAACCCAAAAAATAATGCCCCTAAATTACAAAAAAGAGCTGGAGGACGCGGCAAAAACTATGATCCTGGTGCATGAGCCGAATACGCTTATTCGCCTGATCGCGCGCATGCTTGTCCACAAGATCAAGGTAGACCACGCCGGCATACTCCTTCATGACCGCAAAAGAGATTGCTATATCCTTACGGTATCGCGGGGAAGCACAGGGCTTAAAATCCCCAAGGGGTTTGCGCGCATGGATGCGGATAATCCCCTAATAAAGTTCTTCCGGGATAAAATCGACAAAAAGCTGTTTAATGACGGCGCTATAGTTTACGGCCAGTTAAAAAGGGCATTCTCCGGAAAGAAGGTTACCCCGGTTGAAAAAAATATACTTAAAGGCGCCTTGTATCAAATGGAGATCTTCGAGGCCGATGTTTGCATCCCGAGTTATTTTCGCGATGAGCTGTTAGGTATACTCTTGCTCGGCAAGAAGCGCGACAGAAAGCCGTTTGCCAAAGAAGCGTTGGATTTCTTCGTTGCCCTTGCTTCGGATGTGGCCATGGCTATTAGAAACGCATTCCTTTTTAAAGAGCTGGAAGTAGAATTAAACAATAAACAGCGACTTTTTATCCACACTACGGTCGCCTTAGCCGCGGCAATCGACGCGAAAGACCATTATACTCACGGCCATACCTCGCGGGTAACCAGTATAAGCCTGGAAATCGCCAGGAAGCACGCACAGAAACTTAACAAAGATTACGCGGATAAATTCCTGGAGCACCTGCATATCGCCGGCCTCCTGCATGACATCGGTAAGATCGGAATACCGGAGAGTATCCTGAATAAAGAAGGCCCTCTAGACGAAAACGAAAAAAAACGAATCATGGAGCATCCCATGATAGGAGCTACCATATTAAACCCGATAAAGGAGTTGGAAGACTCGATTCTAGGTGTCAAATATCACCACGAGCGTTATGATGGTTCCGGTTACCCTGAAGGACTTAAAGGTAAGAGCATACCATTGATCGCCTCTATTATCGCGGTTGCCGATACTTTCGACGCGATGACTACTGACCGGCCCTACCGTAAAGGCCTCTCTAAAGAAGAAGCCGCGGATGAAATATTGCGGGTAAGCGGAAAACAGTTGGACCCCGAAGTCTGTGCCTCGTTCATGCAAATTTACAAAGAAGGGAAGATCTAAAAATCCCGCCTATGCAGCCAAAACGTTTCATCCTTATGTATATTTCGGAGGTTTCCGGGCACCGGAGCGCCACCCTGGCCGTAGAGAAAGCTATCAAGGCGATGCAGCCGGAATCCGAGATTTTGAACATCAACGCCTTTAACTATACCAACCCCATCTCGGAAAAGGTGATAAACCGTATCTATATGAGCGTAATCAAGCGCGCTCCCAAAATCTGGCACTATCTTTACGATAATCCTAAGGTAGTAAGAAGGCTGGAGAAAATCAAGAACAGGGTGCACAAGGTCAATTCCCTCAAGCTGAAGGTACTTTTTGACAAATTTAAGCCTGATGTAGTCATCTGTTCGCAGGCATTTCCTTGCGGAATGGTGGCGGATTACAAGAAACACTTCACCTCAGACCTGAAACTCGTAGCCGTACTTACGGATTTCATACCGCATTCCTACTGGGTTTACGATACAGTCGATATTTATATCGTCCCTTCGGAGGACGTAAAGAATCAACTCGTCAAGAAAGGGGTAGCGGCGGCAAAGATTCTTTCCCTCGGGATACCGTTTGACCATCGCTTCAATGAACCCCTGGATAAAGCAAGGCTCTTTAATAAATACCGCTTAAGTCCGGATAAACCGATAGTGCTGGTAATGGGAGGAGGCCAGGGCCTGGGACCGATAAAAACCATAGTGAAATCGCTGGAAAAGACAGCTGGCAACCTGCAGATTATTGTCGTAGCCGGCACCAACAAAAAGTTGTATAAATCGCTCAAAAATAAGGTAAGAAAATACAGGCACAAAATACTGGTGTTCGGGTTTACCGACGCTATCAATGAAATTATGGATATCTCGGATATTATCATATCCAAGCCCGGAGGGGTGACCACTGCCGAAGTCCTGGCCAAGAGGATTCCTATGATTATTGTAAAACCCATCCCCGGTCAGGAAGCGAGTAATGCGGCCTATCTGACTGAAAGAGGAGCGGCTATCCGCACCGAGAAGCCGCGTAAAATCAATTTTCTTGTGGAAAAATTGTTGAATGACAAAGAGAAAATAAATCAACTGCGTGAATCCGCCGGCAGAATCGGCAAGCCTAACGCCAGCCTGGACATCGCCAGGCTTGTATTAGACATTTAAAGTGATTAATTACATACTCTACAGGCTCGGACAGTTCATCGCGTTGAATCTTCCTCTGAAGCTAGCCTACGCCTTCGCTATGGCAGTTGCAGATATCCGCTATCTTTTCGCCTTCGCCGACCGCAGGTCCGTAGATGCCAATCTAAAGGCGATATTCCCGGATAAGACGGAAAGAGAGATTTACCGTATTAAACGCGTTATGTTCCATAATTTCGCCAAATACCTGGTTGACTTCTTCCGCTATGAAAAGATTGACGAGGACTACATAAAGAAGACCGTAAAGCTGGAGAATTTCGGAAATTTCCAGAATGCCCTGGATAAGGGCAACGGAGTGGTTATTCTTACTGCACATCTGGGTAACTGGGAGCTGGGGGGAGTGGTCATCGCGGTTATGGGTATTCCTTTCTGGGCAGTAGCTCTGCCGCATAAAAACAAGGCAGTGGATAGGTTCTTTGTGCAGCAGAGGACATCCAAGAAAATCAACGTCATCCCTATGGGCAAGGCGGTCCGGCAGTGTCTGGATGCCTTGCGCGCCAATCAAGCGGTAGCGTTGGTAGGGGACCGTGACTTCAGCGATAAAGGGATACTCCTTGATTTCTTCGGCAAGCCCACGCATTTTCCCGAAGGCCCGGCCGCCTTCGCGCTAAAGACAGGCGCTCCCATAGTGCCCGGATTCATGCTTAGGAATACCGACGATACCTTCACCTTAAAGATCGAAAAACCACTGGAGTTCGTTCCCAGCGGCGACAAAACAAAAGATACTAAGGATATTATCAGGAAGTATATTCTTATTTTTGAAGATTATATCCGGCGCTATCCTGAACAGTGGTATATTTTCCGTAAATTCTGGGTGGAATAATGAAGGCCTGCGTGCTGATTCCTACTTACAATGAAGAGAATGAGATAGCGGAGTTAATACATGCATTGCAGCGCCTAAGCCTGGAGATTATTGTTACCGATGACGGCTCTCAAGATAAAACTCCCTTAATCGCCGAATCCTGCGGAGCGAAGGTACTGCTTAACGAGCGCAATATCGGAAAGGGTGCTGCGCTTTCCCGGGGATTCGATTACGCCCTGAAGAACGGTTTCGACGCGGTAATAACCATGGACGGAGACGGCCAGCATCGTCCGGAAGACATTCCGGTGTTTTTTAAGGAGGCGGAATCGAAAGAGGCGGACATCATTGTTGGAAACCGGATGCTTAATACGGGAAATATGCCTTTCGTCAGGGTCCTAACCAATAAATTCATGTCCTGGATGATCTCGCGTATCGCCGGCCAGAATATTCCTGATACCCAATGCGGATTCCGCCTTATCAAGTCCGGGGTGTTAGAGAAGATAAAGACGGAGACTGTCAAGTTTGAAGCCGAATCGGAGATATTGATTAAGGCGAGTGCCGCAGGCTTCCGGATCAAATCTGTGCCGATCAGGACGGTTTACGCCCAGGAGAAAAGCAGGATCAATCCATTCAGCGATACAATAAGGTTTTTTAAATACATTTCTAAAATCAGATGAATTTTGAGGCCGCAAGAAAAAAAATGGTAGATGAGCAACTTATCCCGCGCGGCATAAGCGACCGCAGGGTACTGGACGCCTTCCTGAAAGTAGCGCGCCATAAATTTATTCCTGAAGACTTGCGTGTCTCGGCTTACGCAGACCATCCTCTGCCTATCGGAGAAGGCCAGACTATTTCTCAACCCTATATAGTTGCCTTAATGGCTCAATGTCTTGAATTAACAGGTAAGGAGAAGGCGCTGGAGATTGGCACGGGTTCCGGATATCAGGCGGCAATCCTGGCGGAATTAGCCGCCGAGGTTTATACTATCGAACGCTTTGAAAGCCTGGCAAAAACCGCTCACGGGGCCTTAACCCAGGCCATGCTGAATAATGTCCATGTGAAGATCGGGGATGGGACTCTGGGCCTTAAGGAAGAGGCGCCTTTTGATGCTATAATTATCAGTGCCGCCAGCCCCAGAATACCTTTTCCCTTGACCGAACAATTGAAAGAAGGCGGAAGGATAGTGCTACCGCTGGGAGACGGATTCAGTCAGATACTCACGGTTGCGCAAAAGAAATCCGGCGCTTTGGAATCGAGGGATATATGCGGATGCGTATTCGTACCGCTCGTCGGAAAATACGGATACAATAAAGAGACATGATACAGGTATACACCGGAACCGGAAAGGGAAAGACGACAGCCGCATTAGGGCTCTGCCTGCGCGCTGCCGGAGCAGGGATGCGGATCTACGTCTGCCAGTTCATTAAGGGGCGGGCCTATAGCGAACTCTCATCCTTAAAAAAATTCCGGAATATCAAAGTAGAGCAGTTTGGAAGAGGGTGCTTTATCAGGAAATCTCCCGGTAAAACAGATATCACGCTGGCGGAGAAAGGGCTTGAAAAAATAAATAAAATTATCAACGATAATGAATTCGACCTTATTGTCCTAGATGAGGCTAACGTGGCCCTAGACCTGGGGCTCTTAAAGACAAAGAGGATCGTCGATATCTTGAAGGCTGCTCCTAAAAAAACAGAAATAGTGCTCACGGGCCGTAACGCACCGAAGGAAATTATCAGGCTCGCAGATCTAGTGAGTTACATTAAAGAGGTTAAGCATTATTATCGCAGAGGCGTGAAGTGCAGGCGAGGTATCGAATTCTAAAATCCCTTGACAGGCCTTACGTTTTGCATTAACATAATTTAACGACACCGCAACTTAATAAAGGAGGAAAGTTATGCTGGCTTTAATCTTGATAGTAATAGGAATACTGCTCAGGTTTGCCCCACACCTTCCGGATTTCTCTCCGGTGGCGGCGATTGCGATTTTCAGCGGCGCCTATTTGAATAAAAAATACTCTTTTCTTATCCCGCTCTGCCTTATGGTCATCAGCGATATGTTCCTCGGTTTTCATAATGTAATACCGTTCACCTGGGGAGCCTTCGCGCTTATTACTGTACTAGGTTTCCGTCTGAAAAATAAGAAGAACCTAGGGGCGGTCTTTTTTTCATCTTTAGTGGGCGCGGTCCTGTTTTTTATTATCACCAATTTCGGTGTCTGGTATATGGGCTGGTATCCCCGCACTCTAAAGGGGCTTGCCGATTGTTATATACTGGCACTTCCGTTTTTCAGGACCTTTACCGTAGCCACCCTTACTTATTCCGTTGTTTTCTTCGGAATATACGAACTGGTTACGCGCAAGGTAAAAGGAACCAAGTTAGCTGCTCTTTTAGCAGATTAATTGCTTTATAGTTTGGCGGTTCAAGGGAAGGTTGTGCGAATCAACCACAGTCCCGCTGCTGTAAGAGGATTACGAAATTCCGCTGGACGCCACTGTCTGCCGTAACCAAGGCGGGCGGGAAGGCGCGGAATAGTAGGTTAAATCCTCAAAGTCAGAAGACCTGAACCGAACGAATTATTAAGCGCAAATCCGATGATTCGGCTCGCGGACAAGGCCGGATAAGGGGATAGAACAGGGAAACCCTTGATGAAATTTCTTCATCAGGGGTTTTTTATTTGTCAGCGTCCGAGAAGGAGAACGGGATGTTTAGTTTCATATCGGTTAAGAAATTTATTCCGGGAATCATAATACTCGGCCTGGCCGTAAACGCCAGGGCGCAAGAGATAGATCTGGAGAAGATTGTGGTCACCCCGTCACGTTATGCCCAGGAAATCGAGGAGACGGCTTCCAGCATATCCGTGATCGACTCCGCTGATATCGCCGGTTCCAACGCCGGGACAATCACGGATTTATTGCGTCCCGTGCCCGGGCTCATGGTGCGCGACTGGTACGGAAATGCCAGCAAGGTATCGGTAGATACCCGGGGGTTCGGCGAACTGGGGGCACTGAATACGCTGGTGCTTATAGACGGAAGAAGAGTAAACGAAATTGACCAGAGCGGCGTGGACTGGACCCAGGTCCCGTTAGATCAGGTCGAGCGCATTGAGATAATCCGCGGCGGCGCGGGCGGAGTGCTTTACGGGGATAACGCCGTCGGAGGAGTAATCAATATTATCACCAAGAAAGGCAGTGGCGCGCCCAAATTCGAATTGAGCGCCGAAATAGGAAGTTACGACCAAAATAAAGAACGCTTAAGCTTTAGCGGTTCAACTCAAAAGCTTGATTATCTTTTGTCCGGAAGCTTTGAGGGTACTCACGGCTACAGAAATAACAGCTATTATAACGCCACGGATTTTACCTCGCGTTTCGGTTATGATCTTACCTCTAACCTTGGCCTGCACTTTTCAAGTGGTTATAACAAATCCTCTTACGGGTTACCCGGGCCGGTAAGCAGCTCGCAGGTCGAGCAGTACAACAGAAGGTACTCTCAATACGGTGACGATCACGCCAATAACTTGGATTACTATTTCGATCTCGGAGCGGAAACAAAATTTCTGCCTCTGGGTAATTTTAATTTCGATCTTTCTTTCCGCAGGAAACAGGTGATTACCCTTTTCCTTACCTCTATTAATTATCCGGGAGGAAACCCGATATACAAAAACAATATTAACACACTGGGGTTCACGCCAAAATACACCTTGGACAAGGACTTCTTCCGGATGAAAAACAAGCTCGTTGCCGGGCTCGACTTTTACCAGTCGCAATACGTATCGGATAATTTCTCTCCGTCAGATGTCCTGCAGAATTACGCGCACATTAATAAGACTTCGATCGGCGGATACCTTCAGGACGAACTAAGCCCCCTAGAGAAATTCGCTATAACCGGAGGATGGCGCTGGGAAGAGGCGCGTTACACCTTTAACTATCATGACTTCGCAGCCATCAATGCCGATATCGATACGAAAATAATCCCCAAAGAGCAGGCGTTTAGCGCAGGGATAGCCTACAACTATATGGAGGACTCCAGCCTGTTTTTAAATATCAACCAAAATTTCCGGTTTCCGGCTACGGACGAATACTACAGCGTATGGGGGACCCCTCCGGTGAATATCAACCTTAAACCTCAGACCTCGAAGAACATCGAATTCGGCCTGAGGCACAGTTTCAACCGGGATTACCGTTTTGACCTTAGCTTCTTCGAGATGGATGTAAGCAATGAGCTCTATTACAACCCACTGACCTACGCCAACGAGAACTACGACAAAACCAGACACCAGGGCATAGAAGCCTCTTTTAACGCCAGGCTCAAAAAGAATATCGCGTTTTTCGGGAATTACTCATTTACAAAGTCCACCTTTGACGGCGGGGTGTATGATAAAAAAACCGTGCCCATGGTACCGAGAAACAAGGCGAGCCTCGGCTTGATGTTTAGTCTCCCCCAAAATATCACCTTGAACATTCTGGGCAATTTTGTGGATAGCAGGTATTTCATCAATGACCAGGCGAACAACTTCTCAAGGCTTTCCGGGTATATCACTGCCGATGCCAATATCTCGTATACGCGGGGTGACTTCAGGGTGACCGGAGCAGTGAATAATATGCTTGACCGGATGTATTCGGAATACGCGGTATGCAACTCCGTAACCGGGGCAAAAAACTATTACCCCAGCCCGGGGAGGAATTACAGCCTTAAGGCCAGCTACAAATTCTGACCTTGAAATAAAAGAGGCCTTGTGTTAATCTATCGGTATGTTTGAAAACCGGTTGTTTTGGCTGGCGGTTATTGCTTCGTTAGCCGTCCATTCCTTAATCCTGGCGCAGAATTTTAATCTTACCGGGTTACCTTATCCGGAAAGACCCAAACTGATTGAGGTTAAATTCCAGAAAAACTCCGGCGCCGTAAACAGGCTCCCGTCTCCACGGCCGCAGGGATTAAGGGACGAACCCTTCCTGAACCTTAACGCCAGGATCACGGCTAATCCGCAGGTCGCTCCGCCGCGCACAGAAAGAGAAAAACTTCTTTCAGGACCCAGGCAGGCGCAGTTAAAGGAACCGGTGTTTGCAAAGCCGGCGCTGATAAAACCGGAACTTGCGGTCATAAAAAAGAAGGTGAGCCTTCCGCCGCTGGACCTGGACAAAATCAACAACCCGTCTTATATAAGCTACTACCAGATAGTCAGGGAGAAGATTCGCCGGGCCGCTTATCAGAACTACGCCTACAGCGAAACCGGAGAGATCTATTTGACCTTTATCATAACCAGCCAGGGTTATGTGAAGGGGGTGCGTTTAATCGAAGAGAAATCACGCGGCGGCGATTACCTGCGGCAAATCGCTTTAAGGAGCGTCCAAGATGCATCCCCTTTTCCGAGCTTCCCCAAAGACCTGGATTACCCCAGCCTCACCTTTAACGTGGTTATATCCTTCGAGATCGAATAGCGGTTGACACCCGCATAAACCGGTGGTATATTATTGCTAATAAAATAGTTACGAAAGGAGATGATAATATTGTCCGAGGTTGAAGTAAGAAAAGACGAACCGTTTGAAGCAGCGCTGCGGCGCTTCAAGAAGAAGATCGAACAGGAAGGCATTTTAAGAGAGATCCGCGACCGCAAATACTACGAAAAACCCAGCGAAAAAAAAAGACGGAGATCGAAGGGAAAAGGAAGAAGATAGTCTAGATGGGCCTGGCTCTTTCGACCTCCTGGAACGCCTTCCGAGCCGATAATGCCAAAGACCTGCTCTTTGAGATTAGCGCTCTGGGTTTCCGGGAAATTGAACTTAGTTTTAACCTAACTCCCGGGCTGGTTCGGGAAATAAAGGGAATCGTTGGCGATACGGGGCTTAGGGTCAGAAGCCTGCATAATTAT
>Ga0233425_10006539_pt1 | contig 17203 bp, 14 predicted proteins | sample Watercolumn_Towu_2_FD_181712 | JGI IMG/M metagenome (GOLD analysis project Ga0233425, IMG submission 181712) | Freshwater microbial communities from Lake Towuti, South Sulawesi, Indonesia - Watercolumn_Towuti2014_140_MG | ecosystem: Environmental > Aquatic > Freshwater > Lake | place... | reverse complement strand
GAGGGAGCTACGGCGGATCGTACCCGCCCGGATTCCAGGGGTGGCAGCGGCAAATCCGCCGCACGCCCTTCCAAGCCCCCCGAATGGCGCCGAATTTCTGCACCGCCTCGATGAAATACGCGCTGCAGCTTGGTTGGAACCGGCAATGCCCACCCAACACCAGCCCGAGCGTCGCCTGATAGAACCGGACGAAGAGGATCAGCAGCCAAGCCGGCAGACGCAGGATTGCTCGAAGCGCGGCGGCGATAGTCAGGAGCATAGGGGCTACTTCAAGTCCATGCGACTGTCTTTGATGAGCCGGTGCCCCACCATATCCACGGCTGCCTGGCACCGCTCCAGTCCGATATAGCCGACAAGCGGCTCGTAGGCGCCGTCCTCGGGGGTCATATCGATGAACAGGACTTCGTTGTAGATCGGTCGGAACCCTTCGACCTGGATGCGGACGGGTCCGCAAATCTTCCCCTCGACGGTCTCTTGCGTGGCCGTTTGCACGGCGACGGTATCGATTTCCTCCAAACCGCCCAAACGGTTCCTCCAAGCATTCGGAAGGACCATGTGCGCTGCGCCCGTATCGACCAGAGCATCGCAACGGATGCTCTTGCCGGGCTCGGAGAGATTATCGATCTTGACCGTGGTAACGATTCGGCCCATCGGCGCCCTTTCCAAGTGCATCTTGACCGCGATTTGTCAATTTGTCGGCGCTCATCGATCCCAACTATTGTACCTCGTCGCAGCTTCGCGGCCAATCGGCCGGGCGGTGGACCTCGCCAAGGAGATGCTCGGCCTGGAGGAGAGAAGAGGGGACGTGATCGATGTGTGAGAAGCCTCCCGGCAACAGACGCCGCTAGGAAGCCTGGATTTTCTCCAGCACCCATTCGCGGATCAGAGCGGCCGAATCGAGCCCTTGCGATTCTGCCAAGTGTTCAACGGTCTCCGCTTCCTTGGCGTCCAAGTGGATTTTCACCACGTTCTCGCGTTCAAAGACGGGCGCAGCAACTTCCTCCAAGTCGTCCTCGAACTCGGTAAGATCGTGCGTGTCCCAGAAGCGGGCCAATTCCTGAATCGAATCGGTGCGTGGAAGCTTGTCGGTGCTCATCGGTTTTTCCATTGCCTGTAACGGCTCTTCTCTCTGTCGGTCATTGGCCGTGCGGTGACCGGATACCCATTGCCGTCGGGAAACTGAATTAACACGCAAAACAAGTACCGTCCTGCAACGCTTTGACCCAATACCTAGTAGACGGGGCTCTCGCCTTGGGACTTCGCTCTCAGTACCAGCGACTGGCCAAAACAGGTCTCTTCGAATGCCTCGGGCGTCACGCCATGCCGGGCGATGTGATCGACTCGGTCCTCGGGCCAAATGAACTCTCGTATCGTCATTATTTTATTGTACCCCGTTACAGCTTTGCGGCCAATCGTCCAGCCAGCCGTGGGAGCGACTCCAGGAGCCGCTTTAGTTCCGGTTCGGCGTCGGTCCGTGGGATGACGATGAGATCGACGCCGGCGGGCAATTGCGGCCGGGTGAGCCGGAACGCCTCGCGGATGAGCCGCTTCCAGCGGTTGCGGACCACGGCCCCGCCAACCTTGCGCGAGACCGACAGCCCGAGCCGCGGATGCGGCAGATCGTTGGGATGGCCGAAGACCAGCAGCAGCCCGTCGCCCGCCGTGCAACGCCGCTGGTACGCCCGGCGAAAATCGGCCGGGCGGCGGACGTGGTAGGCGGGAAGGAAGCGTTGGGAGGGCATGAGGAAGGGTTCGGGGTCCAGGGTTCAGGGTTCAGGGTTCAGGGTTCGGCATTTGTACACCTACGGCAACGTTAGCCCCGAATCCCCAGTCCCCGGTTCCGAGCCGCGAGTCCCCAGTCCCAATCGCCGAACTCCAAGTCCTGAACCCTGAACCCGGCTTCCCTCCTCACCACCTCAGGTTCGCGCGCGGCTCCTGCGGATAGTGCCCATCGATGTCCCGCAGCGCCTGGCGGTCGGTCTCGCTGAGGGTCTTGGGGAGCACGATCTGGATTTCCGCGAACAGGTCGCCGGGCGTGCCGTTCTTGGGGGCCACGCCCTGGCCTTTGACGCGGAGCCGGGTGCCGCTGGAGGTGCCGGCCGGAACCTTCAGCGCGACCGTGCCGCGGGGCGTCGGCACGTCGATTTTCGCGCCGGCGGCGGCCTCGCCCAACGTGAGGGGCACCTTCACTTGGAGGTTGTTGCCGTGCCGCTGGAAGCACGGATGCGGCGCCACGCGGACCGTCAGCAGAATATCGCCGGGCGTGCCGCGGCGCGGGGCGGGCTCGCCCTGGCCGCGCACTCGGATTCGCTTGCCGTCGTCGATGCCCGGCGGGATCTTCACGCTGAGCGTCTCGGTCTTGCCCGACCTGCGCTCGACGCTGAGTTGCACCTCGCCGCCGAGGATGGCCGTGTTGAAGGGGATTTGCAGTTCGTGGACGATGTCGGCGCCGCGGCGAGCCGTGCCGCCGCGCGGGGCCTTCGGGCTGCCGGCCTTGCGAAACTGGGTGAAAAAATCGCCGAAGCCGCCGCCCCCGCCGCCGCCTTCCTGGCCGAAGCGTTCGCCGAAGAACTGGCTGAAGTCGATGTCCTCGGGATTGAAGCCACCGGGCCCGCCCGCGCCGCCCGGCCACGCGCCCCAGGCCTGCCCGCCCTGCGGCCCGCCGGCGCCCATCGTCTCGAAGGAACTCCCGTAGCGGTCGTACATCTCCCGCTTTTCGGGGTTGTTCAGCACGTCGAAGGCGGCCTGCACCTGCTGGAACTTCTTCTTGGCCGTCTTGTCGTCGGGGTTCATGTCGGGGTGATACTTGCGAGCCAGCTCGCGGTAGGCCTTCTGGATTTCGGCCTGCGATGCCTCGCGGCTCACCCCCAGCGTCTTGTAATAGTCCTCAGCCATATTCGCCGTATCGTCCTCGTGGAAAGGGGGGCATGCCCTCGCTTGCCGCGGTGCAAGAAAGGCGCCAATCGACGCCGTCCGGCCACCGTAAGCGTGAGCGTGGCGCCACGCCTCAATTGTAGAACGTGTCGGGCCTTTCCATCAAGGTGGACATACGGCCCCGCTGGGGGCGGCTTGTGCTACACTTCAGAAGGCGATTCGCCGCCGGCCGCCGCATTTGTCGCCTTTCGCTTCGCGAAAGTAGCGCTGCTTTCGCAGCGCGAAAGGCGACGATTCGACCAAGGAAACCCCCTCCACCATGACTGAATCCGTGCGATTCCGAACGACCATTCTGGCCGCCCTGCTCACCCTGGCCCCATCGTCGCCGACCGCCTTGGCCGGCGGACAACTGGAACTCACCGTCATCGACCGCGACACCGGGAAACCGATCGCCTGCCGCATGCACTTGAAGACGGCGGCCGGCAAGCCCCGCAAGGCCGACAAAGTCCCCTTCTACCACGATCATTTCGTCGTGCCGGGCAAGATCACGCTCAAGCTGCCGGTCGGGCAGTACACCTTCGAAATGGAGCGCGGCCCGGAATACCCGGTGCGGCACGGCGAGTTCAAGATCGACAACTTCGCCGACGACACGAAGAAGGTCGATATGGGCCGGTTCGTCGATATGGCGGCCAAGGGGTGGTACTCGGGCGACCTCTACGTCCGCCGCAACCCGCGCGAGATCGAACAAATCATGGAGGCCGAGGATCTGCACGTGGCCCAGGTTGTCACCTGGTGGAACGACAAGAGCGATTCCGGCCGCGAGCCGTCGGCCAAGTCGCCGCTGGTGTCGTTCGACCGCAACCGGTTCTATCACCTGGCGGCCGGCGGCTACGCACCAAGGGGCGACGAGTTGCTGCTGTTGAATCTGCCCGGGCCGATTACGCTGACCTCGGCCGGCAAGACGCCGGCGGTTGCAAGGCTGATCCGCGCGGGACGCCAACAGCCGGATTTTTGGGTCGATGTGAGCCGGCCGGCCTCTTGGGATCTGCCGCTGCTGGTGGCGGCCGGGCAGGTCGATTCGCTCCAACTGGCCAACAGCCTCTTCTGCCGCGACAGCTTCACGGCGGTCGAAGGCGACGGCAAGCCGCGCGACAAGAAGCGGTTTCCCGGCAACCTGGTCGGGCCGCCCGAGTGGGTGCAGCACGTCTACTTTCAACTGCTGGAATGCGGGCTGCGGATTCCGCCCACGGCCGGCAGCGGCTCGGGCGTCGCGCCCAATCCCCCCGGCTACAACCGCGTGTACGTCCACGTTGACGGCGAGTTGACGTACCGGAAGTGGTGGGACAGTCTCCGCGCGGGCCGCGTCGTAGTCACCAACGGGCCGCTCATGCAGCCGACGGTCAACGGGCAACTCCCCGGGCACGTCTTCCAGCTCGATAAGGGCCGGAAGCTGGAGTTTGAGATCGGCCTGACGCTTTCTACCCGCGATCCGATCACGTACTTGCAGATCATCAAGAACGGCCGCGTCGAGAAGTCGATCCGCTTCGAGGAATACGCGGCCAGCGGCCGACTGCCGAAGATCGAGTTCGACGACGCCGGCTGGTTCCTGCTCCGCGTCGTGACCGACGTGCCGAAAAATTACCGCTTCGCCATGACCGGCCCGTATTACGTCGAGAGCAACTACCATCGGCGGATCAGCAAACAGGCCGCCCAGTTCTTCCTCGACTGGCTCATCGAGCGTGGGCGGATGCTGAAACAGGCCGATCCCGACATGCCCGCCGAGGCGATCGAAGACTTCCGCGCCGCGCGCGACTATTGGCAAGGCGTGCTGGGGAAGGCCACTGCGGAGTGAGCTTCAGCGGTTGGTCGGCAGACTACGCACCACCCATTGCGTCAAGCGACGACACGGGTTTGCGAGAGATGCCGGCTAATCCTGTTTCGGCACGGTCCGCAGATGCACGCCGCCCGGCCGGCCGAAGGCCCAGAGGTCGCCGCGGGGCGACACCGCCAGGCAGTCGACGCCGCCCTCGCCCTCCACCGCGTGGATCCGGCGACCGCTGGCCGCTTCCCAAACACGCGGCATTTCGTGGCGGGATGCCGCATAGAGCATCTTTCCGCGCGGCGAAAACGCCAGGAAGTCGATCGGGTGTTTGCTGGCGTGCCAGGAGGTCAATTCGGTCCGTTCCGAGAACGACCAGAGCTTGATCGTGCCGTCGAAATGACCGGTGGCCACGGTCTTCCCATCGCTGGTCAGGGCGATGCTCTTAATGTCGCGGGCCTGCGTGTCGAGAATCGCCTGGCGGCGGCCATCCAACGCCCAGAACTCAAGCAGGTTGCCGCTGGCGGCCAGCAGGGTTTCCCCGTGACGGGTGAAGGCAAGGTGGTAGTAGTTGCGTAATCCACGTTCCGGCGGCTCGAACTGTCCTATCTTGCGGCCAGTGGCAGCGTCCCAGACTACGATCATTCGCGAGCCGCCGGCCAGGACGGGCTTGGTTGGGTGCATCGTGATCGTCCACAGCGTCTCGCCGGATTCGACGGGCAACTGCAATCGCCGGTCGGACGCAACCTCCCAAAGGTAAGGCCCTTTTTCCAGCGCGCCGCTGACCGCCACGTACCGGCCGTCATCGGTGCATTGAAGGCGGCCAAAAGCGCCTTCGCGCCTGTCGCTGGGCGCGTGGAGTTTCTTTACCGCGACGCGCGTCGCCACGTCGCAGTAACATACGTCGCCCCATTGATCGACGCACAGCAGTTGTGAGCCGTCGGCCAGGAACCGCATGTCGCCGGGGTGCCCGCGATGCCCCGCGAGGTTGGAGCGTGGACCGGTCGGCAACTCGACGATCGCCAGTTGCGCTGCGGCCGGGGCCTGCTCCAGCGCACGGAACACACGGATCAGGGACGGGTAGTCTTTCTCTCTTTTCGCAGATCGGTAGCCGCCAGAGGCCAACAACCGCCCGTCGCGCGAGAAATGCACGATGTCTGCCGGATGATTGTCGCTGGCCAGGCGCTCAATCCGCAGGTTGCCGCTCGCGGCATCCCACAATCGCACACCGCCGAGCGTAGCCGTCGCCAAGGTCTTTCCGTCGGGTGAGTATTCGCCCTCGCGGATCGAGGGGATCCCGTGCAACTCCGTGCTCATCTGGCCGCTCGCAACGTCCCAAGTCGTAGCCAGCCCACGAATGTCGGGAGCGACCAGCCGATTCCCGTCCGGGGAGAAGCGGACCCATAAAATGAAGGTAGCGCCCTTGCCGGGCAGGTCGTGAACCCGCCGGCCCGAAGACACTTCCCAGATGGTCGGTGACGCCCCTCGCGAGACGCTGGCCAGTAGCAAACCATCCGGCGAGAATTCGGCTCGGTTCGCAGGCTCTTCCCGTTCTCGAAACGGCCAACTTCGGATGCGGCGACCCGCGCGGACGTCCCAAAGGACTATCTGCCCCTGGGAATAGCCGGGCCCTCCCGATTGGCACAAAGCCATCCGCGTGCCGTCCGCCGAAAGGGCCATCGCCTGTATGATCCAATGGCCCTCGGCGGGGAAACTCGCGACCTTCCGGGCGCTGGCAACGTCAATGGCAACCGCATCGTACTTGCCGGTGGCAAACACGTAGCGGCCGTCGGGGGTGTAGTTCAAGGAGAAAGGCGCTGCCGGTCCGACGAAGTCGTCGCCCAACTGCCGGCTGGCGCCGGTGGAAAAATCCCACACGATCACCCGGCTCCGTGGATTAGCGACCGGCGCCTGAAGATCACGTAACAGCGCAGCGACGCGCGTAGCGTCGGGGGCAATGACGAAGTCAACGATGACCCACGGTTCCGGCGGCATAAAGGTGGCTTGAACGACCGCGTCGCTGAAAGGTCGGGGCGTCGCCTGCGGCAGCGGGCGCCCAATCTCCAAACCGGTTATACTCTCGTCGCGATTCTGGTCCTCGCCGACGTGGCGCACTGGCGGACGCTTCACGGCGGGCGTCTTGTCGGGGCCAGCCATAGGATGCGAATTAGGCGCGGGCCCAGCCTCCAACTTCTCGGGCTTCGCCGGCGACTCGGTTCTCGGGTCCGCGCTGCCCGTCTTCGCCACGCGTCGCTCGCCGCCGAGCTGGCCGACGACCAGCACGACCGCCAGGATGAGCACAGCCAACGCGGCCGCGCCGCCGGCAAGCCACAGCGGGAGCGGCACAGTAGTGATCGAGCGGGTGCGGTCGTTGGCAGACGCCTGGCGAGCAGACCGGCGGGGGAGAATTGGGGGAGGTTCGCCAACATCCGGCGTGACTGGAGCCGGCTGGCGTCGCGGCGGCACTCTGGCCGCAGTTCCAGAAGAACTGCGGGAAGGCTCGGAGCCGGTCACCGCGATCGACGGGATCGGCAAGTTCGTTCCACACTGTGAGCAACGCACTTCCCGGCCTGCCATCTGAACGTCGGCCCGGTATCGTCTACCGCACTGGCTGCACTGGATTTCGATCGGCATGGTCCGGCGCCGTTTCTCGGGATCCTTGTTCGGTCTCTTGTAGGCACCCGTTGAAAATCGAGTCCCTGCCGGACGACAAGCCCGGCGGCAGTGCCATAAGTCTGGAATGGCGCCTCGTGGAAGTCAAGCCGATAGGCCGCTTCTGACAGTCGTTCTCTCGCAACTGCCCTGCCTCGCGGTTCCGCGGAACGAAGACAATGTCAGGAGCCGTCTTCCTCTCTTTTCGAGGGTACCATGCGCGTCGCGGCACGCACGGGAGGTGCTGCGCGTGCGCTCAAGTCCTCTTGCCGCTGCGCGGCCCGGATAGGCGAGCTATCCGGGCTACCCCTCCGTCCCGAACGCAGCAAGTGCGCAAAAATATCGCAAATGTGCGCAGGGCGACTATCGCCGGCAACGTGGGGTGGTAGAATCGTGGCTTGGGTGATGCAGGGAGTGTTTTCGCCGCCTTTCGCTCCGCGAAAGTAGCGATCCATTCACGCTACTTTCGCGGAGCGAAAGGCGACGATCCGGTGAGGGCGGGGGGAGTAGCCTGCGCGAGTGTCCGTTGCCCCGTGTCCGGGGCTATGGCTGATTCTGTCCCCCCTGTCGGAGAACGATCATGTTGGCCCGATTGCACCGCTTCCTGCCGGCTCTGCTCGGCGGATTGTTGTCCCTGACCGCGCTGACTTCAGAGGGCCTCGCCCAACCGGGGAAGCCCAGGTTCGGCGGCCCGATCGAACTGAAGCCGGACGACGTGCCGGCGTTTGCGGACCCGCCCGCGGGCATCGTTGCCAAGCGCGAAGGCATCGCGCACGGCAAGCTGGAGATGATCGCCTACGAGTCGAAATCCGTCGGCGCCACGCGGAAGATGAACGTCTACACGCCGCCCGGCTACTCGAAGGACAAGAAGTATCCGGTGCTGTTCCTCCTGCACGGCATCGGCGGCGACGAGACGGAGTGGCAGCGGTTCGCCACGCCCAACCTGTTGCTCGACAACCTGATTGCCGACGGCAAGGCCAAGCCGATGATCGTCGTGATGCCCAACGGCCGGGCGCAGAAGGACGACCGGGCGGCGGGCGGTTTTGGCTCCGCCCCGGCGTTCGCCGCCTTCGAGAAGGATCTGCTCGAGGACGTGATCCCGGCCATCGAGTCGCGCTACTCGGTGCAAGCCGACCGCGAGCATCGGGCGATTGCCGGGCTGTCGATGGGCGGCGGGCAGACGCTGAACTTCGGCCTCGGACACCTCGACACCTTCGCCTGGATCGGCGCCTTCTCTGCCGCGCCCAACACCAAGCCGGCGAAAGAACTCGTGCCCGATCCCGCGGCCGCCAAGGCCAAGATCAAGTTGCTCATGATCACCTGCGGGAAGAAAGACGGCCTGATCCGCATCAGCCAGGGCGTTCACGCCTACCTGAAGGAGAAGGAGGTGCCGCACATCTGGCACGTCGACGGCAACGCCCACGATCCGACGCACTGGCGGAACAGTCTCTATCACTTCGCACAGCGGATATTTGGCGCCCAAGGTGCGGCCCCCGCTGCTGCTACGCCGGCCGCACCCGCCGCGCCGGCCAAGCCAACGGGCGAGCCCAAGCCGGCAGACGGCCAGCCGGCTCCCGATGCCAGGCCGTCGGTGCTCAACGCGCCTGGGTATCAGTATCCGATGGTGGATTCGCAGGGCCGCGCGACCTTCCGCATTACGGCGCCCAACGCCCAGTCGGTCGTGGTGGCCGTCGGCCAGCGCGTTTCGCTGACCAAGGGCGAAAACGGCGTGTGGACCGGGACCAGCGGTCCCTTGCCGGTGGGCTTTCACTATAGTTCGGTTTCGATCGACGGGGCGTCGTTCAACGACCCGGGCACGCAGACCTTCTTCGGCTCGTCCAAGTGGATGTCGGCCATTGATATTCCCGATCCGGCCGGCGATTTCTACCAGCCCAAAAACGTGCCGCACGGCACGGTTCGCATCCACCCGTACTATTCGAAGATTCAGAATGCGACCCGCCGCGCGTTCATCTACACGCCGCCCGGCTACGATAACTCGAAGGAGCGTTATCCGGTGCTCTACCTGCAGCACGGCGCGGGCGAGGATGAAACCGGCTGGTCGGCCCAGGGACGAGTGAACTTCATCATGGACAACTTGATTGCGGCGGGGAAAGCCAAGCCCATGATCATCGTGATGGAGAACGGCGGCGGCAGTGCGCTGTTTGTGGGAGGCGTGCCGCGCGGCAAACCCGGGACCGGCGGTCCGGGCCCCGGCGGCCGGCCGGGAATGGGCGGCAATCCATTCGAGCAGATTCTGCTGACCGAGGTCATCCCCATGATCGATGCGAACTATCGCACCTTGGCCGACCGCGAGCACCGCGCCATGGCGGGGCTCTCGATGGGCGGCGGCCAGACGCTGTCGATCGGCCTGACACACTTGGACACGTTCTCGGCGTTTGGCGTGTTCTCCGGATCCCGCGGCATCACGGATGTGAAGACCGCATACAACGGCGTGTTCGCCGATGCCGAGGCGTTCAACAAGAAAGTCCATGCGTTCTACATCTCTGTGGGCACCACCGAAAGCATGGAGGGCGCCCGCGGCTTCCATAAGGCGCTCGAGGCCCAGGGCATCCAACACGTCTATTACGAATCGGAAGGCACGGCCCATGAATGGCAGACATGGCGGCGCAGCATCCACGGTTTCGCGCCCTTGTTGTTCCCGAAATGAGGCGATCGACAAGCTCGGGCGGCGGTACGGCACTGAGCTTCGGCTCACCGGCCTGGGCGTCGCCTTTCTGGCCGTCGCGATTGCCACCGCCGCCGAACCCGCAGGCGCTCCGAACGCGGCGCCGGCGGTGGACCAGCACGGACCGACGATCAAGGAGGCCTACAAGCATCACTTTCTCATCGGCATGGCCGGCGATCTGCCCGGCAACTACTCCGACGTGGAACGCCGCCTCGTCCGCGAGCACTTCGGCGTCGTGACGCCGGAGAACTGCATGAAGCCGGCCCTGGTTCATCCCCGCGAGGATACCTGGCGGTTCGAGCGGACCGACGCCCTGGCGAAATGGTGCGCGGACAACAACCTCGCCATCCACGGCCACACCCTCGTGTGGCACGCCCAAACCAACGACTGGTTCTTCCGCGACGGCGACAAGGCGGCGGTCACCCAGCGGATGAAGGACCACATCGGCACGCTGGTGGGCCGCTACAAGGGGAAGATTCGAAGCTGGGACGTCGTCAACGAAGCGATCAACGACCGCGGCAACGCCCAGGCGGAGAACCTCCGCAATTCCCCGTGGTTGCAGGCCCTGGGGCCCGAATACCTCACGCTCGCGTTCAAGTTCGCCCACGCCGCCGATCCGGACGCCAAGCTCTACTATAACGACTACGGCATCGAGGCGGGCCCCAAGCACGCCAGCTCCATGCTGCTGCTCAAGCGTCTGATCAAGGACGGCGCGCCGATCCACGGCGTGGGGATCCAAGGCCACTGGAGCACCGCCGGCATTCCCTATGCCGCCCTGGACAAGGCGATCGCCGACTACGCCTCGCTGGGGCTGAAAGTCAGCATCACGGAGTTGGATGTCACGATCCGCGGCGCCGCGGGAGGCCAGTTCGGCCCGGGCTTCGGCGGCCGCAGACCCGGCGGCGGTGCACCGCCTTCACCGCAGGATCTGAAGGCCCAAGCGGATGCCTACGCGCGGCTGTTCGCGATCTTCATCAAACACAAGAACGCCATCGAGCGCGTGACGTTCTGGGGCCTCAGCGACCGCCGCACCTGGCGCTTCGGGCAACACCCGCTGATCTTCGACTCCGACAACCAGCGGAAGCCGGCTTATGCGGCAATCGTCGATGCATTGGCTGCCGACACCGCCGAGCCGAAAAAGCAGGCCCAAAACCCGGTACTCGGGGCCGACGTCCCGGACCTGGCAATCATCCGCGTCGGCAATACCTACTACATGAGCAGCACCACGATGCACCTGAGTCCCGGGCTGCCCATTATGAAGTCGCGGGACTTGGTGAACTGGGAACTCGTCGGCTACGCCTACGACACGCTCGCCGACAACGACGCGCTGAACTTGAAGAACGGCAAAAACGCCTACGGCCGCGGCTCCTGGGCCAGCAGTCTGCGCTATCACAACGGCGTCTTCTATGCGTCCACATTCTCCAGCACAACCAACAGGACTCACGTCTACACAACGAAGGACATCGAAAGGGGGCCGTGGAAAGAAACGGCGTTCTCCCCGTCGCTGCACGACCATTCTCTCTTCTTCGACGACGACGGCCGCACGTATATGGTCCACGGCGGCGGAGATATCCGCCTCGTCGAATTGAACGTCGATGCCTCGGGAATCAAGCCGGGCGGCGTCAATCAGGTCATCGTCAAGGACGCCGGCCGCGTGGCGGGCGAGCGGGGCGGCCTGCCCGCCGAAGGCTCCCACTTGCGGAAGATCGACGGCAAGTACTACCTGATGAACATCACCTGGCCGCGCGGCGACATGCGCACGCAGATCGTCCACCGCGCGGACAAGATCACCGGCCCGTACGAGGGCCGCGTCGCGCTCCACGACCAAGGCATCGCTCAGGGCGGGCTGATCGACACGCCGGACGGCCAGTGGTATGCGCTGCTGTTTCAAGACCACGGAGCGGTCGGCCGCATCCCGTACCTCGTACCGGTGAAATGGGAGGACGGCTGGCCGGTTCTGGGCATCGACGGCAAGGCGCCGATGACGTTGAGCATTCCGGCCGGAGAGGGAAAGAGGGGACAGTCCCCATTTGCCGGAACGGCCCCGAGGGTGCTTCGCACAAATGGGGACAGTCCCCTTTTTCCCTTGGCCAACATCGTGGCCTCCGACGAATTCGCGCGGCGGCCGGGTGAGCCCGCGATCCCCCTGGCATGGCAATGGAACCACAACCCCGACAACCGGTGCTGGTCGCTCACCGCGCGGCCCGGCTGGCTGCGGCTGACCACGGGAGGAGTCGATGCCGACCTGCTCCATGCCCACAACACGCTCACGCAAAGAACGTTCGGTCCGCAATGCTCGGGCATGGTGGCGATCGACGCGACCAACATGAAAGACGGCGATTTCGCCGGTCTCGGCGCGTTCCAGAAGAAGTACGGCTTCGTGGCCGTCAAGATGGCAGACGGCGCCAGGTCGATTGTCGCGGTGAGCGCCGAAACGGATGCGCCCGTCGAGGTTGAATCCGTCCCGCTGAACCAGAAGGCCGTCTTTCTCAAAGTAGATTGCGACTACCGCAATCGCACAGACAAAGCCTACTTCTACTACAGCCTCGACGGCGAGCGTTGGACGGCGATCGGCAAACCCTTGAAGATGACTTATACCCTGCCGCATTTCATGGGCTACCGCTTCGCGCTCTTCAACTTCGCCACCAAGACGGCCGGCGGTTCCGTGGACTTCGACTACTTCCGCGTGAGCGACAAGATCGCCGCAGCGAAGTAGGGAGCGAGCACGCTCTTACAACCGCCCGGCGAAACCGCTACAATTGGCGGTTGTCTCAAGAACCGAGCCGCTTCCATGTCCTCACCGCCCGACTGGCGCCCGCTCTATCCCTTCGCCTCGCACGACATACTCGTCGGCGGGCAACGCTACCACTATCTGGACGAAGGGACCGGCCCGGTGCTGCTTTTGGTCCACGGCAACCCGACGTGGTCGTTCTACTGGCGGGAAGTCGTTCGTGGGCTGCGGGGCAAGTACCGACTGATCGTGCCCGACCACATCGGTTGCGGGCTTTCGGCCAAGCCGAGCGGCCGTGAGTATTCGTACCGGTTGGCGCAGCGGGTCAGCGATCTCAACTCGCTCGTCGAGCAGCTCGACCTGCGGCAGATTACGCTGGTGGCGCACGATTGGGGCGGGGCGATCGGCATGGGGGCGGCAGTGGCCGCGCCTGAGCGGTTCGCGCGGTTCGTGTTGCTGAACACGGCGGCCTTCCGTTCGCAGCGCTGCCCGCTGCGGATTCGAGTCTGCCGCATTCCGTTGCTCGGACGTCTCGGCGTACAGGGGCTGAACCTGTTCGCCCGAGCGGCGCTGCGGATGGCCGTCTGCCACCGCGAGCGGATGACGCCGGCCGTGCGCGCGGGCCTGTTGGCGCCGTACGACTCCTGGTCGAACCGCACGGCCGTGTGTCGGTTCGTCCACGACATTCCGCTGTATCCGAAGCACCCCAGTTACGGGACGTTGGCTGCGATCGAGGCGGGGTTATCGCAATTCGGCCGGCACCCGATATGTCTCCTCTGGGGTATGCGCGACTGGTGCTTCACGCCGCACTATTTGGAGCGTTTCATCGAGTTCTTTCCCCAGGCCGAGGTCCATCGGTTGGCCGACGCCGGGCACTACGTCGTCGAAGACGCCCACGAGCGGATCGTCCCACTCGTGGATGCCTTCATCGAAAACCATTGAATCCCAACCATGCGCACATTCCACATCCGCATTGCCGACAACGACCTGGTCTTCAGCGCCGCTCATTTCATTACGCTGGCCCCCGAGAATTGCGAGCGTCTGCACGGCCACAATTACCGCGTGGCGGCCGAGGTGGAAGGCCCGCTGGACGCCCAGCAGTGCGTCGTCGATTTCATTGTCCTGCGGGAATTGCTGCGGTCGATTCTGGCCGAGCTAGACCATCGGGTGCTGCTTGCCACCGAACACCCGACTATTTGCGTGGCCGATGCCGGCGGCGAAATCGAAGTGCGGTTTGCTAACCGCCGCTGGGCCTTCCCGCGAGGCGATTGCGCGCTGTTACCCATCGCCAACACGACGGCCGAACTTATGGCCGAGTACGTGGCCAAGCAGTTGCGGGACGCGCTAAAGTCGCGGTTGAAGTTGCGGCCGAAGCGTCTGCGCGTCGAGGTCGAAGAGTGCTTCGGCCTGTCGGCCGCCTGCGAGTTGCGGAGCCGCGCGTAAGGCGTAGGGTGCGTGAAACGCACCGGCCGCAACCGCTTGTGGTGCATTTCACATACCCTACGAAGGGGCAGTCCCCGAGAAACCGTCCCCTGCCGTCCCGTCCGCACAACCGGCACGACGCGCACCATACAACTTAGCGGGGGGGGGAAGGCGGTAGCAGAATGGTTGACGGCCGCCGGTGGAAACCTACCTTTGTCGAGAGCCGCTGTCGAGCAACCGGCTGCCAAGGGTTGCGAGCGCAGCATACCAGACGCCGGTATCTTCCCTAGGGTAGAGATCACACCGATGAAAGTCGAGTACATCAATCCCTTCATCGCCTCGCTGAACAATGCGTTTCAGACGATGCTGGGTTGCGCCGTGCATCGCGGTCCGCTGTCGCTGAAGGACGGCATTGCGCCGAAGTTCGAGATCAGCGGTATTATCGGCTTGTCGGGCATGGCGATCGGCACGGTGGTGTTGAGTCTCTCCGAAGCCGTGGCCCTGAAGGCGGCCTCCGTGATGCTGATGAGCGAGACGACACGCATTGACGCCGACGTGGTCGATGCCGTGGGTGAATTGACGAACATGGTCGCGGGCAGGGCGAAGGCCGATCTGGAGGAGTACCAACTGTCGGTCAGCCTACCCAGTGTCATCACCGGGCGGGATCACACCGTGCGGTTCCCCTCAAACGTCACCCCCATTTGCGTTCCCTTCGACACGGCCTGGGGACCGCTGGCATTGGAGGTCGGCTTCGCGCCGGTCGAGGCGGCCGTTCCGGTCTGATTGCCTCAAGTCCGGCGGCGGAACGGTCGATAAGGGGCGGGCGAGTACACCCAATCCGCTTTTCCGTCCCGCGCGCAACGCAAGCCGGGGAGGCGGGCCATCTTGGCGAACCGGGCGATCGGAAGTCATGGCACAGACCGAAATGCGCAAGGCCGCAATCCTCCTGATGAGTCTGCCCGAGGAGCAGGCCGCGCAGTTGCTCGCCAAGCTTGAACCCAAGCAGGTCGAGGCCGTCTCCATCGAAATCGCCAAGATCACCGGCGTGACCGGCGAGGAGCAGGAGACCGTCATTCAGGACTTCGCCAACGCCAACCCGACCACCTTGGCCGGGCGCGCGGGTGGCTTGGATCTGGCCAAGAGCCTGGTCGAGCAGGCCCTCGGCAAGGGCGCCAGCGCCACCTTGGAGAGCGTCCGCCAGTCGATCGAAGCACTGCCGTTCGGCTTCCTGCAGAAGGTCGACAGCCAGAACCTGCTGACGTTCATTATCGACGAACACCCGCAAACGATCGCCCTGATCCTCTGCCACGTGCCGCCGCAGCAGGCGGCGGCCATTATTGCCGGTCTGCCGCCGGAACGGCAAATCGCCGTCATCCGCCGCATCGCCACCATGGCCCAGACCAGTCCCGACATCATCAAGGAAGTCGAAAGGGGCTTGGAGCACCGCATGGCCAGCGTCATGAGCCAGCAATACGAGAACGCCGGCGGCGTGCCCAACGTGGCGGGCATTCTGAACGTCATCGACCGGGCGACCGAACGCAGTTTGCTCGAACACCTGGCCCAGGAAGACCCCGAGTTGGTCGACGAGATCCGCCGCCTGATGTTCGTCTTCGAAGACATCGCCAAGCTGAGCGGCCGCGACATCCAAAACCTGCTGAAGAACGTCGAGAGTTCGCAGTGGGCCATGGCGTTGAAGGGCGCCAGCGACGAACTCAAGGAGAAGATCCTTAGCAACATGTCGAAGCGCGCCTCCGATCTGCTCCGCGAGGAAATGGAGTATCTCGGGCCGGTGCGGCTCTCGACGGTGGAACAGACGCAGCAGCAAATCGTCGACGTGGTCCGCCGCCTCGAAGACGCCGGCGAAATCACCACGCACAGCGAAGAAGGCGAAGAGCAGTTCGTACAGTAGGAGTGGGGCAGGTTGCCAACCTGCCTTCTGCCCTCAATGTCGGGGCGGCAGTTGTACTGCCGTCCCGGGGTGGTAGTGCAACTGCCACCCCAACATCTTCCGCTCTGGGGCGGTTCAGGCATCACTCCAAAGCCAACTCCCGCAGCGTCCGCAGGTTGATCGTGTCCCAATCGACCCCGCCGTCCTGCCCTTTGGGGGTTTCCAAGTACATCGGCACGCCGCGGAAGCGATGTTCGCCAAGCAGATTGCGAAAGGCCCCAAGCCCAATCTGGCCGCGGCCGATGTGCTCGTGCCGGTCGATCCGGGAGCCCAACTCGCGGCGGCTGTCGTTAAGGTGGAATGCTCTGATCCGCTTCAGGCCCACCGTGCGGTCAAACGCCCGCATCGTGGCGCGGTAGTGCCGCGAAGTGTCCAGCGGATAGCCGGCCGCAAAGACGTGGCAAGTGTCGAAGCACACGCCCAGCCGCTCCGGCTCGGTGACGCCCTCGATGATCGCGGCCAAATGCTCGAACCGGCAGCCTAGGCACGTGCCCTGTCCGGCCGTGGTTTCCAGCAGGCAGCGGGCCTGGATGCCGCGGGTCTGGGCGTGGATTTCGTCGAGCGCCGCCACGATCCGCCGCAGCCCGAGGGCCTCGCTGCCGCTGGTGTACGAGCCGGGGTGCGTGACGACGTACGGGATGCCGAGCGTTTCGGCCCGCCGCAGTTCGAGGACGAAGGCGGCAATCGACTTGCGCCAAAGGGTATCATCTGGGCTGGCCAGGTTGATCAGATAAGAGCCGTGGGCCAGCGGATGGCTGAGCCCCGATTCGGCCAAAACCTGACGAAACCGCTGGGCCTCGGCCGGCGTAATGGGCTTGGCCCGCCACTGGTTGTTGTTGCGGGTGAACAACTGGACGCAATCGCAGCCGCACGTCCGCGCCGTCTCGACCGCCCGGTAATACCCGCCGGCAATTGACTCGTGGGCGCCGAGGATCGGCCCGTCTTTCAACTTGCTTGCATTTCTGGTCGATTTCGGCATACAATGAAGCAGTGGCGTGGACGTGCGGCAATCCCTATCGGGGGGTGCGTAATGTTCGAGTCGTGGTGGTTGTTGGGAACGGCTGGAGCCTT
>Ga0233425_10006538_pt1 | contig 17206 bp, 12 predicted proteins | sample Watercolumn_Towu_2_FD_181712 | JGI IMG/M metagenome (GOLD analysis project Ga0233425, IMG submission 181712) | Freshwater microbial communities from Lake Towuti, South Sulawesi, Indonesia - Watercolumn_Towuti2014_140_MG | ecosystem: Environmental > Aquatic > Freshwater > Lake | place... | reverse complement strand
ATGCTGGGGGAGATCGGCGCCGCCGCCATCCGCGACTACGCCAAGCGCACCCGGCTCCAGGCCTACACCGCCAACACCCGGGCCGACCTGCAAACCCTGCTGGAGGACGTGGGTGCCTGCGCTGCCCGGGGCTACGCCCTGGACGATGAGGAGGCGGAGCTGGGCGTGGGCTGCATCGGCGCCCTGGTGCGGGATGCCAGCGGCACAGCGGTGGCCGGCCTGTCCGTGTCCGCGCCCATGGAACGACGCCGGGCTGAGTGGGTGCCCCTGGTCCAGGAAGCGGCGCGACGGATTTCCGTCCGACTTGGCTTCGCCGGCTAGGGCAGCCTGGCCTAGAATCCCGGCTGCGAAGGGCATGCATCGCCCCTTGATCTCCCATAACCAGGCGCGGAAACCCATGGAACTCAAACGCATCGTGCTCGGCGTTACCGGCGGCGTCGCCGCCTACAAGGCGGCGGAACTGGCTCGGCTGATGGTGAAGGACGGCCTCGACGTGCAGGTGGTGATGACCGAGGCGGCCCGCCACTTCGTAGGCGCCGCCACCTTCCAGGCCATCACCGGCCACCCGGTGTTCACCAACCTGTGGGACGAGCGGATCGACAATGGCATGGCCCACATCGACCTGACCCGGGGGGCAGACGCGATACTGGTGGCGCCGGCCTCCGCCGATTTTCTGGCCAAGCTGGTGCATGGCCGCGCCGATGACCTGCTCTCCACCCTGTGCCTGGCCCGGGACTGCCCACTGCTGCTAGCCCCTGCCATGAACCGGCAGATGTGGGAAGCCGCTCCCACCCGTAGAAATTCCGCCCAGCTTCAGGCCGATGGCGCCACCCTCCTGGGCCCAGATTGTGGCGAACAGGCCTGCGGAGAGGTCGGCTTCGGCCGCATGCTGGAGCCTGCGGAACTGCTTGAAGCCCTGGTCGCCCGCTTCCAGCCCAAGCGCCTGTCCGGCCTGAGGGTGCTGGTCACCGCCGGCCCCACCTTCGAGCCCATCGACGCGGTGCGCGGCATCTCCAACAGCAGTTCCGGCAAGATGGGCTACGCCGTGGCCCGTGCCGCGCTGGAAGCCGGTGCCGAAGTCACCCTGGTCACCGGTCCCACCTGCCTGGCGCCTCCCCGGGAAGCCCGCACCCTGCGCGTTACCAGCGCCCAGGAAATGCTGGGCCAGGTGGAGGAAGCCGCCAACCACCACGACATCTTCATCAGCGTCGCAGCCGTGGCCGACTACTACGTGCTCAACCGCAGCGAGCAGAAGATCAAGAAGGACGCCCACATCCTCACCCTGGAACTGGCGCCCAACCCGGACATCCTGGCCAACATCAGCAGCCGTCCCAAGCCGCCGTTCTGCGTGGGCTTCGCCGCCGAGAGTGAGAACGTGGAGGAATATGCCGAGCTGAAGCGCCGGCGCAAGCACCTGCCGCTGATCGTCGCCAACGACGTCACCGAAGCCGTCGGCGCCGACGAGGTGCAGCTGGTGCTTCTCGACGAGGCCGGCAAGCACGTCCTGGAAAAAGCCGACAAGCGCACCCAGGCGCGCCGGCTTATCGCCCACATCGCCCAGCTTTACAACACCCGGTATCAGTGAGCCCCATGCACGTCGACCTGAAAATCCTGGACGAACGCGTCCGCGACCAGCTCCCCCACTACGCCACCGCCGGCAGCGCCGGCCTCGACCTGCGCGCCTGCCTGGACGAGGCGGTGGTCCTCAACCCCGGTGAAACGCGGCTGATTCCCACCGGCCTGGCCATGCATCTGGCCGACCCGGGTTTTGCCGCCATGATCCTGCCCCGCTCCGGCCTGGGTCATAAGCATGGCGTGGTGCTGGGCAACCTGGTGGGATTGATCGACTCCGACTACCAGGGCCAGCTCATGGTCTCCCTGTGGAACCGGGGCCAGGAGGCGTTCACTGTCCAGCCCTTCGAACGCATCGCGCAGATGGTCATCGTGCCGGTGGTGCAGGCCAGCTTCAGGGTGGTGGAGGAATTCGAATCCAGCGACCGGGGCGCTGGCGGCTTCGGCAGCACCGGAAAACACTGAGGGGGCTTGCGCCCCCTCCTGTCAGTTCATGTAGGCCTTGGCCTCCTCGCCTGGATTGGGCAGCCCCGCCACCCGCCACAGGCCTTTGCAGCTGCTGAACAGCTTGTGCGCCTTGTGTCGGTCCAGTCCGGCGGCGCGGCAGACCAGGCGCATGACCGGCAGGGCGCCAGTGGTGTGGAACTGCTTGCGCACGTGGCGGATGACCTCCCAGTGCTTGGGTGTCAGTTCGGGAATGCCATCCAGGCGGGCGATGCGGGCGGCAAATTCCGGGCTCCAGCTTTCGGGCGCGAGCAGGAATCCGTCCCGGTCGAACCAGTCAGCGGTCTCGTCGAATGGAGGTTTCAAGGCGGTATTCAACATGGTGGTCTCCTCGTTGTGGGGTATGGATCACGCGACGGACGCTTCAGCACTGTTCCCAGGGCAGGCCGTCGTGACGCCAGCCGTTCTTGGTACTGCGGTGGTGGTCCTCGTCCAGTTCCCCCTCGAAGCCGTATAAAACGTTGTAGACATCGGAAAAACCGTGCCGTTCCAGGAATTCTCCGGCCTCCTTGGAACGGTTGCCGGAGCGGCAGATCAGCACCACCGGCCGGTGGTGGGAGGCGGCGATGCGCACCTCCCCCAGGAAACGGGGGTTGAGATCCCAGTTTTCCCCTTCGTACCACGGGATCAGCAGGGAGTCCTTGGGATGGCCGACGAAGAGGAATTCCCACTCCGAGCGGCAATCGATGAATACGGCGTCCGGATTCGATTTGAGGAACTCGGCGGTTTCAATCGGGGTGAGGTGCTGCATGGCGTTCTCCTGAATCGTGACGGGATGGGAGGCAAATCAAGCCTCGGCCCATGGACATCGGGCGCCGTTATGCACACGCGCCATCACGATCTGCACTAGAGCTTGCACGGGTCTCTCCATCCTTTGGTTTCATTCTATTCATATCTTTTATGTAGGAAACAATTATTTTTATGCGTTCTGCTTCGCCTGAATCCGCGCGCCCAGCCAGCGAATTACCGGGTGATACAATCTTTCGCCCATTTTTTCAGCAGCTTGCCATGACCGACCGCAGTGCCGAATTCCTCGTCCACGCAGCCCGCCGCATCCTCATCCTGGACGGCGCCATGGGCACCATGATCCAGCGTTACGGCCTGGCGGAAGCGGACTATCGGGGGACACGCTTCGCCGACTGGCCCTCCGACCTCAAGGGCAACAATGATCTCCTGGTATTGACCAAGCCCGAGGTCATCCGGGAAATCCACAGCCAATACCTGGCTGCCGGTGCGGACATCCTGGAGACCTGCACCTTCAACGCCAACAGCATCTCCATGGCCGACTACGGCATGGAGCCCCTGGTCCACGAGATCAACCTGGCGGCGGCGAAGCTGGCGCGGGAGGAAGCAGACAAGTTCAGCACCCCGGACAAGCCCCGCTTCGTGGCAGGCGTGCTGGGGCCCACCAGCCGCACCGCGACCCTCTCCCCGGACGTGAACGACCCCGGCTTCCGCAACATCACCTTCGACCAACTGGTGGCCACCTACTACGAGGCCACCGACGGCCTGGTGAAGGGCGGCGCCGACCTGCTGCTGATCGAGACGGTGTTCGACACCCTAAACGCCAAGGCCGCCGTGTTCGCGGTGAAGAAGTATTTCGACGACGCGGGCCGCGCCTGGCCCGTCATGATCTCCGGCACCATCACCGACGCCTCCGGACGCACCCTCTCCGGCCAGACCGCCGAAGCCTTCTGGAACAGCCTGCGCCATGCCGAGCCCGTCAGCTTCGGCTTCAACTGCGCCCTGGGGGCCAGGGAGCTGCGCCAGCACATCGACGAACTGGCCCACAAGTCCGACTGCCTGGTGTCCGCCCACCCCAACGCCGGCCTGCCCAACGCCTTCGGCGGCTACGACGAAACCCCGGCCCAGATGGCGGCGGAAATCCGGGAATGGGCCCAGGCCGGCCTGCTGAATATCGTGGGCGGCTGCTGCGGCACCTCGCCGGACCACATCCGGGCCATCGCCGAGGCGGTGGCAGACTGCGCGCCCCGCGCCATGCCGGATGTCGAGGCCAAGCTGCGCCTCTCCGGCCTGGAGCCCTACAACCTGGGCAAGGGCGACCTGTTCTGCAACGTGGGCGAACGCACCAACGTCACCGGCTCCGCCAAGTTCAAGCGCCTCATCATCGAGGGCAACTACGACGAGGCCCTGGCCGTCGCCCGCCAGCAGGTGGAGGCTGGCGCCCAGGTCATCGACATCAACATGGACGAGGGCATGCTGGACGGCGAGGTGGCGATGGTGCGCTTCCTCCACCTGGTGGCCAGCGAGCCGGACATCGCCCGGGTGCCCATCATGGTGGACTCCTCCAAGTGGCCCATCATCGAGGCGGGCCTCAAATGCATCCAGGGCAAGCCCATCATCAACTCCATTTCCCTCAAGGAAGGCGAGGCGGAGTTCCTCGCCCGGGCCCGGCTCGCCCGCCGCTACGGCGCCGCGGCGGTAGTCATGGCCTTCGACGAGCAGGGCCAGGCCGACACCTATGCGCGCAAGACGGAAATCTGCGCCCGGGCCTACAAGATCCTCACCGAGCAGGTGGGCTTCCCGGCCGAGGACATCATCTTCGACCCCAACATCTTCGCCGTGGCCACCGGCATCGAGGAGCACGCCAATTACGCGGTGGACTTCATCGAGGCCACCCGCTGGATACGGAGCAAGCTGCCCGGCAGCCACGTCTCCGGCGGCGTCTCCAACGTCTCCTTCAGCTTCCGGGGCAACGAACCGGTGCGGGAGGCCATCCACACGGTGTTCCTCTACCACGCCATCCAGGCGGGCATGGACATGGGCATCGTCAATGCAGGCCAGTTGGGCGTCTACGACGACATCCCCGCCGAATTGCGGGAACGCGTCGAAGACGTGGTGCTCAACCGCCGCCCCGACGCCGCCGACCGCTTGGTGGAACTGGCGGAGACGGTGAAGGGCAAGGCCAAGGAAGCGGTGGAAGACCTGGCCTGGCGCGAGCTGCCGGTGGAACAGCGCCTGGCCCATGCCCTGGTGAAGGGCATCACCGCCTACATCACCGAGGACACGGAAGCTGCCCGGGTGGCCCTGGGCCATCCCGTGAAGGTCATCGAAGGCCCCCTCATGGACGGTATGAACCATGTGGGCGACCTGTTCGGCGCCGGCAAGATGTTCCTGCCCCAGGTGGTGAAATCGGCCCGGGTCATGAAGCAGGCGGTGGCCTACCTGGTGCCCTTCATCGAAGCGGAGAAGACCGCCGAGAGCAAGGCCAAGGGCCGCATTCTCATGGCCACGGTAAAGGGCGACGTCCACGACATCGGCAAGAACATCGTCGGCGTGGTGCTGGGCTGCAATGCCTACGAGGTCATCGACCTGGGCGTCATGGTCCCCGCCGACAAGATCCTGAACACTGCCCGGGAGACCGGCGCCGACATCATCGGCCTGTCCGGCCTCATCACCCCCAGCCTGGAGGAGATGAGCCATCTGGCCGCCGAGATGCAGCGCCAGGGCTTCAGCGTGCCCCTGCTCATCGGCGGCGCCACCACGAGTCTCGCCCACACGGCGGTGAAGATCGACCCCAACTATGCCGGGCCGGTGGTCTACGTGAAGGATGCCTCCCGGGCCGTGGGCGTCTGCACCCAACTGCTCTCCGAGGGCCTGCGCGACGAGTACGTGGCCAGGCTCAAGGCCGAATACGCCCAGGTCCGGGAACGCCACCTGGCCCAGAAGCGGGAAAGCCGCAAGGTGAGCCTGGCGGAGGCAAGAGCGAACGCCTTCAAGACCGACTGGACCACCTACGTCCCACCCAAGCCCAGGTTCCTGGGGGCGAAGGTCTTCCGCGACTATTCCCTGGCCGAACTCGCCGAGTACATCGACTGGACCCCCTTCTTCCAGGCCTGGGAACTGCACGGCCGCTACCCGAAGATCCTGGACGACGCCACGGTGGGCGAGGAGGCCCGCAAGCTCTTTGCCGACGCCCAGGCCATGCTGAAGCGCATGATCGACGAGAAGTGGGTCGAGGCCCGGGCCGTCTTCGGCCTCTTCCCTGCCAATGCGGTGAATAGCGACGACATCGCAATCTATGCCGACGAGGCACGCGCAGATCCGCTCATGACCTGGCACAACCTGCGCCAGCAGATGGCCAAACCAGATGGCCAGCCCAACTGGTGCCTGGCCGACTTAGTCGGCCCCGCCGGCGTTCAGGATTACCTCGGCGCCTTCGTCGTCACCGCCGGCATCAACGAGGACGACAAGGCCCAGTCCTTCGAGGCCGCCCACGACGACTACTCCGCCATCCTCTTCAAGGCCCTGTGCGACCGCCTCGCCGAAGCCTTCGCCGAGCGCCTGCACCAGCGGGTGCGCAAGGAATTCTGGGGCTACGCGGTAGGTGAAAGCCTCGCCAACAACCAACTCATCGAAGAGGAATACCGGGGCATCCGTCCCGCCCCCGGCTACCCTGCCTGTCCGGAGCACTCGGAAAAGGGGGCCCTGTTTGACCTGCTGGACGTGCCCGGCCAGATCGGCGTCACCCTCACGGAAAGCTTTGCGATGTGGCCGGCCGCCTCCGTGTCCGGCTTTTACTTCAGCCACCCGGACGCCCGCTATTTCGCCGTCGCCAGGATCGACCGGGACCAGGTTGCCGACTATGCCCGGCGCAAGGGCTGGGACGTAGCCACGGCGGAGAAGTGGTTGGCCCCCAATCTCGGTTATTCTAGCTAGCAAGTAACCATGACCCGATCCAGCACCACTCATCCCCTGCATATCGCCACCGTGCCTCTGCCGGAGGGCGAGGGCACGTTGGGCATCACCTTCTGCCCCGGCAAGTGCGATCCCTACGCCCACAACGGCCCCTGGGCGCGGGATCTGCCTCTTGACCTGGGCGCCATCCGGGCCTGGGGAGCCAACGCCCTGGTGACGCTGCTGGAAGACCACGAATTCGACATGCTGCACGTGCACCGGCTGGGCGACATGGCCGAGGCCGCCAGCCTGGAGTGGCATCATCTGCCCATCCCCGACATGGGGGAACCCGGCTGGCAGTTCGAACGGCGATGGATCTATTCCGGCTCGCGCCTGCGTCGTCTGCTGCGCCGCGGCGGTCGGGTGGTGGTGCACTGCCGCGCCGGCCTGGGACGCGCCGGCACCATCGTCGCCCGCCTGCTGGTCGAACTGGGCGTGCCGCCGGCGGAAGCCGTGTCCCAGGTGCGCAAGGCACGGCCCGGTGCCATCCAGACCGCCGAACAGGAACATCATGTCCATGCCATCCGCCGCGTCTCGCCCGGCCACGACGAGGCGGTTTCGCGCCGCCTGGCCTGCCTGCTCGGCGGCGCCCTGGGCGATGCCTACGGTTACCCCGTCGCTTTCGAAAGCCTCGCCACCATCCACAAACGCCACGGCCCCGCGGGCATGCGGGAGCCCGAATTCCACAAACACCAGCTGCTGGTTTCCGACGACACCCAGATGACCCTGTTCACCCTGGAAGGTCTGACCCGGGGCATGCAGTCGGTCGCCTTGAGCGAGCACGATCTGATCGAGCAGATCCGCCTGTCCTATCTCGACTGGCTGGAAAGCCAGGGGGTGGCCCCCGGGAGCGGCAACCACCCCACCCGACTGCTCAAGCATGCATCCCTGCACGTGCAACGTGCTCCGGCCAGGACCTGCATCCAATCGCTGCGCGCGGGGGGGAGCGGTTCCCCGGAAAAACCCATCAACGACAGCCGGGAAGCGGGCGCCATCATGCGCGCGGCACCGGTGGCCTGCATGCCGGAAATGAACGCCGAGCGGGCCTTCCGCCTGGGCGCCCGCGCCGCGGCGCTGACCCACGGCCACCCTGCCGGCTATCTGCCTGCTGGCATCCTCGCCGCAACGCTGCATGGCCTGCTGGAAGGCAAGCCGCTGCAAACCGCCCTGATCCATGCCGGCGACCAGGCCCGCGCCTGGCCTGGCAACCAGGACATTCTCAAGCAACTGGACGCTGTCCTGGATGCCAGCGTGCGCCCATACCACGGCAGCCTCCCGGAAACTCTCGGCGTCGGCAGGAACAGCGAGGAAGTCCTGGGCATCGGTTATTTCGCCGCCAGCCACAGCCGTGATTTCCGCGAAGTCATGGCCATCGCCTCCAATCATGACGGCCAGTCGGATATCTGCGCCGGCATCGCCGGCCAACTGTTCGCCGCCCAGCACGGGATCGAAGGCCTGCCCCATGCCTGGATCCGCTGCCTCGATGTGCAGGACGCGCTCTGCGACCTGGTGGATTGGGCACTGCCCCTGTGGCAGCGGACCGCCGCCAGACGCGACGATTGATGCCGGCTTCACCGTTCGCCTCCCGCTCCGAGCTTGCACGCAGCTTCAACACCGGCCTGGCGGCCATGCTCGAGGCGCATGAAGGTCTGGGCGTCTACATCCTGGTGCTGGCCAATGCGTTGCAGGACCCCGGCCTGTGGCCCGTCCTGCGCGACACCCTCGCCCGCCGTCACGCACACCATCGCCAGGCCCTGGTGGAGACTCTGCGCCGGGGACGTCGGCCGTGCGAACCCGAGGATGACCTTACGGTCTTCCTGAAGCTGCTGGCCATCGGTTTCGAACATCTGACCCCCGTCGAGCGCCGCCGCGTCGCAGGCGAGGGGGCCTCGCCAACCTGGGAGATCCAGTTCAATCCCATCCGTGCCCTACGACCGGCGCGCATGAGCGACGTCCGGGTGGAAGGCGTCATGCGCCCCTTCGACGCGTGCGGCTTCCACTTCAACAAGCCTTTCCTGGCCCGCGAGGTGTTTTGGGAAGGCGTATTGGCCGGCAAGCCGGCGCGCCTGCTCTACAACAAATTTCCCTTCGCGCCCGTGCATGGCCTGCTGGTCCCGGAACCTGAGAAGGAGCGGCCCCAGTTCCTCACCCCTGAACTGCATGGCTGGGCCTGGGAAGTCGCGCGCTCGGCAGGCGAGGCCATTCCCGGCTTCGGCCTGGCCTACAACAGCTACGGCGCCCATGCCTCTGTCAACCACCTGCATTTCCAGACCTTCGCGCGGGAGACTCCTCTGGCCGCCATGGAGGCCAGCGAGGACTATCCCCTGGCCCGCCATTGGCACGAGGACATGGAAAGCGCCTGGTTCCAGATAGATGACCTGCATCAGCGGCAAACAGCCTACAACCTGATATACGACCGGAGCGGGCTGCTGCTCATCCCGCGCGCGCGCCAGGGCGAGATCGCGGAGCAAACCTGGAGTTCGGGCTTCGCCTGGAGCGAGGTCGCCGGCACCTTTCCCGTCGCCAGCCGCGACGATTACGACAAACTGACCCACGCCGACCTGCGAACGGCTCTCGCGGGGCTGGCGGCCTGAGGTCGATTGAAACTTTATTCCTCGCCCGGCGCGTGGCATTGTTGACAACGACATGCCGCCCCTCGCCATAAAGATCCTCCGCCGCATCTACCACTATGCCGTCTACGCCGCCGGCGGCGCGGTCATCTCGGTGTGCATCCTGGCGCTGGCATTCCGCTTCTGGGTGATGCCCAACATATCGAGCTATGAGGGCATGCTGGAGGACGCCGCCAGCAAGGCGGTGGGCCAGCCGGTGGAAATCGGCCGGCTGGAGGCGGACTGGCATGGCCTGAACCCGCGCGTGACCCTGCGCGACGTGCGTGTCCTGCCTCCCGCCGGTGCACCGCTGCTGTTGCCGAGGGTGGACGCGGTGGCGTCCTGGCTTTCCCTGCCGTTGCTCGACGCCCGCCTTGCCAGCCTGAGCATCGACCGCCCGCGCATCGCCATCCATCGCGATACCGCCGGCATCATCACCGTGGCAGGCATCCCGGTGAATGCGCCCGGCCCCTCCAGCCCGTTCCCGGACTGGTTGTTGCGCCAGCCGCGCATCATCATCAAGGATGCGGAAATCGCCTGGCTGGATGCAAAGCTGGACGCCCCCGAACTGTCTTTTTCCGGGGTTCGTCTGCTGGTGGAAAACCGCTTCGGCCGCCATCGCTTCGGCGGCATCGCCCAGCCCGGCGCCGCCGCCGCCAGGCGTCTGGAGCTGCGTGGCGACTTCCGGGGCCGAAGCATCCGGGACTTGGCGAGCTGGAGCGGCGAGGCCTATGCCCGGGTGGACGAGGCCCGACTGGAGAGCTGGGGCCGCTGGGTGCCCTGGGCCCAGGAAGCGGTGAAGAGTGGCGTCGGCAACCTGCGCTTCTGGCTGGGCCTGAAGAATGGCGCAGTCACCGCCCTTTCCGGCGATGCCCGCCTGAACCAAGTAGCCATCAACCTGCAGAAAGACCTGCCGAACATGGTCTTCGACAGCCTGGGCGGGCGTGTCGGCTGGTCCCGGGACAAGGACAGCCACAGCTTCTTCGTGGAAAAGCTCCGTTTCAAGCGCCCCGGTGCGGAACCGGCCGAACCGGCCTCCCTGCGCCTCAGCCTGACACCCGACGGCAAGGGAAGCTTCACCCAGATCGGCGCCACTGCAAGCCACCTGCGCCTGGAAGCCTTCACCGCCCTGACCAGCGCCCTGCCGCTGCCACGCCGCGGCCATGACCTGATCCAGGCGCTCAATCCGCGTGGCCTGGTGGAAAGCGCCGAAGGCCATTGGCGGGTGGGTGGCAATTACAACCTCAAGCTGCGCCTGCGCGAGGGCGGCGCCCGCCCCTACCAGAACTTCCCCGGCTTTTCCGCACTGTCGGCGCGCATCGAGGCCAACCAGGACGAAGGCCGTGCCGAACTGGAAGAGGGCGGGCTGAACCTGGAACTGCCGCAGATATTCCGGCACGGACTGGCCTTCTCCCGGCTGGATGCCAAGGCCACCTGGAAAATCGACTCCCAGGACATACGCCTCGATTTCGACGTCGATCGTATCGTCAACCCCGACTTGGACGGCAGCGCAGAGGGGCACATCGTACTGCCCGGCTCCGGCGCGCCGCGCGTGGACATCCGCGCCCACCTGCGCCACGGCGAGGCCACCGCCGTGCACCGCTACCTGCCCCACAAGGTCGGCGACAATGCCTACGAGTGGCTGAAGCGCGGCCTGCAGGGCGGCCATTCCGACGACGTCCGCCTCGTACTCAAGGGTGACCTGTCCCGCTTCCCTTTCGACCAGGGCGGTGGCGAGTTCAGCGTCCGTATCAACATGGTCGACGGCGTGCTGGACTACGCCCCCGGCTGGCCGCGCATCACCAACGTGCGCGGCCAGCTGGTATTCCACGACAAGGCCATGGAACTCACCGCCGACTCCGGCAACATCCTGGCCACCCGCCTCGGCCCGGTGAAAGTGGTCATTCCCGACCTGCATTACAGCTGGGAGGAAACCGTATTCGTCGATGGGCGCGCTCAGGGGGAGACCCGGGCCTTCCTGGACTTCATCCGCAATTCGCCGGTGCATGCCTACACGGACGGCTTCACCGAATCTTTCAAGGCCACCGGCGAGGGCGAACTGGCGCTGCACCTCAGGCTGCCGGTGCGCAACCTCGACGCCACCGCGGTCAGCGGCAGCTTCACGCTGAAGGACAACCGCCTCGACCCGGGCGGCGAACTGCCCAGCCTTGAAGGCGTGAGCGGCACCCTGAGCTTCACCGACAAGGAACTCCAGGCCAAGGGCGTCCGCGTCCGCGTGTTGGGCCTGCCGGCGCTGCTGGATGTCAGCAGTGCCGGCGCCACCCCCGGGGATATCGGCGGCAAGGTCAGGGTACGCCTGGCCGGACGCGTCGGCGCCGAAACCCTGAAACCCCACCTGCCCCCCGCCTTGGCCGCCCGACTTTCCGGCGCTACCGACTGGCGCGCGGATATCGGCATGAACCCCAAGGGCAAGACCGAACTCGCCATCCACTCCGATCTGGCCGGTCTGCGGCTGGACCTGCCCGCGCCCCTCGGGAAGAACGCAGCAGACGCCGTGGCACTGCGCCTGACCAGGCTGCCCGGCGGCGGCAAAACGGACAGCGTGCTCCTGCGTTACGGCGAACAGCTGTCGCTGCGCGCCGAGCTGGCGGACAAGACACCGACGAAGATCAACGTGCGCCTGGGGCCGGGAGAACCGCCGCTCCTCGGTGAGAACGGCCTATGGATCGCCGGCAACCTGCGCTTCCTGGACGTGGACGCCTGGCGCAGGCTCGATCTCGCGGGCGACGGCACAGGTCCCGCCCTGCGCGAAGCCAGCATCACCTGTAACGAACTGCGCGCACTCGACCGCCGCCTGCACGATACCCATGTCCGCCTGCGCCCGGCAGGCAACGGCTGGAACCTGATGCTTGCCGGCCGCGAAGTCATCGGCGACGTCACCACCGTGCCGGAGGGCAAGAGCGTGCGCATCCTGGCCAATTTCAAGCGCCTGGTCCTGCCCGACTCGGAGCCGGATGCCACCCCGGATAGCCTGGCGCCGCCGGCCACCATCGGTGCCGTCGACCTGGTTGCCGGCAAGCTGTCCTGGAAAGGACGCGAGCTGGGCGAACTGCGTCTGCGCCTGTCACCGGTCAAGGGCGGCCTGCAGGTGGATCAATTCCGGCTGAGCTCGGAGCAGGCCGTGCTGGACGGCAAGGGCATCCTGGCCGACCACCCGCGCCGCCCCACCCGCCTGGAACTCAAGCTGGACGCCGACAACCTGGGCAAGCTGCTGGCGCAGTTCGGCCATCCGGGCCGCATCAAGGGCGGCGCCACGCAGATTTCCGGCAACCTGGGCTGGACAGGCGGCCTGGAGGATTTCGACCTCGCCAGCCTGTCGGGCGATCTCGGCGTGACGGTGAAGCAGGGCCAGTTCCTCAAGGTCGATCCCGGCGCCGCCAAGCTGCTGGGCATCCTCAGCCTGCAAGCCCTTCCCCGGCGCATCGCCCTGGATTTCCGCGATGTGTTTTCCGAGGGATTCGCCTTCGACGAAATCGTCGGCGGCGTGCACCTGGAAAAGGGCTCGGCCTACGCCAAGGACCTGCGCATGAACGGCCCGGCCGCAAAAATCCGCATGAGCGGCGTCGTCGACCTGCAAAAGGAAAGCCAGAACCTGCGCGTCAGCATCCAGCCACGTCTGGACGATACCCTGGCGGTTGCCGGCGCCCTCATCGGCGGCCCGGCGGTAGGCCTGGGCACGCTGATCGCCAGCAAGGTATTGAAGGATCCGGTCGGCCAGGCCGCCACTTTCGAATACGCCGTGATGGGCACATGGTCGGAGCCGCTGGTGAACAAGATTCCGCGCAAGCCGGCGGAAGCCCAGCCCGCCCCCGGCGCCACACCGTGAATAGGTGCGCCGCGCTATTGCGGTGGCGCGAATTCCTTGTGTACCCTCGACCTCACTCCAATCATTCCCGCCGGAGCGCATCGTGACCCGCGCCAAACCCGCCACCTTCGCCAAGACCAAGAGCCGCGCCACCCCCAAGGCCGTCCCCGATACCGGGGGCATCGTGCGCGTCGCGGCCGTGCAGATGGCCTCGGGGCCGAACGTGGCGGCCAATCTGGCGGAAGCGGAACGGCTCATCGACATGGCCGTGGCCGCCGGCGCCAAGCTGGTGGCCCTGCCCGAGTTCTTTGCCATCATGGGCATGAAGGACACCGACAAGGTCAACGTGCGGGAAACCGAGGGCAAGGGACCAATCCAGAAGTTCCTCGCCGCCCAGGCGAAGAAGCACGGCATCTGGCTGGTGGGCGGTTCCGTGCCCCTGGCCTGCGACAACCCCAAGAAGGTGCGCAACGCCTGCCTGGTATACGACGACAAGGGCAAGCTGGTGGCCCGTTACGACAAGATCCACCTGTTCGGCCTGGACCTGGGCAACGAGCACTACAAGGAACAGACCACCATCGAGGCCGGAGACCGGGTGGTGGTGGTGGAAACCCCCTTCGGCCGCCTGGGCCTGTCGGTCTGCTACGACCTGCGCTTCCCCGAGTTGTACCGGGCCATGGGCAACGTCGACATCATCGTGGTGCCGGCGGCCTTTACCGCCACGACCGGCAAGGCGCATTTCGAGATCCTGATGCGCGCCCGGGCCATCGAGAATCTGGCCTACGTCATCGCTCCCGCCCAGGGCGGTTACCACCTTTCCGGCCGGGAAACCCATGGCGATTCCATGATCGTCGACCCCTGGGGCAACATCCTCGACCATCTGCCACGCGGCTCCGGCGTGGTGGTAGCCGGCATCAACCGGGCCTACCAGGACAGCCTGCGCAAGAGCCTGCCTGCCCTGAAACACCGCACCCTGGATTGCGCCGCCGGTACGCCGGTAGACGTGATCAAGCCGTGAATTCCGGTGAAGGGCACGCGCCTGCGGCGCTCGGGGGCGAAGCGTAAACATCGCGCCTTACCCCTCGCCCCTCATCTCCCGCCACATATTTCTCACCCCGCCCCCATGGCCAGCACCCAACCCTTCGCCGCCGCCGATGCCACTCTCCTCGCCCCCAACGAGGTGGACCCCGCCCAACTGGACGGCATCTTCGGCCAGCTCGCCGCCCACAAGGTGGACGACGCCGACCTCTACTTCCAGTACACCCGTTCCGAGGCCTGGAGCCTGGAAGAGGGCCAGGTGAAATCCGGCAGCTTCAACATCGACCAGGGGGTGGGTGTTCGCGCCGTGGTGGAGGACAAGACCGCCTTTGCCTATTCCGACGACATCCGCCTCCCGGCCATCCGGGAAGCCGCGAACACGGTGCGGGCCATCGCCGCCGCCGGGCAATGCGCCACCGCCCGGGTGCCGAGCCGGATCGAGGGACGCGCCCTGTACCCCCCCATCGATCCCCTGGCCAGTCTCGGCGAAGCCGACAAGGTGGCCCTGCTGCACCGCCTGGAAGACTACACGCGCAAGCTGGACGGCCGGGTCACCCAGGTCATCGCCAGCCTGGCGGGAGAATACGAAGTCGTGTTCGTCACCCGCCTGGATGGCCGCAGCGCCGCCGACGTGCGCCCCCTGGTGCGCGTCTCCCTGCAGGTCATCGTCGAGCAGGACGGCCGTCGGGAGCAGGGCAGCGCCGGCGGCGGCGGACGCTTCGACTATGCCTGGTTCAGCGACGCCCGCCTCAGGGAATACGCCCAGCTTGCGGTGGACCAGGCGCTGACCAACCTCAACGCCCAACCCGCCCCGGCCGGCACCATGACCGTGGTGCTGGGCGCCGGCTGGCCCGGCATCCTGCTGCACGAGGCCATCGGCCACGGCCTGGAAGGCGACTTCAACCGCAAGGGCTCCTCCGCGTTCTCCGGACGCATCGGCGAGCGGGTGGCGGCCGACGGCGTCACCGTGGTGGACGACGGCACCATTCCCGACCGGCGCGGCTCGCTGAACGTGGACGACGAAGGCACCCCCAGCCAGCGCACGGTGCTCATCGAGAACGGCATCCTGCGCGGCTACATGCAGGATTCCATGAACGCCCGCCTCATGGGCATGGCCCCCACCGGCAACGCCCGGCGCGAGTCCTTCGCCCACCTGCCCATGCCGCGCATGACCAACACCTACATGCTGGCCGGCGACAAAGATCCCGACGAGATCATCGCCTCGGTGAAGAAGGGCCTCTATGCCGTCAACTTCGGCGGCGGCCAGGTGGACATCACCAGCGGCAAGTTCGTGTTCTCCGCTGCCGAGGCCTACATGATCGAGGACGGCAGGATCACCTACCCGGTGAAGGGCGCGACCCTCATCGGCAACGGCCCGGACGTGCTCACCCGGGTCTCCATGATCGGCAACGACATGAAGCTGGACCCGGGCGTGGGCACCTGCGGCAAGGAAGGCCAGAGCGTGCCGGTGGGCGTGGGCCAGCCCACCCTCAGGATCGAGGGCCTGACGGTCGGCGGCACCCACTGAGCCTCTTCAGGGAAGGAAAGGGACATGATCGGTTTTCTGCTCAAGGCCGGCATCGTCGTGGTGGTCGGCGTGCTCGCCTGGAATTATTTCTTCGGCACCAGCGAGGAAAAGGCCCAATCCGCCAAGACCTTCGGCCAGATGAAGCAGGTAGCCGTCTCGGTGGGTGAACTGGCCAAGTCGGAGAAGGAAAAATACGACGCCGGCAAATACGACGCCGCCCTGGAAAAGCTGGGCGCCACCTACAAGAAGCTGCGCGAGGGCGCACAGAAGATGGACGCCAGCCTGCTCAAGCGCATCGATGACCTGGAGCGGCGCAAGCTCGCGTTGAAGAAGGAACTGGACGACATCGAGAAGAACAAGTCGCCCACCGAGCAGCAGGCGCAACGCAAGGCCACGCTGGGGCGCGAACTTGAAGCCCTGACCAGGGACTCCGACAAACTGGTCGGGGAATCGGGAGGCAGGTAGGCCGTCCGGCGCTCCAGCAACCACGCGCCGCTGTCGGTCGATTACGATCACGCCCTGAATGAGCGAGAACACAAGCGAAGGGGGTCGGGATGCCGTTGTCCTGGAATGAAATCCGTAACCGCGCCCTGGCCTTCTCCCGGGAGTGGGCCGACGCCGCCTCGGAAAACGCCCAGGCCAAGCCGTTCTGGGTCGAGTTCTTCGACGTCTTCGGCATTTCCAGCAAGCGGGTCGCCAGCTTCGAGGAGCCAGTCAAGAAACTGGGCGACAAGCAGGGCTTCATCGACCTGTTCTGGAAGGGCGTGCTGCTGGTGGAGCACAAGTCCCGGGGCAAGGACTTGGACCGCGCCTACACCCCGGCCCCTCTCCCGCCAGCAGGCGAGGGGAGAAAATGGGGGCCGCCATCGAGACCGCCGCCCGGGCGGTGCTGGATGCCCGCGTCCGCTTCCCCTCGGCCACTCTGGCCGACCTCTACGATCCGCTGACCATGCCGCCCGAGCTGCTCAAGGCCCACCAGGCCCTGGACCGGGCGGTGGACGCCGCCTATGGCAGGAAGTCCTTCGCCGGCGAGGCGGAACGGGTGGCCTTCCTGTTCCAGCGTTACCAGACGCTGACATCGCTGCTGTCCTTCGATAAACCGGTCAAACGGCGCGCGAAAGCCACTCAGGCGACGCGATAACACACTGTTTATTCTGGATAAATTTGCAGTTGCATAAGTAAGCATTACTTATTATGCTTACTTTGACTTATTAAGCTGATTTCAATTTGTTTATGGCAAAACCCTTCGAAATCCCCCTGGCGGACGTGCAGAAGCGGTTGGCGTTCGACAACCCCTGGTGGGTCGCGGGCGGCGGCATCGACGCCGAACGCCGGGACTGGCCGCGCCGGGCCTACTTCGCGCCTTTCATGCAACTGATCGAGGCCGTGGAGGTGCCGCGGGCGGTGGTGCTGATCGGCCCGCGCCGGGTC